>Ga0163150_10001340_pt1 | contig 42007 bp, 38 predicted proteins | sample OliLakLV19P2IB_FD_148628 | JGI IMG/M metagenome (GOLD analysis project Ga0163150, IMG submission 148628) | Freshwater microbial mat bacterial communities from Lake Vanda, McMurdo Dry Valleys, Antarctica - Oligotrophic Lake LV.19.P2.IB | ecosystem: Environmental > Aquatic > Freshwater > Lake >... | reverse complement strand
GTCGGCGCGGCGAGGCCCGTGCCCACGAGCGCGAGACCGGCAACGCCCGCGAACGCGGCGGCAACCCCAAAAACCGCGCCGGAAGCCAGCAGACGATGTCTCGCGCCATGTCTCATTAAGTGTCTCCTCCCAGAGCGTCTTTGGTCTTGTCTTGTTTCCGGCAATATCGGCCTCGCGCCCAATTCCGTCAATGTTCACAGGGCCATCCACGCGCGATTGTGAACGCCTCGCCAGCCTCTTACAGGCAATGATCCTAGGCGAGGGTCCGGATCGTGGGTTCACGCTCGTAGAAGCGCTTGCCCGCCGCAGAGATGAAATCGGCGCCGAGGTCGGTGACACCCGCGTCGGCGGCCACCCCCGCCTTGTCCAGCAGCGCCTGCGCACCGCTGTTCGCGCCGATCGCCTTGAGATGCCCGAACGCGTCCATCACGAACTGGACCGCCGCCGCCTCCCGCGTCAGCATCTCGGCGCCCGCCGCCGAAAGCACCAGGGCGATGGCATCGACCGTCACCGACGGCGTGCCGGCCAACTGTCCGTCCGCCGCCAGGATCTTGCCGCCCTTGAGTTTCGCCCCGCCGACTTTCGGCGCGATCAGCACCGGCTTGCCCTTGGCTGCATCGACGGCCGACCGTACCGCCTCGATTTCAGCGGGATCGGAACCTTCGGCGAACAAGATGCCGATGCAACGGCCCTCCAAGGTTTCGCGCTGCATCGGTCCGCCGATGATACGCAGGGCGGGCGAGAGCTCGAGATCGATCGCCGGAACGGCGGTCGGTGACGCCTCCGGCAGGGTGGCGCCGAGGCCGTCGGCGACGCGCGCTGCGAGGCCAGAATCGACATTGACCAGATTGGCGAGCATCCGCGCGCGGACATGGGCAAGGCCGACCTTGGAAAGTTCGAACACCAGGGCGGAAGCCAGATGCGCCTGCTCGGCGGCGTGGAGCGAACGGAAGAACAGGCGCGCCTGGCTGTAATGGTCGGCGAAGCTGCCGGCGCGCACCCGCACCTTTGAGCCGTCGGCCTCACGCTCGGGCGCCTCGAATGTCGAAAAGCCGGTCATCGGGCATTCGCGCGGACCTGCGATCTCTCCGGCATCGTTCAGACTGTTCGGTTCGTAATTTGCACGGCCTTTCGGCTGCATCATCTGCATCATGCCGTCGCGCTGGAAATTCATCACCGGACACTTGGCGGCGTTGATCGGGATCTGGTGGAAATTGGCCGTGCCCAGACGGCTTTTCTGCGTGTCGAGATAGGAGAAGAGACGCCCCTGCAGCAGCGGGTCGTTGCTGAAATCGACGCCCGGCACGATGTTGCCCGGACAGTAGGCGACCTGCTCGGTCTCGGCGAAGAAATTGTCGGGATACCGGTCAAGCACCATCCGCCCGATCATCCGGACAGGGACGATCTCCTCGGGAATGATCTTGGTGGCGTCCAGCACATCGAATTCGAAACTCTCGGCGAAGGCTTCGTCGAAGAGCTGGACCCCAAGCTCCCACTCCGGAAAATCGCCCCGGTCGATGCGCTCGAACAGGTCGCGTCGCTGGAAATCCGGGTCGGCCCCGGCGATCTTCACCGCCTCGTCCCAGAGCGTGGATTGCAGGCCCAGTTTTGGCTTCCAGTGAAACTTGACGAAGGTGCTCTCGCCTGCGGCATTGACCAGCCGGAAGGTATGGACGCCAAAGCCCTCCATCATTGCGAATGAGCGCGGGATGGTGCGGTCCGACATCGCCCACATGATCATATGTGTTGATTCCGGCATCAGCGAGATAAAGTCCCAGAATGTGTCGTGGGCGCTGGCCGACTGTGGATAGCCCTTGTCGGCTTCCATCTTGACCGAGTGAATGAGGTCGGGAAACTTGATCGCGTCCTGGATAAAAAACACCGGGATATTGTTGCCGACGAGGTCCCAATTGCCTTCCTGGGTGTAAAACTTGACCGCGAAGCCCCGCACGTCCCGGGGCGTATCGACCGATCCGGCGCCGCCTGCCACGGTCGAGAACCGGGTGAAGACCGGAGTGCGCTCACCAGCGCGCTGGAAGAGGTCGGCCTTGGTGATGTCCGACAGCGAATCGTAAAGTTCGAAGAAGCCGTGCGCCGCCGATCCGCGTGCATGCACGATGCGCTCGGGGATGCGCTCATGGTCGAAGTGGAAAATTTTCTCGCGAAGGACGAAGTCCTCCAGCAGGACCGCCCCGCGGGCGCCGGACTTCAGCTGGTTCTGGTTGTCGGAGACGCGGATGCCCTGGTTGGTGGTAAGGTGGCATTCAGGATCATGCACTCCCTTCCCGGGGATGCGCTGATGCAGCTCGTCGGCTTTGCCTCGCGCCGAGTCGAAGCCTTTCGCGGCGGCCGCCTTTTTCGGGGTGGGTGTAGAAGCGGCTTTCCGGTTTGGCATGAAGCAATCCTCGGTCATGCTAAAAGGCCCCACGTTCAGGACTACGGGAGCTGGGCTGCGTCAGCCACCCACAACGCGCCGGAGCGGGATAGGTTACCGGCGCCCCGGAAAACCACACCGGTTTGGAAACTGGAACGAGTGCGAGGATACCCTCACTTCGCCGGGTTCTTTCGTCGCCTTTACAGCCCGGGCGGGACTGATAAACCCTCTCCGCGCAAGCCAGAATGTTTGTGGGTGAGTGTGTCCGATGGCTGAAACGCTTTACTTCTCGCTGGTCTCCCCCGAGCGCGAGCTCTTTTCCGGCGATGTCGAGCAGGTCGATGCGCCCGGCGTCGAGGGCGAGTTCGGGGTCCTGCCGCGCCATGCTCCCTTCATGACCACACTGAAGCCCGGCATTGTTCGTATTTACGAGGCGGGGCAGGTCATCCCAGTTTTCGTGCGCGGCGGTTTCGCCGACGTGACGCCCGCTGGTTTCACCATCCTCGCGGAGGAGGCGATTCGCCTTGCGGATGTTGATGTTGCCGCGCTTGAGACGCAGATCCTCATGGTCCGTTCCGACGCGAGCGATCCCGGGGACGAGGCTCGCCGTGCCGCCGCAGGCGCCCGCCTGGCCTATCTCGAGGCGTTGCGGGCCGCAGTCTGATTTCCTGGTCCCTTACGTCGGTTCGGTCCAACGTCGGAAGCGCCCGGCCACTTCGCGATATACGGCGGCCTTGAAAGGGATCACGAGGTTGGGGGAGTCTTCGAGGTCGGCCCAGCGCCAGGCTTCGAACTCGGGCGTGTGATCATCCAGGCGCACATCGCTGTCGGACCCCAGAAACCGGAATGCAAACCATTTCTGTCGCTGGCCTATGTAAGGTCCCGCCAGCCTCGCCTTGAGGGCGGGCGGAAAGTCGTAGAACAGCCAAGGCTCGATTTCCTCGAGCAAATCAGCGTGTGCGGGCCGGACGCCGGTCTCCTCAGCGAGTTCGCGAAGCGCGGCGGCGGCAGCCGGTTCGCCCCGATCGATACCGCCCTGCGGCATCTGCCAAGCGTAGCGGCTTTCTTCCCGGCGAACGCTGGCCCGACGCCCGAGCAGTACATGACCCTTCCGGGAGAAGAGTGCGAGGCCGACATTCGCCCGATAGAGCAGCGGGTCGCGCCCGCCCTGAAGCGGAGAGGACAGATCCGTCAAGACTTTCCCTTCGACGGCTGCAGCGCCTTGACGCCTGCTGCCGATGACGCTGGAGCGAGCTGATAGCCCTTGGTCTTCAAACCTTGAGTCCAGATACGCAATTGTTCGATGGTGACGGGATAGGCGTAACCAACGCCGACGGCCTGGCCTTTTTCGATCGCCAGGGCCTCTAGTTGCAGGAGTTCGCGGTCGATTGCGTCGGCCGAGGGTTCGACATCGATGATCCGGTCGGCGACCCGGAACTTGGCCTTGGCGGTCTGGGCAGCTTCCGGAAGGGAGGATCGCGCTGCGGCTCCATCGTGAAGGAAGACGAGACCCCGAGCGCCGAGTGCGGACAGAACAGGCTGGGCTGATCGGGCGTCCGTCGCGAATTTGGCGCCCTGATAGTTGGTGACTCCGAAATAGCCAGTGGCCTTCCCCAGCAACAGCGCGAGGCGGCGGGTATTTTCTTCCGCCGTCGCCGACGTCAGCAAGGTGTGAGGCCCGGTATCCACATTGGGATAATCATAGGGCTCCATCGGAAGTTCAAGCAGGACTTCGTGCCCGGCGGCCCGAGCCCGGTTGATCCAGGTCTGGAGGTCATCGGTGTAAGGGACGAAGGACAAGGTAACTTCCGGCGGGAGATCGTTGATCGCAGCCATCGTGTGCGTCGCCTTGAGGCCCAATCCGCCCACGATGAGCGAAATCCGCGGGGCGCCGCCAATCGCGGTGAAGGGACGAGCATAAGCTTCGGCAGGCGTATGGCCGTCGGCGGAAATCCTAGGAATGTCGCCTGCGGGTGTGCGTTCAAAAAAGCCGAGAAGGGGGGCCTTGGGCAGAGGTGACGCGGCCGTGATTGCGGCTGCCGGCGCGGTATCCATCTCCGTGATCGTGAAGCTGGCGGCGGTCTCCGCGCCATCTTGATACTCGACGAGGCCGAGGCTGGGTTCGACCCCGGCGCCGAGTTCGGGCGTCAGGCTGTTTTCAAGGCGAGCCTTGAGGAGGGGCGGCGGCCCGCTCTGCGCCGCGAACAGTGCGATTTCCACTTTTGGTCCGCCGGCTTCGTCATCTCCAAAGGCATGGACCGCCACGCCGCCGAGACCCGCCAGCGCGCCAAAGGTCGCGAGACTGAGGCCGAGATGAATCGCCCCGATCCGGATGGCGGATTTTTCGGCGGTTCGCGGGGATGGCATTCACGACCTCTTGTCCGCACAGGTGCGAACAAGAAGACATGACGCCGCGAGGTTAAGAAGGCGGAAACGGATTATCCTGCGCCGCACTTCAAGCGAAGGCGAATTCATCCAAAGCATCCTCCGATCAGACCGGATCCGTTTGACCGAAGAAAGATGCTTAATCTCAAAAGTGTGGAGCAGGCTGTCTGCGTCCAGGCGGACGAGAGGTTGCACTACTCCTGCGCTGCATCCACCTTAAGCCCCAGGAGCGCCAGTCCCGATCTCAGGCCGGGGTCGCTCGTCCGCGCCACGAGATTGACGTCCGGCGCCGCAGCCAGATCGACTTGAATCTCGATCGAGGGTCCACCGCCCTCTTGCGTCAGGCGAAAAATGGCGGCGCCTTGCTCGCAGCTAACGTCGCCGGCAAACGCCGCCAGATCGTACCGGGGGACCGCGTCGATCGAGATTTGGCCGCTCGCCTCCTCGCACTGGTTGCCCGACGGCTTGATCCGGACATCCCTGAAGACAATGCCGACTTCCGCCGGCGCCTGGGAGATGAATGTCGTTAAGGCGAGGCGCCCGCTCAGTTTTTCCGCCGACGGCCCGGAACCGTTCCACACCACGTCACCGCGGGAAACCGGGCCGTTCGATGCAAAGGCCAACCGGATCTCGCCCGACGCCAGGCTGGCGGGTTGGGTCTCGACATTAAAATCGCCGAGGAAAACGCCTCGCCATGACACGTCCTGCAAGGAGCCAAGCCAGACTGTACCGGCGACAGCCGCGATCCGCACGCCCGATGCAACCGGGGCGGCGTCGGTTACGACACGAAGCGGAACCCAGAAAACAGCGCAAACTGCGAAGGCGATGAGGGGGACCAGGATGCGGAGCGCGGTCATCGCCGGCCATCAGCGAATGTGACGCGCGCGACAACCGCGCCATCCTCATGACGGGAAATCGAGATCTCTTGTGCGCCGTGAGAGATGCGGTTTGATGTCATTGCGATCCAGCTCAGGATGCTCGACGAGGACGGCGCGCGGACTTCAACGATGACCGAGCCGTCGGACGGCTCGATCCCCTGGACCGAGAGGCCGTAGCTTGCGGCCACTTCACGAATTGCCGGAGCGGGATCCGCAGGCGCGGCGGCGGCGCGCGACAAGTGGTCTGCGACAGACAGTGCCAGTGACTGTATAGCCGCCATTTCAACCTGCGCGTGGCGGTGTCGGTCGGCAGCGCTTTTCTCGGCCTGCAACCCCGGAATCAAGCCCCCATAGATTGCCGCGAGAGTGATCATCAGACCCATCGCGGCCTGGATCAAAATCCTCTCGCGAGGGGCAAGAGACTTCCAGCGCCGGTCAAGCGAAGGCAGGCGAGCGTTCATGGCGCCCGCCTGACCACGAGATCGACCGTTGTGCTGCCCGCCAGGGCGCCGCCAACCGTTTCGGTCGCCTCAAGGCCCTTGCCCGCAAGCTCTTCGCGAAGAGGAGCGAGGTCGTCCATACCGGACACGTGTAGTCGGGCGCGCAGTTCGGCTTCGGCCGCAACATCCAGCTGGCTGATAGCGACGCCGGGCGACAGCGCCAGACCCTGCAGGAGCGCCGCCGTGATATTCAGAAGCGCCTCGCCGTGTCGATAGGGGAGGAGGGCTTCCTCGAGCTGCGCACGCGCATTGACGATGCGCCGTGCCGAGGGGAGCGCCTGGCGAGCGATTGCTTCGGCCTCCTGCTTCATGTCCCGCGTGGCGGCGTCGAGGCGGAAGGCGTGTGTCCACGGGGCAGCGGCAGCCAACACCAAAGCGACCAGCGCACTTGCCGCCACACGCGGCCATAGCCTGCCGATCCGGTCGCCTCGCTCCGCAGCCGGCAAGCTCCCGGCAAAGTTTGGCGCCGTGAACAGGCTTCCGGACGCGACAGCCTCGAACAACTCGCGCTCGAGATCAGTCTCTGTGATCTGCTGGTCCGCGACGAGAAGCGGCAGGATGTCGCGCTGACAGGCAAATGCCTGGCGGCTGCCGCGAACGACCACATCGTCGCCGTTCGTTGCGACATTGATCGAGCCGTCCGCAGGGGAGGACAGCACGGCGAAATCTGGCGTCACCAGATCGGGATCGAAGCCGTTCGCCCGCGCAATGGAAATCCACATCCCGACGTCTGCTCGGGCGGCAACGCAGACCATGCGCGCGTCGCCCGACGCCTCTCCAAGAACCGCGATGCAGTCTTCGACCGGGGTCGCCAGATTTGGCGCGAAAAGCGCCAGGGCCGTTCCTCGAATCTGGGCGGGCGTCGAGCCTTTCAAGGGCAGCCATCGCGCGTGGATCGACGCCCCGGGGACAATCAGTACACATCGGAGCGCGCCGCGCCGGCTTTTCGAACGCTCCGCCAGACCGCCGGGAACCGCGATGACGCGCCAGTCTTCTCCAGCCTGAGTCAGCACCGCGCAACGGATTGAACTCATGGCGCGTCGCCCCATCTGCGCGACGCCGCTGCAAAGCCCGTGTTCTTGAAGACCAGGAGTTCAGACATCGTGACTTCGGCATCGAGATAATTGACCTGCACGTCGAGGTTCAGAAATCTTGTGTCCAGAACGCCGCTGTCGAAGGCCTCCGTCGGGATCGAAAGCGCCGCCAGCACCGGCTGACCCCAGAACTCGCCGAGGCTCGTCCATCCGCCCGCCGGACGAGCTGCTATCAGGTCCACGGCGTCCCTTTCGGTCAACTTGCCTCCGGTCAGCGCCACGAGCACCGGCGCCTGTTCGACCGCCAGGGCGTTGAGATTGACGACCGAGCGTCCCATCACCGGCAGTGCGCAGACAAAGGGGTGAAGCTTGTCATAGACCTCCGGCGTGAAACCGCGAATGGCCCTGAGCTCGCTGACTTCCGTCATAGGCTGGCCCGCGGTCATGTATGGCGGGGATTGTACGAGGTAGGGGCTGTCATCGGCATCGACCCCTGATGACCCCCCGGTGTCCAGCCATGCCGAAAGCGCGTCCGTCAGGTCGGCCGCCTGCGCACTCGAGATATCCGCAGCGACCATGAGTGCGTGAAGCTGCGCCGCCCCGCCTGCATTGGGTTCGTACACCTCACCGGCGCCGACGACGACACTGTTGAGATTGATGCAGGTCGAGGCGTCGCGAACGCGGATGTCCATGCGGCCTCCGTCAAGCGGAAACGTCGCTGTCCGCGCTTCGCCGGCCAGTGCGGAGCGGCCATAGAGCCCCTTTTGAAGATCGTCGGCGACGGATCGGGCAAAGGCGTCCGCGCCGATGGCGTACCATTGGGCCTGCGTTACCGACGAAATGTTGGCGTCAAGGCGAATCCCGCGCCTCATGTCGTCCAGCATGGCGACCGAGATCGCCGATAGCGCCGCAACGATGAGGAGCACGGTGAGGAGGGCTGCTCCGGATTCGCGGTGACGTTTCATGGCGTCCCGCTCGCAAGCATGAACAGCTGCGTGACGGCACCGCCCTCGCGCAGCTCGATGTCCAGACGCACGGCGCTCGGCAGCGGCCTTTCGCTCGACCCCGTGCGTCCCTGCAGCCACTGGTCGCGTTCGAGCCACGCAATTTCAACAGAATCGACGCCGCCCACAAGAACCTGCGCAGGCTGGAGCGGCGATCCGTCGGCGTGGCGCCGCCAGACGCGCTCGATCCTGTGGTCGAGGAGGCGGTACTCCAAATACTGAAGGGAGGAGCGGCTTTCAGCGGTCGGATTCTCCCAGCCGCGCCGCACAAGCGACAGAAAAACGCCGTCGCGCCCAAGCGACTGACCCTGCATAGCGGCTTGAGGCTTGCGCCCCTGTTCGTCGCGCGCCCTGTGCGCAGTCGCTTGCGAGATATCGGCCTTGAGCGATGAGCGCAACCTAAGGAGGTCCATAGCCTTCGCGCCGCGAACTTCAAATTGTGTTCGGGTATCGATCGCGAAACTGGTGATCAGGATCGCCGCAGAAGTCAGGATTGCCAGCGCCGCGAGTGCGACCAGCATTTCAACCAGCGTGAATCCCTTCATCGGGACGCCCTGAAGCTGGAGAGTTCAGCGACAATCTGCGCGCGGCCAGCTTCGCGCACGGCCACGTCGATGCGCAGGATTCCAGCTTGCGGCGAAGGGCCGACGCGTCTTTCCCAGAGCCATGTGCGATCAAGCGCTAGATCCTTTCCGGCATCGACGCCCGTAGGCGGCGGCGCCTGTGTCGCCATGACTTCAACCAGGTGATTTTCGGCGACGATTCGCGCGATTGCGCGGGTCTCCAGAGATGCGTGCGAGCGCTGGCTTTCGCCCAGTACATTCAGCATGGCGGTCGCGCCAAGACCGAAGACGGCCGTCGCAACAACGACCTCAAGAAGCGAGAACCCGGCTTCACCGCTCATCGGGGCGCAGCCTTCCGACGTTGCCAGCGCCGTCGATCGCAATCACCTCCGACGAACCGTTGCGATAGAGCCAGATACGCATGGGTTCGGCCAGTCCAATGGAGTCGAAGGTCAGGGTCGCGGGCAGCGGCGCCTCGCCCCGCGAAGCCGACGTGCCGTCCGCCCAGCCAGTGAAGGCGCGTTCTCCGCCGGGCGGGACCCAGCCAGCTCGCGAACGTACCTTCACGTCATATCCGTCGGGTGTCAGCGTCACGGATACAGCGCGGTTCGCGATGAGCGCCATGTCGCGCGCGGCGGACAGACGGCCGGCGAATTCGTCGGCCTCCCGGGACAGGCTGGGCCCCAATCCCGGGCCGTTGAGGAGAACGAGCGTGCTCGCGAGCGCCAAGATGGTCAGCACCACCATCATCTCGACAAGCGTGAATCCCGGATCATCGCGTGATCGCGAAGCTCGCCCGCTTCCAGCCGGCGCCGTGCTCTTGTGCGAGGAAAATCCTTTCACTCTTGCCTGACCTCAGTTCCAGTTGCCGATGTCAGCGTCCTGACCTTCGCCGCCTTCGGCGCCATCCGCCCCAAGCGAATAGATGTCGAAGGAGCGCGTGCGGCCGGGATAGGCATAGCGATAGGCGGCGCCCCAGGGATCGTTTGGAAGACGCCGTATGTATCCGCCTTCACGATAGCGTTCGGGCCGCGCCAGTTCGGCCGGCGCTGTGACCAGCGCATCGAGGCCGGTTTCGGTCTTCGGATAGGAAAAGTTGTCCAGCTTGAAGCCTTCGACCGCCTGCTCCAGCACCGCAATATCGGCCTTTGCCTTTTCAACCATCGCCCGGTCCCGGCTCGGAAGCACGTTTATGAGCACCACCGTCGACAGCAGACCGATGATGACGATCACCACCATGAGTTCGATCAGGCTGAAGCCTGATTCTGGATCAGGGCGCCGGCTCATGCGGCCGCAAGGGTGTTGATCTGAAGGATCGGCAGCAGGATTGAAAGTATCACAAGGCATACGACGCCTCCCATGATGACGATTATCGCAGGTTCCAGAAGGCTGAGCGCAATTGACGTCGCGGTCCGGAATTCCCGCTCAAGATAGTCCGCCGCCCGGTCCAGCATCGGCTCCAGCTTGCCGCTGTTTTCGCCGTTGGCGGCGAGATAGACAAGCAGCGGCGGAAACACGTCGGAGCGGCGCATGGCGGTGGAAAGCCCGGCGCCTTCGCTGACCGCGATGGCCATCCTGGCGGTCGCCGCGCGGATGACGCTGTTGCGGGTCGTCCGGCCGGCCAGTTGAAGGGCTTCGAGAATTGGCAGACCGCTCGATATCATGGTAGCCAGAGAACGCGCCAGCCCCGCCGCCTCGACGTCGCGAAGCAGGCGCCCGATGACCGGCAGGCCAAGTATCGTCCTATCGACTGCAAGCCGAAATCCGGATCTCCCCATGCCCCAGGAGAAGGCGAAAGCTCCAGCGACAATGAACGACGCGATCAGCCAGCCCCAGTTGAGCATCAGGTTCGATATGAAGATGACACCAAGGGTGAGCCCTGGAAGGGTCTGTCCTGAGGTGTTGAACTGATCGACCACTTTTGGAACGACAAATGTCATCAGCGCGATCATCACCAGGGTCGCGACACAGGCCAGCACCAGCGGATAGACCAGCGCCGCCGTCACCCTGGAGCGAACATCCTGCTGTTTCTCGAGAAGATCGGCGAGGCGCTCCAGAATCGCTGGAAGCGCGCCAGACGTTTCGCCCGCTGAAACCATAGCGCGGTAGGTCAACGGAAAAGCGGCGCCGGACCGCGCCATGGCGTCGGAAAGACGCAAGCCTTCAACGACGCCGCCATGCGTGTTTTCAAGAATCCGCCGGATACGGGGGGTCTCGGTCTGCTCGGCCAGCGTGCGAAGCGCTTCCTCAAGGGGAGCTACCGTGACGAGAGTCGCAAGCTGGCGGGTCACAAGGGCGAGCGGCTTTCCGCCGAGCTTCGTGTCCCGGACAGAGGATGCGGGCCGCGCATTGACGGCCGCTCCCGCCGTCAGGCTGGTCAGGACCAGTCCACGGCGTTCGACTGATGTGCGCGCCGCTCCCTGGTCGGAACTGGCGAGGCGGCCTGATCTCGTCCGGCCATTCTGGTCGATGGCGACATAGTCATAGGTCGGCATGGGCGTTGGCCTCCTGCCGGATGACGCGAACGGCTTCCTCAACCGTAGTCACACCGTTTCGGACATACTCACGCGCTGTGTGCGACAGGGTGGCTCCGTTCGTGAAGGCGAGCGCCGACATTTCACTTTCGTTGGCGTTGGATCCGATCAGGCGGCGCAGCGCGTCGTCGATCCGGACGATTTCGTAAAGGCCGACCCGGCCTACATAGCCCGTGCCTGCGCAGGAAGCGCAGCCCGTAGCGCGAAAGACCGGTGCGCCGATCTCGATGCCGGAAAGGGAGGCGATGGCCGCGTCGGCGATGTCCGCCCGGCGACAAGCCGGGCAGAGACGCCGAACCAGACGCTGGGCGAGGATGACCCTGAGGGTCGAGGCGAGCAGGAACGGCTCAACGCCCATGTCGCGCAGGCGCGTCACCGCCCCGATGGCGTCGTTGGTATGGACGGTCGAAAGGACGAGGTGGCCGGTCAGGCTGGCCTGGACCGCGATCTGCGCTGTTTCCGAATCGCGGATTTCACCCACCAGAACAATGTCCGGGTCCTGTCTCAGGATGGCGCGCAGCCCGGCGGCGAAGGTCATTCCGACCTTGGCGTTGACCTGCGTCTGTCCGACGCCCTCGACAGCATACTCGACGGGATCCTCGACTGTGAGAATGCTCTGCGCGCCGTCATTGAGTAGACGCAGCCCCGCATAGAGCGTGGTGGTCTTTCCCGACCCGGTCGGCCCCGTCACCAGCACGATGCCATTGGGTTCACGCAAAGCGGCGCGGAAAGCGGTAACGACGGCGGGCGGCATTCCAAGATCGTCGAGCGTCAGTTCGGCCTTGTCGCGATCGAGCAGGCGCAGCACCACCCGTTCACCCGCCTTTGACGGCAGGGTGGAGACGCGAACGTCGAGCGTGCGTCCTCCAAGAGCGAGCGAGATGCGCCCATCCTGAGGCAGGCGCCGTTCAGCGATATCGAGACGAGCCATCACCTTCACACGGGACACCAGCAGCGGTCCAAGCCGTGCCGTCAGACGCGCGGCTTCGCTGAGCACGCCATCGACCCGCATTCGAACAACAAGATGCGCGTCATAGGGCTCGATATGAACATCCGAGGCGCCCAGCCGCGCCGCCTCCGCGATGAGGCCATTGATGAAGCGGATGATAGGAGCGTCATCACGCGTGTCGAGGAGATCCGCGATCGCTGGCATGTGGTCGATCAGATCCGTGAGACCGCCCGCCCGCCCGATATCCTCCGCCCCTCCGATGTCGAGGCCAGTCGCGGAGTAGACTTCGGACAGTTTCCGTTCGAACTGCGCGGGGGCTGCGGTTTCAACTTCTATGGGCAAGCCAATCACGCGGCGAACTTCGATGAGCGCCATCGGATCCGCGCCTTGCTTCAGGCAGATGCGCGCCAACGTGTCGCCACCCAGGTCGATGACGCCATGCTGACGCGCGAATGGATAAGGAAGACGTGTCCCGCCGGCCTGCATCACCCGGATCCTGGAGCTGCAGCGACGGGCTCGAAGGTTGCCGAGGGAGAAGCGGGGGCGGGGGGTAAAAACGCGGGATCCGGCCCGGCAACAGCCGGCGGCGCCTCCGGCAGCGGACCAAAGGGTTCGGGAATGGCTTCATCCAGCGAACTACGGCCCTGGCTGTCGGTTTCCTGCTGCATTCGCAGCATCCGGTCGAACTCAGGCTGCGTCGCGGCCCGCGCTTCCGCCGGGCTGCGCAACACCACGGGTCGAATGAATATCATCAGGTTCGTCTGGACGCGTTCGCGCGATTCCGACCGGAACAGTCCTCCGACCAACGGCAAATCACCGAGAAGCGGTACTTTCTCCGCCGTCACGCGGTCGCCTTGATCGAGCAGGCCGCCGAGTACGACCACCTCGCCATTGTCGACGAGCACGGTCGTCTCGATTTCACGCTTGTTGAACACCAGCTCGCTGCTGGCGTTGAGCGGGGCGGCCACGCTGGAGACTTCCTGCCGCAAATAGAGGGTGATGGCGCCGTCGCCATTGATCTGGGGACGGACAGACAGCTTGACGCCGATATCCTGCCGCTCGATCGTCCTGAAGGGATTGTTGTTGTTGCCGCTCAGGACTTCACCGGTCGTGATGGGAACGTCTTGTCCAACAAGGATCGTCGCCTCCTTGTTGTTCAAGGTCAGAATGGAAGGGGTGGACAAGAGATTGGATCCACTATCCCGCTTCACGGCGTTGATGATCATGCCGAAAAGCCCGTCGCCGTTGAGGTCGCTCGCCAGACCGCCAATGCCGCCCGCCGAATTCAGCAGCGTCCCGATGGCTGCGTCCTGCAGGTCCTGCAGCAGCGGCGAATCGGCCGGCAGGCTGTTGGTTCCGGCTGCGGCCGCAGCAATCGACAGAAGATTTGGCGAGGCGCTGGGATAGCTGGTGGCGAAAAAGGGCAGGCTACTTCCATCCTTGCCGGCCAGCAGGAACTGCACGCCAAGATCGCGGGCGGTCCCGTCGGACACCTCGACCACGATGGCTTGGACAAGCACCTGTTCGCTGCGGCGGTCGAGCTTGCGGACGATATCCTCAAGCTCGAGTTGAACGGTTGGATCCGCGCGGATGACGATTGCGTTGGCCCCTTCGAATACCGCGACCGATCCGCGCTGGCTGGGGTTCGGAGTGGAAACGCCTGACGCCTGGCCATCTGGCGAGGCGGCAGGCGCGGAGGGCTGATCAAGGAGCGTCTGCATCAGCTGGACGATTTGCGCTGCGTCGATATGTTCGAGAAAGATCACGCGTGTATCGCCCGTCGGCCGGGCCTGCTCATCCAGCGCGGCGGCAACCTGTCGCAACCGCGCCACCGTCTCGACCGGACCTCGGATCACGATCGAATTGCTGCGATCAACCGCTGTGAAGCTCGCCGCTGAGAAGGATTTTGCGGGGTCCGCTCCGCCGCCCGTGATCTCGCGGAGCGCCGTGACGAGGGCGGACGCGCGCGAATTCTTCAGCGTCAGGATATCGATCGTATCGGTGTCGCGGTCGAGATCGTTCACCAGGGCGGTCAGTCGCCGCACATTGTCGGCGAAATCGGTAATGACGATGGCGTTGGTGCGCTGGGCCGCGCTCACCTGTCCGCCTCGGCCGACGAGGGGCTGGATAACCGAGAGGATCGTCGCCGCGTCGCGCGATTTCAACCGGACGACTTGGGTGACGAAGCGCTCGCCGCCCGGACCTGAAGGCTGCGTGGCCGCGTCGGCATCGGGAGCGACGCGGAGCGCTCCCGACGATGTCGGGATGACGACATAGCCATGCGCCCGGAGCGTAGCGAGAAACACTTCGTACATCTGCTCGGCCGACAGGGGAGCGCCCGATGCGATCGTGACGGTGCCTTGCACGCGCGGATCGATCACGAAGGTTCGCCCGGTCGCGCGCGACACGTCCTGAATGAAAGCGCGGATGTCGGCGCTCTGCACGTTGAGAGATTGCTGTCCCGGTTCCTGCGGTAAAGCTATGGGCGAGCCGAAGGCAAGCGCGGCCGCCAGCGTCCAGCGCGCCAGCGTATGGCGGGATGCTGGGCTCATGGGGCGACCTTTTCGAGCTTGGTTGTCATTGTCTGTCCGGCTCGTTCGAACCGGATTTCAATGGGGCCGCCGCCGAGGATTTGCGCCTGCAGATCCGGCAGGCTTTCCTCGCTGAACCGCAATCCGTTCACATCGGTGACGACGTCTCCGGGCTGAAGGCCCGCCGCGACGAGGGGGGCCGACGCTCCCCGGGGAATAATCTCAAAGCCGGCGACGGAGCCGCCTCGTTCGACAGGGCGCAGCACCATCGCATTCATCAGCGAGGCCCGGTCGATCGGCGCGGATCCTGGACCTGCCGTCACTGGCGGAGGGCCCGCAAGGCTGGCAGCAGACCCCCCCGCAATGGGCGCGAACGCGATCATTTTCCGACCGCCGCTCTGTTCGACTTCCACCCGGTCCGCAGATACGCTGACGAGACGGGCGCCTGGGCCGATGGCGTCTCCGACAGAATAAGCGGCCTGGGGCTGGCCGGGCGTCGATAGAATGGCCGACCCTTCTCCCCAGCCGCCAACGCGGGTCGAGTGCAAAACATAATCGGGCGATGTGGCAAGTGAGCCCTGCGCCATGGCGCCAGCGCCGGTGCGAAGAAACGGATCATCCAGAAGCGCCGCGCTGAGCGAGGTGGGCTGCCCGGCCAGAGCGGCAGGCGGAAGCGCCGAACCGGCGAGCGCGCCAACTGGCGTGACAAGGGCCCAGAAAAGGGCTGCGGCGCCGGCCCCAACCGATGCCAGGCACACCAACTCCAGCACAGCCAGAAGACTGCTGCGCAGAGGCTGCCCGATTCCGGCAATTGAGATCACCATCGCTCCTTGCGGCCAAGAGGAAGGACGGGTTCTTCGACCGAACTCTTCCCCCAAGCCGCTGTACTACGCTTCTTCGCCGTCCTGAACTGTTCAGAAGGCCGTCGACACCCCGACAGAGAAGGTACGGCCGCGGTCGTACCCGTTCAACGTGACTTCGCCACCCAGAAACGTTCCGCTGGAAGCGAAAGTCTGTGTTTCGGCATAGTCCTCATCAAGAAGGTTTTGCGCCTTGAAGCTAAGCGTAACCGGAAGGCCGCTTGCGTCAAATTCCCTGCGGTAGACGAAATCCAGGATCAGACCGGGTTCTTCAACGAAGTCCGGCACCACCGTGCCGCCGGATGAAACCGCCCGGCTGGTGACGCGCTCGCTGACATAGGTGCCGATCAGCGTTCCCTGGCTTCCAGCGACGGGATCTTCCCAGCCTAGCTGAAGGTTCGCCACATGATCCGATTGTCCCTGCAGTCGGGAGCCGTCGATCAGGAATTCGGAGGCGGGACGGGATTCAGCAATCGTCCCTGTCCGGACCAGCACCTGGTCGCCCGATCCAACATTCACCTGTGCGTCGGAGTAGGTGTAGTTTGCCTGCACAAGAAGGTCCTTGCCGGCGAGCCACGCCATGGCGGGGAAGGGGTCGGCGAAGATCTTCTTCACCTCGAACTCCGCTCCCAGGATTTCCGCCGCCGGAGCGTTGAACGTCGTTTCGGTGTATGCGCCGCCCGATGCCTGGGCAAGGTTATCGACCGGGCGGTCGATGTCCTTGAAGAAAGCGCCGACAGTGATGTACTGCTCGGGAGCGAAGAAATACTCGTAGCGGGCGTCGATGTTGCGGAATTTCGTATCCAGAAGGAAGGGGTTGCCGCGCAGAAAGCGTCCGGATTCGGGATCGTAATAGCTTTGCGGGGCAAGTTCGCGGAACTGTGGACGTCCGATCGTGCGAGACGCGCCGATCCGGATCTGCATGTCCTCAAGGAAGTTCCAGGTCACCGTGGCTGCGGGAAGAATATAGTCCTTCTTCACCTTGTTGGGCAGCGGCTCCGGTCCATAAAGATCAATCAGCTGTACGCTCTCGATGGCTTTTTCCCAACGGGCGCCGAACGCCGTTCGAAGGTAAAGAAGGGGCTCGATGTCGGCTTTGAGATAGGCCGACAAGACTTCGAGCTGCGCGGTATAGGCCGGCGCGTTCTCGATGTTGCCAGTCGATTCACTGATCTGGAACTGACCGACATTTGGTCCAAGATTGAAGTCAGACAAGAGGAAGTCAACCCGCTGCTGCTGCTGGCCTTGGCTCAAGGCGTTCGGCAGGAAGTTGTATGAACGCGTTTCGGATTCCCGGCTGTTGTCCTGGTGAGCCGCGCCGGCGGAAATTGTCCAGTCACGAACGCCGCTCATCGGCAGCGTGTAGACAAGATCGATGCCGGCGCTGCTGGTTTCATCATCGAGCTGTGAAAAACGTGTCTCGTTGACCGTGCTGTTGTTTCCCGACAGGTAACGCTGAAGGGTCGGATCAAAGACGTAGTCGATACTCCATTCATAAGGAGCGTCGCGCGACGTCTGCGCGTAAGCGCCGCGCCAGGCAATATCGAGGTCGCCAAAGTCGAAATCGCCAGCCAGCTGCGATGACCAGAGCTGCCTCTCATACCAGCCCGTCCGCTCGTTCAGCAGAAAGTTGCCGTTACCGAGGTTGAAGCCGAACTGCTCCTGCGCCTGTTTCGTCGTACGGCGCACGTAGAGGTTGGTGAGATTGATCGAGTGTTCGCCAAAAGCCACGCCTGCCGTCAGGAGGCCGTCCCAGCCGACACTGTTGGTGGTCGATGTAAAGTTGAAGTCGTCGCCGGCGACGGCGCGGTTGCCGGCGACAGTAGCGACCTGCCGGACGCCGTCGCGCGTTGTCCAGTCATTTGAATAGCCAGCGACCCCGATCACTCCCAGGCGCGTGTCGCCGAAATCCCAAATGCGGCCGCCATTGATATCGAAGCTGCCATTGATCGGGATTGAGTCGTTGACTTGCACAAGCCGAAGCTTGGCGTTCTCGAAGCCCTGACCGATCCGCTGGCGCTCCTGCGCATTGGTGAGCACGGGTGGATTTGCCGTGTTGAAGAGGTCAAGGCTCGCATCGACCCTGCGTCCGGCGACCAGCGCTTCACGCAGCTGGTTCGGCGTCTTGCGGAGGCCATCGTCAAAGCCCAACCAATCGGTCTCCGAGCCGTCATACGTGTAGCCTTTGGCCAGGCTTGTTTCGCTGTTGGCGCTGAAACCTGCGCCGACCTGAAGGAAATTCTCGTCGGGAATGCTTTTGGTTGAAAGGTTGACGACGCCTCCGCCGAATTCTCCAGGAAACTCGACCGAATAGCTTTTTTGAACCATCACGCCCGAGAGCACGCTCGCCGGGAACAGGTCGAGCGGCACCACGCGTTGCAGCGGCTCGGGAGACGGCAGGGGGGACCCGTTCAGCAAGGCGGACGAATAGCGCTCGCCAAGGCCGCGCACATAGACAAAACGGCCTTCCACGACGGACAGGCCGGTCACGCGACCCAAGGCAGAGGCCGCGTCGGAATCACCCTGCCGCGCCAGATCCAGGTCGGTAAGGAAGGCCGCGACCTCCGAAGTTTCCTGCAGGGGTTCCGGGATGAAATCGCCTCGAACCACGATTACGTCGGCCGCCTGTTCGCCCTGGCCTTGCTGTTCTACGCTGGTGGTTTGTTCGGCGCCGGTCGGATCGACCGCAGAGGGTGTTGGCTCCTGCTGCTGGGTCGCTACCTCCTGGCTGAATGCGCTCGGCGCGATGAGGGCCGACGTCGCGATAAGGAAGGCGCTGATAGAACGGCGTGAGGATTTCATGGTGTCACGGCCCCGAAAGAGAAAATTGTCCGAAAGAACACGAAACGGGCGGCGGCGTGCAGGCCGCCGCCCGCGGTCAGCTCGTCGTGCTTAGCAGGACTCTTCGCCGATCATCGGGCTGCAGGTCCAACCTTGATACCAGGTCAGCATGCCCGGATGGACGGCGCCGATATTGGCTGGCGTGGTGAGGAAGGGGAAACCGACCGGATTGGCCATGGTGGTTGTTGCTCCCGTGCCCGCAGCGGCGACCGGCACGTTGTTTTCGTTCATGCCGTTGATGAAGGCCGTCGAGGCGCCGGGCCGAGCCGTCAGCGTGGATGCCCCAGCCTGCGTGTTGTTTGTGTTCGAGGCTTTGGCGAACTCCGCTTGGGTGGCGGCGGCGTTGACGCTGGTATCTTCGGTGAAGGGTGCAGCGCCGCAGGACAGGAAGACCGACTTGAACGTAGCGCCGGCCGTGATGGTGACGGTGTCATCGATATCGACGCAGGTGTTGGCGCTCGGACCCTGACGGGTAAAGACCGAGTTGTGGATGAAGGCTTCGGTGCCGGAGTTCAGCACCATGGCCTGCGAACTGGCCGCGTTGGAACGCATCACGACCGTGGCGTTGGAAATGCGCGGCTGCGAGCGGTAGACGATCTTGCCGTCGGCTCCGACGTTCGGGGTAACGCCCGACGAGTAGGCGGACCATTCGAACCCGCGATCACCGCCTGTCGTGCGTTGCACAGCCAGGAGGTACTGAGCGGTCCCGCGCCAGCCGAGATCCGTGTCGAAGCCATCATCGTCGGCGCCGGTGATGACGATGTTCCTGACGTTGACGTTGCCGCCGAAGATCTCAACGCCGTCGTCGGACGACTGGTGAACCTGAACGTTCTCGATGACCGTGCCGTTGCCGACGCCGGCGAGCGTCAGGCCGTTCAGCTCCTTGTTGGTGGTGACGGTGAAGCCGGGATACTTGATGACGGCGAAGGAGATGCGGCCCGAGCTGTCGGTCGGCGTGTTGCCGCCATAGACAGCGTTGGTCGCCTCGGCTTGCGGCGTGCAGGCGGCGTTCGGCGGGTTGACGCCGACGGGGCAGCCTTCACTGACAGGCGCGCGGCCGAGGATCAGGAGACCGCCCCACTGGCTGCCCGGCGCTTCGTCGGCGAGGCTGGCGTCCTCGACGTCGGCGCGGCTGGTGAAGATAATCGGGTCGGCGGCCGTGCCGGCGGCCGAGATGAGGGAACCGCGGTTGACGCGGATGAAGTCAAGTCCGCCGGAACCAAAGATGGTGACGCCCGGATCGACCGACAGCGTGCCGGCGATAGTGCCGGCGATCGGAGCGGCGGGATCGGCCCCGCGGTCCTGTCCGACGTCAACGACGGACGTGATGGAATACACGACGCCGGTCAGTTTGGGGACGTTCAGGGTGCCGGTGACGAGGGCGGGAAGCTGGCAGTTGCGCAGGTTGGCGACGACGCCGGCATTCAGGAAGCCGGCTGGACAGGCGGCAGCCGGACCGGCAGGCGGCCCTGGAGGCGGCGGTGCGGCCGGCGGCGCGGCCGGCGGTGCGACCGGCGGTGAGGGGACGAACACGCCCTCGCCTGGCGAGGCGACGCCGTCGCTGCCCGAACAGGCGCCTGCGGCGCCCGCCGCGAAGCAGGCCAGAAGGGCCGCACGAACTGCAGATTTCGAAGTCATCCTGGTCTCCCTGAAGGTCAAACGGGGCCGCAAAAGGGAGCGTCGCGAACATGCGACCGTCGCCAGACGCGCGCTTTCCCCGCGAAGACGCCTAGGGAGGATGAGTGACAGCCCGCAGACAGATTTGTGACGTTTTTGATTCGCGAGACGATTGTGATGAAAACGGCGTCATACATTCACCGGGTGTGCCGCGAACGCATCACTCGCCCCATGCGCGCACCGGCCCGAGTTGCCCCAAGGGCGGAATGCGGGAGACCGGATGTAAAGACGGTCAACACCCCTAGTAAAACTGCCGGCTTGCCTGGGAAAGAGTGGCGGCTTGCAATTTTTTTAGGTGGTTCGGGAGCGATTATCGTTAATTGTGATTGGCGGGTGGGCAACTATCAGATAAAGAGTCAGTGTGGTCCTTGAACCACACCGGCTACGAACTAAGCGGTGTTGTCGTGGGGTCTTTGCGGCTTCCCGTTCGTTCTACCAAGGCAATCAATACCCATTCTTAATCTTTCGCACCGTTCGTGTGCGCGCGGAGGGATTCCGTGCGCTCGCGCGCCTGAGGGCGAGAGCCCGCGCTTTGAAGGGAAGAGGCTGATCATGCGCCAGTGGTTTGTTGCGGCGGCATTTCTCCTGGCGGCGGCATGCGGAGGCGGCGGCAGCGACAGCGGTGGAGGGACGCCCGGAACGCCCGGCGGAGGCGGCGGCGCCCCGCCGCCCGCCAACCCGACATCGGCCGAGGCGGCGCGGCTTCTGACCCAGGCGACCTTCGGACCCACGGCGACGGAAATCTCTGCGGTCGAGAGCGCCGGCTTCGCGAGCTGGATCACCGCCCAGGTCGCCCTCCCGCTTCCGGCCCAGTCCCACGAGCTGTTTCTTAACACCCGCCTGGCGACGCTGGGAACTTTGACAGCCAACAATTTCTACGAGAGCTGGTGGAAACAGGCCTCGACCGAACCCGATCAGCTGCGGCAGCGTGTGGCCTTCGCGCTGTCGCAGATATTCGTCGTGTCGCTCCACGACCCCGCCGTCGATCCGCGTGGCGCGGCTTCCTATTATGACATGCTGGCAAGAAACGCGCTCGGCAATTACCGGACCCTGCTTGAAGACGTGACTATGCATCCCATGATGGGCGGGTATCTGACGTATCTCGGCAACCAGAAGGAAGACGCCGCCGGCACCCGCACCCCGGACGAAAACTACGCGCGCGAAGTCATGCAGTTGATGACGATCGGCCTTTACGAACTCAATCCGGACGGGACGCTGACGCTCGGGTCGGGCGGGACAGCGGCGGCGAGCTACACGCCTGCCGACATCAGCGGTCTCGCCAAGGTGTTCACCGGCATCAGCTGGTATCACTCCTCTCCGACCGCCACGACTTTCTTCGGCGGCAACGCCCACACCGACCGCTCGGTTCGGCCGATGATCTTCTATCCGCAGTATCACTCGACCTCGGCCAAGACATTCCTTGGAACCACGATTCCCGCGAGCGCCACGGTGGATGTGGCCGGCGACCTGCGGATCGCACTCGACAGGCTGTTCAATCATCCCAATGTCGGCCCGTTCATCAGCTTTCGCCTGATCCAGCAGCTGGTCACCAGCAATCCGAGCCCGGCCTATGTCGGGCGGGTCGCCGCGATCTTCAACAATAACGGGTCCGGCGTGCGCGGCGACCTGGCGGCGGTCGTCCGCGCCGTTCTGCTCGACACCGAGGCTCGCGCGATGAGCGCCGTCGGAAGCGCGAGCTTCGGAAAGCTGCGCGAGCCGGTGATCCGCGTCACCAACTGGATCCGCGCGTTCAACGCGACATCGCAGCAGGGAAACTGGCTGATTACGTCGACCGGCGCCAACACGTCCCTCGGCCAGTCTCCGCTGACGTCCGCCTCGGTCTTCAATTTCTGGCGGCCCGGCTTCGTGCCGCCCGCCTCGACCGAGCTGGGCTCGCGGTCGCTGCTGGCCCCCGAATTCCAGATCGTCGATGAGGTCACCAGCGCATCCTACATCAACGCCATGCAGACCTGGGTGGACGCAGGGATCGGCTCGACACCTCCCGGCGGCTCGGGGCGCGACGTGTTTTCGGCTTACACCGCCGAACTCGCGCTGGCCGACACGCCGATATCCCTGGTCAACCGGATGAACACGCTGCTCTTCTACGGCCAGATGTCGCCGACCCTTCAGGGCCGGGTGCTCGCGGCGATAACCGCGGTCGCCATTCCCGCAACGGGCACGCAGGCGCAGATCGACGCCGCCCGGCTCAACCGCGTCAAGACCGCCGTCTTCTTCTCGATGATCGCCCCGGAATATCTCGTTCAGCGCTAGAGCACGATCGATCCGGGTGGCGTCACCCAGATCGTGAATCGGGTTCTAAACTTCAGGTGGGAGGCGGATCCACGCTCGGATGGAACCAGGATAGCGGTTCCCGCCTGAACGATCCGGCTCCAGGAGATTCGATCATGACGATGTCCAGGCAGACGCGCCGCGAGCTACTCCGCCGGGCCGCCGCTCTCTCCACCGTGGGAGCGGCCGCCAGCACATTCGGGTTTCAGCTCGCCACGATGAGTACGGCTGCGGCCCAGGCGGCGCCTCCATCCTACAAGGCGCTGGTCTGTATATTCCTGTTTGGCGGCAATGACGCCCACAACATGGTGCTGGCGACCGACACCGACAGCTGGGGTCGCTACAACAGCGCGCGCCAGACGGGCGCCGTGCCCATCGCGTTGATGCCCGTCGGAACCGCCCCGACCCCGCCGGGCGGAACCAACGCGGTCACCGGCCGGGTCCTCGCCAACAATGTGACCGCCTATCAGTCGCCCGAAGCCTGGGGCGGCGTTCTGCCGATCTCACCGCTGACGCCCAATCCCGTTCCGCCCGGCACCAACGCCCCCGCGCGGACTTTCGGCCTCAATCCCCATCTCGCTCCGCTGCTGCCGATCTGGCAGGGCGGCCGCCTCGCGATCGCAGCCAATGTGGGACCGCTGATAACGCCGACCACCAAGACGCAGTATCGCAACCGCAGCGTTCCCTTGCCGGCCAACCTGATGTCGCACAACGACCAGCAATCGACCTGGCAGGCTGGCGCAGCCGAGGGCACAAGGCGGGGCTGGGGCGGGCTGATGGCGGACCAGATCCTGTCCGGCAACGGCGTCAACGGCGTGTTCACGGCGATGTCGACGGCCGGCAACGCCGTCTTTCTCGCCGGCCAGAATGTCGTCCAGTACCAGGTCACGAACAGCGCGGCGCCCGCCATCCGGATCAGTTCCGCGCTCGCGCCCACGACGACTGTGTTCGGCGCCGCCGGCGCGGGCGCGCGGGTGCAGCAGATCATCCGCGACACGTCCGGCGCCAGCCACTTCATGAAGGATCAGGCCGGCAAGGTCATCCGCGCGATGGACACGGCGGACCTGCTCAACAACACGTTCGCCTCGCCCGCCATTGCGGGAGTCCCGGCGCCCACAGCGCTGATGAATCCGATCACCCGCGTCAACGAGGTCAACGGGCTCGCGGTCCAGCTGCAGACGGTGGCGAAGGTCATCGCCGCCAACGCGACCTTCGGCATACGGCGCCAGGTGTTTTTCGTCAGCATGGGCGGGTTCGACAATCACGACATCCAGAACACCACACAGTCGCCGCTGATGGCCCGCCTCGCGCACGCGATGGCCTATTTCGACACCACGCTGGCGACCCTGGGCGGCGCCGACATGCGTCCCGCCGTCACCACGTTCACGGCTTCGGATTTCTCCCGCACCTTCACCACCAATGGCGACGGCACCGACCATGCCTGGGGGTCGCACCAGTTCATGATGGGCGGATCGGTGCGCGGCGGCGATATCTACGGTCAATACCCGACGCTGGGGGTCGATCAGGGCGCGTTCCAGAATCCGGACATGTCCGGAAACGTGCTCATCCCCACCATGTCGGTCGATCAGTATGCCGGAACCATCGGCCGCTGGTTCGGGGTCGGCGACGCGCAGCTGCAATCCATCTTCCCGAACCTCAACAATTTCCCGACACGCTATCTGAACTTCCTGCCCGGACCGATGGTTTAGACCCTAAGGCGATCGACCTCGATCAGGTCGGTCGAGGCCGATCGCATCAGGCTTTAGATCATAAGCGGCGGCGCTGCGCTGTTTTCAGCGGCGGTGAAACGCGACGCTGCTCACCTTGCGCTGTCCGTTGACGCGCGCGAGCTGGACGATGATGTCGATGACGGCGCGGGCATAGTCGATGACGTCGCGGCGGGTGAGCGTGAGGCCGGCCTGCAGCGTCATGAAGGCGATCTGTTCGAGCGCGCCCTGCGGGCTGTCGGCATGGACGGTGGTCAGCGATCCCGGGTGGCCGCTGTTGATCGCCCTGAGGAAGGTGAAAGTTTCTGCGCCCCGGATCTCGCCGACCAGAATGCGGTCGGGCCGCATGCGCAGCGAGGCGCGCAGCAATTCGTCGACGCCGACCTGCGATTCGCCGAGCTGGCTCTTGACCGCGACGAGACCGACGGAATTGGGCCGCGTCAGCCGGACCTCCGGAGTGTCCTCGATGACGACGAGGCGATCGGCCGCCGGGATTTCCTTGACCAGCGCATTGAGGAAGGTGGTCTTGCCGGTCGCCGTGCCGCCCGAGATGACGATGTTCTTGCCGGCCCGGACGGCGCTGGCGAAGAAGTTGCGGATGTCGCCCCGGTCGAGCAGTCCGGCCAGTTCGGCGTCGATGCGGCTGACGCCGGGATCGGCGGAGGCGCGCACGTCCGCGAAGGCGCCCGACTGCTCGTATTCGAGGAGGGTGAGGTCGGGCACGACATGCTTGCGGATGGCCAGCGCGATGTGCTCGCGCGTCGCCGGCGGGGCGACGATCTGGACGCGGGCGCCGTCGGGCAGCGTCGCCGCCAGCAGCGGGTGCTCGCGGCTGACGCCCTGGCTGGAAGCCGCCGCGATCTGCTGGGCGAGACGTTGCAGCATCACGGCGGTGATGTCCGGCGCCTCGATCCGTTCGGAGCCGGCGGCGCTGTCGATCCACACCTCGCCGGGGCGGTTGACCAGGATGTCGGTCACGTCCGGACGGTCGAGCCAGCGAGAGAGCGGCGCAAGATAGGTGCGGAGGTAGACGCCCTCGGCGGTCAAGGCGCGCGTGGCCCCGGCACGACGGGACCGACATCGGAGAAGTCGAGATCCTGGGAGACGAAGACGCGTACCGGGGCGCCCTGCGGCACAGTGACGGTGGGCGCGATGTCGAGATCCTTCGAGAGGGCGACGCTCGCAATGTCGGAGCCGGCCCGGGTCGAGGCGATGACGATGCTGGTGTCCGAGGCGTCGGTCGCGGCGCCGACGACGAGGTTGAGCACGGAAAGCAGGATTGCGCCGCCGAAGCGCTGCAGGAAGTGGCGATCGACCTCGCCGTCGAGACCGCCGCGCCCGAGGCCGTCGGTGGCGGGGGAGGCGAGGTCCACCGCCGCGCCGTCCGGCCGGATGAGCCGGGTCCAGATGACGAAGGCGCGCGATTGTCCAAGCGCCACGCCGGAGCGGTACTGGCCGATCAGCCGGCTGCCGCGCGGAACAAGGACCTGGCTGCCGTCGAAGCTGCGCACGTCGCGGCTGACGACGGCGCGGACATAGCCGGGAAGGTCGGAGTTGATCGCCGTCTCCAGCACGGCGGGAATGACGGAGCCTTCGACCACAGTCGTGGAGAGGTTGATCATCGCCGAGGCCTTGGCCGGCTTGGAGGCGTCCCCGCCGACGCCAAGGCGCAAGGCGAAGTTTTCGTCGGCGTTCTGGTTCGCGAGGCCGCCAGGCCCGCCGGAACCTGCGATGGCGCCCATGGCGGACTGGGACGCTCCCAGCGCGCCGACGAGGGCCCTCGGGTCAAGAGGCGCGCCGCTCGCCGTCCCGGAGTTTTCCACTCCCCTGTATTCGCCGAGATCGACGATCAGGGCCGGCGCGCGCAGTCTCTCCATCTCGCGCGGATCGGGTCCGGCGGGTTCGGGAGGCGGCGGCGGCAGCAGGACCGGCTCGCCCGCATAGGGATCGGGTCCGGCGTCGCTCATGGGTTCCGGCTCCGGGGCCGGGGCGGCGAGCACGGACAGGTCCGGCGGCGGAGGAACGCCCTCGGCCGACAGCGTGGCGACATTGGGCGCGGGGTCGGTGAGGCGCGCCTCCTCGATCCGTGTGCGGTTGGCGGCGAGTTGTAGAAAGACGACGACGCCAAGACCAAGCGCGGCGATGAGGCCTGTCACCACGGGCCAGACCGCCGGCGGCGACCCGACTCGAGGCGCCTGTGTCTCGTCGAACTGGAGGTCGAGGCTGGAACCCGGCGGAATGTCTGCCATGGATCAGCCTCCCTTGCGCGCGCGGGGCGCGCCTGGCGGCAAAGCGGGCTGGCGCCAGGCGTCATTGTGGACCTGGGTCTTGGCCTTGCCATATCTCAGGATGAAGGACTGCGAGACGAAGTCCGCGACCGTGTAGGCGCCGAAGGCGCGCGTATTGGCCATTTCCTCCTTGCCGTCGGCTCCGAGGATAAACACCGCCGGCACATCCTTGTCAGGCGCGAATTCGAACCAGGTGGCCTGGCCGTCGTCGAAGACACGCAGGGGCGTCAGATTCTTCGACCCCGACCAGGAATAGCCGAAATTGAGATTCTGCGTCGGCGGCGCGGGCGGCGGCGCGGGCGGAGGCGCCTCGACGATCTCAACGGGCGGCGCGGGATAGAGGAAGCGCAGTCGGAACATGGCGTTCGCGTCATTGGGACCGCCGCCATCCGTCGCCGTGAGCACGAAGCTGTAAATCCGCTCAGTCGTGACCACCGTCATGCTGGTGGCGGCGCTCTTGGCCATCGGCTTCAGGAAGAGAAGCGTCGCTTTCCGGTTGGGCGTCACCTGCCAGGAGAGGCTGTCGCCAATCGACACGTTCTCGATGCGCTCGGCGGGATCGAACTCGATGGCCATTTCGTAGCCCAGCCGGCCGCGGATGGACACGACCTGGTCCGGACCGAACATCACCTGACGGATGCGGGGATCGCCGGGTCCGGGTTCGGGAACGGTCGTGAACTGCGCATGGGCCGCCCCGATCCCGCACAAAACCGCGAAGGCCAGCAGGGCGAAACGAAGGGTCATTCCAGCATGTCCTCGCTCAAGCCTCATGGCGCGGCGCCTTCCGGAGGTTGTGCTCCATCGTCCGGTTCCGGGACCGGTTCGGGGAGCGGTTCGGCCAGCGGCATGGACGGTGGTTCGCCCGCAAGTCCGGCCGGCGCCTCGATCGCTGTCGCCCCATCATCGGATGCAGGCGGGCCGGCGTCGAGCGGCGTTTCCAGATCCCGCCGATAGCCTGTTACCTGAAATCCCAGCGGATTGAGCAGCCTGTCCTCGGTGCGCATGGGAGCGCCGGTAAAGCGGAACGAGACCAGGGACTGCCAATCGGTCCGGATCGGGTCGATCGCCGTGTCGCGCCTTTGCGTTTCGAACCGCACACGCGCGGTTTCCGGGGTCAGCACGTCGATTCGCTTGACCGTCACTCTGACCGTCGTGCCCGGCCGCATGTCTGCCAGCACATTGCCCGGCCGGTCCGCTTGATACTGCCCCACATAGACATCCCGCGCCGACCCAAGCGACCAGAGCGCGACGCGCCCATATCGCTCGCTGAAGTCCGCCGGATCAAAGGTTTCGCGGGCCAGCACGTATTGCGCAAGCATGGACTCGACGATGGCCCGATCCTCGGCGAGCGGGCCAAGCTGGACGCCGCGGGCCGTTTCGACATAGCCGGTCTGCCGATCGACGAGCACCGTGTAGGGCACGACTTCCTTGAGCGGCAGCATCAGCGCGATCGCGGCGGCCTGCGCCGCGCAAACCACGATCATCACGCAGGCGACGATCCATGCCGTCCGGCGCCCGCCCCGGGCCTGGTCGAGAGCGATCTCCATCCAGGCTTCTTCCGCCAGCGGCGGCGGCGCCTTGCGTCTCAGCACCAGTTCGGTGTGGGCGACGATCGGCGTGGGCATGTTAGGAAACAGCGGCTCGATGTCGGCCATCAGTTCTCCTCCCTTGCCCTGGCGCTGACGCGCGGCATCCGGTTATAGGCCTGGCCCAGCCGGTCGGATACGATCACTGGCGCTGCAGACGCGGTCATGGCGTCGGCGATCTCGCCGGTGCGGCGGGAATAAATCTCGCCGGTTTGGCGCGCAGCAACGGCATCGAACCCCCGCGTCCGGTCGGTCATGGCGATGCGGGCGGCGATGCTCTCGGCGCGTTCGCTGGGCGGCGCCCCGGCCGGCGCATCGGGAGCAGGGAGGCGCCGCATCGACGGCCCGTCGCCGGCCTGGCGCGACGAGCTGAAACCGCGCGCAATGCCGGAAACGGCGCCAAGCCCGAACAGCATGACGATCGCGAACACCGCGACGATGAGGCCGACCGTGATGACGGCGCCCATGTCGAATTTGAGGCGCGCTGCATCGCCCGCGAGGATTTCGAGAAAGGGCTGCAGGATCATCAGCATCACGGCGCCGAAGACGTTCACGGCCAGGGGCGCCATGGCGAAGGACAGGGTCGCGCGAAACCAGCCGTCGAACAGGCCCCGCGTCGCCTCGAAGAGGACCATTCCAATGAAGACCGGCCCCACAGCCAGCAGAAATGCCAGCACGATCTTGGCTGCCACGATCAGGCCAAGCGTCATCAGCAGCAGGGTGATGGACGTCAGCCACAGCAGCCCCGAGCCGAGCATGGGCCCTCCCTGAAGCAGGTTGGCGGTGGGGCTGGCCATGCCTCCATAGGTCTCGGCCGCCTTGCTGAGATCGTTGAAGGCGCGCTCCAGCCCGCCCATCACGTCGCCATCGAACCCCGAACCCTGGGCGGCGAGAGGCCCGACAAGCGCCTGCATCAGCTGGGCGGGTCCATCGAACAGCAGGTTGAAGATCAGCGTCTGATACGCTGCCCAGCTGGTGAGGAAGGCCAGGATGAGACCGATCTTCAGGGCGGTGAAGGGAAGCTCGGTGACGCGCAGACCGCCGCGTCCGACCAGGATCTGATAGCCCAGAAGGGCGATATAGATGGTCAGCATTCCGGTGAAGGCGCCGGCGAACCAGGTGTCCGGTCCCACCAGTTCGCGATAGCTCTCATGGACGAGGGTGCGGATGTGGCAATCCACCGTTTCGACGATGCCGCCGACCATGCCGAGATCGCGTGGTGCGGGACAGAAGGCCATTATCTCGCCCCCGCCACGAGGCGCGGCATCCACGCCGCCGGATCGTCGCCCACCTCGGCGCGAATGTCGTCGAGCATGCGGACGGTGCGCTCGCGGCCGGACAGCACGGTCAGCAGATCCCGGTGGCCGTTGAGATTGAGACGGACGACCACGCTGTCTGTCCCGTGCTTGACGAGGAAGGTCCGCGAGGTGTCGGGCAGGGTACGGATCAGGTCGAATTCGTGCCCGGAGAGGCCGAAGCCCTTGCGATACTCCTGTTCGTTCGCGCGTGCATTGGGGAGGAAAATCTGCGCGGCCGACTGTTCGATGACGGCGCTGGCGATGCGGCTTTCGAGCGCGTCGCCGGTGCTCTGGGTCGCAAAGCCGACAATCCCGTTGCGCTTGCGGATGGTCTTTTCCCAGTCGCGAATGCGGCCCACGAAGACGTCGTCGTCGAGCGCCTTCCAGCCTTCGTCGACGACGATGATGGCCGGCTGGCCGTTGAGCCGTTCCTCGACGCGATGGAAGAGATACATCATGCAGGGCGTGCGCAGGACGGGATCGTCGAGAAGGTGCGTCATGTCGAAGCCGACAATGCGTTCCTCGAGATCGAGGCGGTCGGCCTCGTTGTCGAACAGCCAGGCGCGGTCGCCCTCGCCCATCCAGGGATTGAGGCGGGAGGCGAGATCGCCCGGCGTCGGACGCCGTCCGCCGAGAAAAAGTTCGCGGAAAAAGCGCAGGCGGCGGAAACTGGCGTCCTGGTCGTAGTTGGCGCTGACTGCGGCCGAAATGACGGCCGAGTCGTCGGCGGTGAGGATCTCGCCATTCGAGGTGACGAGCTTGGCGGTCCATTGCTGGAGGAAGCGACGGTTGGTCGGCGTGTCCGGGAGCTGCAGCGGATTGAAGTTGGTGCGCACGCCGGGGCGGATGAGGTCGTAGCGTCCGCCCATGGCGCGCAGGAAGATCTCGGCGCCGCGATCCTTGTCGAAGAAGATGACCCTTGGCTGGAAGCGCTCGGACTGGGCGATCAGGAAATTCAGCACCACCGTCTTGCCAGAGCCGGAAGGTCCGATGACCAGGAAGTTGCCAAGGTCGCCCTTGTGGAAGTTGAAGTAATAGGGCGAGGCCGCCGTTGTCTCCAGGACGGTGACGGCGGGTCCCCAGTGATTGCCGTCCGGGCGGCCCATCGGATGGTTGTGGAAGCTGGCGAGGCCGGCGAAATTGGCCGACGAGATCAGCGCCTTGCGGGGGATGTAGCTGGAATTGCCGGGAAACTGCGCCCAGAAGGAGGGCTCGATCGCGACATCCTCGCGCACCGCGATGACGCCGATCTCGGTCATCGCCGCCTGTACGTCGGCGACGGCGCTGTCGAGGGCGTCGAATTCCTCGGCCCGCACCATGACGGTCACATGATGCTCGCCGAACACGGCGCGTCCGGCCGCGACATCGTCCTTGGCCTGCACGAGGTCGCGGCGAAGGGAGAGGGCCTCGTCGTCGGCGGCGCGCATCCGCCGCAGGGCGAGGTTCATCCGGTTGAGTGAGGACTGGCGGTCGACGAAGGAAAACGTCTGCGAGACCACCATCTCGCTGGCGACGCGGAACAGGGCGTCGAGCTGGCCGGCGGAGGAGTGCGGCGGATATTCCTTGAACGACAGCATCGCCCCCAGCGTGCGGGGGGAGCGCTCATTGCCGGAAAATTCCAGGGCGTCGCGCCCGAAGCTCACGCGGCGGTCGATGATGGCGCGCCTGAGGTCGCCTCGGGCGTGCGGAACGGGGCGAAGCTCGCCGTCGAAGAGGAAGGCGAGAAACTCCATCGGCTCGGAGAACGTCCCGTCGGCGGTCTGATAGAGGCCGAGCGGACGGGCGCCATAGGGTGCGAGGGCGGCGAGAAGGCTGTCGCGCGCTGCATCCAGTTCGCGCCGGTCGTGGGTGCGGTGGACGGCGCTCGCGGACTTGCCGGCGCCGAAGCTGGGCAGGCGCGAGCGGCCGATCGAGGGTTTGCGCGTCAGGGTGATGAAGAGATCGTTGACATAGAGCCGGCGGCTCGAAAGCTTGTCGCGCCAGGCGTCGTCGAGGGCGCGGGCGAACGGATTCCCGAGCGCGCTGGGCATGTCGGGTCGCACGAGATGGCGAATGACGTAGGACCCCAGAGAGAGGCGGGTAGATGCGACCCCCCGCAGCAGCGTGTCGCGGACATTCTTGCGGTAATTCAGCTCCTGCGTGTCGGCTGTCTCGAACGCGAACCCGGCGAGATGCAGGACCTGCATCTGCTGGCCGTCGCGCAACAGGATCGTCTCGTCGTCGATGTGTCGGACATAGGGAAGGATGTCGCCGGCCAGACGTTCGCGGCGCGCAAGCCTCGCACGTCGCGCCCGGTCCGGTCGGGGTTTTGTCTGGCTCATGTCCAGGTCAGGGCGAATAGGAGTTGCATCGCCAGTGTCCGTGATTGGGAACGCGCGGGCAGCGGCTGACTTTCAGAATCCAGAGGTCGAGCCAGCGCGGCTCGCGCAGGCACATCAGATATCCAAGGACGTGCAGGACCAGCGCGGTGACGATCGCCCAGAACGACTTCGTTATCAGGAACACCTCGGTCGTGACGACGAGATTCAGCACAAAGAACGAATAGCTGACGCCCGCGAACATCTGCGGCCGGGTCAGCGCGGAAAACACCATGTCGCGCTCCATGCCGGCCATGGATTACCCCGCGATGCGCGCTGCGCTCTGGATGCCGGCGACGATGACGGTCGCCCCGAACAGGATGAAACAGCCGAAGATGACGGTAATGCCATGTTTCCAGTTCATCCGGCCCGTCAGCATCATGAACCCGACGATCGCGACCGCGATCACGGCGACCGCCGTCGCCACATTGCCCAGCAGGGTTCCCTGCACCCAGTTGACCGCAGCGAGGATGGGTCCTGATCCGCGTGGATCCGAGCCCCCCTGCGCAAGGGCCGATCCAGGCGCGAGAAGGGCGAGGGCGGCAAGCCCGGTCACGTGTTTCCAGGTTGCCATCACTCGGTCTCCGCCATGCTGGTCCGCGCCAGATAGTCCATCACCGCGTCGACATAGGCGCGGGTTTCGCGATAGGGCGGCACGCCGCCATGCCGGAGCACGGCGGACGGTCCCGCATTGTAGGCCGCGAGCGCAAGCTCGACATTGCCGTCGAACCTCACGAGCATAAGTCGGAGATAGTCGGCCCCTCCACGCGCATTGTCCTCGGGATCGGATGGATCGACGCCCAAATCCTTCGCCGTCCCTGGCATCAGCTGCATCATGCCGAGCGCCCCCCGGGGGGACACCGCGTCCGTGTCAAAACGGGATTCCACATAGGCGACAGCTTGCAGGAGAAGGGGGGACAGGTCGGCCGCAGCCCCGGCGCGATCAAGGATTGGCGCCGCCTGGGACAGGCGACCAGGATAACGTGCGCGAGGGTTGGCCCCCGGCGCGCCTTCGAGCGGCCGAGCTTCCGGCTTCGACAGCTGCACCACGCCGGCAGGGCCCACTTCCAGGACCTGCGCTCCGGCCGGGGCGCCGAAGGTGGACGACATGATCATGGCTGTCAGCGCGGCCCCCAAGGCCGGTCCGCGAAATCGCTCCATCCGCTGATCCTACGCAACCTCGCCCCACCGCTAACCCTACCCCAGCCGGACGCCGGATTGCCAGCCTGTTTATGCGAAGCGGCGGCGCGATGTGCGTGAGGGCGGCCAGACCGGTTCGGAGCGCTCAACGGCGTGCTGCGGCCACTTCTGCGCCTGCCGAGTTTACCTCACAGAAGCGGTGACCGCTGGAATGGCAAGGCTGCAGCCCGACAGGTCCAGGGTCACCCTTCGCGGCAGCGTATCGGCGAACCTGCCGAGCGCCTCGCACAGGTCCTGAACCCGCGAGGCGTCGGTTGCATAGATGTGGACCTCTCCGATCGGCGCGGCCACGACGTCCGAGCCCATGACCGCCAGTTCTTTCCAGTCCGCCGGAATGTCTGCGCCGAACCACGCCCGATAGACGAGCGCCGCCGAGACGTCATGCCGGCGAACCAGATCGCCGATCAGGCCGGGTCCGAAATTACCCGCCATGCGCGAGATGCGGACCTCTTCCGAGCCCAGGCCCCAGAGGTCGAGCACGTAGCGGTCATTGCGGTAGGAGGCGAGGCCAAGATCGTTGACCGCGACGGGCTCCCGCCAGAACTCCGTGACGAAGCGATGCATCTGGAATTGCTGGTCGTGAATGCCGCGGGAGGCTGCGGGGGTCCGCCATGCCGCATAGGCGTAGGGGGTGGCCGCCATGGCCAGCAGGGCGAGCGCGACGACCTTGGCCGTCGCGGAGGCGGGATGCGCCGCCTTTCCAGGAAAGTCCCTGAACAGGTAGAGGAGGGTCAGCGTTGTGATCGCCACGATGTAGACCTCGTAGCGGTGAAACCAGCCATAATCGCCCGCCAGAACATGGCCGGAAATCGCCAAGCTGCATGGCGCGGCGACGATGAAGCTGGGCGACGCGCGAAAATTCAGGGTTGATTGGTCGAGCCAACCCATGATCGCGACACGCGCGACCGCTGGAGCCCGTTCGGGTTTGCTGTGAGGCGCGGAACCAGGCAGGGTCGCCAACTGTCTGGAGGACGGTTCGCCCCGGACGAGCAGCACGACAAGCGTGCAGAGGCCTGCAAGCAGCAACAGGCCCGTCGTCTGTCCGATCGTGTCACGGAAGTTCGCGGCGAGCGCGCCGACAATGGCGCCCAGTCCCTCGTCGCCGATCGAACTCGCCACGGCGGATTTGAGCGAGACCGAGCTAGGCAGGACGGGCAGGCCCAGCGCGACCATCAGGCCGGCATAGGCGGCGAGCGAGAGGCCAAGCGCGGCCAGGACGCCCGCCGCCGCTCTTGCGTGGCCGGTCGAGGCGAGGACGAGGATTAGTCCAGCCGAATAGGCGAGGCCCTCGAAGCGGATGAGGGGCATCGCCACGATCGCGGCCATCAGCAGAAGCGACGGCGTCCCGGTCTCCGCCAGCCGCACCAGCCCGGTGAACGCCGCGACGGCCGCCAGGACATGCAGTGAGTGCTCCATGCCGGTGAGGGGCAGGGCCACGGCGCTCTGCGTCAACAGCACCAGCACCGCCGCCGGCATGGAGAAGGCCCGGCTGTCGGCGCCGGTGAAAACCGAGCGGAAAAGAAAAGTCAGCGTCAGCCAGCTTGCCAGTCCTGCAGCAAGGAGCGTCAGGACCAGCGGGCCGAACTCGCCCAGTCCCATCCCCTCGGTGAGGGCGAGCAGGAAGGGATAGAGTATCGAGGAGGAGGGGGAAGAAAACTCGGTCGCGTTGACGCCGTAGCCGCCGCGCAGGATGTTCTCCGCGACGGCCAGGTGGATGTAGGGATCGTCGAGCGCATAGATCAGACGACCGTCCGCCGCCCACACGCTTACCGCCAGGACGAGGCCCATCGCCGCCGCCCAGATCGCCATGCAGATCCGGATACTCGTCCTGGCGTCCGCGTCCATGAATGTCTCGCCCGGTGAAGATCGCGAGCGATGCTAACTCGTGGAGTGCGAAGGCCCTCTAAACGCGGGAGCACCCTTGCGTCCGCCTGGACGCAGGTTGCCCTAGTTCGCCACGGGCGCTTTCGCGGGGGCGGCGGCCATGGTCTTGGAGACCGTTGCATTGCCTGAGCGGATCAGCTCAAGCGCCTTGTCGAGCTGGTAGTCCTCGCCCTTGTAGTCGGCAGGCGGCATGTTGGCCGGAACATGCGGCGCCTTGCGCTCGACGCCCTGTTCATTGGCGAGCGCGTTGGGCAGGGCCGACTCGCTGTAGCGCGCGACACGTTTCTGCAGGTCGGCGATGTCCTCGTCCGACAGGCGAACGGCCGCCACCTCGACATCGGGTTCGATGCCGGAGCCCTGGATCGAGCGGCCCGAAGGCGTGTAGTAGCGCGAGGTGGTGAGGCGCATCGCGCCCTTCTGGGGTCCGAGCGGAATGACCGTCTGCACCGACCCCTTGCCGAAGGTGGTGACGCCGACAACCTTGGCCCGGCCGCGATCCTGCAAGGCCCCGGCGACGATTTCCGCAGCCGAAGCCGAGCCATTATTGACCAGGACGACCACGGGGATGTTGGGGAAGCGGTCGCCCCGGCGCGCATTGTAGCGTTCGATGTCCTCGGGACGGCGGCCCCGGGTCGAGACGACCTCGCCGCCATTGAGGAAGCGAGACGACACCTCGATCGACTGATCGAGCAGGCCGCCCGGATTGTCACGAAGGTCGAGCACGAGGCCCTTCATATTGCCCTTCACGTCCTTGCGGACGGCGGCGAGCGCCTGGTCGAGGCCTTCGGCCGTGCGCTCGTTGAAGGTCGAGATGCGGACATAGCCGACATCGCCCTCGGCGCGGTGCCTGACGCTTTCGGGGCGGATGTTCTCGCGTTTCAGCGTTACGTCGAAAGGTTCGACATTGTCGCGAACGATGGTGATGGTGATGTTTGTGCCCACCGCGCCGCGCATCTGCTTGACCGCGTCATTGAGCGTGAGGCCGACAATGGACACGCCGTCGATGGCGGTCAGGTAATCGCCCGACTTGACGCCGGCGCGCGCAGCCGGCGTTCCGTCCATCGGCGCCACGACTTTCACGAAGCCGTCCTGGGCGGTGACCTCGATGCCGAGGCCGCCATACTCGCCGCTGGTCTGGACCTGCATGTCGCGGAACTCGTCGGGATTGAGATAGGACGAATGCGGGTCGAGTGAGGCCAGCATGCCGTCGATCGAGGCCTCGATCGAAGCAGTCTCGTCGATCTCGGTGACATAGTCGGCCTGAACGCGCGCGAGGATTTCTGCGAAGAGTTCGAGCTGGCGGAAGGTCTCCGCGCGGCTTTCGGCCTGTCCGGTCGTGACCGCGAAAGCCGAAACGCCGAGGGCGCCGCCAAGCAGGCCGGCGCCAAGCACGGGAGCCAACAACCATTTGCGCATGCGTTAACGCTCCTCAAATCCAAGCGGCTCGCTGCGCCGCACCAGGGACACCGCGCGTCAAGCGCCGCGACCCAGCCATTTGCCCGGGTCAACCGGCTGACCCTTGCGCCTTACCTCCAGATATAGCTCCGGAGACGGCGATTTCTGGCCGGACATGCGACCAACCGGTTCGCCCGACAAAACCCACTGCCCTGGTTCGGGGTAAAGGTCGCCGAGACCCGACATTATCACAAGCATGTCCCCTCCCACATCGAGAATCAACATCTGTCCGTAACTTCGGAACACGCCTGCGTATTCGACGCGCGCGTCCATGGGCGAAACCACCTGAGCCCCGGCGCGGGTGCGGAGAGTCTGGCCGGCGCTGGCGACGCCGCCGGCGCTCTCGCCGAAGCGGCGGACGATGTCGCCGATGGCCGGGGTGAGGGGCGCGATTGCCGCAGCTGGAGCGGGCGCCGCTCGGCTGGCGGAGGGGAGTTGCGGGGGGCGTCGAGCGGGCATTCCGCGAGGCGCGGCCTTGACGCCGGGTCGCGCGGGCGCCGCCGCCGCCAGGGAGGCCAGCAGGTCGCGCAGGGTATCGGCCTCGGCGACCAGACGTGCGGTTTCGGCCCTGAGAGCGGCGGTTTCGGCTGACAGGGCGCTGCGTGAGAGGCGCTTTTCCGAGGCGAGCGCGGAAATCTCGACGGCGCGGGCGGCGAGCGCCTGCTGGGAGCCGTTCAGGGTCTCGCGCTCGCGGCGGGCGCTGGCGAGCAGCCCCTCCAGCGTTTCAATCCTGCCAGCGAGAGCGCGGGCGCGGGCGGAGAGCGCCGGGGCGGCCTCTCCCATCAGGATGGCGGCGCGGATCGCCGAGGCGGCGTCGTCGGGAGAAGCAGCCAAAGCGGGGGGTCGGCGCGACCCGAAGGTCATCAAGGCGGCTAGAAGGTCGTCGAGCGAGGCTTCGTCCTGTATCAGCCGGTCGCGCGCCTCGGCCGCCTGCTGATCGAGGTCGATGAGACGGCTCTCGGCGGTCGCCGCCGACACCTCGCGCCTGCGGCTGTCGGCGGCGGCGGCGATGAGGTCGGCATCGATGGCGGAGGCCTGGCGCTCGGCGCGGGAGCTTGCTTTCTCAAGCGCCTGCAGGCGTTTGAGAGCCGCATCGCGCGCGGTCTCGACGCGCCTGAGATCATCCTGCGTGTAGGTGTCGGGCGGCTTGGCGGGTTTCGTGGACTGCGCGGCGGCGGAAAATCCGGCCAGAGCAAGGGCCAGGGCCGTTATCCCGGCCGCAGCCAAGGGGAGAGCCCGGAGCCATCGCGCGTCCAATCGCGCTTCTGCCGAACGCGTCAAGGGTCCCCGGCGCCTCACGCTTTCGCCCGCTATGACAAGGCGTGGAGAGGGCGGCCGGCTTTGCATCCTATTCCCGGTGGTAGGGCGATCCGGCCTCGATCGAAAGGGCGCGGTAGATCTGTTCGGCAAGCATCACGCGGACGAGGCGGTGCGGCCAGGTTTGCGCGCCGAAGCCGAGCGTGTGGCGGGCCCCGGCGCCGACCTCCGCCGACAGGCCGTCGGCGCCGCCGATGACGAAATCGACGCCCTCGCCGGCGTCGCGCCAGCGGGCTAGCCGTTTTGACAGGTCGGGGGAGGGCCAGGCCTCGCCGCGTTCGTCGAGGCGGATCAGGATTGCATCGGCGGCGCGCACGCGGAGGCGGGCGCCCTCTCTTTCGATCCCGCCGCCAGCCTCGACCTCGATCTCGTCGATGCTGCGATAACCGAGCGGTTGTCCGGTCTTGCGGGCGCGGGAAAGATAGTCGTCCAGGAGGACGCGCTCAGGCCCGTCCTTGAGCTTGCCGACGCAGAGGATGCGGATGCGCAACGCGCCGGATCAGTCGGCCGAGGGCGCGCCGGGATCGTTCGCGCCAGGTTCTGGCTGAGGCGTGGCGTGGCCGCCCGCGTCAGACGACCAGATGCGCTCGAGATTGTAGAAGTCGCGCACTTCGGGTCGGAAGATGTGGACGATCACGTCGCCGGCGTCGATCAGCACCCAGTCAGCGTTGGGCAGGCCCTCGACACGCACCCGAGAAGCTCCGGCGTCCTTCAGCCGGCGCTCGACATGGTCGGCGAGCGCCGAGACGTGACGCGCGGAGCGGCCGGAGGCGATGACCATCGCGTCGGCGATGGACGATTTACCTATCAGGTTGATTTCAAGTATGTTTTCCGCCTTGTCGTCTTCGAGCTGGGCGGCGATCAGCTTTGCCAGCATGGCCGGATCCGGAGACGCAAGAGCGGTGGAACCGTTGGTGCTCTTGCCGGGTCGTGTGCTCTGAAGGGTGGGCAGGGCGTCTTTCCTCGGATGACTGTATCGGTGACCATTTTAACACGTAGGAAGCACGCGCGCCATGGGAAAGGGCTGCCGGCTAGTGTCTCAGTTTCAAATCCGGACCGACTGCTTCCGCCAAAACCTGCCCTTCGACCGCCACGCTCGACAGGCAGAAAATCGCCATTAAGGCGACGCTGGTAACCTCCTGGCCCCAACGGGTGGTGCAACTATGGGTGGGAGCCAGACCAGCGCACGGCATAGTCTTCCCAGAAGTTGTTTGAGGAACGGTCTTCTGGAGCGGGGGCTCGATGAACCGGGCCTCTCAAGGAATAGGACCTATGGCAAATCTGGAGCCGCTCAGTGCAGGAGATTCTGTGTTGCTGAGTTAGGTTTTCTGTTCCCCCTGACCGCCCCTTGCTACGTGGACGATGCAGGTAGACGGTCGTCACAATGTATAATCGAGGGATGCTCTCATGAAATTGCTCGCGACAGGACTGACGACGCTCACGCTGACTGCATGCGTGCTTCCAATACCGATGATCGGCGCCGGCGGCATCGGAACCAACCCTGAAGAGGCGCGCGCCGCGAACGCATCATTGATGCAGGCGCGGGAGAACTGCGCCGTCCTGGCCGTCTGGAACTCCTCCAGGGAAATGGCCTGGTCCCCGTTGGTATCCGCACGCGCCATAGCCCCCCGGTTCTGTGCGACAGCGGATTGCGCCGAGACGAGCAAGACGGCGACGAGAAGGAGAGTTTTCATAGAGCTACCTGCTGGGTTGAAAGTATGAACCGCCGCCGTCCGCCAGTGCCGGGCATTTGAGCCGGAAAGCGGCGGTCGAAATGCCCGACCTCGCTCATTCGGGCCTTGTGTAGACCGAGCTCGTGGAGACCGAACGGCCGCCATTGGTGGTCAGGCTGCGATCCACGGTCCGTCCGGTCTCGGTCCTGCTGACATCGACCTCGGTCTGGTATCCGCGACCCGACGACGTCTGAAGGCTCGCCGATCGCGACCGGCTATCGTCGGTGACGGCGGTTTCGCGCGAATAGTCCTGGACGCCGCCGCGCGGCTCGGTTCGGGTCGCGGTGGTGGCGAAGCCGTCGTCGGTGGCCACGGTCTGACGCGATCGGGACGACGAGAGTGTCCGTCCGCTGTTTGCCGTAAAGGTTCGGTCGACAGACGCCGAGCCGGGCCCGCGAACGACGTCGCTCTGAAAGGTGCCGCCGCGTTGGGGACCCTGGACCGTCACGGATCGTGACCGGCTGCGCGATTGAGCGTCGGCCGTGTCCGCCGCCACGAGAGAAACGCAGGCCAGCGCCCCAACAGCGATCGCGGCGTGGGTCAGGTGATTGGAAAGGGAGATCATTGAAGAGGTTCCTTCAAACATCAGCACAGAAACGCCGACCTGAACGTCTTAACCGATCTACGACCCAGGGGTATTACAGCGACCCATCGAGTTGTAACGACGTGTAATCCAACAGGGGCAATTTCAAGGTCAATCACACCTACTGGCTCAGCGGGTTCGATGCGGTCCCGAGGACCGTTCGAATTCCGGCCCTCAACACATAGGCGGTGTTGTAACTTGGGTCGTCGACGACATCATAGCCCGCGATGTAGACGACGCGGCCGTTTTCTTCCGGGAACGGGGACAAGATCGCCGAACGGGTGCTGCGCAGCGAAAGGCCAGGCATGAACGCGGTCGATCGGATGGTCCTGAGGACATGAGCCCCATTCGCCGAGCGGATCGTGTACCAGGCGTCGTCGCTCAGGGCGGGCCGGGTCTGAACCGTCATCAGATGAACAGTCTGTCCCGTATCCGGGTCCACGAGTGGCGTGAACGTGTTGTTGGCGATGACGGTGTAGTCGACGGTCTGTCCCACCAGTAAACTCAGCGCCCGGTTGACGTCATATTCCGGTGGGCTCGCAACCTGCCAGCCCGTCCCGACCCGATCGATCCGAAAGACCTGCCCGATGCCTTCAAAGCCCGCGATGAGGCTGGGGCCAGCACCGCCCGGGCGTTCGACGCAGGTCAGACCCCGCAAACCACTCGGTCCGTTCAGGATCGGCGTGAACTGAGAACTGTAGTCAACAACGGCTTCCCAGCGGGGGTTCGAACCGTCGATCCTGCGATAGATGAATGGAGCCTGGGCGACGAAGGCATCACCCGCGCAAACCGCGAACGCCATCGGCCGCACGGACTCGTTCTGGCTGGCGGGGCTGTAAGGGATCTCTGCGGGTACCCGGAACGTCAGACCCCTGGCGCGATCATAAGTCGCCGAATAGACACCCCCTGGATTGCCGCCCACGAGGAGAAGGTCCGCGCCGGTGACCTTGTCTCGGTGAGCACCCAGAGATCGGACCGTGGACTCCGAGGTCGCCAGACGCTCGACCACGTTCTCCGACCAGGTGCCATTCGCATCGTCGCGTACATAGACGCTGAGGCCGGACAGGAAGTCCCGCATGCCGGCGACCAGGAGCGTGACCGGCTGGTCGAGCGGCTGTCCGGACCCGTCGTTGCGAAACATCACGGATGCGAGCGCCGTGACGCCTTCGTGTCGAATGGCAGGGCGGCCGGGTTGCCGGGGGGCACCCGGCGGCAGCGGCTGATCGAAGGTGCGATCAATGCGCCAGGGAGAGGCCGCCGTCTCCTTGACGACGATCCGCGCCGCCCCCCTTGCGACACCGGCTGGAGGACTTTCGCGGAAACTGTCCAAGCCGCCGTACAGTCGCCCCTTGTGGCTGACCAAAATCCGAAACTCGGTGCCGCCGAGGGGCTGCCGCGACGCCGTATCGAGGTCACTGCCTCTGTAGGACACGGCAAACGGCGCATTGGGATCGCTTAGCGCAGAGGGTGCGGCGGACACCGTGACAGGAACCGATGCGGTCGCGGTTCCGACGGAGTTCCGAGCGGTAAGCGTGTAGAGGGCACTGACCGCGGGTGTCACCGTGACCGAGTTTCCCGTGACGGTGCCCACGCCATTGTCGAGGGTCAAAGTGTCTGCGCCCGCCACCTGCCAGCTCAGCACCACCGATTGGCCAGCTGTAATCGTGGTCGATGAAGCGCCGAATGACGAGATCACTGGCGCGCGGGCTGGCTCTCCGCCTGCGGGATTGCTCGAGCCGCCGCCGCCGCCGCCGCAAGCTGCGAGGGTCGTCGCCATAAACAGCAGCAACAGAAAGCGGAGCATCGGGGATACCTTGTCACATCAGGAAGGAAATCTTATTGGATCGGTGCGGTTGCTGTCAAGAACCGCGCAACTCGAACACCACGCAGAGTAGAACATTGCGCCGACAAGATTGGGTCGCCCGTCGGTGTACGCAGCAGCTTCAACCGGTCCTTCGGCGGCGGCGGTCGTGTAGTCGCCGCGATTTAGAAAGCCGTGCCCCACAAATCCGCTAATCGCCACCATCACAATGTGGGCTGCTGCCGGTTTCACGGACACCGAGTTTAGGTGTTTTAGTGGGATCGGAGGTGGACCATGGGACGAAGGACAACGGGACGACGGACGTTCAGCCGGGAGTTCAAGTTTGAGGCTGTGAAGCT
>Ga0163150_10001337_pt1 | contig 42039 bp, 42 predicted proteins | sample OliLakLV19P2IB_FD_148628 | JGI IMG/M metagenome (GOLD analysis project Ga0163150, IMG submission 148628) | Freshwater microbial mat bacterial communities from Lake Vanda, McMurdo Dry Valleys, Antarctica - Oligotrophic Lake LV.19.P2.IB | ecosystem: Environmental > Aquatic > Freshwater > Lake >... | reverse complement strand
GGGTGACGGTGGTTACGCTGACGGGCGGCGTGGCCGCGGCCGAAGCGCTTGCCCGCGCGGCGGGGGCGAAGAAATTCTGCACCGAACTCGGCTCGAGCGCGGCCAACATCGTGCTCGCCGACGCAAACCTCGAGGATGCGGCACAGAAAATTGCCCGCGCCGGGTTCGAGGCGAGCGGCCAGCAATGCATCTCCGCGCAGCGCGTGATCGTCGAGAAGGCGGTGTTCGACAAGTTCCTGTCCCTTTTCGTTGCGGCCGCGAAATCGCTCAAGGTCGGCTTGCCGGACGAGGAGGGCGTGGACGTCGGCCCGATGGTCAACGTTGCCGCCGCCGAGCGCGTAATGGCGATGGTCGCGGACACCCTCGAAAAAGGGGCCAGGCTCGCGCTGGAGCCGGTACGCAAGGGCGCGGTGGTTTCGCCCGGCATCCTGGTGGGCGCCTCGCGCACTTCGCGGCTGCTCTGCGAGGAAGTCTTTGGCCCGATCGTGGTGGTGCAAGCCGCGGAGAACCTCGACGACGCGCTCGCGCAGGCCAACGATTCGCAGTTCGGGCTGCAGGGGGCGTGCTTTACTTCGAGCCTGGATGCCGCGATGAAAGTGGCCGAGCGCTTCGATTCGGGCTCGGTGTGGATCAACGAGGCCAGCCGGTTCCGTCTCGACATGTACCCTTTCGGCGGCGTGAAGCAATCGGGCTACGGGCGCGAGGGCATCCGCTATGCCATGGAGGAGTACTCGCAGTGGAAATTCGTCGGCCTGCGGGCCTCTGTGTAACGCGCCTCGGGGTAAGCCAATGACCAAAGAGATCGAAATCCCCGAAGAACTGCGCAAGCTCATGGCTGAAGTCGGGCCGAAGTGGGCGACCAACGTGCCCGGTCATGTTTTGCAAACGATCAATGCATTCAGCGAAGTGCTGGCGCGTTGCCCGAAGGACGGCGTGACCGTCAGGCGCGACGTGCCGTACGGCACCCACAAGCGTCACGTGCTCGACCTCTACTCCCCGAGGAATCCGAAGAAGGTGCCTGTGGTGGTGTTCATGCACGGCGGCGCGTTTACCGACGGCGAGAAGGACCGCACGGCCGAGGTGTACGGCAACGTCACGATGTGGTTCGCGCGCCACGGCATCGTCGGGATCAACATGGAGTATCGCGCCGCGCCCGAGGCACAGTACCCCGGCGGCACCGAGGACTTGCGCAGCGCTTGCCAGTGGATCGAAAAGAACGCGGAGTCGCTCGGCGTGGATATAAAGAAACTCTTCGTCTTCGGCCATTCGGCAGGCGCAGCGCATACGGCCGCCTACGCCTATGGGGCGCCGGGCTCGGAGGGCGGTCCCAGGCCGGCGGGTTCCATCGTGATCAGCGGGCGCGTGCGCGCGGACAACCTGCCGACCAACCCGAACGCGCGCAAGGTCGAGGCCTATTACGGCACGGACAACGCGCTGTTCGAAGAGCGCTCCTCGGTGCATTGGGCGGGCAAGGACAGCGTGCCGACCTTCATCGCGATCGCCGAATTCGAGAACCCGTTGCTGGATGTCTATTGCCTGGAGCTGGCGCATAAGCTCAGTGTGGCGAAGGGCAAGGCGCCGCGCTTCATGCAGCTCTGGGGCCACAACCACAGCTCGATCATCGCGCACATCAATACCGCGGAGAACGAGCTTGGGCGGGCGTTGGTGGACTTCGTGGAGCGAAACAGAAATCGTCCGTAGTCGGTACCCGCACTGTGGCTCGCGGTGGCTTTCCAGAGGGGAACGGCGACTCGCCGATGAACAGCACCAGATGAACGAGGCCGCCGCAAGGAAGGTGCTTTTCATCCGCGCGGTCGAGGCGGGGGACGCCGATGGCAAGGTGCTCGGCGAAGAGGATTGCGGTTATGCCGGACGAGCGGCGGCCGAGATGGTTCGCTGGCAAGCCGCAGAGGACGGCGAACGGCCCTCATCCTCGGCATTCGTCGCCAAGCGCGCGGAACTGCTCACCGCCAAACTGGCCCAGCGCTTCCCCAAGGCTTTGCGCGCGTTCGAATCGATGCGCTGGCGAGCGTGGGTTGGCGTGCTGCTGCCGGTGCTCGCGTTGATCGTCGGCGCGGCCGCAGAGCACATCGCCGACCGGCATCGCCTCAACATCCTGGCCTTTCCGCTGCTCGGACTGGTGGTCTGGAACATCCTCGTTTACTTGCTGCTGGCGGCGAGCGCGGCGCGGATGCTCGCCACCCGCTCCGGCCGTCTGCCGGGCTGGCTGCAACGACAATTTTCCGGTCTTGGCAGCACGGTTGCACCGCGCGCCGCGGGTCAGCTGGCCGGGGCCTTGGCGCGGTTCGTCCTCGTCTGGACGCAACTCGCCTCGCCACTCCTCATCGCGCGTGCGGCGCGCGTGCTGCACCTGTCCGCGGCGCTGCTGGCGTTGGGCGCGATTGCGGGCCTCTACGTACGCGGCCTGGTGTTCGAATACCGGGCCGGCTGGGAGAGCACCTTCCTCGACGCGAACGCTGTGCACGGCATTCTGGGGTTCTTCCTGCAGCCCGCGGCGCAACTGATTGGTTTGCCGTTTCCGGGCATTGCCGAGATCGCCGCGTTGCGCTGGAGTTCGGGCAGTGGCGAGAATGCGACGCGTTGGATTCATTTCTACGCCCTCACCGCGCTGCTGGCGGTCGTGACGCCGCGACTGATCCTAGCGGCATTCGCCGGATGGCGCGAGCGCAGTATCGCCCGGCACTTCCCCCTGGCACTCGATGGTCCGTATTTCCGCCGAGTGCTGGCCGATTGGCGCGAGGTGCCAGCGCGGGTACGAGTCGCGCCTTATGCATACACGCCGGCCGAGGCAGCGAGCGAGGGCGTGCGAAGCCTCGCTGCGCGGCTGTTCGGCGCCAGTGTGCACGTGCAATCGGCCCGGCCGGTCGCGTATGGCGAGGAGGACTCGCTCGCTTCCGGCGGGCACGGTGGGTCATCTGCAGTGGACGTTGTCATCGCGCTATTCAACCTCGCGTCTACGCCGGAAATCGAGAATCACGGCGTGTTTATCGATGGCCTCCAGGCCCAGGCGCAGGGTCCGATCGCCGTCCTGGTGGACGAATCGCCCTACCGTCGCCGTTTGGGCGCGCAGCCGGGCGCGGACTCGCGCCTCGCCGAGCGCCGCGAGGCGTGGACCGGACTGGCCAGCACGCGCGGGCTGACCGCGATATTCGCTGACCTGGAGGCGGCGGATCTTGCCGCCGCAGCGCGCGACCTCGATGGGCAGTTGTCTCGCCTGGCCACGGGGGGCTGACGTAATGGCCAACGAAGCCGCTACGATCGATCTGTGCATTGTTTCGCACACCAATGCGGGCAAGACGACGCTGGCACGCACGCTGCTCGGGCGCGAGATCGGCGAGATCCGCGATCAGCCGCATATCACGGAAATTGCCGAGTCGCATGTGCTGCTCGAAACGCCGCAAGGGGACCTTTTGCGGCTGTGGGACACGCCGGGCTTCGGCGATTCGGCGCGCCTGGTAAAGCGGCTGATGTTGGCCGATAGCCCGATCGGCTGGATGCTGCGCCAATTGTGGGATCGCTATCGAGACCGGCCGTTCTGGTGCAGCCAGCAGGCGATGCGCGCGGCGCGCGAGTCGACTGACGTCGTGCTCTATCTGGCCAGCGCCGCGGAGGATCCGCGCGATGCCGCCTATGTCACCGCAGAGATGCAGATTCTGCGCTGGATCGGCAAGCCCGTGCTGCTGCTGCTCAACCAGGTCGGGCCGCCCAAACCGGCCGCGGCGGAACGCGCCGAGGAGGAACGCTGGCGCCTGCATGTTGCGCCGCTTGCGGTGGTGCGCGAGGTACTGACGCTCGATGCGTTCGCTCGCTGCTGGGTGCAGGAGGGCGTGTTGTTGCATGCGGTCGAGAAGGTCCTGCCGGAGGAAAAGCGCGGGCCTTTCGCGCGCCTTTCTGCTGCTTGGACGGCGCGCAGCCTGGAGCGTTTCGATGCCGCGATGGCAATCCTCGCCGCGCAGATTACTCGAGCGGCACGCGATCACGAGTCGCTTGCTCCCGCCGCGCCCGGAGGCGTGGCGCGGCAGGTCTTGAAGTCCCTCGGCGTGGCCGATAAGGGCGGGGATGCCGCGCGCGAACGCGCCATCGATGCGCTTGCCGAGCGGCTCGATCGCGAGACGCGCGATGCGATGCAGCGTCTTATCAGGCTGCACGGCCTGGAAGGCAACGCGACGGCAATTGTGCTGCAACGCGTGCGCGAGCCCTTGGTGGATACGGGTCCCGTGGACGAGGGCCGTACAGCGACGTTTAGCGGCATCGTCTCCGGCGCGCTGAGCGGTCTGGCTGCCGATCTCGCCGCCGGAGGGTTAACGCTGGGCGCCGGGATGCTCGCCGGCGGCATCCTCGGGGCGCTGGGCGGGGCCGGGATTGCGCGCGGCTACAACATGATCCGCGGTGACAGCCAACCGGCCGTCGGATGGGGTGCGCCATCATTGGACGCGCTCGCTGCCGCCGCCATCCTCCGCTATCTCGCCGTCACCCACTTCGGCCGCGGCCGGGGACGTTACCAGGAGAGCGAGGCGCCGGCATTCTGGCGCGATGAGGTAAGCCGCACAATCTCCGAGCACGCCGAGACGCTGCACACCCTGTGGGAGAACGCAGCGCAAAGCGAGTACTCGGAACAAGTAGAGCAGGACTTGCAACGCACGCTTGCCGCTGCCACGGCCGCGATCCTCGAACGGCTCTATCCGGGGCGCGTTCCGAAGGAACTGCTGGAAGGGGGTCACTAACGGAACCTGGCGGGGGCGCTGCCCGCCGATCAGTCCGGAATCCGTTCTTCCAATGCTTTATTGCGTCCGTCGTCAAGCGGCAGCCGCGCGATCAGCAATGCTGCCATCTTCGTCCGAAGGCCCGCATTCCTGGCGGGTGAGCGGGTGAAATGCTGCCACGAGGGTTTTCGGCAGGCGGACCTCCCGGAGTCTGGCCAATCAGCTTCCGGCGACGTAACAATTGTCATGCCAATCCAAGAAAATTATCCGCGGCTCACATGAGCCGCCACGCACCGCCAGCGGCCGTCCCGCTTTGCCCACGTATCGGTGTACCAACCGGCGCCGCGCTGGCCGTCCGGCTTCGTGTACGCGGTGCGCGCATGGATGATCGCCATGTCACCGACGCACTGGATGCGAACGTCATTGCATTCGAGGCCGGTGATGCCCGGGCCGCGCGCGACCTGCTTCAGGAACGCCGCTCGGTCGATCAGCGCGCCGTCGGGATTGCGGTTCAGGAAATCGGGCGCAAGGATCTCCTCGAAGCGTGCGACGTCAGAGTCCTGCACGGAGCGCACGTAGTCTCGATTGAGGACTTTCAGCGTTTCGAGGTCGTCGGCTTGCATTAGCACCTCCTGAGAAGGTCGGGGACGAAAGCAGGCTCATGCTACGCCTGCGGTACGTTGCGCCGGCGGTCGTCGAACAGGGGCGGGTGGGCTGGAGAAGTTCCGGGCGACTGGCTGGATAGCTCCAGGCAGGTCCGCAGCGCCTTGGGCGGTTTGCTTGGTGCAAAACAGGTAATTGATTTACATGGATGTTTTTACTTCAAGGCGAGTATTTAGGTGCAACTTTATAATTAACTTGCAACTTTAATATATTTGTTGCACCTTAACATTCTATGAATCGACCTCTAACTCCTGGACCGGCAAACCGATCCGACAAAGCCGACATCGGATATGAGGCTGACGGCTACTGGCGCGACGGTAATCATCACGTGATAGTCGAGTTGAAATCGGGGACTCACAGCTTCCGAAATGTTCGAGCCAGCTTGCTCGGACTCGCCTATCGACTTGCTCGCGAGCCGGAAGATCGGGCGCTACTGGTGCTCACAGACTCCCGAATTACCGAAGAGCGCCTGCACGCCGAACTGCAGTTGGCGGGACAGACCCTGAAACCGGATGTGATGCGGCGATTGTCGCTGGTACTCGCTACGCCTGAAGGTTATGTCGGGCTCCCGGCCGAACTGGGGTCCAACTTCTACGACTGGCTCGACGATCTCATCGCAAACGAGGCGAGCAAGGGTAGCAAACCCCGAATGTCGTCGGACGAGGTCTTCAAGGTCATGCTGTATCAGTGGCTGCTGGGAAAAGGTCCGGTCACGGCGGACTGGATAACGAAGACGGTCGGATGCAGCTATCCGACCGCTGCCCGTGCCCTTGAACGCATCGGTCATGCCTTGGTCCGCCATCGGGATCGGCGCTCCGTGCTGCGCGGCTTTCCGAGCGAGCAGTGGAAGCGTCTGGTGACGATGTCCGATGAAACCCGGGAGACCGTGCACTTCGTGGATGCTTCCGGGCAGGCACGGTCCCCGCAATCGCTCCTGCGCCGCTTGGCGGCACTGGGTGATGATCGCCTCGCCGTAGGCGGCATCGAAGGCGCGCGTCACTACTATCCAGGGGTCGACCTCGTCGGTTTGCCAAGGCTCGACTTGACGCTTCACTCTCCGGATGGTCACGTCGATCTGGGTTTCATAGAGCGCCTGGATCCGGGGTTGGTGAAAGCCGATCAGCGGGATGCGCCAGCGGCGATGGCCTTGCACGTGTTGCGCCGGAAGGTGACTTTGTTCGATCCGGGAGAGAACGGTCTGCAATGGGCCGATCCCGTCGAATGCCTGCTGGATCTGCATGAGGCGCGCCTCGAGCCGCAAGCCAAGGAGTTCCTGAATTTCCTCATCAAGAATCGCAGCGGCACCGCATGAACCTTCTCTCGCCCCACGAAATCCTGAAGCAAGTGGCGGCGGCGCTGCCGGAGGAGTGTCGAGCTGCCGTGATCGTCATCGGAAGCCTTGCGGCGGGATATCGCTACTTCGGCAGCGATCCTGCGTCTTTGGTGCAAACCAAAGACGTGGATTGCATGTTGTCTCCGCACATCAAGGCCGTGCCGGCAGGCAAGGCAGTGGCAGAGAGCCTCTTCCGTGCAAATTGGCAGATGAGGGAGGATGCAAAATGGGGCGCGCCGGGAACTGCGGAAACGCCTGTCGAACAACTTCCCTTGGTGCGACTGCATCCGCCCGGCAGCAGCGAGTGGTTCATCGAGTTGATGGTTTCGCCGCCTGCAACCGGAGCGAGGGGCAAGCAGTTCGTAAGGCTCGAAACCGAGCGCGGCCATTTCGGCCTGTGCAGCTTCCAGTATCTGTCGTTGGTGGAGGTGCAGCCCATCGTGACGGAGTACGGCGTCGCAATTGCGCGGCCGGAAATGATGGCCTTGGCCAACCTGCTCCACCATCCAGTCATCGGTCCGGAGAACATAAGCGGCCTGATTGGGGATCGCGGCCTGAGGCGCAGCAACAAGGATCTCGGTCGTGTTCTTGCTTTGGCTTTTCTGGCAATGCGGGAGGATGAGGATGCCTTGCGCGGTTGGGCGGGCGCTTGGGTTGAGGCGTTGCAGGGGCGGTTTCCTGCGGAGTGGGCGACGCTGTGTACTGTTGCCGGCCAGGGCTTGCGCGTATTGCTCGAGAGCCCGGCAGACATGGAGGAGGCTGCGCACAGCTGTGCCAATGGGCTACTGGCTTCGTACCGACTCACGCCGCAACAGTTACGGATTGCCGGTCTGCGGTTGGTGCAGGATGCAGTGGAGCCGCTGGAGGCGATGGCAAGAGCATGAAAGTAGTGGAAAAAGAACTGGAGAACCTGCGCATCAATCCGGATTGGGCGAAGCTGCCCTTGTTCGATCGTTCAAACTGGCAGCGCCATTGAGATAGAGCCGAATAAAGTCGAACATTCAAGACCGAATAATGGCTTTCCTACTGACGAATATGCCAATTGGATTTCCAAATCAGGAAATATCGTAAACGAAAAACCGTAGAGCGAAACGCTGCCGGACCATTCGCCCCTGCGTGATATTCTTCAGCTCTTTTTCGCCCCATCTTTCCCATGCCTTTCGTCACCGCCGCCGGCCGCAAGCTCGAGTACCAGCGCATCGACGCGGACGAGACGAAGCCGGTAATCGTGTTCCTGCACGAGGGGCTGGGGTCGATCTCGCAGTGGCGCGATTTCCCGCACAAGGTGGTGGCCGCGACCGGTTGCCCGGCCTTGCTCTATGCGCGCTATGGCTACGGCCAGTCGGACGTGCTGGAAGAGCCGCGCAAGCAGGACTTCATGCACGACGAGGCCCTCATCGCGTTGCCTGAGCTGCTCGATTCGCTCGGCGTCAAGGCCCCGATCCTGCTCGGCCACAGCGATGGCGCCTCCATCTCGCTCATCCACGCGGGCGCGGGGCGCCCGGTGCGCGGCGTGATCGTCGAGGCGCCGCACGTGTTCGTGGAGGAGCACGGCGGCCACGGGATCCGGGCTGCGGGCGAGGCTTTCCGCACGACCGACCTGCCGCAGAAGCTGGCCAAGCACCACCGCGACGCGGCGAAAACCTTCTACGGCTGGTATGACGTCTGGATGTCGGGCGAGTTTCCCAAGTGGAACATCGAAGCCTCGCTCTCCGGCATCCGCTGCCCGGTGATGGCGATCCAGGGCGAGGACGACGCTTACGGCACGATGGCCCAGCTCGAGCGAATCGCGCGCCAGGTGAGCGGGCCGTGCGAGCTAATGAAGCTCGCCGACTGCGCGCACACGCCGCACAAGGAGCAGCCCGAAAAGACACTTGCCGCGGTGACGCGGTTCATCAACCAGATTCTCGAGAAGGAAACCGCTTGAGCGCCACCTTGCCTGCCGCACCCTTGGGCACCGACGCGCGCACGATCAGCCTGGTGGCGATCGCGCACGCCATGTCGCATTTCCTGCAGCTCTTCATTGCACCGCTGTTCCCGCTGATCAAGGACGATCTCGGCGTGAGCTACACGGCGCTCGGCGCGGTCACCGGCCTGTATTACGCCGTGTCGGGCATCTGCCAGACGCTGTCGGGGTTCGCAGTCGACCGGTTCGGCGCGCGGCGCGTCCTGATTTTCGGGGCCACGCTGTGCGTGGCGGGAGCGCTCCTCATCGGGTTCGCGCAGAGTTTCGAAGCGCTGGTCTTCGCGGCGATCATCGGCGGCATCGGCAACAGCGTGTTCCATCCGAGCGATTTCGCGATCCTCAATTCCCGCGTGAGCCCCGGTCGCCTCGGATTCGCGTACAGCTGGCACAGCATGGCCGGGAGCCTGGGCTATGCCGTCGCGCCACTCATCAGCGTTGCGCTTGCCGCTGCGATGGGGTGGCATAACGCCGTGTTCGTGGCCGCGTCGATCGGCGCTGCCGTGCTTGCGCTGGTGGTGTGGAACAGCGATGCGCTCGAAGTCGCGCCGACGCGCGGCAAGGGCAAGCAGGGCAGCGTGGCGGAGGACATCAGGATCCTCGGCTCGACGCCGGTGCTGATGTGCTTCGGGTATTTCTTCCTGATCGCGTTCGTGTTCATCGCAATGCAGGCTTTCGGCGTGACGACGATGGTCACGATGTACGGCATCAGCGCGGGCCTCGCTTCGGCTGCGCTCACGGCCTACATGGCGGGTTCCGCGGGCGGGATCTTCGTCGGCGGTTTCGTCTCGTCGCGTGGCTGGGACCCGGTGAAGGTGGCCGCGACCGGCATGGGGGCGAGCGCGGCGCTCATGCTGATGATCGGCCTGGCCTGGTTTCCCGGCATCCTGCTGCCGCTGATCCTCGCGCTCGCGGGATTCGCGGGCGGCATCACGCAGCCCTCGCGCGATCTCATCGTGCGCCAGACCACGCCCAAGGGCTCGACGGGCGCGGTGTACGGCTTCGTGTATTCCGGGCTGGATCTGGGCTCGGTGATCGCGCCGGTGTTCTTCGGCTGGCTGCTCGATGGCGGCCGTGCGAGCGGGGTTTTCTTAAGCTCGGCGGCGGTGCTGGTGATTACGATCCTGACGGTGCTGCAGCTTCCGGGCCGCACGCGGAAGGAAGCGACTTAGCTCAGACAGTCAGCGCGGCGGTCACTACGCCGGCGGCCACGGCGATCCGTCCGGCCAGCCGGGAGGGGCGATGCGCGGTGTTCTGGGCCGAGCGCCAGGCTGCGGTAAACCACAGCGCGCAGGCAAGCAGTTTCAGCACGTCGAAGAAGTTGCCCCACGAGTGATGACCGTCGACGCGCAGAAACTCGGCGGTGAGCGTGAGCGCGGTGGCCGCAAGCGCAACAGGGATGCCGCCGAGCCACCAGACCTTCCACAGCCGCTCTTCGCCGGCTAGCGCGCGGCGAAGAAAAACCACCCCCATTACTGTTTGTAGTCGCTGCCGCGGCGCTCGAGCATGCGCAGCATCGCGGGCCAGTGCTTTTGCGCCGACCCGCGGTTCGGGCGGTTGAACTGCTGGTGGCCCTTCTCGACCGTTTCGGGGGTGATCAGCGTGACCGTGTCCTGCCCGCCGGAAAGCGCATCCACCTGGATCTGGCAGGCGCACTCGAGGTAGTACATGTACTCGATGGCTTCGCTCACCGAAGTTCCCAGCGTGAGCAGGCCGTGGTTGCGCAGGATCATCGCGTGGCTCGTGGGGCCGAGATCGCGCGCGAGGCGCGTGCGCTCGTCCATGTCGAGGGCCACGCCTTCGTAGTCGTGGTAGGTCAGCTCGCCCATCACGCGCAGCGAATGCTGCGAGAGCGGCAGCAGGCCCTGCTTCATCGTCGAGACCGCGACGCCGGCGCGCGTATGGGTGTGCAGGACGGCCTGCGCCTCGGGGCGCGCCTCGTGGATGCAGCCGTGGATCACGAAGCCGGCCTGGTTCACGCCCAGACCCACCGGGTCCTCGATGATCTTGCCTTCCTGGTCGATCTTCACGAGCGTGGAGGCCGTGATCTCGTCGAACATGAGACCGAAAGGATTGATGAGGAAATGGTGATCGGGGCCGGGCACGCGCGCCGAGAAGTGCGTGAAGATCAGGTCGGTCCACTTGTAATGCGCGGCGACCTGGTAGGCAGCGGCGAGGTCGACTCGCACGTCCCACTCTTCCTTGCTGACTCGGTCACGCAGGCTGCTGGGCTTGAGGACGGCGCTCATGACACTCTCCGGAGGCAAAAAAAGGTTAACCAGATCATACGCCTGCAGGCGCCCTCCCGCGAGTGCGGCGGCGCGAAACAGTGCTAGGCGGCGAGCTCCGCGCGGACTTCCGGAAGTGCCCCGCGACCCTCGGCCACTTCGAGGGCTTCGAGGATCAGCGCGGGGTCGTTTGCGGCCAGGCGGTCAGCGTCGCAAAGCAGGCGCCGCCACGCCTTGGCGCGGCCGTAGCCGTGATACAGCCCGAGCATGTGGCGCGTGATATGGCGCAGGTGCACGCCGTGCCCAGTGCCTTGGCCCGCGCCCTGCGACAGTGCGCGCATTGCGTAAGCGTGCATCGCGACAGCAACTTCGGCACGAGAGCTGGCCGCGGCGCCAAGCAGTTTGTCCCCGGCAACCGCGAGCAGCCAGGGATCGTGATACGCCGCGCGCCCGAGCATCACGCCGTCGACGTGACCGAGCTGCGCCTCGATCTCATCGAGCCGCGTGATGCCGCCGTTCACAACGATCGTCAGGCGCGGGAATTCCTGCTTGAGGCGACGGACGTAGTCGTATTTCAGCGGGGGAATCTCGCGGTTCTCCTTGGGCGTGAGGCCCTTGAGCACCGCGTTGCGCGCATGCGCGATGAAAGTAGCGCAGCCGGCAGCGGCGACCTGATCGACGAACGACTGCACGAATTCGTAGTCTTCGATGGCGTCGATCCCGATGCGATGCTTGACGGTCACCGGGATGGACACTGCTTCGCGCATCGCGCGCACGCAGTCGGCGACCAGCGCGGGCTCGGCCATGAGGCACGCGCCGAAGGCACCGCGCTGCACGCGCTCGCTCGGGCAGCCGACGTTGAGGTTGACCTCGTCGTAGCCCCACTGCTCGGCGAGCTTTGCGCACTTCGCGAGGTCGGCGGGCTCGCTGCCGCCGAGTTGCAGCGCCACCGGATGCTCTTCAGCGTTGAAGTCGAGGTGGCGCGGGACGTCGCCGTGGATCAGCGCGCCAGTGGTGACCATTTCGGTATAGAGCATCGCCCGCGGGCTCACCTGGCGCAGGAAGTAGCGGCAGTGCCGGTCGGTCCAGTCCATCATTGGGGCCGCGCAGAGGCGGTGGCGGGCGGATTGCGTTGTGGGGAGTGCAGGATCAACCATTCCTGAGAAATCGCTCCAACTTTGTGTCAGTGTTTATCCGACTTTCATTGTCCCTCTAAAATGGCAAGATCAGGCACGCTGATCGAGACCGGAGGGCGAGACCATGTACGCAAACTCGCGCTTCCCTGTTGTCGACGACGAACTCGCAAAGCTGCGCGAAGAGGTCGCGTCGCTGCATGCGGTGAAGCCGGTCGATGCGGAAACGGTGCCGCGGCTTATTGCAGAATCGCGCGCCGGCGCTGATCGCACATGAAGCCCGGTTTCGTCATGCTTGCTCCTCTTTCGCGGCCCGGCCCGATGCCGTCCGGGCCGATGCGGTTAGCGAAAATGCAAGCGCCGCGTCCAGCGCCTCCATGAACCGGTCGACCTTGATGGGTTTGGTGATGTAGTCCAGGAACCCGGCCCCGAGGGCCCGCTCGATGTCGCCAGGAATCGCATTGGCGCTGAGCGCGACGATGGGGATATGCGCCGTGGACGCATCCGCGCGCAGGATTTTCAGGGCTTCGATGCCGCTGATGCCGGGCAGGTTGATGTCCATCAGGATCACCTCCGGTTGATGGGTGCGCGCATATTCGATGCCCAGATTGGCGTCCGTCGCCGAGAGCAGGCGCAGTTCGGGGCGGCGCGCGATGAGTTGCTCGACCAATTCCAGGTTGGCCGGGTTGTCTTCCACATACAGAAGCGTGCGCAGCGGCGCGCTATCGGGCAACTGCGCGGCCAACTGCGCGGGCAACTGTGCGGCCAACTGCGGGCGCGCCGGCACCGCATGCCCGGCTCCCAGGACCGCAAGCCGCGGTGCGGCCGCCAGACTCAATTCGATCCAGAACACGCTTCCCGCCCCGACGGTGCTTTCCGCGCCAATGGTCCCGCCCATCAGTTCGACCAGCCGCTTGGTCACCATCAGGCCGATCCCCGTGCCTTCCTCCGCACCGGCCTCTTTGCCAAGGCGGTTGAATGGCTGGAAAAGCTGCCCGAGCCGTTCCGGCGTCAGCCCCACACCCGTATCCCGCACTTCGATACGAATCGAGCCCGGGGAGCTTAAGGCAACCTCGACGCAAACCGTGCCTTCCGGCCGGTTGTACTTGATTGCGTTGGAAAGCAGATTAACCAGGATCTGCTTGACCCGGATCCGGTCGCCTTTGACATGGCGGGGAATTTCAATGCGCGGAAACGTCACGGCGATGCCGCGCTTCTGGGCCTGCATCTCGACAATGGCGCGGCACTCGAGCATGACCTCGGCCAGCGGGACCGGCTCCTCCGCCATGATCAATTTGCCCGACTCGACCAGCGCGAGATCGAGGATTTCGTTGATCAGCTCCAGCAGGTACCATCCGGCCTTGAGAATGTGATCGATGCTGCGCTTCTGGGAGGGGGTCGGGGGCGGCGAGCCGGCTTCGATGAGCTGGGCAAAACCGAGGATCCCGTTGAGCGGCGTGCGCAATTCGTGGCTCATGCTGGAGAGAAAATCCGATTTCGCGCGATTGGCATGCTCCGCGGCGGCTGTCGCCTCTTTGAGTGCCGTTTCAATCAGCCTGCGCTCGCTGATGTCGTTGAAGATCACCGCGACGCGGCGATGGGATTCGTCCTCGACCCGAAAGGCATACAGCTCCAGCATGCGCCCGTCGCCTGTGAGCCTGCGTTCGAACCGGATCGGCTCGCCGGTGGCGAGAATGGTTTCGTAGGTCTCGTACCAATCCCCAGTGATGCCCGGGAACATCTGGCGGATGGTTTTCCCGACCACATTGCCCACGCCTGATTGTGTCTCGAACGCCGCGTTCGCTTCGATATAGCGGAAATCCACCGGCTCGCCCGCTGCGCCTTCCACCTTCTCGATGATGCAAAAGCCTTCGTCCATCGCCTCGAACAGGCTGTGGTACTTTTTTTCGGATTCGCGCAACGCCGCTTCGGCCTGTTTGCGCTCGGCAATTTCGGCCCGCAATTGGTGGTTGAGCTCCTCCGCCCTTTGCGTAAGTTCGTGCTGGCGCATGGACGAGAGCATCAACGCCTCGTTCATCGCGGTCGTTTGCACCTGCAACCGCGCGCGCTCCTCTTCGAGCGCCTGGCCGGCGGAGTCCGTTTTTATTTCCAGGGCCATGGGTTCGGAATTCGGTTCGGAATTCTTTTTTTAAACGTCGATTCGGCGCGGTCTGGCTTTCGGCTCCGGCGCGGGCTCGGGCGGAGATTGGCCGATCCGCTCCGGCAGGCCGCTGGTCAATCGCACATAGTCCGTCTGGCGCGGGCCGATGAGGACCAGGCCCTTGTCGGTAACGACATATTCGCGGATGTCCTTGCTGTGGTTGCCGCCGCGCATTTTGACCACCACCATGACTTTGCGCAGCTGGCCGTCGATCTCCACGTAACGCAGCCGGATAATGTCGTCGGTCAGAAACGAAATCGTGTAGTGGCTGAACTCGAACGAGGTAAACGAGTCCTCGATTTCGACCGTGGTGAGGATCGTCACCCCCACTCCGGTCAACGCCGCGATCATGCGGTAGAGCGATTCGCGAAAGTCCGTCCGGAAACCGGGCGCCAGCGCCATCTCGAAGCCCACCAGCGAATCGATCACCAGCCGCTTGGCGCCGAGCCTTTTGACCGCGTCGAGAATTTCCTGCAACGCTTCATCCACCGAGAGGTCGAGCGGCCGCAGGTAAAGCATTTCGAGCATGCCCTTCTTTTGCGGCGTATGCAGGTCCAGACCAAAGGAGTCGGCCCGCGCCGTATAGCCTCTGGGGCGCTCTTCGAAGATCGCCGCGATGCCCGGTTCTCCGTGGCGCACGCCCTCGGCCAGAAAATGGGTCGCCAGCGCCGATTTTCCGGTCCCCGAAGGTCCGGCTATCAGCATGCTGTCACCCTCCAATACGCCCCCGCCCATCATCTGATCCAGTTCGGCAATGCCGGTGGACAGGCGCCGCCGTTTGAGCGGCCGGTCTTGTTGCGCGGTCAGGCCCTGGGTGCGCGAGAAGGCCGCCAGCCCGTCGCCGGTGATGCGGATGGTGTGCAGTCCCGGCACCGATTCCTGCCCGCGCAATTTGAGGATTTGCAATTTTCGCACCACGGAATTGCGCTCCGTATTCTGGGTGAGCCAGAAAAGACCGTCGCACACCGTGAACACCGGGTTGTCGCGCAGTTCGTCCTCGGTATATTCGCCGATCAAAAACGTGGTGGCCTGCCAACTGGACAGGAACAGGGCCAGGCGCTGGATGAAGCCTTGCAGTTCCATTTCACCGCCGCTCACGCTCATCACCTTGCGCACCACGGTGCGGAAGGAGTCCACCACCACCATGCCGGGTTTGGCCGCCTGCACTTCCTTGATGATTTCCTCAAGCACCGCGCCCAGATCCTTCTCGAGCACCAGGTCGCTCAGGTTGATGAAGCGCACCGCCTTGCCCAGCTTGGCCAGATCGAAAAAGGAATATTGCTGCTGGTAGCGCAGCATTTTCAGCGCGGGTTCGCCGAGGACGGTGAAATAAAGCGCGGGTTTCTGCGGGGTCGCGTTGGCGAACATGAATTGATGCGCCAGCGTGGTCTTGCCGCACCCCGGCGCGCCCGCGATGATATTGAAAGAGAATTCCGGCAGCCCGCCGCCAAGGATGTCATCGAAGCCGCGAACGCCGGTCGGCAGTTGGCGGATTTTCAACTTACCCGGCGGGCTCGGTTTGTCCGGCAGGTTCGGGTTCACTTTATTCGCCGAACTGCGTGCGGTGCCGCGGGCGGTGATTTTTTTCTTCATGGCGTTTGTCCTGCTCCAAAATTGGGTTCGGGTATCTTTGGCCAGATGTCGCGCAGCAATTGCAGCGTCAACGCCGGTCCGATGAAAGTCACCAGCAGTCCCACTATGTGCGCCATGAGCACGACTTCGCCCTCCGCGAGCTTGCGCGGGTCGAGGCCTGCCTCCAGGTCCTCCAAAGACCCATCCGCCCTGATGTGGAGCGCGCGCAGCACGGGAGCTTCCTCTCCGCCCACCGCCAGGGCGCGGGAGAGGAGCGCGCGAAAGCCGCTGATCCCGACGAGTTTGCCGAGCGGCCCGCGCAGTTTTTCGCAGGCGCGGAAGGCCCTGGAATCTTTTGTGCCGGCGGGATCGCGCGTTGCCGCCTCGCACGCAAGGAGTTGGCGCGCAAACGCTTTCAGCTTTGGGGTGGCGCTATCGGACATGCGTCGAATACCTGTCCCGAAGGGAATGCCTGCCCGGGACATTAACAGAAGATTGCGGCCGCTCGCGCTCGAAAAGCCGGCCCCCGTCGAGGGCGACCCGGATTGTTGCCATCGTTCGGACGCCCCTCTGTGCGTTGCCGCACATAGCGCCGGAAACGATGCCTTTCTTTTTCCTTAAATCATTGACTTATTATTCTATAGCTCCGCTCAGGGAGCGGTTTTAATGAAATTTGGTTTGCCAATTAAGGAAAATTCATTGCGCATCGGGCAGCTGAAACACCCCGGGCTCCCCGCTGATCGTCCCGCTGACGCCCATCAGCACCAGCGCGTTGTCCAGGTAGATCTCCAGCTCCTGGGGATCGAGGTCCCCGTAGCGCTCGAACCCCATTGGAATATCCACTTTCCGCGCCCGCGAACCCAGGTTGACCCTCACACCGATCAGGCCCTGGTTGTTCGCGGCAATGGCAGCTGGGATATGCACGATGGGCCGATAGTGCCCGCCGCAGCCCGGGCTGTCTGTTCGCCGGCGCACATCGTACCCGCCCGGATCCCCGTCACGTCGTTCCGGCGCGTATTGTCCATGCACCACTCCACGGTCGTTTGATCCTCTATGAATTCGGTCCAGTCCATCATTGGGGCCGCGCAGAGGCGGTGGACCATGCGGGTCTCGGTCACGAGCGGATTCGGTGGGCAAGGGGGGCGTCATTCTACCGGCCCCCGGAAACGGAACGCGCCACCCCGACGGATAGAATAGCCGCCCGAAGGAGGAGACCCGTCATGACAACCAGAACGATCCATTTCATCCGTGGACTTTGCGCTTTCGCCATGCTGGCCGTCAGCGCCGCGGCTGCAGCGCAGGCCTGGCCGTCCAAGCCGGTGCGCATCATCGTCAACTTCCCGCCGGGCGGGGCCGCGGACGTGATTGCGCGCGCGATTGCGCCCGGCCTTGGCGAGTCGCTCGGGCAGGCGGTGCTGATCGAGAACCGGCCGGGCGCCAACGGAAACATCGGTGCCGAGGCGGTGGTGCGCTCGGGCGGCGACGGCTACACGTTGCTGATGGCCTCGGGCGGCACGGTGTCGGTCAACCCGCAGATCTACGCCAACATGAGCTTCGATCCGGCCAAGGACCTGCAGCCGGTGGCCGCAGCGGCGCGCGTGCTCGTGTACTTGATCGTGCGGCCCGACGTGCCCGCAAACAACGTCGCGGAACTCGTGGCCCACCTGCGCGCGAATCCGGGAAAGCTCGCCTTCGGCTCGCCGGGTTCCGGCAGCTCGCCGCACATCGCGATGGAGATGTTCAAGCTGAACGCGAAGGTCTTCGCGGTGCATGTGCCCTATCGGGGGGCTGCGCCCGCGCTGACCGACCTGCTCGGCGGCCAGCTGCAGTTCCTGTTCGACCCGGGCCCCGGGCTCACGCACGTGCGCTCGGGCAAACTGCGCCTGCTGGCGGTGGGCAGCCCGAAACGCTCGCCGCAGTTCCCCGGCACGCCTACGCTGGCCGAATCGGGCATGCCCGGCTTCGATGCCGACACCTACTTCGGTTTCTACGCGCCTGCGGCGGTCAGCCAGGAGATCGTCGGGAGGCTGAATCGGGAGATCAACCGGCTGCTGGGCACGCCGCAAGTGCGCGAGCGCATCGAAGCGCTGGGAGGCGATCCCTCTCCGATGACCCCGGCGCAGTTCGACCAGCTGACGCGCGCCGATCGCGAGCGCTTCGGCGTCGTGATCCGCGCCGCCGGCATCAAGGCCGACTGACGCGAAGCACCGGCCAGCAGTTCAGGCCGCAGCCTGCGGGTACTGGCCGGTCGTACCTGCCCGCACGCGCACCAGCCCCAGCAGGCTCTCGGTAAACGGCGCTAGGACGCCGGCCTGCTTTGCGATGTCGAGCGTCCCGGTGAGCAGGCCGTCGATCTCGAGCGGCTTGCCGGCCTCCATGTCCTGCAGCATCGAGGTCTTGAAAGCGCCGAGCACGCGCGCCATGTCGATGCGCGCTTCGGGGTCGATATCCGCGTCCACGCCCACCGCGCGGCCGATGGTCAGCACCTCGCGCATGACCGAGACCATGTAGCCTTTCATCAGCGGGTCGCCGATCATGCGGTCGGCGGTCGCCAGCGTTAGCGCCGACACCGGGTTGAAGCTCACGTTGCCGAGCAGCTTGACCCAGAAATCCTTTTCGATGAATCCGCTGGTGATGGTTTCGAAGCCGGCGCCCGCGAAGGCCTCCGCGACGCGCTGCGTGCGTTCGGTGTTCTTGCCACCGGGCTCGCCGACGATGAGTTTCTTGCCCATGTTGTGGCTGATGAGGCCGGGCTCGGGCACCGAGGCCGCGCAGTGGATCACGCACCCGACGATTCTTTCGGTCGGCATGGCCTGCGCGAGGCGTCCGCCGGGATCGAGGCTCTCGAGGCGCAGCTTGCCGCCGCCGTAGGCGAGCTTGTCGAAGAACCACCACGGCACGCCGTTCATCGCGGTCACGATCGAGGTCTGCGCGCCGACCAGCGGCGCGATGGTGCGCGCAACCTCGGGCAGGCTCTGCGCCTTGACCGTCACGATGACGTAATCCTGCGCGCCTAACTTTGTGGGATCGGCCTCGGCGCGCGGGTGCGCGGTGAGGATTTCGCCGGTGGCATTAGTGCGGATGCGCAGGCCTTGCGCGCGGATCGCCTCGAGACTGGCGCCGCGCGCCACCATGGAAACGTCGTGGCCGGCCTTCGAAAGCCAGCCGGCCATCACGCCGCCGATGGCGCCTGCGCCGAAGATGCAAATTTTCATGGGGATTCGTTGTCCAACGAGGTTCAAACGGGTGCAGTATTCTAAGACTTCAGCGGCACCGGTCCTTCAAGGAGATCACCATGTTCGGATTCGCCAAAAAATCCAGCCAGCTTCTTCCGTCGGAAAGCACGCTCTCCGGCCGCAAGGAGAAGATGCGCATCCCCGCAAAGCACTTCACCAATGGCCGGCCGATCGCGGCGCCTTTTCCCGAGGGCCTCGAAATGGTGCAGTTCGGCATGGGGTGCTTCTGGGGCGCCGAGCGCATTTTCTGGAAAACGCCCGGCGTGTGGACCACGGCCGTGGGTTATTCGGGTGGCGACACGCCCAACCCCACCTACGAGGAAACCTGCAGCGGCCGCACCAACCATACCGAGGCCGTGCTCGTGGTCTTCGACCCGAAGGTCATCTCCTACGAAGCGCTCTTCAAAATCTTCTGGGAGAGCCATGACCCGACCCAGGGCATGCGCCAGGGCAACGACACCGGATCGCAATACCGCTCCGTGCTCTACACCTACGGCGACGAGCAGATGAAAGCGGCGCTCGCCACGCGCGACGCATTTCAGAAAGCGCTGGACGCAAAGGGCCACGGAAAAATCACCACCGAGATCGAGCCGGCGCCGGAATTCTTCTATGCCGAGGACTATCACCAGCAGTACCTCGGCAAGAACCCAAACGGCTATTGCGGGCTCGGCGGCACGGGCGTGACCTGCCCGATCGGCGTGAGCTCGAGCGGGGTCCTCGCAAAGGCGTGAGCCTCGCCGCGATCCGCATCGACAAGTGGCTGTGGGCGGCGCGCTTCTTCAAGACCCGCAGCCTCGCGCAGGCCGGCGTCGAAAGCGGGCAGGTCACGCTGAACGGCGAGCGCGTAAAGCCGTCCAAAGAGGTGCGGGTTGCCGACCGCATCGATGTCCGTGTCGGCGAGGTCGTGCGCGAAGTCACGGTGGCCGGTCTTTCAGATAAGCGCGGATCCGCGCCGGAAGCCGCGAAGTTGTACGTGGAAAGCGAAGAAAGCCGCCAGAAACGCGCTGCGCAGGCCGAGAATCGGCGGCTTGGAGTGGAACCTGCGGCAAATCTTCAGGGCCGCCCCACAAAGCGCATCCGGCGCACCCTGGCAAAGCTGCGCGGATACTGAAAATACCAGTCCGTTCAGGGGCCTGCGCTGCTACAATGCGCCCCCTTTCTGCAGGATTTCCGCAATGCAGCGTCCCGCGTCTCGTCCACTACGCAACATCGCCATCATCGCCCACGTCGACCACGGCAAGACCACGCTCGTCGACAAGCTGCTCCAGCAGGCCGGCACCTTCCAGGCCCACGAGCGCATTACCGAGCGGGTGATGGACTCGAACGACATCGAGAAAGAGCGCGGCATCACGATCCTGGCCAAGAACACGGCCGTGGACTTCGACGGGGTGCACATCAATATCGTCGACACGCCCGGCCACGCCGACTTCGGCGGTGAAGTGGAGCGCACGCTCGCGATGGTCGACGGCGTGCTCCTGCTCGTCGACGCGGTCGAAGGCCCGATGCCGCAGACGCGGTTCGTAACGCGCAAGGCGCTGGCGCTGGGCCTCAAGCCCATTGTGGTGATCAACAAGGTGGACCGCGACGGCGCGCGCGCGCAGTGGGTGGTTAACCAAACGTTCGACCTGTTCGACCGCCTGGGCGCGGACGAATCGCAGCTCGACTTCCCAGTCGTGTACGCCTCGGCGCTGCAGGGCTGGGCGAGCCTCGACCCGGAGTCGGCCAATGCCGGCGGCCCGCGCGGCAGCAGCATGCGCCCGCTGTTCGAGGCTGTGCTCAAGAACGTCCCGGTGCCGGTGGGCGACCCTTCGGGCACGCTGCAATTGCAGGTCGCGGCGCTCGACTATTCGAGCTACGTGGGGCGTCTCGTGATCGGGCGCCTGCGCCGCGGGGTGATCCGTCCGGGCATGGAAGTGGCGGTCATGGAGCCCAACGGCTCCGCGCTGGTTTCCAAGATCACCGGCGTCTATGGCTTCCAGGGCCTCGAGCGCGTGCCGATGGACGAGGCGTACGCGGGCGAGATCGTGCAGGTCACCGGCATCGACGAAGTTTCGATCGGCGCGACGCTGGCCGACAAGGAAGCGCCCGAGGCGCTGCCTGTGCACAAGATCGACGAGCCGACGCTCAACATGAATTTCCAGGTCAACACTTCGCCGCTGGTCGGGCGCGAGGGCAAGTTCGTGACCAGCCGCCAGCTGCGCGACCGCCTGTACAGGGAATTGCTGACCAACGTGGCGCTGCGCGTGGAAGACACGGTCGAGACCGACGTGTTCCGCGTTTCGGGCCGCGGCGAGCTTCACCTCACGATCCTGATCGAGAACATGCGCCGCGAAGGCTTCGAGGTCGCCGTCTCGCGTCCGCAGGTGATCTTGAAGCAGATCAACGGCGTGACCTGCGAGCCGTTCGAGATGCTCACCGTCGACGTCGAGGAGGCCAACCAGGGCCCGGTCATCGCGGCGCTCAACGGCCGTCGCGGCGAGATGCTCGACATGTCGCAGGACAATCGCGGCCGCGTGCGGCTCGATTACCGCATCCCGGCGCGCGGCCTCATCGGCTTCCAGACCGAGTTCATGACCATGACGCGCGGCACCGGCGTGCTTTCCCACGTGTTCGACGAGTACGCGCCGGTGAAGGGCGAGTCGAGCGACCGCCGCAGCGGCGCGCTGATCTCGGGCGACGACGGTGCGGCCGTGGCTTATGCGCTGTGGAAGCTGCAGGAGCGCGGCCGCATGTTCGTGAACCCCGGCGACCCGGTCTACGAGGGCATGGTGGTGGGCATCCACACGCGCGACAACGACCTGGTGATCAACCCGGTCAAGGAAAAGCACCTCACCAACGTGCGCGCTTCGGGCAAGGACGAGGCCATCGTGCTGACGCCCCCGATCCGGCTGACGCTGGAGTCCGCGGTCGAATTCATCGCGGATGACGAGCTGGTGGAAGTCACGCCCAAGTCGATCCGCATCCGCAAGCGCTGGCTGCAGGAGCACGAGCGCCGCAAGCAGTCGCGGGCTTCGGTGGCGGTCGCAGCCGCATAGAACGCCGGGCGCCTCGCCAAGCGCCCATGGCAAAGCAATTTTTGCCTTTGTCGGATCTCATGCTTTTGCGAAAGTCTTTGCGCGCCAACGGCGCGCGATCGCTTTCGCAAAAGCATGAGACATGGGCCTCAAATCCAGCACCGAGGCCAATGCAAGCGACTAAGCAAAGTCTTTCGCAAAAGCATGAGACATGGGCCTCAAATCCAGCACCGAGGCCAATGCAAGCGACTAACGCCTCATAACCTCAGGCCATGGCCGGCGCCGGGGCCTCGCGTTTCTCCGCCGCAGGTGGTTGCGAAAACCGATATTAGTATTCAGAGTGCTGCAATCTGCAATCGAGACGCACGCTGCACCGCACAAGATGGCGCCCGGTTCGCAGGCAAACATCCGCAGGATCCATTCACGAGGAGGAGCAGTCATGGTGCAGAACAAGACACGCCGCAAGGTTCTCAAGGGAATTGCCGCGGGAGCCGCCGCAAGCGCGCTTGGGTTCCCGGCGATCGTGCGGGGGCAGGGTGCCAAGATCAAGGTCGGCCTCATGCTGCCCTACAGCGGCACGTTCTCGATCTACGGGGAGAGCATCACCAATGCGTTCCGCATGGCGATGTCGGAGAACACCAAGGCCCTCGGCGGACGCGAGATCGAGTACGTGCGCCTGGACGACGAATCGGATCCGGCCAAGGCGACCGACAACATCAACCGCCTGGTGACGCGCGACAAGGTCGATGTGGTCATCGGCACGGTGCACTCGGGCGTGGCCGCCGGCATGCTCCGGATCACAAAGGAATCGGGCGTGCTGCACATCATTCCCAACGCGGGTCTCGCACAGGCCACCGGCTCCCTGTGCGCACCCAACATCTTCCGCACCTCGTTCTCCAACTGGCAGGCCGGCTACGGCATGGGCGCGGTCATGGCCAAGCGCCCGCAGGCGAAGAACGTGGTCACGCTTTCGTGGCGCTATGCCGCGGGCGAGGAGTCGGTGAAGGGATTCAAGGACGGCTTCCTAACGGGCGGCGGCAAGATCGGCAAGGAGCTCTGGCTGCCCTTCCCGAACGTCGAGTTCCAGCCGCTGCTCACCGAGGTCGCCGCGCTCAAGCCGGACGCGGTGTATTCGTTCATCGCGGGCGCCGCCGGGGCGAAGTACATGAAGGACTACGTGGCGGCGGGCATCTCGAAGAACATCCCGCTGATCGGCCCCGGGTTCCTCACCGAAGGCTTGATCGACGCGGCCGGCGCCGCGGCCGAAGGCATCGAGACCGTGCTGCACTACGCCGACGGCCTGAACACCAAGCGCGACAACGAGTTCCGCCTCAACTACGCCAAGACCTTCAAGCTGCAGCCCGACGTGTTCTGCGTGCAGGGTTACGACGCGGGCCTCTTGCTGTGCGCAGGGCTTTCCGCGGTCAAGGGCGACGTCACCAAGAGGAAGGAGATGATCGCGGCCATGCGCGCGGCCAAGATCGACAGCCCGCGCGGGCCGTGGACGCTCTCCAAGGCGCACAACCCGGTGCAGGACATGTACCTGCGCAAGGTCGTCGGCAAGGAGAACCGCAACATGGGTCTCGCGATCAAGGCGCTGGACGACGATCCGGCGATGATCGCGCAATGCAAGATGGGCGCCTAGCTAGCGGATAGCGCGGGCTCCTACGCGCGAATCCGCAACTTTCAAATCCGGAGGGCCGCGCCGGCATTGGCTCTCCGGGGAGTTTCTGTATCGGTGCCGGTACATATTTCCTCCTGCCACCACGCCTCCGATGCATCCAGCGGAGGCATTTGGCGCAAATGAATCGCCACGACGACGAGGCGCAGGCCAGGGCCATCGCCACGAACCTCCGGCAGCGTTCCCGCGGAAAATAGCTTCGGATCGTCCTCTTCGCTGGCACACGAAATGGCATAATCCGAATTTCCGGAATCCGGGGAATGCCATGGACGTAGTCAAGCTGGGCAAGAAAGGGCAGATATCCCTGCCGACAGCACTGTTGCGCAAGCTCGGTCTGGAGGGGAGCGCCACCTTGCTCGTTGAGGCGACCGATGACGGTGCGATGATCCTGCGGCCGGCGGGCGTGTATCCCGTCGAGTTGTACTCCGATGCCCGGGTGAAGGAGTTCGAGGACGCGAACCGGCACACCGACGCCGAGAAAGCGAAAGTGCGCAAGGCGCTCGCGCGGCGCAAGCGTTGAGGCTTTTTCTCGATGCCAACGTCATCTTCTCCGCGGCGTACTGCGAAGAAGGCCGGGCGCAGGACCTGATCGCCCTTGCCGGCCGCGGCCGCTGCGGACTGTTCTCTTCGGCGCATGCGCTGGAGGAAGCGCGGCGCAATCTCGTGCTCAAGGCGCCCGGGCATGAAAAGCGTCTGGCCGATGCGCTCGCGCGGATCGAGATGGTTGCCGAAGCGCCCGCGGCAGTGGTCGAATGGGCGCGACGGCAGGGTCTGCCGCCCAAGGATGCGCCGATCCTCGCCGCCGCCGTGCTGGCGCGCGCAGAGGCGCTGGTGACGGGCGACGCACGCGACTTCGGGCACCTCTACGATCATACCGTTCGCGGCGTGCAGGTCGTCACTCTTGCGCGCGCGCTCGCCATGGTGCTCGGGCAAGCGAAGATCTGAAGCGATCAACCGATCATTTTTCTTTCAGCCCGGTCACGTTGATTGCCGGCACGGGCTTTTGAAGCCCTTTCAGGACGAGTGAGCCGATCTCTTCGGGCACCCGCAATGACCCCGCACTGTACGGCTGTCACAGCACCGCGTCACTTGACCGGCGGACAATCTTCCCGGCGCAGGACTTGCCCGATTTCCGGTCTGCCTTACGCAGCGCGTTGGCGTACAATTATTTGTACTCATCCGATTATTTGGACAAGACGCCATGGAAGCGATTTCCTACAGCAATGCCCGCGCCCGCTTCGCCAAGATCATGGACCAGGTGAACCGCGACCGCGACGGGATCATCATCACGCGGCAGAACGGCTCGTCAGTGGTCATGATGTCGCTCGAGGACTATGAATCCTGGCAGGAAACGCTGCACCTGCTGAGCAGCCCCGCCAACGCGAAACGCCTTCTCGCTTCGCTGGCCGGCGCGAAAAAAGGCAAGGCCCGGGTGCGTAAACTCGCCGACCTGAAGTAGTGCTGCTGAAGTTCACGCCCCAGGGGTGGGAGGACTACGCTTGGTGGGTCGGGGAGAATCGCAGAAACGCGAAGCGCATCAATTTATTGCTCGCCGACATTCTGCGCACGCCATTCGAAGGGCTGGGCAAGCCTGAACCGCTGAAGCATTTGCTGCAGGGATGCTGGACCAGGCGTATCGACGGCGAACACCGGCTCGTATATTCCGCGGACAAGAGCGGTGTCACCATCCATCAGTGCCGCTATCACTATTGATCGCTTGGCTGGCCGAGGGGAAATGATTCCGGGCGACGAGTTCTTTGCCCGTCTTCGCCGCCACGGGCCCGTCGCATAGCGGGCGGGACTCGGTCGTGCCGGGCCGGATTATTTCTTCTTGGTCATCATCTGGGCGTCTTCGACGACCTTGAACCAGTTGCCGCTCCAGAGGATGGAGATATAGAGGAATTTCTCGATCTTGGCCTCGGTGATCGCCGCCCACTGGTAGGAGTTGAGCCGGATCAGCTGCCCGGTCATGCCCATGTCGCCGATGATCGTGAACATGGCCTCCTGGATGCCGGGCTTTTCTGGCGGCTTGTCCCAGGTGATCTGGCCGATCTCGGCGATCGACTTCTCGGCGGTGCCGGGGGTGACGTCGAAGGTCCCCTGGCAGCCGTCCATGCTCTTGACCATGCAGGCGAGGCGTTGTCCTCTTGGCGGCATTTCAAACTCCTCCTTGGAGCGGAGGATTCTACAAGGAAGGGGGTACAGGGGAAACCTTGGTTTCCCCCCGAGTCCCACTATGCAGCCATGAGTTCGCGCAGCACGTAGGGCAGGATTCCCCCGTGCTTGTAGTAGTCCACCTCGATCGGCGTATCGATGCGCGAGAGCACCTTGACCTCCTGCCACGTGCCGTCGGCCCGGTTGATGACCAGCGTGAGCTCCTGCTGCGGCTGGATGTTGTCCATGCCCACCACGTCGATTTCCTCGTCGCCCTTGAGGCCCAGCGACACCGCGCTGTCGTCGCCCTTGAACTGCAGCGGCAGCACACCCATGCCCACGAGGTTGGAGCGGTGGATGCGCTCGAAGCTGCGCGCGATCACCGCCTTGACCCCGAGGAGGAAAGTCCCCTTGGCGGCCCAGTCGCGGGAGGACCCGGTGCCGTACTCCTCGCCGCCGAAGATCACGGTGGGCGTCTTGTCGGCGATGTACTTCATGGCGGCGTCATAGATCGGCAGGCGCTCGCCCTTATACGTCGTGAGGCCGCCCTCGGTGCCCGGGAGCATGAGGTTCTTGATGCGCACGTTGGCAAACGTCCCTCGCATCATCACGTCGTGGTTGCCGCGGCGCGCGCCGTAGCTGTTGAAGTCGACCACCGAGACGTCGTTCTCCTGCAGGAAGATGCCCGCGGGCGAGGTCGGCTTGATGCTGCCGGCCGGCGAGATGTGGTCGGTGGTGAGCGAGTCGCCGAAGATGCCGAGGATCTTCGCGCCGGCAATGGCCTCCATGCGGCCGGGCTGCATGGCGAAATCCTTGAAGAACGGCGGCTCGGCGATGTAAGTCGAAGCGGGCCACGTGTAAACCTGCCCCGCGGGCGCCGGGATGTTGACCCACAGCGGGTTGTCCTTGGTGAAATCGCCGTACAGCCGCTGGAAGGTTTTCGGGTCCATCGCAAATTTCATGCAGTCGTGGATCTCCTGCGTATTCGGCCAGATGTCGCCGATGAACACGTCCTCGCCCTGCTTGCCCTTGCCCAGCGGCTCGGTCATGAGGTCCTTGAGCATCGTTCCCGCAATGGCGTACGCGACCACCAGCGGCGGGCTGGCGAGGAAGTTGGCGCGGATGTTCGGGTGGATGCGCGCTTCGAAGTTGCGGTTGCCCGAGAGCACCGCGGCGCAAACGAGGTCGTTGCCGGTGATCGCCTCTTCGATCGGCTGGGAGAGCGGGCCGGCATTGCCGATGCAGGTCGTGCAGCCGTAGCCGCCGACGTAGAACCCGAGCTGCTCCAGGTACGGCAGCAGGCCCGAGCGCGTGAGGTAATCCGTAACCACGCGGGAGCCGGGGGCGAGGGAAGTCTTGATGTGCTTCTTGACCGTGAGGCCGCGCTCGACGGCTTTCTTGGCGAGCAGTCCCGCGGCCAGCAGCACGCCGGGGTTGGAGGTGTTCGTGCACGACGTGATCGCGGCGATGAGCACATCGGCCGAGCCGACTTCCGTGCCGTCGAAAGCCTTGAAGCGCTTGCCGAGATCCTCGGCCTTCTTCGCAAAGCCGCTTTCGGGCACCGGCGCCGAGAACAGCTTGGTGAACTGGTTCTTCACGTTGCCGATCTCGATGCGGTCCTGCGGCCGCTTGGGGCCGGCGAGCGACGGGGCGACCGTGCCGAGATCGAGTTCGAGGGTCTCGCTGTAGTCGATGGCGCCTTTCTTGGGGATGCCGTAGAGCTCCTGCGCCTTGAAGTAGCTCCTGAACGCCTGCACTTCCTCGTCCGTGCGTCCCGAGCCGACGAAGTACTCGATGGTCTTGTCGTCCACCGGGAAGAACCCCATGGTCGCGCCGTACTCCGGCGCCATGTTGGCGATCGTCGCGCGGTCGGGCAGCGAGAGCGACTCGGTGCCTTCGCCGAAGAACTCGACGAACTTGCCGACGACCTTGGCGCGGCGCAGCATCTCGGTGACGGTGAGTACGAGGTCGGTGGCGGTCACGCCGCCGCGCAAGCTCCCCTTGAGGTTCACGCCGACCACGTCCGGCGTGAGGAAATAAACCGGCTGGCCAAGCATGCCGGCTTCCGCCTCGATGCCGCCAACGCCCCAGCCGACCACGCCGATGCCGTTGATCATCGTGGTGTGGCTGTCGGTGCCCACGAGCGTGTCGGGATAGTAGAGGCCGTCCTTCTTGTGCACGCCGCGCGCGAGGTATTCGAGGTTGACCTGGTGAACGATGCCGATGCCGGGCGGCACGACCTTGAAGGTGTCGAACGCCTGCATGCCCCATTTCATGAACTGGTAGCGCTCGACGTTGCGCTTGAATTCCAGTTTCATGTTGAGGTCGAGCGACTCCTTGCTGCCGTAATGGTCGATCTGCACCGAGTGGTCGACGACGAGGTCCACGGGCACCAGCGGCTCGATGGTCTTGGGATTCTTGCCCATCCTGTGCGCAACGCCGCGCATCGCGGCCAGGTCCGCCAGCAGCGGCACGCCGGTGAAATCCTGCAGCACGATGCGCGAGAGCACGAAGGGGATCTCCTCCGAGCGCTGCGCCTTGGGCTTCCAGTTGGCGAGCTGCTTGACGTGCGTCTCGGTGACTTTCTTGCCGTCGCAGTTGCGCAGAACCGACTCCAGCACGATGCGGATCGAAACCGGCAGGCGCGAGATGTCCACCCCGAGCGCCTTGCCGAGCCTGGGCAGCGAGTAGAACTTGCCGGCGCCGTGACCGCCCGCGATTCTGAAGTCCTGGAGCGTGTTGTGCAGGTTATGCGGCATTGAAGCCTCCGTCGTTGATCCACATGTTTTCGGGACTGCAGGCCTTGCCGGGACGGCTGGCCTGGTCGATCTTCTGAATGAGGGCCGAGCGCTGCTCGAGCAGCGCCGTGAGCTGCACGTCGCAGCGCGCGATCGGCGTGGGATAGCTGCGGATCTCGGCGCAGAGTTCCGCCAGGCGGCTCTTCAGTTCGCGCATTGCTTCCCCCCAGCTTTGAACATGCGGTGCTAGATCACCATCAGGTCGACGAACTCGTTGACCGGCGTCGCCTGCAGTTTTTTCGCATCCAGGCAAAGCTCGAGTATGGCCTTCTGCTGCCGCGCCGGAAAGCGGCGCGCGAGGTTGGTGCGGAATTTCTCCACCAGTACGGGCATCCCTTCCTTGCGCCGGCGCTTGTGCCCGATCGGGTATTCACAGACGATTTCCTTCATCTTCGTGCCGTCCTTGAACTCCACGGTCAGCCCGTTGGCGATCGAGCGCTTGGCCGGGTCGTGGTAGTCCCGCGTGAATTCCGGGTCCTCGACGCACTCGATCTTGTCGCGCAGCTGGTCGATGCGCGGGTCGTTGGCGATCGAGTCCTCGTAGTCGCCGGCCGTCAGGCGCCCGAACAGGATCGGCACCGCCACCATGTACTGGATGCAGTGGTCGCGGTCGGCCGGGTTGTCTAGCGGACCCTTCTTGTCGATGATGCGGATGCACGCCTCGTGCGTGCGAATGGTGATCCTTTTGATGTCCTCGGGCGACTTCTTGAGCTTCCTGATCAGCTCGTGGATCTGCATCGCGCACTCGACCGCGGTCTGCGAGTGGAATTCGGCCGGGAAGGAAATCTTGAAGAGCACGTTCTCCATCACGTACGAGCCGAACGGGCGCTGGAACTTGAATTCGTTGCTCTTGAAGAGCACGTCGTAGAAGCCCCAAGTCTTGGCCGACAGCACCGAGGGATAGCCCATCTCGCCGGTTTTCGTGATCAGCGCGAGGCGCACCGCGCGGCTGGTCGCGTCGCCGGCCGCCCACGACTTGCGCGAGCCCGTGTTCGGGGTATGGCGATAGGTGCGCAGGCTCTGGCCGTCGACCCACGCCTGCGAAACGGCGTTGACCACTTCGTCGTAGGTGCACCCGATCATGTTGGCCACCACCGCGGTCGATGCGACCTTGACCAGCACGACGTGATCGAGTCCGACGCGGTTGAAGCTGTTCTCGAGCGCGAGCACGCCCTGGATCTCGTGCGCCTTGATCATCGCGGTCAGCACGTCGCGCATGACGAGCGGCTTCTTGCCGTTGGAGAGGGCAACGCGCGAGAGCCAGTCGGCCGTGGCGAGGATCCCGCCAAGGTTGTCCGAGGGATGGCCCCATTCGGCCGCCAGCCAGGTGTCGTTGAAGTCCAGCCAGCGGATCATTGCGCCGATGTCGAAAGCCGCCTTGACGGGATCGAGCTGGAACTGCGTGCCCGGGACCTTCGCGCCGTTCGGCACCACCGTGCCCTGCACGATCGGGCCCATGAGCTTGGTGCAGGCGGGGTATTCGAGCGCCTCGAACCCGCAGCCGAGCGTGTCGATCAGGCAGTAGCGCGCGGTCTCGAAAGCTTCGGCCGACTTGACCGAATACTTGGTCGCGTAGTCGGCGATCTTGGTGAGGACGGGTTCGGGCTTGGGGCGGACGTTGGAGATGTGAGCGGACATTGGGCGGTTTCCGTAAGAGCGGATTTGGGGTTGGCAATCACGTTGCGGCAGCGCCAGCGGCGCCTGTGCGGCTCAAGCCTTGAAGGTGTATTCGGCACCGCCGGATTTGGGCGAGTTCTTCGCCATGGGCGGCTCGGTGCGCTCCCTCGCGTCCTTGTCCCACCACACACCGCGGCCCTTGCGCTGGGAGACCACTTCTTCGGGGTGCTGGGCGAGAAAATCGCGCATGAACGTGGTCGTCTCGGACTCGTACCGCCGGCCCGAAGGGCCGAGGATCCTGCTCAGGAACTGCATCAGCCTGGATTCGGGCACGGCGACTCTCCTATTTGCGGTTGCGCAAGGCAACCCACTGCATGTTTTCCGGGCCGGTGTAGTTGGCCGCCGGCCGGATGATCTTGCCATCGATGCGCTGCTCGATCACGTGCGCGGCCCAGCCGCTGGTGCGCGCGATCACGAAGATCGGCGTGAACATCGCGGTGGGCACGCCCATCATGTGATAGCTCACCGCGCTGAACCAGTCGAGGTTGGCGAACATCTTCTTTTCGCGCCACATGACGGTCTCCAGGCGATCGGCAATTTCGAACAGCTTCAGGCTCTTCCTGGTTTTCGACAAGCGCTGCGCGACGTCCTTGATGACCTTGTTGCGCGGGTCGCCGGTCGTGTAGACCGGGTGGCCGAAGCCGATGACGATCTCCTTGGCCTGGATGCGGCGGATCGCGTCGGCTTCCGCCTCCTCCGGCGTCGCGTAGCGCGACTGGACTTCGAAGGCCACTTCGTTCGCGCCGCCGTGCTTGGGGCCGCGCAGCGCGCCGATGCCCCCGCAGATCGCGCTGTACATGTCCGAGCCTGTGCCCGCAACGACGCGGCAGGTAAACGTGGAGGCGTTGAACTCGTGCTCCGCGTAAAGGATGAGCGACGTGTGCATCGCGCGCACCCACTCGGCCGACGGCTCCTTGCCATGCAGCAGCCGCAGGAAATGGCCGCCGATCGAGTCGTCGTCCGTTTCGGTCTCGATGCGCTTGCCGTTATGGCTGTAGTGATACCAGTACAGCAGCATCGACCCCAGCGAGGCCATCAGGCGGTCGGCAATGTCCTTCGCGCCCGGGAGGTTGTGGTCGTCCTTCTCCGGGATCAGCGTGCCGAGCACCGAAACGCCGGTGCGCATCACGTCCATGGGGTGCGCCGAGGGCGGGATCCACTCGAGGGCCGCCTTGAGGTTGGCCGGCAGCCCGCGCAGCGCCTTGAGCTTGGCCTTGTAACCGGCGAGCTCCGCGGCATTCGGCAGCTTGCCGTGCACCAGCAGGTAGGCGACTTCCTCGAACTCGGCCTCGTCGGCGAAGTCGAGGATGTCGTAGCCGCGGTAGTGCAGGTCGTTGCCGGTGCGGCCGACGGTGCAGAGCGCGGTATTGCCCGCGGTCACGCCGGACAATGCGACGGATTTCTTGGGTTTGGGGCCGGCGGTGGCCGCTGCGGGTGCTTCGCTCATCTGCTTTCCCCGGTCAGCCAAGCAGGTTCTTCACGCCGTCGCGCTCTTCGTGCAGTTCCTTGAGCGTCGCATCCATGCGCTTGCGGCTGAACTCGCTGACTTCCAGCCCTTTGACAATTTCGTAGCTGCCGCCCTTGCAGGTCACCGGGAACCCGTAGAGCACGCCCTCGGGAATGCCGTAGCTGCCCTCGGAGGGGATGCCCATGCTGACCCAGTCGCCGGCCGGCGTGCCGAGCGACCAGTCGCGCACATGATCGATCGCGGCGTTTGCGGCGCTGGCTGCCGAGGAGAGGCCGCGGGCCTCGATGATCGCCGCGCCGCGCTTCTGCACGGTGGGGATGAAGGACGTCTCGAGCCAGGCCTGGTCGTTGATCATCGGCCAGGCCCGTCTGCCGTCGACCTCGGCCTGGAAGATATCCGGGTACTGCGTGGACGAGTGGTTGCCCCAGATCGTCATCTTCTTGACCGAGGACACCGGCTTGCCGACCTTCTGCGCGACTTGCGTGAGCGAGCGGTTATGGTCGAGGCGCATCATGGCCGTGAACTGCTGCGGCTTGAGGCCCGGCGCATTCTTCATCGCGATGAGCGCATTCGTGTTTGCGGGGTTGCCCACCACCAGCACTTTCACGTTGCGCTCGGCCACCTTGTCGAGGGCCCGGCCCTGCGGCGCGAAGATCTTGCCGTTGGCTTCGAGCAGGTCTTTCCTTTCCATGCCGGGACCGCGCGGGCGCGCGCCCACGAGCAGGGCAACGCCGACGTCCTTGAAGGCAACCATCGGGTCGGAGGCTGCGACCATGCCCTGCAGGAGCGGGAACGCGCAGTCGTCGAGTTCCATCATCACGCCCTTGAGGGCCTTCTGCGCCTTCTCGTCGGGGATCTCGAGCAGTCGCAGGATGACCGGCTGGTCCTTGCCGAGCATTTCGCCGCTGGCGATGCGGAAGAGGAGGGCATAACCGATCTGGCCGGCGGCGCCGGTAACTGCGACACGAACGGGGGCTTTGGACATGGGGAATGACTCCGGTGTGGCGTTGCGGTTGACGACCGTTGGGCTGTGAGAAACGCGATGGTAAGCGCGCAGGTCGCGGCGCGTCAAATCGTCTTGTGTCTTTTATAAGACAAATAACACTAGATAGACGAGTGCATCGAAACTGTGCTCAAATCGTTCGCATGAGTTCATCGACGAGTTCGCCGACCTTCAGCCCGCTCTACCAGCAGATCAAGGCCCTGCTGCTGGAGGAGCTGCGCTCGGGCTCGTGGCGGCCCGGCGAGGCGATCCCGAGCGAGATGGACCTCGCGAGCCGCTACAAGGTAAGCCAAGGCACCGTGCGCAAGGCGATCGACGAGCTGGCCGCCGAGAACCTCGTGTACCGCCGGCAGGGCAAGGGCACGTTCGTCGCGACCCACGGCGAGCGTCAGGTTCGATTCAGGTTCCTGCGCCTCGCGCCCGATTCGGGCGAATCCGGCGCGGTGGAGCGCCAGCTGCTCGAATTCCGCCGCGCGCGCGCGAGCGCCGAGGTCGCGCGCATGCTCGAGCTCAAGGCGGGCGATCCCATGGTCGTCATCAAGCGCCTGCTGGTGTTCGGCGGCGACCCGGTCGTGCTGGAGGAAGTCTGGCTCCCGGGACTGGTCTTCAAGGGGCTGACCGCGGCGGCCGTGTCGGAGCACAAGGGCGCGCTCTACAACCTGTTCGAAACCCAGTTCGGCACGCGCATGGTGCGGGCCGAAGAAAAACTCAAGGCCGCGGCCGCGGACAAGACGAACGCCGAGCTGTTGCATATCGAATCCGGACACCCGCTGCTCGCGGTCGAAAGAGTTTCATACACGTATGCCGACAAGCCGGTCGAGTGGCGGCGCGGCCTGTACAAGACCGACCGCTACTTCTATAAAAGCGAGCTCGGATGAGCCTGCGCATGCGGGCCGGACTGGCGCGAAGCGCGCCGGGCTCCGGCGCTATAATTACGGGTCCGAGTCTGCCTGCGCATTCCTGGCTACCGGGGCGGGTCCTCAATACGGTTCTCCGACATGTCCATCGTCGCTACTAAGAAAAAAAGACCGGTTTACCTCAATCTCGTCCAGATCCGGCTGCCCGTGCCGGCATTCGTTTCGATATTGCATCGGATCAGCGGCGCCCTCCTGTTCGTGGCCGGTGTCTGGCTCCTCTACATGCTGGACCGGAGCCTCGTCTCGCAGGAAGGCTTCGACGCGGTAAGGCGGTATGCGGACCATGTGCTGGTGAAGCTGGCCATGCTCGCGCTGATCTGGGCGTACTGCCACCATTTCTGCGCCGGCATCCGCTACCTGCTGCTCGATCTCGACAAGGGGGGCGACCTCGCGACCGCGCGGCTCACGAGCTGGATCGTGCTGGCGGTAAGCGTTGTGATGACGCTCTTCCTCGGAGCCAAGCTATGGTGAACCGCGTGGTTGTCGGCGCGCACTACGGCCTGCGCGACTGGCTAGCCCAGCGGATCACGGCCGTCATCATGGCGGTCTATACGCTCGTCGTCCTCGGCGTGGTCCTCACCGGGCCGCCGATGACCTTCATTGCGTGGCGCGAGCTTTTCGCCACCGGCTGGATGCGCGTGGCGACCCTGCTGTTCGCCGCGAGCCTCGCCTGGCATGCCTGGGTCGGCGTGCGCGACATCATCATGGATTACGTCAAGTCCACCGCCGTGCGGTTGACGCTCGAGGCGCTGGTGCTGCTGACGATCGCGTGCTACGTCGCCTGGGCCGTGCAGATCCTGTGGAGATAAAAGCGTGTCGCTTCCCGTAAGAAGATTTGATGCAGTCGTCGTGGGTGCCGGCGGCTCCGGCATGCGCGCCTCGCTCGAGCTCGCGCGTGCGGGAATGAAAGTGGCGGTGCTGACCAAGGTCTTTCCCACGCGCTCCCACACCGTGGCGGCGCAGGGCGGCATCGCGGCGCCGCTGGCCAACTCGACCGAGGACAACTGGCACTGGCACATGTACGACACGGTCAAGGGCTCGGACTACCTTGGCGACCAGGACGCGATCGAATACATGTGCCGCCGCGCGGTCGAGGTCGTGGTCGAGCTCGAGCACATGGGCATGCCTTTCGACCGCCTGGAAAACGGCAAGATCTACCAGCGCCCGTTCGGCGGCCATACGCAGGAGTACGGCAGCGCCAAGATGGCGATGCGCTCGTGCGCGGCGGCCGACCGCACCGGCCACGCGATGCTGCACACGCTCTACCAGAACAACGTCAAGGTCAACACGCAGTTCTTCGTCGAGTGGATGGCCCTCGACCTCGTGACGGATGCCGAGGGTGCGGTCTGCGGCGTCGTCGCCATGGAGATGGAGACCGGCGAGGTCATGATCCTGCAGGGCAAGTCGACGATTCTTGCCACCGGCGGCGGCGGGCGCATCTACGCCGCCAGCACCAACGCGTTCATCAACACGGGCGATGGCATCGGCATGGCGGCGCGCGCCGGCATCCCGCTCGAGGACATGGAGTTCTGGCAGTTCCACCCGACCGGCGTGGCCGGCGCCGGCGTGCTGATCACCGAAGGCGTGCGCGGCGAGGGCGGATACCTGCTCAACAAGGATGGCGAGCGCTTCATGGAGCGCTATGCGCCGAACGCCAAGGACCTCGCGAGCCGCGACGTCGTTTCGCGCGCGATGACCACCGAAATCAAGGAAGGCCGTGGCTGCGGCAAGGATGCCGACCACCTGCTCCTCAAGCTGGACCATCTCGGCCCCGACGTCATCAACCTGCGCCTGCCGGGCATCCGCGAGATCGCGCTCAAGTTCGCGAACGTCGACCCGATCAAGGACCCGATTCCCGTGGTGCCCACAGTCCATTACCAGATGGGCGGCATCCCGACGAATTACCTGGGCCAGGTGGTGGTGCCCAAAGGCGGCAACCCCGAAGTGCCGGTGCCCGGATTGTTCGCGGTTGGCGAGTGCGCGTGCGTCTCGGTGCATGGCGCGAACCGGCTGGGCACGAATTCGCTGCTCGACCTGGTCGTGTTCGGCAAGGCGGGCGGGGAGAGCGCGGTGGAAGAAATCCGCCGCCAGCCGCTCGCGCACCGCGACCTGCCGAAAGACGCCGGCGACTACTCGATGTCCCGGCTAGCGCGGCTCGATTCCGCGATGTCGGGAGAGCGGGTGTTCGACGTCGGCAACGACCTGCGGCGCTCGATGCAGGCGCATTGCGGCGTGTTCCGCTTCCCCGACATGCTGGTCGAGGGCGTTACGCGCATGAAGGAAATCGCCGAGCGCGCCGGCCGCACCTACATCAAGGACAAGTCCAAGGTGTTCAACACCGCGCGGATCGAGGCGCTGGAACTGGACAACCTCGTCGAGACCGCGATGGCCACGGTCGTATCGGCCGAGGCGAGGCGGGAGTCCCGCGGCGCTCAGGCGCGCGAGGACTATCCGGACCGCGACGACAAGAACTGGATGAAGCACACCCTGTGGTTCAAGGTAAACAATCGCCTCGAGTACAAGCCGGTGCACCAGAAACCGCTGTCGGTCGAAGCCTTCGAGCCGAAGGTCCGGACGTACTAAGCAAGGATTAAGGGAACCCAAGCACCATGCGATTCAGCATCTACCGCTACGACCCCGACAAGGATTGCGCGCCGCGCATGCAGGACTACGATTTGGCGCTCGAGCCCACCGACCGGATGCTCCTCGACGCGCTGGCCCGCATCAAGTCGGAAGACGACTCGGTGTCTTTCCGGCGCTCCTGCCGCGAGGGCGTCTGCGGCTCGGACGCGATGAACATCAACGGCAAGAACGGCCTCGCCTGCATCACCAAGCTGGCCGACCTGCCCGACCACGTCACGCTGCGCCCGCTGCCCGGGCTGCCCGTGATCCGCGACCTGATCGTCGACATGACGCAGTTCTTCAAGCAGTACCACTCGATCAAGCCCTACCTCATCAACGACGAGCCCGCGCCCGAAAGGGAAAGGTTGCAATCGCCCGAGGACCGCGAGGAACTCAACGGCTTGTACGAGTGCATCCTGTGCGCCTGCTGCTCGACCGCGTGCCCGTCGTTCTGGTGGAACCCGGACAAGTTCGTCGGGCCGGCGGGCCTGCTGCAGGCCTACCGCTTCATCGCCGACACGCGCGACCAGGCCACGAGCGAGCGGCTGGACAACCTCGAAGACCCGTACCGCCTCTTCCGCTGCCACACGATCATGAACTGCGTGGACGTGTGCCCGAAGAACCTGAATCCCACGCGCGCCATCGGCAAGATCAAGGACCTGATGGTCAAGAGGGCTGTCTAGCCCGGTGCGCGATGCATGACCTTGCGCCTGACACCGCCGAACAGCACCGGTTGAAATGGAAGTGCCGCCGCGGACTGCTCGAGCTCGACCTGGTGCTCGGCCGTTTCCTGCACCAAAAGGCGGCGCGGCTGGATGCGGGAACGCTGGTTTTGCTGAACGAACTGCTCGACTACCCGGATAACGACCTGTGGGATATCGTCAACGGCCGAAGCGAGGACTATGCTCCCCGCCACAAGCAGTTGGTCGACGTGCTGCGCGCTAGCTGAATTTCCTCGCGAGACGAACCGCGATACCTGACTGGAGAAGCCCTTGGACAAGAAAGCCACCCTGACGCTCGCCGACGGAAAAACGCTCGATTTCCCGGTGCTCTCCGGCTCGATCGGCCCGGAAGTCATCGACATCCGCACGCTTTACGGCAAGTCGGGCATGTTCACCTACGACCCGGGCTTCCTCTCGACCGCGAGCTGCAACTCGAGCATCACCTACATCGATGGCGATGCCGGCGTGCTGCTCTATCGCGGCTACCCGATCGAGCAGCTCGCGCAGCACTGCGATTTTCTCGAGACCTGTTACCTGCTGCTGAACGGGGAGCTGCCGAACACTTCGCAGAAAGGGAAGTTCGTCGACACGGTCACGCGCCACACGATGGTCCATGACCAGCTGACCCGCTTCTTCACCGGTTTCCGGCGCGACGCGCATCCGATGGCGGTGCTGGTCGGCGTGGTCGGCGCGCTTTCGGCCTTCTATCACGACTCGCTGGACATCGCGAACCCCGAGCACCGCAAGATCTCGGCCTTCCGCCTGATCGCAAAGCTGCCGACGATCGTCGCGATGACCTACAAGTACAACGTCGGCCAGCCATTCGTTTACCCGCGCAACGACCTTTCGTACTCGGCCAATTTCATGCGCATGATGTTTGCGGTACCGGCCGAGGAGTACAAGGTCAACCCGGTGCTGGTCCGCGCGCTGGACCGCATCCTGATCCTGCACGCCGATCACGAGCAGAACGCCTCGACCTCGACCGTGCGCTTGTCGGGCTCGTCGGGCGCCAATCCCTTTGCCTGCATCGCGGCGGGAATCGCCTGCCTTTGGGGCCCCGCGCACGGCGGCGCCAACGAGGCGGCCCTCAATATGCTCGAGGAAATCGGCGACGCCTCCAAGATCCCCGAGTTCATCAAACAGGTGAAGGACAAGAATTCCGGCTCCAAGCTCATGGGATTCGGCCATCGCGTCTACAAGAACTACGATCCGCGCGCCAAGCTCATGCGCGAAACCTGCTACGAAGTGCTGACCGAGCTGGGCCTCGGGAACGACCGCCTGTTCAAGCTCGCCATGGCGCTCGAGAAAGTGGCCCTCGAAGACGAATACTTCGTCTCCCGCAAGCTCTACCCGAACGTCGACTTCTACTCCGGCATCGTACAGCGCGCGCTGGGCATCCCGGTATCGATGTTCACCTGCATCTTCTCGCTCGCGCGCACGGTCGGCTGGATCGCGCAGTGGAACGAGATGATCTCCGACCCGGAGCAGAAGATCGGCCGCCCGCGCCAGCTTTACAAGGGCGCTGGCCGCCGCGAAGTGCAGCCCATCGACCAGCGCTGAGCAGGAGGACCCCGCCATGATGAAGCAGCTCGCCGGCAACTCCTACCTGTTCGGCGGCAACGCGCCGTTCGTCGAGGAACTCTACGAGCAGTACCTCGTCAACCCGGGCGCCGTGCCCGAGGGCTGGCGCGAGTATTTCGACCAGATGCAGCTGATGCCCGGCGCCCAGGGCAACGGTGGCAAGGACGTGGCCCACGCGCCGGTGGTCGAATCGTTCGTGCAGCGCGCCAAGGCCGGCCAGCTCGGCGCCAATCGCGCGCCGGTCGAGTTCGTTATGCACGAGCGCCTGCAGGTCGCAGCCCTCCTGCTGGTGACCTCCTACCGCATCGCGGGCTCACGCTGGGCAACGCTCGACCCGCTCAAGCGCATGCCGCGCCCGCCCGCGCCCGAGCTCGAGTCGGCCTATTACGACCTGTCGGAGGCCGACCTGGACCAGGAGGTGAACGCCGGTTCGTTCGTGAGCCTCGAGCGGGTCACGCTGCGCACGCTGGTCCAGGCGTTGCGCGACACATACTGCCGCAACATCGGCTTCGAATACATGTTCATCGGCGAGCGCGCCCAGCGGCTGTGGATCCAGGAGCGCATCGAGCCGATCCGCGCGACGCCCAGTTTCACCCCTGAATTCAAGAAGCGCATCCTGCTCAAGCTCACCGAAGCCGAGACGCTCGAGAAGTACCTGCACACGCGCTTCGTCGGCCAGAAGCGCTTCTCGCTCGAAGGCAGCGAGAGCTTGATTCCCTCGGTGGACGAACTGATCCAGCGCGCAGGTGCTTCCGGCGTTCAGGAAATCGTGATCGGCATGGCGCACCGCGGCCGCCTCAATGTGCTCGTCAACGTGCTGGGCAAGATGCCGCATGAGCTCTTCTCGGAGTTCGAGGGCAAGAGCAACACCGAGCACACATTTTCGGGCGACGTGAAGTACCACAAGGGGTTCTCGTCGGACATCACGACGCCCGGCGGCCCGGTGCATATCAGCGCGGCTTTCAACCCTTCGCACCTGGAAATCGTGAACCCGGTCGTGGAAGGCTCGGTCCGCGCGCGCCAGCGCCGTCGTGACGACAAGACCGGCGACCAGGTGCTGCCGATCCTGATCCACGGCGATGCCGCGTTCGCGGGGCAGGGCGTGGTCATGGAGACGCTGAACCTTTCGGGCACGCGCGGCTACGGCACCGGCGGCACGGTGCACATCGTGGTGAACAACCAGATCGGCTTTACAACGTCGGATCCGCGCGATGCGCGCTCGACGATCTACTGCACCGACGTGGCGAAGATGGTCGAGGCGCCGATCTTCCATGTGAATGCGGACGACCCCGAGGCGGTCCAGTACGTGACGCAGCTCGCGCTCGACTTCCGCAAGCAGTTCCACAAGGATGTCGTGATCGACATGGTCTGCTACCGGAAACTGGGGCACAACGAGCAAGACGAGCCGTTCATCACCCAGCCTCTGATGTACAAGAAGATCGGTCAGCACCCGGGCACCCGCAAGCTCTACGCGGACAAGCTCATTACGCAAGGCGTGATCAAGCCGGAGGAGCCCGACGCGATCATCAAGAAGTTCCGCGCCGACCTCGACGCCGGCACGCACACCTCGAACCCGGTGATCTCCAACTTCAAGAGCAAGTTCGCGGTCGATTGGGTGCCGTTCGTCGGCGCCAAGTGGACCGATGCCGCGGACACGCACGTGCCGCTTGCGCAGCTTCAACGCCTGGCCGAGCGCCTCACCACGCTGCCCGAAGGATTCAAGCTGCATCCGACGGTCGAGCGGCTGGTCAACGCAAGAAAGCAGATGGGCGAAGGCAAGCTCCCGGTCGACTGGGGCATGGCCGAAACGCTTTCGTACGCCTCGCTCGTTGCAAACGGCTACAACGTGCGCCTGTCGGGGCAGGATTCCGGCCGCGGCACGTTTGCGCACCGGCATTCGGTGCTGCATGATCAGGACCGCGAGCGCTGGGACTCGGGCAGTTACGTGCCCCTGAACAACATCGCCAAGGACCAGGGCGATTTCGTCGTGATCGATTCGGTGCTCTCGGAAGAAGCCGTCCTCGGTTTCGAGTACGGCTATTCGACCGCCGAACCCAACGAGCTCGTGATCTGGGAGGCGCAGTTCGGCGATTTTGCCAATGGCGCGCAGGTCGTGATCGACCAGTTCATCTCCTCGGGCGAAGCCAAGTGGGGCCGTGTCTGCGGCCTCGTGATGCTGCTGCCGCACGGCTACGAAGGGCAGGGGCCCGAGCACTCCTCGGCGCGGCTGGAACGCTACCTGCAGCTTTGCGCCGAGCACAACATGCAGGTCGTCGTCCCCTCGAACGCAGCGCAGATTTTCCACCTGCTGCGCCGCCAGATGCTGCGCGCTTTCCGCAAGCCGCTCATCGTGATGACGCCCAAGTCGCTGCTGCGCAAGAAGGAGGCCGCCTCGCCGCTGAAGGACCTGGCCAAGGGCACCTTCCAGACCGTCATTCCCGAGATCGATGCATTGGACACGAAGGCGGTCACGCGCGTGGTTGCCTGCTGCGGCAAGGTCTACTACGACCTGCTTTCGGCCCGTCGCGAGCGGCGGCTGGACAACATCGCGATCATTCGCGTCGAGCAGCTCTATCCGTTCCCGCACAAGCCGTTCGCAGCCGAGATGAAGAAGTACCCGAACGCGCTTGAAGTGATCTGGTGCCAGGAAGAGCCGCAGAACCAGGGCGCGTGGTACCAGACCGCGCATTACCTCTCGGAGAACATGCGCCCGGAACAGAAACTGCATTACGCGGGGCGGCCGCCCTCGGCCGCGCCGGCAGGGGGGTACCTCTCAAAGCACAACGAACGCCAGAAAGCGCTCGTCGACCAGGCTTTCGGGAAGTACAAGTAACGAGAAGAAAGTAAAAAGCAGAAAAGCCCGGCGCGTTACGCGCCTGTTTTTTCACAACCCGTGGCGAGGCTTAGCCGGACCCGGGGAAAAACGGAACGGGGAATAAAGATGATCCTTGAAGTAAAAATACCGCAGCTGTCCGAATCGGTTTCCGAAGCCACGCTGCTTGCATGGCACAAGAAGGAAGGCGAAGCCGTGGTTCGGGATGAAAACCTGATCGACATCGAGACCGACAAGGTCGTCATGGAGCTGCCCTGCCCGGCCGACGGCGTGCTGGTCAAGATCCTCAAGGGCGAGAAGGACACGGTGACCTCGGGTGACGTGATCGCGCAGATCGACACCGAAGCCAAGGCCACCGTTGCGGCTGCACCCAAAGTCGCAGCGCCCGCGCCAGCTCCTGCACCCGCGGCTTCCAGCGCCCCGGTGATGCCGGCCGCGCAGAAGATTGCGGCCGAGAAAGGCGTCGATACCTCGACGATTTCCGGCACCGGCCGTGACGGCCGCGTGACCAAGGGGGACGTGCTTCAGGCGGCACCGTCGCCTACGCCTACGCCCG
>Ga0163150_10001336_pt1 | contig 42053 bp, 36 predicted proteins | sample OliLakLV19P2IB_FD_148628 | JGI IMG/M metagenome (GOLD analysis project Ga0163150, IMG submission 148628) | Freshwater microbial mat bacterial communities from Lake Vanda, McMurdo Dry Valleys, Antarctica - Oligotrophic Lake LV.19.P2.IB | ecosystem: Environmental > Aquatic > Freshwater > Lake >... | reverse complement strand
GAGCCGGGGGACGAGACCACCCCGGACGCGAAACAAAAGAGGCCGGCCCCGTTTTTTTGTTCCGCCCCGCCCCCATCCGAGCCGTCATCACAACGGCGAACACAACTGGCGTCTCGCCTGTCGCACCGGCAGCCGGGACGGCCACCGGACTGAACGCAGCCGGGACGGCTGCGCCACTGCGAGGCTCGTGAGATTTTCTTTTGAGCCGCACACAGGCCGCGCTTAAACTTCCGCCATGACACGCCAGCAAGTTCTGGATCTGTATTTCATGGAGGCGCGCGCGAAGCTCATCGACATAGCGGCGTTTCTCGACCGCGTGGAGCGCAGCGAAGGCGATCCGGACTTTCGCCTGACGGGCTTCAATGAAGCGCTCAAGCAACTCGGCGCCAGCAAAGCCCAGCGCGCTAAGAAGGTGCTGCTCTCCTTAAGCGATCCGACCACCGAACCCATTCCCGCCGCCACCACCAAGGCCGCCTGCGGCGCGTGGCCGGGCAATTGATTGACGCCCCGGCGTGCAACAGTATCGTTTCACACATGAGCAACAGCGTAACCATCCGCGAATTGCGCACGGACTTCCGCTCCGTGAAGCGCAAGATTGAGCATCATGGCCAGGTCATCATCACCGACAACGGCGTGCCGAGCTACGAATTGAAGGCTCTGCCGCAGAAGCCGAAAAAACTGCCGCCCATGCCCGACTACATGGCGCGCTTGCGCAAGCGGCAACCCCAGCCCATGTCCGAGGAAAAGACCCGCGAACTTTGGGAGCACGAACGTGGCGACCGCTGAACAAGCCTATGTCGATCCCAGTGCGCTGGCGTGCCTGTACCTTCATCAGGTGGACAAGTCGCGGCGCATGACGGCCTGGCGGGCCGGCCTCAAGGGCGCGCTCCAAGTAACGCATCATGGCCGGGTGGAAATAGTGAACACCCTCTGCCGCGCGCGTTTCGTCGGCGACCTGGACGAACCGGCTTGCCTGGAGGCCTTGGAAGATTTTGAAGCCGACTTTATCGCCGGACGCCTGGAGCAGGCCGACCTGCTCTGGAGTGGAGCCTTGAACCGCGCCGCCGAACTCAGCCGCCAGCACACGCCCGTCCTCGGCACGCGCGGGGCGGATGTTCTGCATGTGGCCTGCGCTTTGGAATTAAAGCGTTCCCATTTTCTCACTTTCGATGATCGCCAGAGGAAGCTGGCCGCGGCCGTCGGTCTGAAACCAATCTCCGTTTGATATGCGCTACATCGAACCTCACGGCCACATGGTCAGCCGCACGACCGACGACTATCGCGACATGGTCACGGCGGGTTGCGCGGCCGTCTGCGAGCCGGCGTTCTGGGCGGGCTTCGACCGCAGTTCGGTGCAGGGCTTCTACGATTACTTCTGCCAGCTCACCGACCACGAGCCGAAGCGCGCCGCGAAGTTCGGTCTGCCGCATTACACCTGGCTCTGCATCAACCCCAAGGAATCCGAGAACGTGAAGCTCGCGGAGGAAGTCATCGGGATCATCCCGCAGTTCATCGACAAGCCGAACGTGCTCGGCATCGGCGAAATTGGGCTGAACAAAAATTCCCGCAATGAATTGAAGGTGCTCGAAATGCACATCGACGTGGCGGCGCGGCACAACCAACTCATCCTCGTCCACACGCCGCATCTCGAAGACAAGCTCAAGGGCACGCGCCTGATCGTGGACGCGCTCAAGAACGATAAACGCATCCAGCCCGGGCGCGTCATCATCGATCACGTCGAGGAACACACCATTGACGTGGCGCTCGACGCGGGCTTCTGGGCGGGCATGACGCTTTATCCCGAGAGCAAATGCACTGCCGCTCGCGCCATCGACATGATGGAAAATTACGGCGGCGAGCGTCTGTGGATGAACAGCGCCTGCGACTGGGGCGTGAGCGTGCCGCTGGCCGTACCCTACGCCGCGCTGGAGATGCGCCGCCGCGGCTACCTCGCCGAGCAGATCGACAACATGGTCTTCAAGAACCCCGCGCGCTTCATGGCGCAGTCGCCGAAGTTCAAGATGCCTGCGACTTGAAACCTTAATCACCAGATACGAGTGCGGAAGCGGAGCGAAAGCGTATTGAAATCCTGCGGGCCCTGCCCGTCTGGGGAAAAGTCGAACTGGCCTGCGAACTTGAAGGACTTGAGTTAGTCGTGTTGTAGGTGCGGGTTCACGAACACCCATCGCGGCGGGCCGCGAGCTGCGGTTAAATCTCAAAACTCACTTCTGCCGCCGTGCGCTCCTTCTTGGTCATAACCTTCATCTTCAGTTCCTCGGGCAGGACGAGCGAGCCGGGCGGCACGCTGTGGGTGAGGAAAACATTCGCCCCAATGGTGCTGCCTTCGCCGACCACGGTGTCGCCGCCCATGATGGTCGCGCCGGCGTAGATGGTCACGCGGTCCTCGATGGTCGGATGGCGCTTCGTCCCCTTGAGCGCCTGGCCGGCCTTGAGGGACTTCGCCACGAGTCCGACGCCCTGATACATCTTCACATGATTGCCGATGATGCAGGTCTCGCCGATGACCGTGCCGGTGCAATGATCCACGAAAAAATGCGTGCCGATGATCGCGCCCGGATGCAGGTCCATTCCGGTGCGCGTGTGCGCCCACTCGGCCATGATGCGCGGGATGAGTGGCACGCCCTTGCGATAAAGTTCATGCGCGAGGCGATGCACGGCGATGGCCTCCATGCACGGATAGGCGACGATGATTTCTTCCTGACTGAGCGCGGCGGGGTCGCCGTTGAAAGCGGCGTCGGCGTCGGTGTGCAGGAGTTCGCGGAGGCGCGGGAGGTTGGAGAGGAATTCGAGCGTCCACTCGCGCGCGGTGGGGCGCAGGTCTTTCTTCGTCAGCCCGGCGGGCGTGCGGTAGTCGAGGCTCTTGTAAATCTCATCCTCCAACCGCCCGAGCACGGAGTCCATGAGCGCGGCCGTCTCCACTTTTAATTCGGACGAGTGAATGATCTGGTCGTGAAAAAATCCGGGGAACAACAGCCGGAGCAGCTCGGTGGTGATGGCGCAGACGGTGGTCTTGTTCGGCAGGTTCTTGCCGTCGAGATGATTGATGCCGCCTTCTTTCGCGTAGCTCGCGAGGAGTTGATTGGTGAGTTGGTTGACCGTCACGTTCACGCGCGGAGGATGACGGGCGCCGAAAGGAATGTCTAATGACGAATGGCGGACACGCGGGCACTTCCACCCTGCGCCCCTCAGAGCGAGCGCTGGTCGGGAAAATCAGAGAGTAGTACCCAACTGACGATCCTCTGGTTTCAGAAACCACAGGTTGAGGGGCGACAGCGACTTTCCAAAGCGGAGGTTGCGCGCGCTGCCGTCGGCGAAGGCGTAAACGGAACTGCCGGCGTCTTTCACCGTGCGTCCGTGGCGTGTCTGGTCGAGTTCCTTGTAATCATCACCCGACCAATAATCCATCCACCAGTGGCCCGAGCCGGGGTTGAACGGCGTGCCATCGCCGCTGTCCTTCTCTCCGAACAAGACCGTCTCACTGCTTTCCAGCACCGCGCTCTCCGGCACTTGGGTCTCGATGCTGCCATTCGGCTGGGCGCGGAAATAATCGTTGAAGCCGTTGAAGAGATAACTGCGCTTGGCGCTGAGCGCCGCGAAGGCGCTTCCGGAACCGATGTTCGGCGGATTCGGCACGTCACTCGGGCAGTAAAGGATTTTGGTTTCCACGTAGTAGGGCTGCAGGAGCAGCGGCCAGTAATTGCTGGTGCTCGTCGCACTGTTGCCGCGCACGGGATAAAAACCGTCGTTCTCGTCCGCATACATCATCACGGACATGCCGAGCTGGCGCAGGCCGTTCACGCACTGGATGCGCTTGGCGGATTCCTTGGCCTTGGCCAGCGCGGGGAGCAGGAGGCTCGCGAGAATCGCGATGATGGCGATGACCACGAGCAGCTCAATGAGCGTGAACGCGCCGGGCGCGCGGGGCGAATTTGTATTACGTGTCAGTTTCATTCCGTCCTGTTTGTCAGTGGTGATTGGTTAGACCAATCGGTTACAGCGGAGATGGACTTGAGGCGCGCGGGAGAAATTCAACGGGAATTGGGGTTCACGTCTCCGCGTGTGGGGACAAGCTGAAGCTTGGACTCCAACTCACGCCAGATGGCACGACACCCAGTGGCCCGGCTCGATTTCGCGCAACTGGGGAATCTCCTGCTCACAGCGCGGCTCCTTGATCGGGCAGCGCGGATGAAAGGTGCAGCCGGGCGGCGGCGCGATGGGCGACGGCACGTCACCCGGCAGCATGATGCGCTTCCGCTTCGAGTCGGGATCTACGACGGGCACGGCAGAGAGCAGCGCCTGCGTGTAAGGGTGCTTCGGTTCGCGCACCAGTTTCTTGGCCTCGGCGATTTCCACCGCGCGCCCTAGGTACATGACCATGACGCGATGGCTGATGTGTTCCACGACCGCGAGATCGTGCGCGATGAAAAGATATGTCAGACCGCGCTGCTGCTGGAGGTCCATGAGCAGGTTCACGATTTGCGCCTGCACGGAAACGTCGAGCGCGCTGACCGGCTCGTCGCAGACAATCAACTTCGGTTCGACAGCGAGTGCGCGGGCGATGCCGATGCGTTGGCGCTGGCCGCCACTGAATTCATGCGGGTAACGCTCGGCGTGTGAAGGATCGAGACCGACATCACGGAGCAGATCCGTGATACGCGCACGCTGCGCGGCGGGACTGTCCGCGAGCGCGTGAATGTCAATCGCCTCGCCGATGATCTGGCTGACGGTCATGCGGGGATTGAGCGATCCGTACGGGTCCTGAAAAATCATCTGGAACTTGCGGCGGCGCGTGCGCAGGGCTTCGCCGCTGAGCTTCGTGATGTCCTCGCCATCGAGCATCACGCTGCCCGCCGTTGGTTCGAGCAGACGAATGATGGCGCGTCCGAGCGTGGTCTTGCCACAGCCGCTTTCGCCGACGAGTCCGAGTGTTTCACCGGGCGCAATGCTCAGGCTCACGTCGTCCACCGCTTTCACATGTGCGCGCACGCGGCTGAACAGCCCGTGCTTCACGGGGAAATGGACTTTGAGGTTTTTGACTTCGAGGAGATTCATTTTTTGGTGGCCGGTCGCTGAGTGCGGATTTTCTCCCACCACTGTGGCAACCGTTGTGTGTGAAAGCGGACGATCATGCGGTGGAGGCTGGCAGCGATTTCCCGTTCGGGCAACACCTGCCGCCAGTCCAGGTCGAGTTGGCGCGCGGCTTTTTTGCCGGTCGTGGACTCGGCAAGTTTCAGGACTCGCTCGACCGCACCGAGCCAGCCGCGCGCGGGCAGTTCACCCGCCTCGACAGCCCGCAGCGTCTCACGCAGAAACGCGCGCGTGCAGAGAAAGAGGATCTGCGCGTGGTCGCCGTCGCGGCGTTTCGTCTGGTCCACGGTCAGCGCGAGGTTGAGTTTGCAGATCAGAAGTGAGACCACATCAATCACCCGGACAGGCAGGCCGTTATATTCGTGAACGATGGCAAACTTCGTCATCTGCACGGCCTTCACGCCGGGAACATGGCGGATCATTTCCACGCTCGTCCTCTCATCTCCAATCAGCCAGGGGATCGCGCCAGCGAAGGCGGTCATCATCTTCTTGTGCGGAAATTGCGCGGGCCTTTTCAACTCGGCCGCCATCCGCACCACGTCGGCGCGTGTGCCGCAAAAATCAATGTCCTTGCTCGTGAATGGTCCCAGCGATTTCAGCAATGGCTCGGAGTCCGCATAGCGCGTGGCCCAAAAGTTCACCGCCTGGCCGCCAATGATGATGTAGGGAAGTCCCGCAGAATCCCGGACGCGCAAAGCCTCGCCAAATTGATCGAGCGAGAAAGGCATGTTCTTTTGAGAACTCAGCCGGCGTCATCGGCCATGGCCGTGAGCACCTGCCGGAGGTTGGTGATGCGACCGCGCGAGCCATTGAGCACGGCGACCGCCCGCTGCTCTGCCTGCGCCGCGCGCGGGCTTTTGCGCGCACGCCGCAATGACGCCATGCGCTCGCGGGCTTCCACCTCTTTCAAGGCTTTGAATGAATTGGCGCTCACGGGCCAACGCTAGCACGGCGGCTGATCCCGTAAAGCCGGGAAAAACCAAGTAGCCATTAACTCGCCGTCTGTCTCAACTCGTTCGCATACAGGCAGCGCACCCAGCGATTCGGCTCCACTTCGATCAGTTCAGGCATCTTCTCTCCGCACTCGGGATGCTGCGCGGCGTTCGGACAACGCGGGAAGAAGCGGCAGCCTTTCGGCCAGTTCCCCGGACTCGGCACGGTGCCGCCGATGGTTTCCAGGCGCTGCCGGTCACCGCGCAGGCTCGGCACGGAGTTCATCAGCGCGCGCGTGTAAGGATGCAGCGGGCGGCGCAACAAATCGGCGGCGGACGCGGTCTCCACAATCTGCCCGGCATACATCACGGCGAGACGATCAGCGATGTCGCTGACGATGCCGAGATTGTGCGTGATGAGCAGCATGGCCATGCCGAGGCGCTTTTTCAGATCGAGCAGCAGTTCGAGAATCTGCGCTTGAATGGTCACGTCGAGCGCGGTCGTCGGCTCGTCGGCGATGAGCAACTTCGGCTCGGAGGCGAGCGCCATCGCGATCATGATGCGCTGCTGCATCCCGCCGGAAAGCTGATGCGGATAATCCTTGAGCCGCGATTCCGGCGCGGGAATGCCGACGAGCTTCAGCAGGCGGATCACTTCGGCGTCGTTGGCTTTCTCGGGGCGGTGGAGCTTGAGCGATTCCTTGATTTGATTACCCACGCGGAAAACGGGATTCAACGAAGCGCTCGGGTCTTGAAAAATGTAGCTCACCACGCCGCCGCGAATTTTCCGCAGTTCTGAAGGATTCATCTTCAGCACGTCGCGGCCATTCAGGAGAATCTCCCCGCCCACGTAACGCGCCGGCGGCGTCGGCACGAGCCGCGCAATGGACAGCGCCGTCACGCTCTTGCCGCAACCGCTCTCACCCACGAGACAGACGGTCTCGCCGGCATCAATGGCGAAGGACACGCCGTCCACGGCGCGCAGCGGCTGGTCCTTCGAGCCGAACTCCAGTTGGAGATTTTTGATTTCGAGCAGGGGCATTCAGGAATGACGAATGACGAATGACGAATGACGAACCGGACGACTCGGCAGCCGCTCGGCCAGCCATTCGTCAATCGTCATTTGGAATTCGTCATTCACTTGGTATCGAGTGCGTCTCTTAAACCGTCGCCAAGAAAGTTGAAAGCGAGAACCGTGATGAAGATGGCCGCGCCGGGCGCGAGCAGCCACGGATGGTTCTGCAAATACTCGGTGTTCTGCGCCGCGCTCAGCATGTTGCCCCAGCTCGCGTCCGGCTCCTGCACGCCCACGTTCAGGAAACTGAGCACGACTTCGCCGAGAATGTAGTAAGGCACGCTGAGGGTCGCCGCGACGATGGCATACGAGAAGGTGCTGGGCAGAATGTGCTTCAGGATAATCTTGGGCGTGGTCTGGCCGAGCGAACGCGCGGCGAGAACAAATTGCCGCTCGCGCACCGAGAGCGCCATGCCGCGAATGACGCGCGCTTTGCTCGCCCAGCCGACGAAACTGAGAATGACCACGATGAGCAGATACGCCTGCGTCGCGCTCAGGCTGGCCGGAAACACCGACCGCAGCGCCATGATGAGATAGAGCGCGGGCACCGACATGATCAGCTCCGTCACGCGCATCGCCACGCCATCCACGCGCCCGCCGAGATAGCCGGACAAGCCGCCGACAAACATGCCGATGCTAAACGACAGCACGATCCCAATCAGCCCGATGGAGAGCGACACCTGCGAGCCGTAGAGCACGCGCGAAAAGATGTCGCGTCCGTATTGGTCCGTGCCGAACAGATAGACCGGATGCTGGTCGCTGCCGGTGCCGATGAGGTGAATGGTCGCGGGAATGAAGCCGAGCAACGTGTATTTTTCTCCGCGCACGAAAAACTTCAGCGGCGCGGTGTCATCCGCGAAAGTCTGATACTTCGCCTTGCCGCCCAGCGACTCCGTGCGCGGCACGGCGAGCCAGCCACCACGAATCTTCCAACTTGTCGGCGGATGAAAGAATCGCTCACGATCCTGTCGCTCGTAACTGTAGGGCGCGACGAAACCGGCGAACAACGACGCGGCGTAAAGCACGATGAGCACCCAACCGCCCAACATGGCGATGCGCTTCTGCTTCAATCGCCGCCAGACGAGTTGGCCGGGCGAGAGCGGGATGGTGGTGATGACGGCAGGCGGGACCATTAGCAAAAAGCTCTCGGTTGGTTCCGGCGTGAAAAAGCGGCGCTAAAGCGACCGCACTCCATACGCTGACGCGAAGCACCGCGCGCCTCGACCTGCGCGAAGCGTTTGGAGTGCGGTCGCTTTAGCGCCGCTTTTTGCTCCCCGCCTTGCGTGTTGTGCCTCGCCAGATTCATCTCACTTCAACCGGATGCGCGGGTCGCTCCAGGCGAGCAGCAGATCCGCGATGAAATTTCCCACCACCAGCAGCACCGTCGCCATCACCACGGTGGCGACGACGAGCTGATAATCTTGCGAGAAGAACGCCTCCATCGTCAGCCGCCCGAGTCCCGGCCAGGCCATGATGTTCTCGACGATAAACGCGCCGCTCAGGAGCGCCGCCAGCGAGTAGCCGAAGATGGTGAGCAGCGGATTGATGGCGTTGCGCAGCGCGTGTTTGTAGATGACCCAGCGTTCGGCCATGCCTTTCGCACGGGCGGTGGTCACGAAGTCCGCGCGCAACACATCGAGCAAGTTCGAGCGCATCTGGCGCATGATGCCGGCCATCTCCGCCGCCGCGAGCACGAGCGTGGGCAGCAGCAGGTGATGCACCGTATCCTTGAACTTCTCCCACGGCCCCATGATGTCGTGCAGCGGACTCGACGCGCCGCCGATGGGAAACCATCCGGTGGCATACGCAAACATCAGCGCCAACAACGCGAGCAACACCTCCGGCACCGACAGTCCGACGAAAGCGATGAGCGCACAGAGCCGGTCAATCCACGAATCCTTGTGCACCGCCGCCCAGATGCCGAGCGGCACGGCCACAGACCACGCGAGAATGGTCGCGGCCATCGAGAGCAAGAAGGTGTTCCACAGCCGCGCCTTGATGAGTTCACCCGCCGGACGCTTGTAGGCGATGGATTCACCGAAGTCGCCGTGAACGACCACGTTCTTCACCCAGTAGCCGTAGCGGACATACCACGGACGGTCGAGATGGTAGCGCGTGCGCATGCGTTCGAGCATGTCGGGCGTGACTTGTGGATTTTGCGAGAGCTTGGTGAAGTAATCGCCGGGAATGAGCGCGGTGAGCGCGAAGGTAAAGAAGGACACCCCGATCAAAATCGGGACCATGTGCAACAACCGCTTCAACAAATAGACCCACATCGCGCGAACTTGCGCGGGAGTGTGGCGGGACGGTGGCGAAGGCGCAAACCGTTTCCTGTTGGAGTCCAAGCTTTAGCTTGTCCCCGAACACGCTGAAGCGTGAACTCCAACTCAAGCTGAAGCTTGGACTCCAACGCCCGCGCAACCTTTTCATCGCGCCGGAGTTAATCTTCGATATATTCAGCGCGCATGATTGTCCGGTTCCGCCAAATCGCTCTTGCCGCCGCGGGTCTTTTCGCGGCGCTCCTCCCCTGCTCTGCTGCTGATGCGCTGAGATGGGACAAGGCGCGCGACCGCGTGGATGCCTCGGTGGAAACGTGGACGGTGCCGCAGATGCTCGGGCGGGTCGCGGCGGCGACGGGCTGGGAAATCTATCTCGACCCGGAAATCAAAACGCGCGTCTCGACCAAGTTCACCAACAAGAAACAAGGCGAGGCTCTGAAGCGTTTGCTCGGCGAATACAATTACGCGCTCGTCCCGGACACAAACGGCTCTTCAAAATTCTTCGTCTTCCGCAACACGCGCGCCGAGGCCACCCGGGCCATTGAACCCATCGTCAGCAAGGATTCCACCAACCGCATTGGCAACGAACTCGTGGTCACACTCAAACCGGGCGAGAAGATTGAAGACCTCGCGAAACGATTGGGCGCGAAAATCGTGGGCCGCTCCGATGACCAGAACACCTACCGCCTGCGTTTCGACGACGAAACTTCCGCCGACACCGCGCGCACGAAGCTCGAAGCCGATTCATCCGTCGAGAACGTGGACAACAATTATTACGTCTCTCGCCCCGAGTCCGCGCAATCACTCGGCACGCCCGGACGTCCGCTCGGCCTGAATCCCACCGCGTCGCCCGATGGCAAATACACCGTCGTCGGCATCATTGACTCCGCCGTGGACGCCAAGGGCGGCAACTTCGCCGACTTCATCCTGCCGGGTTTTGAAACCACCGCCACGTCCGCCGGCGGCTCGCCCTCGCACGGCACCGCCATGGCGGAAATTGTTCTGCGCTCGCTGGCCCTGTCGAGCGACGACAAGTCCACCACCGTGCGCCTGCTGCCCGTGAACGTCTTCGGCGAGAACGGCGAGACAACCACGACCTACGACATCGCCAAGGGCATTTACACGGCGGTGAACGGCGGCGCGATGTATGTGAACCTCAGTCTCGGCGGCGATGGTGACAGCTCATATCTCTATCGCACGATCAAGAGCGCGTATGATCAGGGCGTGCAATTTTTTGCGGCGGCGGGCAACACGCCGACGACGACCCCGACCTACCCCGCCGGCTACGACATCGTGACCAGTGTGACGGCTGGCAATCGCGACGGCAGCATTGCGAGTTACGCCAACCGCGCGCCGTCCGTCGATGTCGTGGCACCCGGCAACGCCGTCGTGACCTATGGCAACTTGCAATGGCGCTTCGAAGGCACCTCGACTTCGACCGCCATCGTCTCCGGCCAGGCCGCCGCCACCGCGGACAAGGCGAAGAAGAGCGGGACCAAGAAGTGAGGAGCGCGGACCGCCGAGTCCGCGTGTTCACCGTCCTGCTGAAAGCGCGGTCTGTAGCCTTGGCTGGATCAGGGCCAACGCCGCAAAACTAATCCCGGTGGGCGAGAAACTGGGATCATTGATGATGATGTTTTCCCATTCACCTGCCCCAATTCGTCTGCCAGTTTTTATTCCGGAAGCGGACCGGCAGACGAATTGGGGCAGACGAATGAAAACCCGGGTAAAGCAAAGCATATAGATGCGTTTGCCCTGGGTTGGATCGCGCGGACTCGGCGGTCCGCGCTCCAGTTCAAAACCTCGTGCTTGGACTCCGCCACTCCTCTCCCGTAGCCTGCGCCCGTGTCCGGTTTCACTGATCGCAACTGCTTCGCCGTCGCCGTATTGATTTACGGCGTCAGCGCGGCGTATTCGATCTTCCTCCTGCGACGCGACCTGCGGCACCACAACAGCCTGAACTACTTTCTCCTGCTCACCGCGTTTGGATTCCACACCGCCTCCATGATCATGCGCGGTTACAGTCTCGACCGATGTCCGATTCACAATCTTTACGAAGCGACCAAGTTCGTCGCGTGGACGATGACGGCGACGTATCTCGTCTTCGGGCTGTGGGCGCGGCTGCGTTTCCTCGGCGCGTTTGCCGCGCCGTTGCTGTTTGGCATTGGTGTGTTCGCGCTGTTTCTGCCGGCGGATGTCGGTTCGCCAGGCCATCCAGAATTCGGCGGCGGCTGGCGCACGCTGCACGTTGTTTCATTCGTGCTGTCCTACGGCGCGTTCGGCATGGGCGCGGTCGCCGGACTGATGTATCTCACGCAGGAGCGCAACTTGAAGCTGCACAAACTGCGTGCGCTCACCGCCGTCATGCCGTCCATCCAGCGGCTCGAACTGGTCATCCGCGTGCTGCTCATCGTCGGCTTCGTGCTGCTCACGGCCGCCTTGGTCATCAGCGCGCTGTTCATGCGGCAGCAGGGACTGTCGCTCACCGCCGACTTCAAAATCCTCTGGGCGCTCTTCGTCTGGCTGCTCTACCTCGGGCTGCTCGTCATGCGCTGGAAATTCTGGCAGGGCGGACGCCGCTTCGCGTGGGGTTCCATCGTGGTCTTCGCATTTCTGCTGCTCACGTTCTGGGGTTCAAGCCTCATGTCACCGATTCACCGACCCTGATATGGATGTCGTCGTCATCGGCCTCAGCCATCATTCGTCGCCGGTCACGGTGCGGGAAAAGTTTGCCTTCGCGGAGACGAAGATTCCTTCCGCGCTGCAAACCTTGCGCGAGTCCGGCCTCGCCGACGAAGCGGTGATTCTCTCCACCTGCAACCGCGTGGAAATTTACGCCGCCACCTCACTGGAGCCGCGCCGCGCCTTTGCCGAGCTTCAGGAATTTCTCGTCCGCACCCACGACTACCGCGAACCGCTGGCGGATGAACTCTACAAATTCTCCGGCCAGGAAGCCGTGGAACACCTGTTCAAAGTCGCCTCCGGCCTCGACTCGATGGTGCTCGGCGAAACGGAAATTCTCGGCCAGTTGAAAAAAGCCTACGACCTCGCGCTGCAAAACCGTCACACCGGCGCGCGCCTGAACAAAACTTTTCAGCGCGCCTTCAACGCCGCCAAGCACATCCGCACCGAGACGAGCATCCAGCGCGGCAGCATCTCCGTCGCGTCCGTGGCCGTGGAACTGGCGGAGAAAATTTTCGATTCGTTGAACCACCGCCAAGTGATGGTCATCGGCGCGGGCGAGACGAGCGAGAAGGCCGCGCGCGCCCTGCTCTCGCGTGGCGCGCACAGCGTCATCGTCTCCAACCGTTCGCACGAACGCGCCGTGGCCCTGGCGACTGAACTGAACGGCCGCGCCGTTCACTTCGAGGAATGGGCGAAGGAATTTGCGAACATTGACATCGTGATCAGCAGCACCAGCGCGCCGCATTACGTCCTCGACCGCACGAAGCTCGAACCGCTGATGAAGCTCCGCAAGAACCGCGCGCTGCTGCTCATCGACATCGCCGTGCCGCGCGACATCGAGCCGGAAGTCAATTTCATGGAAGACGTTTATCTCTACAACATTGACGACTTGCAGGCCATTGCCTCTGACCATCTGCGTCAGCGCAAGGAGGAGATCGTGCGCTGCGAGGCGATCATCCGTGAGAAGGCGCGCGGATTGTTCACGCCCGCTCTCAGGCCCGCGACCGGCGGCGATTCTAAACCAGCCTTCGGACACGAATGATTCGCATCGCCACCAGAGGCAGCGCGCTCGCGCTCGCCCAAGCCAACATGGTTCTCGCCCAATGCCGCGCGGCGTTTCCGGGCGAGACCTTCGAGCTGAACATCATCAAGACCACAGGCGACAAACTGCAAACGGCCTCGCTGGCCAGCGCCAACCTGCCCAAAGGCTTGTTCACCAAAGAAATCGAGGAAGCATTGCTCGACGGCTCCGGCGATCTGGCCGTGCATAGCCTGAAGGATTTGCCCACGGAACTGCCCGCCGGACTGAAACTCGGCGCAGTCAGCACGCGTGCGGATGTGCGCGATGTCATCGTGCGGCGGGCGGGCGCGGCGATCGCTGATGGCCAATCTCCCATCGCTGATTTGCCACGCGGGGCGACCGTGGCGACGAGCAGCACGCGACGGCGCGCACAACTGCTGCACGCGCGACCCGATCTGAAGATCGTAGAGATTCGCGGCAACGTCGGCACACGCCTGCGCAAGCTCGCGGAGCAGACGGAACTCGACGCCATCGTGCTCGCGGCCGCAGGGCTGGAACGGCTGCACTTCAGCACGGTTGGTTCCACGCAACTTTCCGGCGCAGATGTTCCCGAGGGGTTGATCGCCACGCCGATTCCCGTGGTGGAAATGCTGCCATGCGTCGGTCAGGCCGCGCTGGGGATTGAGATTCGCGAAAACGATCCACGCCTCGAACGCATTGTGGCCGCGCTGAATGATCCCGGCACGCAGGCGTGCGTCACCGCCGAGCGCGCCTTTCTGCGCGGGATGGGCGGCGGCTGCCAGATGGCGGTCGGGGCGTGGGCGGAATTGCGCGGCGGGCAACTGCATCTCAGCGCGGTGTCCTTTCTAAGTGCGACCCCGCGCCACGGTCAGCGCAGCGGTGCGGTGATCGAGGCGGCGGGGCTGGGCGAAGCGCTCGCGGGTGAATTGCGATAACCCACCTACCGCCCGCTTCACTCGGCACGGACGCGGTAGAAGCGCGCGCGGTCGCGCGGCGCGCCTCGGTCGCGGAATTGCCGCGTCCCACCGTCATTCGTGCCCAGCGGCTGCCACTCCGCATCCGTCAACGCCTCCTTGAATTCCAGCACCAACCTGGCGCGGCCTTGGCCCGCACTGACCTGAATCAGCACGCCGTCCGCGTCACTGGTGATCGCTTCAATTCTCAGTTCCACGCCCGCCGACTTCTCGCTTGCGAAGCCGGGCGTGATCGAAGCCACGCCATTCGTCACCGTCAGGCGCACGGGCGCGCTGGTGACGGAGCCAAGATCGTTCGTCACGACCACGTCGTAGAAGCCGGTGCTGCTCAGGGTCACGTTGCTCAAGGCCAGCGTGGCGTTGGTGGCGGTGTCGTTGACCAGCGCGTCGATGGCGTTCGAGTTGAAGCGCCATTGATAGGCCAGCGTCGCCGCGCCGCGCGCCTCCACGGTGAAGAAGACCGTGGAGTTCGTGAGCGCGGATTGGTTCGTGGGCGCGAGCGTGATGACGGGCGCGGCGGAGGTGGCCCCGCCGCCGTTCGTGACCGTGAGCGTAACCACGGAACTTGTGACTGTGCCGAGGCTGTTGCTGACGATAACAAAATAGAAGCCCTGATTCGTGGCCAGCGCGCTGGCGAAATTCAAAATGGCATTCGTCGCCGTGGCGTTCACCGTGGTGGCGATGGCGTTCGAGTTGAAATACCAGCGGTAGAAAATCGGCGGCGCTCCAGTGGCGTTGACGGAGAAGGACGCGGTGTTGCTCTCGAGGACCGAGAGGCTCGCGGGCTGCGTGAAGAGGCCGGGCGACGAGAGCGTCGGCGGCGGATTGGTGAACGAGAGCAGCACCGGAGTGAGCGTCTGGTTCGTGGTGCTGTTCCCGACCTGACCGTGGCTGTTCAAGCCCCACGCCCAGACCTGGCCGTTCACGTCAAGACCGACGGTGTGCGTCGCGGCCTGGATTTCCACCCACGCCGTGTTCGACGCGTTCGCAGGCACGGGCGTCGGAACGCGCACGTTCACTTCGCTGCCGGTGCCGATGACGCCGAGGCCAAGCTGGCCGTTCGTGTTCGCGCCCCACCCATGGAGCACGCCGCCGGTTTGCAGACCGAAGCTGTGGAATGTGCCCGCCTCCACGGCGGTCCAGTTCGAGTCCGTGCCGATGCGGGTCGGGAAAAGAGAATTGGTGGATAAGCCCGTGCCCAACTGGCCTTCCGTGCCACGGCCCCACGACCAGAGCGTGCCGTTCGTGGTCACAGCGAGGCTGTGGAACAGTCCCGCGCTCAACGCCGCCCAGTTCGCGTTCGTGCCGATGCGCGTGGGGATGAATCGATTGGTCAGCGGACTCACGCCCAGTTGCCGGCTCGTGTTCGCGCCCCAGCCCCAGATGGTGCCATCGGCGCGGCGCGCGAGACTGTAGAATCCGCCCGCGCGCACCTCGACCCACGCGGATTCGCCGCCGACCCGCAACGGCGTGAGACTGGCCGTGGTGTTACCCTGGCCAAGCTGGCCTGATTCATTCGCGCCCCAAGCCCAGAGCGAGCCGTCGCGCTGCAAGGCCAGCGTGTGCGTCGCGCCGGCCTCGACTTGAATCCAGTTGGAACCGCTGCCGACCCGCGTGGGAATGCGCGCGAGCGCGGTGCTGCCGAGGCCGAGTTGACCGGATTGATTCGCGCCCCACGCCCACAAGGTTCCGTTCGTCTGGATGCCGAGCGAGAAGCCGCCGAACTGGTTGGTCGTGACATCGAAGCCGCGGCTGCCGCCCGTCACGCCGAGCCAGACGGCGTTCGTGGTGCGCGCGCCGTTCGTGCCGATCAATTGCGGCGTGGCGTTGGAAATCAAATTCGTGCCGGCGGAACCGCTCACGTCGTTGCCAAGCTGGCCGAAGTTTTGCAGGCCCCATGACCAGAGCGTGCCGCCGTCGAGAATCGCGTGGGAATGGCGCTGGCCTGCGCCGAGCCGCTGCGGTGCAGCGGCCGAATTGTTGTCCAGCACCGCCACGGTGATGACCGGACTGGTCGTCGTGCCGAACTGGTTCACGACCACGACGGAGTAAAGGCCGGAGTCGGAGGGCGACGCGTTGGTCACGGTGAAGGTCGCGTTGGTCGCGCCGGGAAGGTCATTCGTGCCCAGCCGCCATTGATAAGTGAACGTGCCGCTGCCGGTCACGACGGCCTCCAGCGTGAGCACGCTGCCGGTGAACTGGAAACGGTTCGTGACCGCGACATCGATGGTCGGCGTGGCGTTCACATTGAGCGTGAACGGCTCGGTGGTTTCGAGGTCGGCGAAGTCATTCTCGACGCGCGCGGAATATTGGCCCGCGTCGGCGAACTGCACGTTGGTCAGCACGAGGGTGGCGTTGGTCGCGCTCCGGTTCAGTTCGAAATCAATGTCCACGCCGTCGCGCTGCCACTGGATTGAGAAGGTCGCGCCCGCGCGAGCCACGATGGAGACGAGCACGTTGGCCCCGTTGGTGGTGGTGATGAAGTGGTCGCCGTTGGTGACCACGAACTTCGTCTGGCCGAGCGCGACATTGGTGCGAATGAAACTCGCCGCGACATTCGTGCCGAGCGGGTCTTGGAAGATGAACGGCGCGCCGTGCGTCGAGCGCGCGGTGTGCATACGGTCGCGGCGGAACATCGGCCACACGTTCTCGTCCGCGAACGCCTCGTCAAAGACCGCGTAGATTTTCCGGTCGCGTGATCCGAAATAGACGGTGCCTTCCGCGTCGATGGCGGCGGCGGAACGAACCTGGCCGCGCGTGCGGAATTTCCAGCGCACCTCCCCGTCGGCGGAGATGGCATACATCTGCCGGTCGTCCGAGCCGGCGTAAATGGTGCCGTCCGCGCCGATGCTCAACGCCGAGCGCACCGCGCGTCCCGTGGGCACCGACCAACGCAGTTCGCCCGTCGGACGTAAGCAATAGAGCCGCGCGCGCTCAGAACCGATGTAGAGATCGCCGCTCGCGCCCAGCACGGGGGAGGAACTGACGTTCTCGCCGGTGTGATATTTCCACAGGATGTCGTTGGTCGTGCCGCCGGAATCGAGGGCGTACACCCGGTCGTCATTCGCGCCAAAATAGAGCGCGCCAAATTCATCCAGAGCGGGGGTCGAACGAATGGCCGCGCCGGGCGCAAACACGGAGACCTGTTCCGCGAGCGGGGACACGCCGAAGAGCCGCGCCCCCGCCGTAATGTAAATCGTGTCCGTGTCGCCGGCGGCAATGACGGGTGTGCCCACGTCGGCGAACGCGATGAAGGGCCACGGGTTTTTCACCCGGCCATCGGCAGGAAAGAGCGCATAGAGCCGGTTGTCCGAGGAGCCGACATAGACGGTGCCATCGTCTGCCACCGCCGGGCTCCTGAGTAACGGACGCTGCGCGCGAAACGGCACGTCCCAGCGGAAGACAGCGCGGTCGCCCGCGTCCCCGAGGTTGTAGAGCCGCCCGTTGCCACACGGGACGTAAATGTTTTCGCCGTCCATGGTGGCCGAGGCGGTGATGGGCCCGCCGAGTTTGATTTTCCATTTCAACCGTTCCTCCGGTTCCAAATCCGGATCGGTGTGGAGCGCGTAAAAATGCCGGTCCGCCGAGCCGACGTACAGCGTCAGCCCATCCTCGCTCAGCACCGGCGAGGCCGTGACCGCGCCGCGCGTGGGGAACTCCCACTTCAGCGTGCCGGGATGGCCGTAATCATCCACGTCATCGCCGTCGTCCTGCGCCCGGACGGCCCCGGCAGAGAGAAAAATGGCGGCAAACAGGGCGCAGAAAACGCCTCGGCAAAAGATCGGTCGCATCACGTCGGGAATGTTCAAAATCAGTGGCGCACTTTCCTGAACAGGCCGGAAAGCTGCAAGCCTTTAACCCGAACACCACGGATGCGGAGGAGTTGCGCCCCGTGCTGAACCTGGGTGGGCGCACGGGTCTGGCTGCAAGATGCAGAAGGTGCCGGGTGCTGACTACAGCTTCTGCCGCGCGTCGGAGACAAGCTTCAGTTCCTCGGGCAATAATGGCGCGCCCACGGTGCGGTCGAGATAGGTGCGCGCCTTTTCCTTCTGGCCGGCGGCGACGAGAATCGCGCCGTAGTAGCCGGCCACCGCCGGGTCGTTGAGTTCGGCGGGCTTGAGCGTGTCCATCAGCTTCAGCGCCTCGGCGGATTTGCCCTGCACCTGCAACGACCAGGCGTAGGTGGACACGAAGGCGAAATTGTTCGTGCCGCGATCATAAACCTGGCGCGCCACCTCGTGCGCACGCGTGAGGTTCGTGTGGAGCAGAAGTGCGAGCGCAGCCCAGTTGTTCAAAGCGGCGGCGTTGGTCGGCTGGCGTTCGAGCATCAGCGCATTGACCTCCAGCACGCCGCGCGTGTTGCGGTGGCGCATGAAACCGTTCTGCAAGGATTCCAGCGGCCAGCGCTCTTTCGGGAAATCTTTCGCCGCCCGCCACAAGGTCGATTCCGTTTCGTTGGTCCAGCCCCAGGCGTTGGCCATCTGCGCGAGCGAGCCAAGTAGCTCGGGCCGTTCGCCCGCCAGCTTCAACGCATCGCGCCAGTGCGCCGCTGCGGCGTCCGTGCCGCCCTGTTTGCGCACGGCGAACGTCAGCAGCGCTTTGCGCATGAAATCGCGTTCCGGCCATTCGCGGGCGTTGAGCAGTTCCTCCAGTTCCCGCCAGCGGGCGGTGGAGAAATACGCGCTGGCCACGGCCACGGGCAGCGGCGGTTCCTTTTGCATGGCGGCGGGCAGCGACTTCACCCAGTCCACGGCGTTGGTCGCCGCGCCGAGTTCCGTCAGGCGCGTGACCAGTTCGGAGGCGGCGAAAACATTGGTCGCCGCGTCGCGCTGCAAGGTCGCGAGGAACGGATCGAACTGCGGACTCTGCGCGCCGCGCAGCAGGGTCAGGTGCTCCAGCTTGTCGCCCCACGCGCTGTTCGTGAGTTTCAGGAGCGCGGAGGAATACTGCTCCGCTTCGACGAAACGGCGGCGGCTGGTGTGATGGACGAGCAGCGCGCGCAAGGCCTGCGCGTTGCCGGCGCGTTGTTCCAGTTCCGCGCGGGCCACCGCCGAGACGGCCGGATCGCGCGACTCCAACCGGATCACGCCGAGGTTGATGCGATGCGATTCATTCGCCGGCTCCAGGCGGATGGCCTGCTGCAAATGTTTTTCACCATCGGCGATGCGGTTTTGTTTCAGCGCGAGCTGCGCGGAGACGAGTTGGAACGCCACCTCGTTCGTGGCTTCGCCGAGATCGGTCAAAGTCTGCGTCGCGAGCGGAAACGGCGGCTGCTCGTAGCGGAGCGCGCTGGCGGCGAAGACGAGCTTGTTCGAGCGCGTCGGCTCGATCTCGGCGACGCGCCGCCGCCAGACGAGCGCGTGCGGCGAACGCGAGAGGTCGGCGAGTTCGGCCATGACGCGGCAGGCGGTGACGTTGTTCGAGTTCAGCACCAACACCTGCTGCGCGCTGAGGAGGGCCTTCCGGTTTTCGCCGTTGACCAGCGCGGCCATCGCTTGCGCGGCAAATTTCTTTTCCTTGCCCGCACGATAGGCGGGAAGTCCGAGCCACACGCCCACGGCCCCGACGACGAGAAGCACGGCCACAATGATTATTTTTTTCATCAGATGTCCAACGGGTGTGAAGGCTCACCGAAGGCGGCAGCCTTTGCAATCGCGTTCACGGCTGGAAACGGCGCGCGGCTCAGTCTTTCGGGAGTTTCGGCAGTTCGGTGGAAAAAGACTTGAGATGCTCGGCGAAGGAGGCCGGGGAAAAATCCGGGCGGGATTGCACGTCCTGGAACAGTTCATCGAGCTTGGAACTGAGCGCGGGTTGCTTGTTCCATTTCAAACTCACGAGCAATCGCTCCAGGCCAAGCACCAGCCGCTCGGCGCGTTGGGCGACCTCGGCAGAAGGCTTGGCTTCCGAGAACTGCGCGTGCGTCGCAGCGAGCTTTTCCAGACGCGAACGAATCTCGGACTCGTTCCAATTCTGTCCGGCCACTTCGCGCGCCAAATCATCCGCCGCGCGTGACTCGGGCGCGATGCTCAACAACGCCGCCAGCGCGACGGCGCGGGAACGCACTTCGTCACCGGCTTTCGCATCCGCAGATTGCGCCGCCGCCTCGCGTGCCGCCACGGCCTGCCCCACGAACCACGCCTGCGCGCCGCGCAGGCGATTCGTCTCCGGCCAATGCCGAGGCATCGCCACGCACTGGCCATCCAGTTCAAACGTGAGTTCAGGGTGTCCCGCCGCGCGCAGTTCCGGATCAAGGTTTTGGTGGCACGCCACGCAAGTGTTCGCGCGCACGTAGAGATTTTTCAGATCGCGCATTCCGGCGGCGACCTTCTGCTCGTACTTCAAATCGGTACGCGTGTGGGTGAGCAGCCAGTTCTCCGCCGCGTTGTGGCAACTCTCGCAGGAGACGCCTTCGAGTTTTCCGACCATTGGCCCTTTGCGTGCGTCCGGCACGGCTTGAAACGGATTGTGGCACTCGGTGCAGCGCGCGCTGGTCGTGGCGTCCGCAATCTTCAACGTCTCCGCGATGCGCGCACTTCGCGACATCGAGAGCGTGGCCGGCGCGCGCGTGTGGAAATCTTTCTTCAGCCATGTGACGTATTGATCGCGCTTGTCCCCGGCCCCGCCGTGGCACATGGAGTTGGCGCAGCTTTGCGCGCCGAGAAATTTGGGAGCGGGCGTTTCGGCGGCGGAAATAGCCAAGGCGGGAAGCAACGCAACGAGCAGTCCGATACGGCGTGAAAATTTCAAATCCCAAATCCCAAATCCCAAACAAGCTCCAAACCCCAAACCCCAAATACGGACGGCGAAGTCTGGACGAGGGCGGCTGGTTAGAGTTTGGACATTGGAATTTGTTTGGGATTTGGATTTTGGATTTTGGATTTTCCAAATCTCCCTCCGCACAAACTGTTCTTTGCCGCGCACGCCCGCTGTGTTAATCGTTGGCCCGCTTCAATGCAACCCAGTACCAGCACCGACAAACTCGAGCGGGGCGAACCTCTGAGCACGGAGAAGCTGCTCGAGTATCTGCCTTGGCTCAAAGAAATCCCCGCGCCGCAATTGAAGTGGGCCGAGGGCGCGGCGGTGCTCCGGCGTTTCAAGCGTGGTGAACTCGTGTGCGAAGAAGGGGAGTTCGGCTCCACCGCGTTCTACATCGTGTCGGGCAAGGTGGACATTTACATCGCGAACAAGATTGCCCACGTCAAGACCCGGCGCGGCCTCGGCGGTTTCGTCGCGCGGATGAAAAGTTTCCTCGTCTCGGACAAGACCGAGCGGCGCGACGAGCACACCAAGCACTTCATCCCGATCGACGCCTCGGTGGATTTGTCCATCAACAGCCCCATCGCCTCACTCGACACGGGCGAACTGTTCGGCGAGATGACCTGCCGCACGTTTCAACCGCGCTCGGCCACGGTGCAGGCCAGCGAGGAGTGCGTGATGGTCGAGTTCCTCCGCGTCGTCCTCGACATGCTGATGGGTTCGCGCGAAGTGGACGCGGTGACGAAGGCTTCCACGAAAGTCAAAGTCGGCACCTTCAAAGGCACGACCTTCAAGGTCGAGCTGGACAAAAAATATCGCGAGCGCTCGCTGAACAACCACCTCCGCAGCGTGCCGTTGTTTTCATCCGTGGATGAAACCTTTCTCGCGTTGCTCAACCCGCGCGTCGAACTGGTCACGTTCGGCAAGAGCCAGGTCATCTGCAAACAAGGTGATGCGGCAGATGCGTTTTACCTCATTCGCTCCGGCATGGTGAAGGTGTCGAACGCCATGCCCGGCGGCGAAATGGTCCGCACCTATCTCGGGCGCGGCGATTACTTCGGCGAGATCGGCCTGCTCTTCAACCAGCCGCGCGGCGCGACCTGCACCGCGCTCGACACCGTGTCGCTCGTGAAGATCGGCAAGGAAGATTTCGAGCAGATGCTCACGAGTTTCCCCAAGGTGAAAGAGATGCTCACCGAAGTCGCGGAGACGCGCATCAAGTCCAGCCAGAAGAAGCAACTGCCGCGCGGGCTGAACCTCGATGAGTTTCTGAATCAAGGTTTGTTCGAAGCGCAAAACCTGCTGATCATCGATCTCGACCGTTGCACGCGCTGCGATCTCTGCGTGCGAGCCTGCGCCGATGCGCACGATGGCGTCACGCGTCTGCTGCGCGACGGTTTGCGCTACGACAAATATCTCGTTGCCACCACCTGCCGCACCTGCCGCGATCCGCTCTGCATGACGCAGTGCCCGGTCGGCTCGATTCGCCGGAAGGACAATCTCGAAATCATCATTGAGGACTGGTGCATCGGGTGCAGCAAGTGCGCGGAGTTGTGTCCGTTCGGGAACATCAACATGCACCCGGTCGAGTTCATGGAGGAAGTGAAGGCGCTGGCCACCGCGCCCGCCGACGGCTCCGCGCCCGCGCCCAAGCCAACGGTGAAGAAAAGTTCCAAAGCCGCGACGTGCGATCTCTGCACGGACCTCTCGATGCCGAGCTGCGTCTATGCCTGTCCGCACGACGCCGCGCGGCGCGTGGATCCGACGACGTATTTCGCCGGGCACTACGTCTCGAAGACGGGCGGCGATCCGAAGAAGTTCGACGCGCGCACCACGCACGACGCGAACACGCAGTTCCTCACGCGCAAAAAGTGATCATCAACCGGCAACATTTTGGATGGGCCGTCTTCACGGTGCTGGCAACGGTGGTGGCGGCGCTGCTCTACGTCGGCGAGTTTCATCCCGGCGCGCTGCCATTCAAATTGTCCATGCCCGCCGGCCTGCATCGCGAGGTGCGCGACACGGGCCGCAGCGTGGGCGGGACGCCGCTCGGTTTGATTTTCGGAAGTGTTTCCGCCGCAATTTTTGTTTTCGCCGCGCTGCTCGGGCTGCGCCGCAAACGCCCGACGCTAAAAGTCGGCCGCCTGCAAACGTGGTTGAAAGGCCACATCTGGCTGACCGTGCTGACCATTCCGCTCGTGCTCCTGCACTGCGGTTTCTCCAGCGGCTCACCGATGACGACGTGGTTTCTGATCCTCTACGCCATCGTGATGATCAGCGGTTTCTACGGACTGGCTCTACAACATGTCGTGCCGCGCCTGATGAAAGAGCAGGTGCCGCTCGAAACCATCTTCGAGCAGATTCCGCACTTACGTCAGCAGATGCACGAGAGCGCGCAGGAAATGCGCAAGGCGCTCGACACGCCCCCGCCGGCTCCTGCTCCCGCGCCGGCACCGGTTGCCACCGACGCACCCGCCATGTCGCTCGCGGATTTGGCTGCGCCCTCCGAGCCAGTCGTAGTCGTCGAGCCGGAACCCGATCCCGGCCTGCAAATCTATAAACAGTTCCTGGATGAATCCGCCCTGCCCTACCTCGCCGCGAAGCGCGGAGACAAGCTGCTGCTCGGCGCGCAACGCGTCTCGGATGATCAATTTCGTTTCCTGAAAATCAGCGTGCCGCAGGACTTGAAGGACAAGGTGGAACAACTCCAAGGCTGGTGCGACGAGCGCCGCCAGTTGGATTTGCAGACCAAGCTCCAGCACTGGCTGCACGGCTGGCTGCTCGTCCACATTCCATTCTCCGTGCTGCTCCTCATCTTCACCGCCTGGCACGCCGTTGCAGCGCTGTTTTTTTACTGAGCGGGAAGATTGCCTCACGCCAAGTCCACAAAGGACGCGAAGGATTTTTCCGGGGCTGGTCGGGCGCGCTGTCCTCAACGCGCCGGGGTAAGGATTCAGCAAGTTCGATGACTGTTCTCGGATTTCGGCGCGGCGCGGTGAGGGCACCGCGCCCGACCAGTGATTTATTCCAGGTTCGTCCTCCATCACCAAGAAGGAGCTGTCCAACGCAGGGTGAAAGTGAAAGTGGTGGTAGGTGATGGATTCGAACCATCGAAGGCGTAAGCCAGCAGATTTACAGTCTGCCCCCGTTGGCCACTTGGGTAACCTACCGCACCGTCCGCCGTAGCGGGCGCGCAATATGCAAAAGCGAATTTGCGTTGTCAACGAATGGACTGTTTCAGGGTGTGATTCGAGTTGACTCAAATTAAATGTTACTTGGGCGGGGCGGTGGACGAGGGGTTCGCCGATACGTTGACTCACATTCGTGGTTACCCGAACACCGAACATGAGTCTGTCTGCCAAACGCGAGTCCCTGGCCCGCATCCACGGCCGCTACCAGCGCGCCGGTCGTCCGCATCGTTCGCGCATCCTCGACGAGTTTTGCGCGACCTGCGGTTATCATCGCAAAGCCGCCCTGCGGCTCCTGCACCGTCCACTGCCGACCGCGCCGCCCAAGCGGCCCGGCCCCCAACGCACTTACGATCCGGTCGTCGTCCTGCCGGTGCTCAAGGCGGTGTGGCTGGCCAGCGATCAACTGTGCAGCAAGCTGCTCAAAGCGGCGCTGCCCGAATGGCTCGAACATCACGAGCGGCGCGGCGCGCCGCTGCCGGAAGCTTTTAAGAAAAAACTGCTGCAGATCAGCCCCGCGCAGATCGACCGCCTGCTGCGTCCGTCGCGGGTGCAGCATCCCAAGAAGGGACTCTCGACCACGCGGCCGGGCACGCTCCTGCGCCACGCCGTGCCCACGCGCCGCGGCCCGCCCGACACCACGCGGGTCGGTTCGGTCGAGGCCGACACGGTGGCCCATTGCGACGACAGCACCGAGGGCGATTACGTCAATTCCCTCACTTTTACCGAGCTCTACAGCGGTTGGACGGAGAACCGCGCCATCTGGAACAAGAGCGCCGCCGCCGTGCTGGTGCAGTTGAACCTAATCTCCGCAATTGAAGTAGTGGTGGAGGCAGGGTTTGGTCAATAACATCAGGGGTGATGAACCCTTCGGCCGCACTGGTTTCTCTTCACCTGAGGGGTGAAGGCAACGACGACATTGCCTTGGACACGTTGCCGGGCAAAATCACGATCACACGCACCGACGCCGCGCTCACACCTTATGGCGGTCTGGCGGCCTGGAGCGGCTTCCTCAAGCACCTCGGCCTGGTCGAACGGCTCGCTGACCATTGCCCGGTCGTGCGCACCAGTCCCAACGCCGCACCCGTGCGCGAGGTGCTCCACAGTTTTCTGCTCTCCGCGCTGGTCGAGGGCAAACGTTTCTGTCACGTGCGCTGGCTCATGGATGATCCGGCCGTGGCCACGCTCATGGGGATGAAACAGGTGCGCGGCGAGGACGCCCTGCCGCGTCTGGCCAAGGGACTCGTTCCGGAAAGTCTGCGCGCCTGGATGCAGCGCCCGCAAAGCGAACTCTACGCCGCGCTGCCCGAGCGCTTCATCGCCGACTGGGACTCGACGGTGAACACCCGCTACGGCCATCAGGAAGACGCGGCGGTGGGTTACAACCCGCACAAACGCGGACGCAAAAGTCATCATCCGCTGATCTGCGTGGCCGCGCGCACGCGCCTGTGCCTGCATTTGGAATGGCGGCCGGGCAATACCGTCAGCGCCACCGACTGGCCGCCCGCGATGGAAAAACTCTGGGCGCATCCGACCATCCGTGAACGGCTCTGGCTCAATCGCGGCGACGTGGGCTTCGGCCAGGAAGCGATCATGGCCTGGCACGAAGTCGAAGGAGAAAAACGTCCGCAATATCTTTTCAAACTCAAACTCACGAGCAACGTGCGGCGGGCCATTGCGCGCGTGCCTTGGCCGTTGTGGGAAGGTTCGCCCACGGTGGGCTGCCAGCAGACCGCCCAGACCACCGTGCGTTTGCACGGCTGGAGTTGCGAGCGGCGCATCGTGATCGTGCGCACGATGCGCCCGGTCAATCCGAGTCCGCAGGAACTGTTTTGGGCCACGCCCGAAGATGACGTGGCGGTGTATGTCACCAACCTGACGCCCGGCGAAGCCAAGCCCGAACAAGTGGCGTCGCTCTACGACCGGCGGGCCGACACGGAGAACGTGTTTGACGAGTTGAAAAACCAGTGGGGCTTGCGGGGGTATTGCAGCGGACGGGCGGTGGTGACGGAACTGGCCGCGCGGCTGGTGCTCTTGACCTACAACCTGTGGAGTCTGTTCACGCGGCTGATGGGCTTGAACCCCGGCCATCACAGCGAAGCGATCAAATCGCGGCGGGATTTTTTATTCATGGCGGCGCAAGTGGTGGAGAGCGGGCGGCAACGGACCGTGAAACTGGCGGTCAAAGCGGAATGGTGGACGACATTAAAAGCCTGCTACGAGCGGCTGCGGACGTGGTTGGGGTCAACTGCGCCGCAGTTGGAGGAACAGGGCCAGTGGCTGCGCCTTTTCCCCCGCCAACACACCGAAGACCCCTTGGCCTGGCTGACCCAACCCGCTCCGACCCCCTCCGGTTGAATCTCAACTGCGGATTTTAGGTTGAAAACTCTTCGCGCGTGAACCCTTCATGGAAGTTTGTCGAGAGTCTGGTCGTTACCCTTGGCCTTGAGCGCCAATGGTTATTTTTCGGGACAAGCTCGCCTTATGGGCCTCGGCAGGACTTCAAACCGCCCGCAGAATTAGCCAATGCACTTGGCGCTCTAAACCACGAGGCTTCTTTGCTCACCGATACCAGGTCCGTTAAACAATTGCAGGCCGTTTTGGTTGCTCTTACGCCAGGCCAACTCAGCGGCCTGACCGAACTGTTGGTTGCGGACAAAACGCTCATGCCCGAGCTGCACAAAAATTTGTCCGAGGCGGCAGCGCTAGAGTGGTCGCGTCGATTGCTGGGCGGAAAGCCTTAGCGGCGCTCGTTCACGGCGGACTGGAAGAACACTTCAAGGCGGGCGAGGCGCGCGGTCGATTCATGCGCGCACTCTACGAGCTTGGCCAGGGCAATGGTGAAAATGCCGGACACCGCCAAGGCGAGCGCGACGCTCCACGACCCGAGTAATAATCCCAAGGCCGCAGCGATAAATTCCAACACCGCCAACCACACCAACACCGTGGCTGTGCCGCAGCCTTCCACGCGAATTGCTTCACCCTTCGGGTCGATCAAAATGCGCGCGCGGGCGCGCTGGCCGGTGGTGAGCACCACTTCGTTGCCGCAGTGCGGGCAGGGCACGCGCTCGCCCACGCCCTCGCGCGGGAATTCAAAGGAGTTGCTGCACTTGGGGCAGGTGGTTTTGGGGAATGCTTCGTTGCTCATGGATTGCTCGCAGGTGATGCGCCGTGAGTGGAGAATTGTCAAAGTCGAAAGGCGACGCTTGACACTGTAAATGCTTTCATTTACAACCTCGGAAGTGACCCAGGCTCAACGAACCAAACTCGACGCATTGTTGCAGCGCATTGAAGCGGCAACGGCGCGCACGGGAATGAAGACGGAGCTTGCGACTTTCCTCGGCGTATCCAGACAGCAGCTTAACAACTGGCTGTCAGGCTCCAACTCGCCCGGTGGAGAGGTCACACTTCAACTGCTGGAATGGGTCGCAGCGGAAGAAGCTCAACAAAACAAAAGCCCTGGCAGTGTCATTACCACCGCCAGAGCAGCGACCCGACGAAAGAAAACCAATGAAAGCAAACTCCCTTCAGGCCGGCGGAAAAAATAACCGCCCGGCCAGTCAGAAACAAGCCCGCGCTGCTGCGGGTCAAACCACAGCGAAAACCCTGAGCCAGCCCAAGCTGCGCTTTGTGATGGGAAGCGATCCTGAAGACCGGGACTTGCTCGTCAGCGAGTCCGATCCGAATCAGTTCTACATCAAAGCCGGGTTGCCATTGGACGCTGCGCCGCAGCCGGTGAGCCGGGCCGAGGCGGCGGCCTGGTTCATGGAGTGTTTCGTGCCGAAGGAATTAAAGGCGGACTTCCAGGAACGCCAAACGGGCGAATCGGCCAGCGTTTCCAAGGCCGCACTGGACAAGCTGGATGTGGCCTTGAATGACCAATACGAGACCAACACCAAGAACGCAGCGTTGTTGCACCTGCTCCACGGCCAGACCAATGCGGAGGCCGGCGAGGGCGTGTTCAGCATCGAGAAAGACAACGGGCGGCTGAGTTTCGGCATCATGCTGCTCTGCCAGGGCGTGGCGGCGGAATTGCAGGCTCGTTATGATTCCACTTGGGAAGCAATGAAGGCGGTGCGCGAGGCCGCGAAAGGCGGCGGGCAGTGAGAGCCACGAAAAAGAGCCGCGTGCCCGGGCGCGCGGCCCAGGTGCTCGTGCGGTTCACGGGCGTGGAAGCCGCGGCGCTGGAAAAGCTGGGGGTGAAGTTTTTCACCCCGTTGAAGAAGACCACGCGGGATGACTTCATCGAGATGACCGCCTTGCGGCTGGTGGGCTTTGCGCTGCGCGACGTGGATCGCTCGGTGGCGACGTGGCGAGCCTTCTTGGATTATTGCCACGCCGAAGGCTTCACCGAGGCGCACCAAAAGAGGGAGGTGCAGAACCGGCAGATCGAAACGGCGTGGGCCACGTCGCGCGCCGCCAAGGAACTGCGGGCGGCCCGCCGCTGAACCGCAGGGCCGCTGCACGCCCGCTGCCGTGAACCGGCAGCGGGCTTTTGGTTTGGTGGGCAGAGACGGGGCCGGCCAACGCCAGCCAGCCCCCGCCAGTCGCGACGAGACCTCACGCCCCGTAGCAACAGGATCAATAGAGCAGAGCGGTCAAGGCTGGGAGAGTGGGCCATGACACCATTTCACATGGCTGCACGAGTCTTGCAACGCCTCTGTGTGCGTCCTGAAAAGTGTCCTGTGTCCACATTTTCGTTGCCGCCCTCCGGGGGTCTGCATTTGTTCGGAATTCCGGGACACCTTGCCAAGAATTGCCAGTTGGTGGCAAATCGTTAGCCTTTTCGCATGGTCGTGACCGGGGGTGCGTTTGTGCAAGGTGTCTGAAAATCCGAACATGAATTCACATCCAAAACATCACACAAAGCCCCTATTTGACGTGGTTTATTGTCGTTTAACGCCATTTGACGTTCTGTACAACTGTGGCGGGAAGACACACTTTGTTTTTGCCACCAAACGACATTTGACAGCGGTGCGTCGCGGCTCCATAAACGCCGCCGCGCAGGGCGCAAAGAATCAATCTAACCAAGAAAATTTATGGCAATTCCAGTCGGCTCCAAAGCTCCAGATTTCACCCTCAAATCCCGCAAGGGCGGCGCCCTCGTGGACGTGAAACTCGCGGACACCATTGGCCAGAAAAACACCGTCGTCTTGTTCTTCCCGCTCGCGTTCACCGGTGTCTGCACCACGGAAATGTGCGACCTCACGGCGGGCCTCAGCGCCTATGCGCAGCTCAATGCCGAGGTCATCGGCATCAGCGTGGACAGCCCGTTCGCGCAGGAAGCGTGGGCGGCAAAGGAAAAAATCGGCATCACCCTGGCCAGCGATTTGAACAAGGAAGTGACCAAGAAATACGACGTGGTGTTCCCGATGCTCGCGGGTGTGGGCGACACTTCAGCGCGCGCGGCCTTCGTCATCGACAAGAATGGCGTCGTCCAATACAGCGAACAGACACCGACGCCGAAGGATTTGCCGAACTTCAACGCCCTCAAGGAAGTGCTGGCGAAGCTGAAGTAAAATTCAGTCGCCGGAGAATATTTAAGCAGAGAGCGGAAGGCGACTTCCGCTCTTTTTTTGTTTGTTTCGGAGCGCGGACCGCCGAGTCCGCGTGTTCAATCACGGAAGACACAGAAAGAAAAATGCGCCGGCCAATCGGCGGAATGCCGCCCGCACATTGTTCTTTCTGTGTCTTCCGTGTTTTCCGTGGTTGTATTACTGGAACACGCGGACTCGGCGGTCCGCGCTCCGTCAAATAATTTCCCGGCCAGGTTTTACTTATTCCCCGCCATTTTTTCAGTGCGCCCCGCGCGATTCAGGTTCAAGGTGGGCGCATGAGCGGTTCACTCGCCTCCTTCTCATTCCCCACCGCGATTTCCTTTGGCCCGGGCGCGCTCGCGGGGCTGGCGACCCGGCTCCGGCAGATGGGTGCGCGCCGCACGCTCGTTGTGACCGACAAGGCGCTGGTCCAGACGACGGCGTTTGAACTGCTGACCAATCATCTCGGGCGCGCGAATCTCGGCAAGACGTGGGAACTTTTCGATGGCGTTCACTCCAACCCAATCGAGCAGCACGTCATCGATGCGGCCCAGGCCTTTCGCGAGTCGAAGTGCGACACGGTCGTGGCGTTCGGCGGCGGCAGCGCGCTCGACGTGGGCAAGGCGTTGCGCCTGCTCATCAAGCAGCCCGGACTCAAGCTCAAGGATTTCAAATTCAACGACGACTGGAACGGCCTGCCGCGCTGCATCGCCATTCCCACCACCGCCGGGTCGGGCAGCGATGTCGGGCGCAGCGTCACCATCACTCTCTCCGGCACGCGCCAGAAGGGGGTGATTTTTCTGCCGCGCCTGATGGCCAAGCTGGTGATTCTCGATCCCGATCTCACGCGCGATCTGCCGGCCAGTCTCACCGCCGCCACCGGACTCGACGCCTTGACGCACTGCGTCGAGTCGTTCACGTCGCCCACCTTCAACCCGATGTGCGAAGGCATCGCCCTCGAAGGCATCCGCATCATCGCCGAGGCGTTGCCGCGCGCGGTGGCGCACGGGCACGACTTGGACGCGCGCGGGCGGATGCTCGTGGCCGCCACGATGGGCGGCGTGTCCAGCGAGAAAGACCTCGGCGTCACGCACTCGCTCGCGCATCCGCTCTCGACGATCGCCGGAATGCACCACGGCGCGGCGAACGCGGTCTGTCTGCCGCACGTCATGCACTTCAACGCGCAGCGCAAGCCGGGGATTTATCGCCGTGTGGGACTGGCGTGCGGACTGGAAGTGGCGTCCGTGCCGGCGGAGGTCGCCGACTTTCGCACCATTGAATTCATCAAAAAGTTTATCACCGACCTCGGCATCAAGCCCGCCCTGCATCAGTACGGGGCAAAGGAGGCGCAACTCGACGCGCTCGTGGCGCAGGCATTCGACGACGCCTCCCATCTCACCAATCCCGTGCCGGTGAACCGCGAGGAACTGAAGGAACTCTACCGCGCCGCGTGGTGAGGCGTCGCTTCCGCCTCAGCCCAACGCACGTTCCAGCAACGCGCGTTCCCGTGCCCCGTATTCCAGCTTCAGCGCGTGCTCACGCCCGGCGGGTGTCATCTTGTGCCACGATTTTTGTAGCGCGTTGATCACCTTGGCCTCATCCATCTTCGCGGCCAGTTCCGCGAACTGAAATTGCAGAAACACCAGGCACAGCGCGTCTTCGAGCACGCGGCTTCCTGCATCAGCGGGGAAATTCTTTTTCAAGTTCAACTCCTGCACCCGGCTTACCACGCCGTCCTCGTAGCCGACGGCCCGCAGCACCGCCGATGATTTGGCGGCGTGAAATTTTCTCAGTTCCGTCCGCCACTGGTGATAGCCGGCGCGCGTCCGCTCGTAACTCGCGCGCGGAATCTGCCAGCGACAGAGATGCTGCGAGCGCGCGGCGAGGCGCAGTTCCTCGGAGGCTTCCGGCGCGAGTGTCATCACCCAGTGGCAGAGTCTTTGAGCTTGCAGCAGTTCGTGCGGACGCGGCTCTCCCTCAACTAATTCTTGATTGGGATCCGTCGCGTTCAATTCATCGAAGCACCGGATTGCTTTGCGAAAGCGCGCCGGATCGGAGACGCGGGCGAAGAACTGTTCGTCAAAACTCACGGACGCGACGCTAACGGGAAGCTGCGGGCGGGGCAACGGCGCACGCGGTCAGTTGGGATTTCCCCCGAAGCCAAGATTCCGATAATCCGGCAGCACGAGGAACAGATTCACCGGCGAGATGGCCTGGCCCCAGCGCAAGTAACGCGCGCTGCCATCGGCGAAGGTGAAGTTCGCTCTCCCAATCCTGAGTCGTGACGTCGGGGGCTGCTTTTCTCTTGGCGGGCGGTTGTCTTCCGGCAAAGTCGCGCGCATGATTTCCGCCGCGCCGGTCTCGCCGGTCTCGCCGACCCAGGGCGACGCCTGGTTCACCCGCGCCAAATTGCTCTGGCTACTGGCCGGCTTCGTGGTCATGGCTTTTCCCACCGTGATTCTGGGGACCAGTTCATTTTATTACCGCGACATGGGGCTGTTTGGTTACCCGCTGGCGCAGTTTCATCGCGAGGCGTTCTGGCAGGGTGAACTGCCGTTGTGGAATCCGCTGAACAATCTTGGCCTCCCGTTCTTCGCGCAGTGGAACACGCTGGTGCTGTATCCTGGCTCGCTCATTTATCTGCTCCTCCCGCTGCCGTGGTCGATGAATCTCTTCATGCTCGCGCACCTTTTCCTGGCGGCGGCGGGCATGTATGCGCTGGCGAAACGCTGGACGAATCACGGCCTCGCCGCGTCCGTGGCCGGCTTCGCCTTCGCGTGGAACGGACTCACGCTGCACGCACTGATGTGGCCGAACAACCTCGCCGCGCTGGGCTGGATGCCGTGGGTGGTCTTCGCGCTGGAACGCGCCGGACGCGAGGGCGGACGCCGCGTGTTCCTCGCCGCGCTCGTCGCGGCCATGCAGATGCTCACAGGCGCGCCGGAAATTATTCTGCTCACGTGGCTGATCGTCGGCGTGCTGTGGCTGCGGGATTTTCTTTTCGGGCGCACGGACGGAGCAGAGCCATCGAGCCGGGTCGGAGAACGGCGCGCCACGCGGATGAAAATGTTTTTGCGCGTCGTGCTCTGCGGCGTGCTGGTCTTCGGATTGTGCGCCGCGCAACTGCTGCCCTTCCTCGATCTGCTGCGCCACTCGAATCGCGACGCGTCCTTCGGCGGCGCGTCTTGGTCGATGCCGCTCTGGGGCTGGGCGAACTTTCTCGTGCCGCTCTTCGGCTGCACGCCCTCCGTCACCGGCGTCTTCTCGCAGGACGCGCAGCAATGGACGGCTTCCTACTACCTCGGCCTCGGCACGCTGGTCTTCGCGCTGCTCGCGTGGCGGGCGCGTGAGGCGCGGGTGAAGTGGGTGTTCGGCCTCGCGCTCGCCGGACTGGTGTGCGCGCTCGGCGAAAGCGCGTTCGTTTATGCGGTGCTGAAAAAAATCCTTCCCGTGCTCGGCTTCATCCGCTTCCCGATCAAGTACGTCGTGCTCGTGATCTTCGCGCTGCCGCTGCTGGCCGCGTTCGGCGTGAAGGCGTGGATGGAAATCACCGACGACAAGCTCGCCCGCGCCCGGCTGCGCTCCGTGGGAACCATCACTTTCGTCGCGGTCGTTGCGCTCATGCTTTGGGCATGGCTCCGGCCCGTGGGCGGCGCGCAACCGGAAATCGTTTTCCGCAACGGGCTGTTCCGCGTCGCCACTTTGCTTGGCCTCGTCGCAGGCTTGCTTCTCTTCCGCAGCGCGTGGGCGGAAAAATTGGACAAACTCGGACGCCACTGGCTGCTCGTGGGCGTGCTGCTGATTCTGGGTCTCGACATGCTCTATCACATGCCGCCGCCGAATCCCGTGGTGCCGAACGCCGCCTATGGGCCGGTGGAATTCCGCATGAGCGCCGTGCCGAAAGCCGGCGAGGCGCGCGCCATGATTTCGCCGCCGATGGACGAGGCGCTCTCCGGTCTCGCGCATCCCGATCCGCTCACCATGTTCCAGGGCCACCGACGCATGTTGAACTCGGAGTGCAACCTCATCGACGGCGTGCCGAAGGTGAACGGCTTCTTCTCGCTTTACCTGCGCGACGCGCACGCCGTCACGCGACAACTCTACCGCTCGACGAACTATACGCTGCCGCTCCTCGACTTCCTCGGCGTCACGCAAATTTCTGATGATCAAGAAGTGTTCAAGTGGCACGCGCGTCCGAAGGCCATGCCACTCATCACCGCAGGCCAGGCTCCAGTCTTCGCTACGGCGCAGGAAATTTTCACGAACCTCTTTGCCCGCAACTTCGATCCGCGCGGCACGGTTTTTCTGCCGCTCGAAGCGCAGGCCGCGCTGCGCGACGTGCGGCCCGGCGCGTGTCAGATTCTTTCCACGAAGACGCAGCGTGAAAGCGTGACGGTCGAGACGAGCGCCACCGCGCCGTCCCTCGTCGTCCTCGCGCAAGCGCACGCGCCCGGCTGGCGCGCGACGGTGGACGGCCAGCCCGTGCCGTTGCTGAAGGCGAACTACGCCTTTCAAGCCGTGGTCGTGCCGGCGGGGCCGCATCGCGTGGAGTTGCGTTACCGGGATCGGTTCCTCGGCGCAGGTGCGCTGCTCTCCGGGTTCAGCCTGCTCGGCTGCATCGCGGGAATTTTCTGGCGGCGACAGTCGCGGTAGGAATGCTGTTTCCGAGCGGCGTCTCCCTGCCGTATCGTTCCAGCATGGAAATGCAGGACGAGTACGACGACGCCACGTTCGACTATACGATGGAGGACTTTGATTCCGCCCTCGCGAAATTCCGGCGCATCCTCGACGCGCACCCTGGTCATTTCGACGCGCAGCTTTCCGTGGCCATGTGTCATTACCGCAAGGGCGATTTCGCCACCGCCATTGCCGAAGGACACAAGGCGGAGCAGCTCAGTCCGAACGAGCAGCTCGTGCACACCAACCTCTCGTTGTTCTACATGAAGTCCGGCGACAAGAAGACCGCCGAGCATCACGGCCTCCAGGCGCGCATCGCCTCGTGGCGCGGCAACATGTCGAAGCCCGGTGCCACCGCTGCCGAGGTCGAAGATGAATTGAAAATGGCGCAGCCCAAGGCTCCGAGCGCGCCGATCAAAGTCCCCGACATGCCGTGGAAGAAGAAGCCGCCCATCGGGCACTGAGCCGCAACTCGCCCGCGCACTGTAGTGGGGCAGCCGTCCCGGCTGCCTTCTGTCCTTTGGCCGTCCCGGCTGAAGAACCACCAGCCGAGACGGCCAGTGGACTGGTGGCAGCCGGGACGGCTGCCCCACTGTTTCCTGCCCGTGCCAAGTCGCGCCCGCCGGTCCGGCCGATTCCCTCGCCCGGCTTGCCGTACGGCTTTTCTGTCCGCACACTCCGGCGCAATAAATTCACCGCACCACATGATTGCGCGACTCTTGCTCTGGCTGCTGCCCGGTTTGTGTCTGGCCCAGTCGCTGCCGGTTCCCCGGACGGCGGGCGTGCCGGGGGAGAGTTTTTTCACCAACCCCGCGCCGCACGTTTTTGAAGTCCGGATCAGCACGGAGAACATGGCCGTGTTGCGCCAGACGCCGCGCGAGTACGTGCGCGCAACCGTCCGCACCGGCGGGCGCACTTACACCAACGTGGGCGTGCATCTCAAAGGCGTGGCCACGTTCCGGCCCATTGATGATCAGCCCGCGCTCACGTTGAACTTCAGCAAGTTCGACAAGGCCCAGCGGTTTCACGGACTGCGGAAGATTCATCTCAACAACGGCAAGGAAGACCCAACGTTTCTCTGTGAGTCGCTGAGTGCGGACATGTTCGCTGCCGCCGGACTGCCGGTGGCCCGCGTGGTTCAAGCGCGCACGCGGCTGAACGGGCGCGACCTCGGTGTGTACGTCGCCATCGAAGGTTTCACGCCGGAGTTTCTTGAACGCTACTTCGCGGACACACGCGGCAATCTCTACGACAGCGGCTTCCGGCAGGACGTGACCGATCCGCTCGAACGCTTGCAGGGCAAGAAGCCGGACAAAGGGAAGGACTTGAAGCGCCTCGCCGCCGCCGCGCAGACGCCGGACCTGAAAGAGCGCTGGACGCAACTCACGCACCTGCTCGACACAAACAACTTCTCGAAATATCTCGTCATGCAAACGCTGACCGCGAACTGGGACGGCTACGCGTTCTACAAAAATAATTACCGCATCTATCACGACCCGGATTCGGGCCGGCTGCACTTCATGCCGCACGGGATGGATCAAACGTTCGCACGCGCGACGTTCGCGCTCATGCCGCCGCGCTGGGAAGGATTCGTGGCCCGCGCCTTCGTCGAGACGCGCGAAGGGCGCGCGCTCTACCAGCAGCAACTCGCGCGGCTGTTCACGAATACCTGGAACACGGCCACGCTCGTGCGGCGTGTGGAAGAACTGGCAGAGCCGCTGCGTCCCATCATCGCGGATCAAGGCCGCGCGGCGACGGCGGATCATGACCGGCAGGTCGCCGCGCTGCGCCGCCGCCTCGAACAGCGCGGACAGTTTCTCGCGCAACAGTTCGCCACGACCAACTGGATGAATGCGCCGGTGCGCAGTAGTGCGCCGCCCAGGAGAACCGTCACCGTTCCGCCCGGCGTGCCCTGAGAGGACGTAAAAACCCGGCGGTGCGCAAAGACTGACTCGGAGCCATCAGCCGACGGACAACTCGGCTTACTTTCAATCTCCCAGCACGTCTTTCAAATCTTGCGCGCCGTGCATCAACCTTCCCAATCGCACCTCGCCACGCTCGTAACGATAAAAGATCAGATAGTTGTGAAAGCCGGGTACGAGCAAATAACGAGTCGGATGTTTTGGATTTCCATAGCGCCACACGGGGCCGATCTCGGGATGCTGCGCCCGCAGTTCGATGGCTGCATCCACCGCATCGACAAAGCGCAGCGCGGCGGGTGGATTCGCCTCGCCGACAAGAAGTGCTTCGCGTTCAAAATCCCATTCGAACTGCGCGCTCTTGTTGACTGGCGTCAACGCTTCTCCCGGCCTGACGAGAAACGAGCCGGCGCACGCGGTCCAAATCCTTCGAGGTCCACGGCGTGCTCGGAGCGGTGAACCCTTTTTCGATTTCCGCCTGCAACCGGGCGATGCGTTGACTCCGCTGATTTTCCGCTTCCAACAAGCGCAAACCTTCACGCACGACCTCGTCCGGCGATCCGTAGGAGCCGCTCTTCACTTTGTCGTCGATGTATTGCTTGTGCCGTGGCGTCAGATCGATCTTCATGTCGCGGATGCTACCGCGCGAATCGGTGCGCGGCAACCTTGTGCTGAACGACCAAGCCCTTTGGGGCAGGGCTCGCCGCGCGAAGTTTGCGCGAGAATCGTCCTTCACAAAAAGGAGCGAGTCCGTTCTCATGCAACCGATGAAACTAAAGCAGATGGCACTGCAGGAGTTCGACGAGGTGCGCAAGCGCAATTGGGCACCAGTGCAATTAGTCGAGGATGCCATTCCCAAATGGGCACGCGGCATACCGGAAGACGTATTGCATGAGGTTTACGCTTCCGGCGTTCAGAACATTCCGTCTGCTCCAGAATATTCGAGCACCTTGATTCCGTCTGGACGTATGATTGGCGGAATTGACATTTACAGACATGCGCCCGATGACCCGGTCAAATTCAACAAGGATTGGTATGCTGTCGTGGAAGACCCGGAAGATCCGACAACCCTATTGGTCGACGGCCCGATTGAGATTCCGGCTTCGGAACATTGGGTAAACGAAGTTCCAAAACCCATGCACGGTGTAGAAATACTCGGCAGGCAAGAGCAGAGGTTACGGATCGAGTGGCGCAGCGGAAGCGCAAACTCTGAATGAACTTCTATTACATCAAGAACGGTGACATTCATGGCCCGAAGTCTTTGGATGAGCTTCGCGAGTTGTGCCGTCGGGGAGAGATTCTGAAAGAGACTCAGGTTTGCACCGAAGGAGCTGAAGCTTGGCAACCGCTATCGACTTTCATCGACAGCGGCGCTTCGCCTTCAGAGGTGCGAGAGCGGCAGTCCTTACAAAGCCCAGTTACGAAACCCACATCAGCCACTCCGCCAAAATCATCTCCTTCACCAGTTACCAGTGCTTCGGCACCATTCCGCGGTGTTACGTCAGGACAGGCGACCGCTATCATTGTGATTCTTGTTTTAGGTTTCTTTGTCTTTCCGTTTTTCCGCTCCGTGTTCAATCTGGTGATGCCTGCACAGCAGTGGGAATACAGGATTGTCGCCGTCCCGGACTCTTTATTTGACTACAAGATGAAAGAGCTTGGCACTCAGGGATGGGAGTTGGTGATCGCACGACGCGCATCTGAGGGGAGTACTTACACGACCACGTTCAGCTACGAAATGGTGTTCAAACGCCCGAAAAGATTGTGACATCTCGTCAAGAAAGACGGTCGGGTGAACGGATAATTTGGTTTCGGTTGAGTTTGAAGAGATTTCCACTCGCGTTGGTGGTCGCCGGAATTCTGATCCTGACAATTCGATTCATCACCGCCGCTTCATCCCCTTTCTCCACCCACCCCGAAAACATCTGGCTCAAGCAAAGCCCGCGCGAGGGCGGGCCGCCTGGATTTTTTTACGAGGGCAGTGGCGCGTTTGACCCGTACTCGAACCAGTGGATTCATCACGCTGGGCACGACGGCATTCCGGCAGGGTTTAACACGTTCCATGGTGCCGTGAATCAGTGCGGCACGGGTGTGAATTCAACCCAACGCGTCCGAACTCCCTGGCCCGTCTTCAAATTCCAGGACTCGTTGTTGTTTGCGGCGAACAAATGCGACTCGCGATGCGCGCCGCCGTCGTCGTGCCAGTCGAAAGTGACTTTGGTGGCATCAGTCGCGGGCGTGCGGTAAACGAGATGCGCCTCGGCTCGAAGATACTTTTTGCCGCCGTTGTTGCGGAAGCGGACTTGCACCGAGCGCGCCATCGCCTCTGAGATTTCCGCAGAGCCGTAGCAAAAACTTTGCGACCAGAAATCGCCCGGCTCATCGCCTCGGCGCGGAATCGTCCAGTCGCGGATCATCGGTTTCCAACTCTGGCCGCGATCCGTGGAAAACTCGATCTGGTACTTCGTTGTCGCACTCGGTGGATTACCCGACGCGACTTGGGCAACTGCGTAAATCGCGGCCAGCGGTTCCTGGCGTGGCGAGGCCAGTTCCAGCGTCACGGCAGGCGTGTCGAATCCTCCCGCCATGACGTGAGCTTTCGCTTGCTCGCGATTCGGCCCGGCGGCAACAACGGCACGCTGCGACGCCGCAAAGGTCACGCGAGTGCTGTCGTCCTTCAATCGTGGCAGCACCGCGACATTCGCCTGGCAGACGGTGGTCATCGTCAGCGCGGAGTCGGCCAGCACTTTTGCGCTCGCCTCGAAGCGGATGAAGTATTGGCGGCGGCCTTTGACGAAGTCCGTCAGGTCCAGGCCGTCCTTAAACACCCCGCAGTCCTGCCAGGTCCGGCCCTGATCCACCGAGAGCGACACCGCGCAGGTCGCTTGGCCGCGCAGCACAAGTCCATTGCGTCCGCCCACGTCGTAGATGCCCCACGCCTTGTCGTTCGCCGGCGTCGCGCCAATGATGTAGGGCGTGTAGAACTCGAACACCACGCGCCCGTTGCTTTCTTCAATGGCGCCTTCGCGATAGTCGCCATTTTTGAAATCCGGTTTGTAAGTGTAGATGGCGTTGGCGAAGCGAACTTGTCCCGGCTTGTAGCCCGCGCCGTCGCGCGAGCCGTGCATCGCCTCCGGTTGATTGACCCAGGTGTGCGCACGCTCCGGGCCGGGGATGCCCGCCGTGTTGTAATTGCGGCCCCAAAAGACAAACATCTTTCCATCCTCAAGTCCCGGTTGCAGATAACGCCGCAGCGTCTCGCCGCGCCGCAGATGCACCATCGGCGGCGGCCCCGTGTAGCCCGCGAGATATTCTGCCGTCGTGTATTGGCGATAGACGCCTCCGTCGTCAGGGTGCAGTCCGCACACGAGCCAACCGTTTTGTTTTTGCGGAGAAAATTTACGATCGGTCAATCGCTTCACATCCGACTTCACTTCCGGAATCGAGAGCAATCGCCTGCCCTCGGCATCGAAGATGACCGTCGAGATGTCGTGATCCAGCAGCGCCCATCGCCCCGCACCGTACGCGCCGCCGGTGAGAAAAACTTCAAACGAATTGTGTCCATCGACGCCCACGCCACGCCCGCGTCCGTGGCCGAGGAGAGATTCCATTTCCGCTGTCCACTGCGAATGCGTCGTGCCGCACAGTCCGAAACCGTGCGCGAACAAGCCGGTCCAATACTCGCGCGTGCGCAGGTCGCCCTTGGTGAATCCGGTGCCCCACAAATCTTCCGCGCCTTCCTCGCCGTGCGCGTAATGCGTGTTGCGCCAGAACCACGAGGCCAGTGCTTTCTCCTGATCGGTTTTCGGTTCGAGGCCCGTCGCGCGCTGGTATTGCGCCGCCTGCGTGGTGCGCAATCGCTCGAAGGTCGAGCACGCCAGTTCTCCCGGATACCACGGATGGTCGGTCGCAATTTGGGGATCGCCGACCGCCGCGAAAAGCGCGGCCGCCCACAGGAGCGAGAGCGTGACCGCGCCAGATTGAAGGCTTGTCCACTGTGCTCTGGGCTGGCTCATGGTCTTTGAATCAATCCACATCGCCCGCCCCGTGCCAAGTGGAATGATGGACTCGCGCTGGCGGATCCTTCTATCAACGGCATCGCACTCGGCGGGAACCTCGTGCAAAAAGTTCAAACTGTTATCGCTGGGCGTTTGGGAATTGAGGTTGGCCCAACCAGTCAACGCCGTCGAGACGAGACGCGGCTACGGCAACAACGACCGAATACGCCGGCACTGGCACGGCGTCGAACAGGCACCCATGAAAAAGCATCTCAAGCCGATTACGCGGCGTCATTTCCTGACCGGAACCGCCGCCGCGCTCGCCACCATCTCCATCGTGCCCCGTCATGTGCTGGGCGCGCCGGAGATTCCGCCCAGCGAAATGGTCGGCGCCGCGCTCATCGGCGTGGGCGGACGGGGGCCGGGCACCTACAGCGAACTGACGAAGAGTTTTCAAGGCATCGGAGTCGGCGTGACAAAGCTCGCCGAGTGCGACGTGAAGTGGCTCGACCGCGCGGACAACCAGAAGACCTACACCGACTTCCGCCGCGTGCTCGAACGGAAAGACATCGACGTGGTGGCCATCGCCACGCCGCCGCATTGGCATGCGCTGATTACCATCGCCGCGATGGAGGCGGGCAAGGACGTGCTGTGCGAAAAACCGATGACGCGTTTCATCGCCGAAGGGCGCGCGGTGGCGGAGGCATCGAAGCGTTACGGACGCATTTTTCAAATCGGCACGTTCGGACGTTTCAGCGCCAGCCGCGATCCGAAGAACATCTTGACGCGTAAAATCATGAAGAGCGGACTGCTGAAGAAGTGCGAGGCGGTCGTCATCAAGCGCGCCGGGTTGAAGGTCAAGGAATGGAGCGGCCTGGTGAACGCGAAGCCGCAGCCGGTGCCGGCGAACCTCGATTGGGACATGTATTGCGGCCCTTCGCCACTGAAGCCGTATCATCCGCACCGCCACGGCGGCACGCATCGCGGCTATTGGGATTATGAGGGCGGCGGGCTGTGCGACATGGGCCAGCATTATCTCGATCCGTTCACCTGGACGTGGGGCAAGGACGACACCGCGCCGGTGGAAATCGAGCCGCACGCGCCACCGGCCCATCCTGAGGTGTGCGGCATGTGGGGCTGGGTGGAACTCAAATACGCGGACGGATTCACGCTGGTGTTCGACAGCTACGAATGGGGCGAGGAGTACGAGCGCAAACAAAACCGGGGTGTGAGCCTCAACGATCTCGATGAAGAGGGCCGCAAGAAAATCGCGGCCATGCCGGACCCCGAGCCACTGCTCTCATTCGCGGAAGCGGTCAAGGCGCGCAAGCCCGCCGGCGGCAATGCCGAGGCCGCTTTTCGCACCGTGACCATTCTTCACCTCGCCAACATCGCCATCCGCGTCGGGCGGAAAATTCGCTTCGACCCCGTGAAGGAAGTGATTGTCGGCGACGAGGAAGCGAACCGATTGGTCAATCAACCCATGCGCGCGCCCTGGCGCTTGTGACCGCTGCAAAACTCCGTTTTCCGAAAAGTTGTCGAAACCAGGAAGTGACTCTGTCGCTGTTCCACGCATAGAACCCACGGCGAATTCACGGGCTTGCCCAACCATTTGATTCGATGTCGCATAGCGCCTCCAAACAGATGAGGTTCACGAACTTTTCCACTCCATGCGAGAACCGGGCGTTTTCGTTCGCAGAATGGTTGCAAAGCAGTCGTTTGCCCGCCTTGGTGAATACGCCGTGCATAGAACCCGGGCGCATCTCAGTTTCTTGCACAGGGGGTGTAAGCTCCGGGCATGACAACGACCTGCCTTGAGCCTGTGACCTCCCTCTCAATCTCGGACGCCTCGTGCGAACCGCTGGCGGTGCTGGCGGCGCGG
>Ga0163150_10001333_pt1 | contig 42154 bp, 33 predicted proteins | sample OliLakLV19P2IB_FD_148628 | JGI IMG/M metagenome (GOLD analysis project Ga0163150, IMG submission 148628) | Freshwater microbial mat bacterial communities from Lake Vanda, McMurdo Dry Valleys, Antarctica - Oligotrophic Lake LV.19.P2.IB | ecosystem: Environmental > Aquatic > Freshwater > Lake >... | reverse complement strand
TGCCGCAGATCGAAGGCGACCCGAGGCGGATGGGCAGGCGCCGTGATCCTGCCAGAAGCCGTCTCCGGTTGGGAACCCTGATCCGTCACGCGAGCCGATTTCAACCGCTGGCGATACTCCCGTTGCTGGTCCCGATGATCGAGCCGGCCTTCCAGACTTTGCTGATGACGCCGGTTGGCCTCGCGCCGTTGCTGGCGGCGGGATTTCTGCCGGCAACGCGGGCTGCAGTAACACTGACCATGATCACAGCTGGGACAGAGATAAAACACGACACCGCACCCTTCGGCACGGCAGAGCTTTTGGCGGAGAGCAACCGGCGGGACCGGCATCCGGCGGCCAAGACAAGCCTGTCACCACAGGCCCTGGACAGCCGGCGCCACTCATGCGAGGATCACCTCACCTTGGATGCGAGGTCTTCCTCCCACGAGGAGCACCGACCAACAAAAAACCCCGGTTGCTCTAACAACCGGGGTTCCTTTTCCCGCCGATCCTACCAGACCTGTGCCGTTCTCAGAAGCTCAGCGGAGCCGACCAGCTCGATCCGACAGTGATGATAGGTCCGATGATGGGTTCGATGATACTGACCACCTATACCGGCATTCGTTCAGATTTTGACGCTTTGGGATGATTGATGACAGCCATAGCCACGGACGGAATCTCGCGCCGAATGGCTTCGATGTCCTCGACCTTCAGAGATCGGCTGCCGGTGTCGTCAGTGCCGGTCTGGACTCCGCCCACATTCTGCGAGCCCGCTCGCAGGAACAGGAGGTTCGTTCCCACATTGGCGATCTGTTCCTGCACCGAAGCTTGTGCGCCCTGTCCGATGCTGACCATGGCGACGACTGCGCCTACACCAATGACGATGCCGAGCATCGTCAAAGCTGAACGCGCCTTGTTGCGCGCAAGGGCGCGAATCGCAACACGAAAAATTACCAAGAGATTCATGTTGATTCACCTGTCCTCCTTGACGGTTCTTACCCTAATTAGTTTCTGTCGTCCAATCCACAGTTGGCGGCAAGGCAGGAGGGGCGCTGGTTTTCACGGATGAGCGCAAGGCAAGTGGGAAGGATGGGGTGGAATTGAGAAGAGCGAGGCAGAAAATCGCGTTTATAAGGTGAGGGCCAAGGTTGGGCCGCAGGCATGGGCGCAGGGGTGGGGCTAGTGTTTGGAGCGGGAGCGCTGACGGGTGGAAGGACGGGAAGGGGTGAGGCGGATGAGGTGGAGTTCATTGCGGTCGAGCAGTTCCCACTGGACTGAGTCGCCGGGGTTGAGGCCGATGGCGGCGGCCAGGGGAATGGGGATGTAGACGTAGAGTTTGGGGCGGTTGCCTTGGGAGCGGATCGCCTGGACTTTCAGGGGATACTGGGTTTCGGGTGCGGTGCTGGGATCTTGGGGCATGGGGTCTCCGGGCGCGAAAAGAGGGTTGACAATGTATAGTCTATTAGCTATACTATATTCAAGTCAAGCCCCTTTATTCTACGCCGGCGGCGGCCGATTTTCACCTGGACTCAGGAGACCTTGCATGAAAGCCCTCAACGCTCAAGGAACGCTGTGGAAAGCCTTTTCGACCGGACGGGAAGCGATTCCGCTGTTGCGACAGATGCAGGACAGTGTCGATGCGATGGCGTTGGACCGGAAGTGGCAGGAGCGGTTTGCCCGTTATTGGAGTGGTGGGACGGGAGTGAGCCGGCGGGGTCCCGAGGGGCATGACATTGTGCTGATGATCCGGTTGGTGCTGGCCCAGAGCGTGCTGCGCAAGGATTACCGGGAGCTGGCGGCGCTGCTGCGAGATTCGCTGGGGCTGCGGCAGTTTCTGGAGATTGAGCATATGAAGGACCAGCAGCTGCCGGCGTTTCAAACCCTGGCGGGCTGGATCCAAGCGCTGCCGCCGGAGTTTCTCGAAGAGGTGAACGTGGCGGTGGTCAAGCAGCAGGCGGGCCGGCCGGCGGGGATGGAGTTGACCGGGTGGCGCAGTGACGCGACGTGCGTGGAAAGCAACATTCATTATCCGACCGACAGCGCGTTGTTGCGAGACGGGCTGCGCTGGATGTACCGCTGGATTGGGCGGATGCGGGAGGAGCTGGGGATTCGGGCGCGGATGAACACCGCAGAGCTGTCGTGGGAGAAGGGGCACCGGGTGTATCTGGAGATTGTGAAGCTGCGGGGAGGACGAAGCCGGAAGGAGCAGAAGAAAATCTACCGGCGGCTATTGAAACACACCGGGCGCGTGGTGGGACATTTTCAGGGACACCTGCGGAAGGGGCAACAGACGGGAGCCTTTGAGCGGATCGAGAACGTGGTCCAGTGGGCCCGGTTCCGGGCGATGCGGGAGGAATGGGAACGGCTCGGACCGTTGATTGACCAGGCCCGTCAGCAGGCGCGGCGGCGGGTGTTGAAGGGAGAACGGATTGCCAACGATGACAAGCTGCTCAGCTTATGGGAAGAACACAGCCGGGTGATTATGCGGGGCAAGCAAGGCCGGCCAGTGGAGTTTGGGCACAAGGTGACGATCTGGGAAAGCCGGGAAGGGATGCTGCTGTGCGGCGGGATTTACCAGCAGGGTAATCCCGCCGAGAGCCAGATCGTGGCGGCGGAACTCGAGCAGATGAAGTTGAAAGGACTGCGCGTGGAGTCCCTCACGGTGGACCGGGGTTATTGGAACCAGAAGACGCTGGCGAAGATCGAAGCGGAGGGAACACGCGTTTATTGTCCAAAGAAAGGCAAGAAGAGCGCCGAGCGGCGCGAGCAGGAAGCCACCGACACGTTTCGACAGCAACAGCGCTTCCGCGTCGGCATCGAGGGCAGTCTCAGTGTTCTGGTGCGCCGCCACGCCGCTGCGTCGGGCGCGGCTCAAGGGCTGGGAAGGATTCCAACGCCATGTGCATCTGTGCGTGATCGGAATGAATCTGCTCCGGCTGCTGGACTGGAAGCACCGACAGGCGGCCACGCTGGCAGCTTGAGAGTCAGCCAAACAAATCGGAAGAGTCGAAGCAGCAACGTGGGTTGTGTTGTGTTTCAAAACACCGGACAAGGCCCGCGACATCGGCCCCCGTCGTCTCTGCAACACTAGCTTCGACAAAATCATCAAAAAATAGTTGCCTAACCTTGGCCACTCAACTGAATCACGAATTAGACGACAGAAACTAGTTACGGGTGACGTTCTGCACCGGGCAGAAACGATCAAACTGGCTGCGACCGGCAGCGGGATCAAGCCCAACGACTTCTTTCGGCCACAGCCCTTGCTGCCGGCAATACAGGTAGAAAGGGCCGCGCTTCTGAGATTCTACTGGTTCCGAGATCTCGCGTTTCCCTACAGCGGCCAGTGCGCTATCCCAGCTCACAAGAGGTTCCCGCAGATAGAAAGGATCTGGCCGGCTGTACCAGTCGCCAACAATGTCGCCGTACCCATAAAAGGAAACCAACGCTTTCGGACGTGGCTGAAAACGAAACCCTGCCATCAACGTCAAGTATCCGCCAGCGGAGTGACCGACGACAGCCACACGATCTGGGTCAATCTTGAAAAGAGATGGCCCCTCCCGCCGAACCCAGCGGTACGCACCTTCCACATCTTCGACAATCCCAGCCAGTTTGGTTTCGGGTGCGAGCCGGTAGTCAATCGAAACAACCACGAATCCGGCCTGTAGATAACGACTCAACGACGCGTGGCGAATGCCGCCTCGGTGGCCCAAGATCAACGCGCCCCCGTGAATGTACAGGATCGCAGCTCTCACTCCATCCTGTTGCGGCCGGTAGACGTCGGCTTTGATCTCGCAATCATTGACCCTCTTGTACACGTAGGTTTGTTTCGGAAGTGGTGACTGTTGCCCAAGTAACGTGAATGAGAGGGCCAGCGCCGCCGCCCCAGATTGAAGTATCTTTTTGCCTGCAATCCGCATGGCCGGCTCCTGTGTTTGCCTGAGATCATACCGTTCCGGGAGCAAGCAGCCAACTGATTAAGGAGTTCCATATTCCTTCACTACTGCCCTCCGTTGGTTGGCCCCTCTACAGGATCGATTACTTCCCGGCTAGTCTGGATCTCCTGAGCATGGAGCGCGGAGAGGCGCAGGCGCAGGACGGGAGTTGGTGTAAGACGCCGATGAAGTGATTTGAACGTCACTAATTTAGTTTGATCCTGCCGACAGCACTTTGATTTGACTTTCCACTTCAGTTGTCTCGTCATTTCTTCTCAGATTACGCAACGTCCCAGCGTATTTTCCGAGGCTGGCGGCAAATTCCGGATGCTTGGGCCCCTGGGTTTTCTCAAGTACCACCAACGCTCTTCGATATCGTGATTCCGCTTCGACGTACCGCTTCTGGCGATAGCAGGCAACCGCCAGGTTCTTCAGGCTCTTAGCAACGTTGGGATGCTTGGCACCCAGCGCCTTTTCGCGAATCGTTAGCGCTCTGCGAAAAAGGGGCTCCGCCTTCCGGTACTCTTGTTGGTCCTGCGCTCGGATGAGCGTTTCCGCGACCTGGTGCGGCGCATTGGGCACACGCTTTGAAATGTTCAAGACTTGAACCGGCCTAGCTGCTAGGCTCGATTCGCAGTTACCGCTGAACCGCCGATGGAAACTTGCGCTTGCCTCAGTGGTTGCCATCGTCCATAGGTCAGCGAGCGCCACAGCCATTCCGCCGGGCCAAAGCGAAAACGCCGCAACCACCAATCACTCGCGACGAGTTGCCCGGCAAAGACCGTCAGGCCGAGCAATGCCGCAATCGCCGAACCGAGCCGCCCAAACAACCCGACGCCAAACCCATAAAACAGCAAGCTGAAGATTACCGATTGCGCCAGATAGTTGCTGAGCGCCATCCGCCCGGCAGCTGCAAACAAACGTGTCAGCCATTCAACGCAGCCAGTCTGCGCCGAACTCAGCCAGAGCAATAGGCCTGCGCCGTAAGCAAAGCCCAGCAACACAACTGAATAAGGATAGAGCCATTCGAATGCGTCCGGAGGCGGCTGGCTGGTCTCTTTCGACCAGACCTGCAACGTTGTCGCCATCGCGCCGAGACTGCCCGCCACGACGAGAATAGCCTTCAGCATCCTGCGGTGCTCTGACGGTCGTTGCAGGATGCCGCTTCGTCAGGCAGCGATGCCGAACAGCATCAATCCAAACGTTCGCGGTAGAGAATTGATGAGGAGCGGCGCGATGAAATGCGCGGTCTCGTGCCAGCGCAGCGCCAGAATTTCCGTAAAGCTCCCGGTCGCGTAAATACCTGTGGCTACGGCAGCCTGCACGCGCATTTCCGCGTTGGTCGGGAATAGGCTATCGAAGAACGGTAGAAACGGTGCGAGCACAATGACGGTGAGACCCAAGGCCGCCAGCCACTTGCCAGACATTGCGACAAACGGAATCAGCAGCAGGCCGCAGACGGCGTAGAGGGTGAGGATGTCGCCGTTCCAGACGAGCAGCATGTGAAAAAGGCCGATAACCAACAGCATGGTAAAACGACGAGCGAGAAAACGTGCCGCGCTGCGTTGGTGCGTCGCCGCGCGCTCCGCCTGCACCCCGACTCCCACGCCAAACAGAAATGAAAAGAGCGTGAAGGCTTTGAACTCGAAGATCCACGCCAGCAGTATGTCCGTCCCGCGGTTCGCCCAGCCCGCATGCGTGTGAAAGGTTAGGATGTGCGCGAAGAGCGAGACGCGAAACCCGCTGTGCAGATTAACCAGCAACACGCCCAGCAACGCCACCCCGCGCAACACATCCAACGCCACGTGACGCTCGGCAGCAGCGACCGGCTGCATTGCTTTTGGCATTGGTTCCAAAAGGACCGAACCGTTCATCCGACGATACGCAAGGCCAGATAGGGAACAAGGTTGAACATCAGAATGCCGAGTTTGTAAAACACCATTCCGGCGACGTTGATGGCATCGAACTGTTCGGCGGGCAAACGAAATACCCGGCCACACAGGCGGTACAGCCATTCGTGCGGCAGCAGAAAGAAAACCCCCCACAGCGCCAGTCCACCGAAGTTGATGATCGTACAGTAGAGCAGTACTTCACGTAGCGTTTCGATATTCATGAAGACTTTCTCCTCAAATGTAGCGGGGGCGGTCTAGGCGAAGCAGGCATCCACCTGCAGAGTCCTGATTGCGATTCCCCAAGCGGCTTTGCGTCAGGGGGACGATAGCCGCGCGGACTGTGTGAAGTCCTCTAGCGCATCTAGTTTCTTTCTCGAAAAATCCTCGACGCGTTTACTGGCTAAGACTCGTGACCAGAGCCCCAGTGGCTTCTCTGGCCGGAGGGGACCCGCGCTTATACACTCTGACCTCATCTTCGCGATTCCGCAACTTGCTGGGGCGCGTTGGCCAAAGGCCTGATCGATCAGCGAGCGAAGCCCAAGGGTCGCCCGCAGTGGCACGCTGCGTTGACCGTGTGAAATCCATTGTGTTAACTTACTGCACGTTGACGCCGCTCGACACATTCAGCGCAACCGATGAAAGCCTTCCTTTGCAATGTCTAAATCCCCTTCTTACCGAGTTCAACTCCTCGAAGACATTGATCAACTGCGCCAGTGCGTTGAAATTCAGCGTCTAGCCTGGGGTTTCTCAGACGCAGATACGCTTCCCATGCGCAGTCTGGTCGTTTGCGCCAAGATTGGCGGACAGGTGTTTGGCGCCGTCGATGACGACGCCCAGGTGCTCGGCTTCGTTAATGCTTTTCCAGGCTACCGCAACGGAAAAGTCTTCTTGCACTCCAACATGATGGGTGTGCGGCCGGAACAACAGAATCAGGGCATTGGGCGGAAGTTGAAGCTGGCGCAACGGGAAGAAGCTTTGTCACGCGGAATCGACCTGGTCGAGTGGACATTCGATCCACTTGAGGTCCGCAATGCCCGGATTAACCTCGAAATGCTCGGCGCCATCTCCCGTACGTACCTGGTCAACGTTTATGGCTTCAGCAGCAGCCGTTTGCATGGCGGCCTGCCCACCGATCGTCTCGTGGCCGAGTGGCACCTCAACAGCGCCCGTGTGAAATCCAGACTCGGATCAAGTCCATCGCCGCCGTCACACATAGAGGACATGGTGTCCCTGGAAATACCCCTTAACATTCAGCACCTGAAGTCCACCGAACCGGAAGTCGCTGCAACGATCCAGTCGCGTCTTCGTGAACAGATGATGGATCTGTTCCAGCGCAACTTCTTCATTTCACGTCTGGTCATCGATACGCCCAGCCAAAAAGCCACTTATCTTTTCGAGTCCCTGGAACAGACGAATCCCGCTTTATGATCCTCTCCGGCCGCTGGGTCGTCCCGGTTAGTTCACCGCCTCTGTGCTACGGCGCCATTGCCGTGGAACGCGACAGAATTCTCGAAGTCGGCCCCCTGGAGACGGTAAGGAAGAACTATCCTGGACACGAGCTGAAAGACTTCCCTGAGGCTGCTCTGCTCCCTGGATTGGTGAATGTGCACAGCCACCTCGAACTCACGGTGTTGCGCGGCTATCTTGAAGGGCTGGACTTCTGGGATTGGATTCGCACTTTGACTCGAACAAAGTATGAAGTTCTGAACGAGGACGACATTCTGGCTTCGGCTCTGCTTGGGGCTGTTGAAGCGGTGCGGGCGGGCGTCACCACCGTGGCCGATCCGATGGACATCGGCGCCAGCCTCGACGCTGTGCTGGCCACCGGGTTGCGAGCCGTTCTCTATCAAGAGGTGTTTTCACCCAAGCCCGCCGAAGCGGAACAGGCCGTGCAATCGCTGATGGACAAGATGAGTCTCCTCGAATCGCGCCTGGCTCGCTGGCCCGAGGAAGCGCGGCCTCAAGCGAGAACTCTGAATAGCGCCGAAGACGTCACGCGCCGCCGTCAGCGCGTGACACTCGGCGTCTCTCCACACGCGCTGTTCACCGTGAGCGCTCCGCTGTTCCAGAAAACCATCCGTTTTGCCCAGGAACACAACTACCCTGTCTGCATTCACGCAGCGGAATCAGAAGCGGAAACACAACTGGTCAAAGACGGTTCCGGGCCAATGATGGAGTCGCACCGGGAGCGTGGCATTGACTGGAATCCGCCGCGCACGAGCCCGATAGCTTACCTGCACAACCTTGGCATTCTGAACCGTGGCACGCTGCTCGTGCATTGCATCCGGCTGGAACCCTTCGACTATGAGATTCTGAGCAACCAGGGTGTGTCTGTCGCGCACTGTCCCAAGTCCAATGCCCGGCTGCGACATGGCTTCATGAACCTCAAGGCCATGCGCGAGCATCGCATTCCAACCGGGCTTGGCAGTGACAGCGTCGCGAGCAACAATGCCATGGATCTTTTCGAAGAGATGCGATTTGCCTCCGCGAACCCTTGCTGGATGAGTGCGGACACCGATGGACTTACCGCGCCAGAGGCTCTGCGGATGGCAACCCTCGGAGGCGCGGAAGCGCTGGGCTTGTCAAAGAGTATCGGTTCGCTGGAAGCCGAAAAGCAGGCGGATGTGATTGCGGTCGATCTCTCCCAACCGCACAATCTGCCGGTGTTTTCGCCGATCGATGCTCTAGTGCTCTCGGCGCGCGCTTCTGATGTTGTGTTTAGCATGGTGGCTGGCGAAATGATTTTCGAAGATAACTCACGGCGCGGAGATCCAGATCCGGCAGTGCCTCAGTCCATCCAGAGAGTCCGAGAGAAACTTCAGAATGCGCGCAGCCCAGTTTAGGTTGCAGGTCCTGCTCGCGAGCATGGTCGCGATCTGGTGCGGTAATTTCATCGCATTAAAGGTGTGCCTGCAGGTCATGTCGCCCGTAGGCGTCACGGCCTTTCGCGTCGTCGCCGCAGCGGCTTTGCTGTTCGTTATTCAGCACTACAGCCCAGGCCGCTATGCGTTCGATAGGCTGCGCAAACCAGACTATTGGTTGTTTCTGAAACTGGCCTTCGTCGGACTGCTGCTGAACCAGGTGTTATTCATCAGCGGCCTGAAGTACACGACCGTTGCGCACTCCGCGCTGGTGGTGACGTTCGGTCCGTTGTTCACGCTGCTCTTCGCCTGGAAGCGTGGCCAGGAGAGGCTCACCGGCACAAACCTCTTTGGCATGGCGCTTTCCATTTGCGGCATTGTGTTTTTGAACCTGGACAAGAACCTGAAGCTGCAGACTTCCTATCTGGCGGGCGACCTGCTCACTTTGGGCGGGTCCGTAACCTTCGCCTACTATACGGTGATGAGCAAACAGGTTGCCGCACAGTACGGGGCGGTTTCGGCGACGGCTTTCAGCTACCTCGCTGCCGCGTGTGTCTTTCTGCCGGTGGGCTTGCCGCCGTTGCTGACCCTGCCCTGGCTGCAGTTGTCCTGGGGCGTGCTCGTGGCGTTCTTTTATGTGGCCGTGCTTTCATCGGTATTGGCTCCGCTGATCTTTTACTATGCTCTGCGCCATATGTCAGCCTCGCGGCTGGCTGCCCTGACGTATCTGCAACCGGTGCTGACAACCATTTCTTCGGTCCTGATTCTGTCAGAGAAGCTGACATTGAATTTCGTCCTGGGTGGAGGCATTGTGCTGACCGGCATCGTGCTGACCCAGCGCCCGGCCCACGGCCGACCAACGCTAGGGAAATCCCAGGCCGAGGCAAACGCCGGGATGCCTGGCAAGTCATAGCGGGCGACCCCAGACCGCCGCGGGACGTGGCTCCGTTGGCTCTTGCCCCCTCACCCGGCCCTTGGCCACCCTCTCCCCACAGACGGGAGTGGGAGTTCTCGAATTTGACCGAAGTTTGAACTTCGTGGGTAGCAAGTGAACCTGAGAATGGGCGGGCCGAAGGCACCCCTCGGGACTCACACTGGGCTGTCGCTCACTCATTGCTGCTCTGTTCTCGGATGGCCGGGTACAGTCGGTCCTCTCCTTATGTCAAACTCCGACGCAACGTTCCGAATCGTTTTGATCATCGCCGCCGTGCTGCTCTTTCCGGCAGGCTTCTATTACCGTTTCAAATCGCAGGCGACTGGTGAGAGGCTCGACCGCCGCCAAGAAGGCCTCGCCATCCTTCTTACATTGCGCCCGATCGGGCTTGCTGGCGCGCTTGGGCTCATTACCTTCATGGTGAATCCATCCGCAATGGCTTGGTCGTCGCTGCCCCTGCCCGCTTGGCTCAGATGGGCAGGCGTTGCTGCAGGTATTGCCGGAGGAGGGATGCTGCTTTGGACCTTTCAGACTCTTGGACCCAACTTGACCGATACGGTGGTGACTCGAAAGATCCACACGCTGGTAACCCGTGGCCCGTATCGATGGGTCCGTCATCCCTTCTACGATTCCGCGGCGCTGTGCATCGTGGCCAATTCCCTGATCGCCGCAAACTGGTTTCTCCTGTTGACCGGTGCGCTAGCCCTGCCTGTGGGGATGTGGATGACGAGCAAAGCCTGATAGAGGCGTTTGAGGGTGCGTACGGCGCCTACTGTTTAACATTCTTCTGGGCACACTTTTCCCCTGACAAGGAGACGGCAGCGGTCCGCAATATGGCGCACGCCGCAAAGGTAGCGGGCATAAAGCATGCCATTTGGTCCACGCTCGAGGACGCGCCAGTGGATTCCACTATCCGACAATCGGATGCCGACCCTGATGGACCGCTACAAAGTGCCGCACTTCGACACCAAGGGTGAGGCAAACAATTTGTTCACCGACCTCGGCGTGCCGACGACCTTTTTGCTGACTTCCTTCTACTGGGACAACCTGATCCACTTCGGCATGGGACCGAAGAAGGGGCCAGACGGCAAATTCGCTTTTACCCTGCCGATGGGTGACAAGAAATTGCCGGGCAGCGCCGCCGAAGACATCGGCAAATGCGCGTAAGGCATCTTCAACAAGGGTATTGAATTCATCGGGAAGACGATCTGGGTTGCCGGTGGTCATCCAACCGGGGCACAGATGGCTGCTTCGCTATCCAAGGCGCTGGAGAAGGAAGTGCGGTGCAACGCTGTAACGCCGGAGCAGTATCGCGCCTTTGGCTTTCCTGGGGCCGAGGATCTCGGCAATATGTTTCAGTTCAAAAGCGACTTCAAGGAATACTACTGCGGTCGCGCAACCTTGAATCAGCCAGGGCACTGAACCCCTCGATGCAAACCTTCCAAGTTGGCTCGAACAGAATAAGAACCGCATTCCGCTCAGGTAAAAATGAAAATATTTTCAAGCGGCATGCGACGTCCGCGAGCCCATCACGCAAGACGCCCAGCCCTCACGGAAGCAGCGCCAGGCACGTGCAGTCGGTCCTCCAAAATCCTTATCCTGAGCGGATCTTGCGGGAATGAAGCTTTTTAATTCTGGAATCTCTTTGATAAGATTGGAGTAAGAAAGTTTCCTTTTTTGATTCGAAAAAGCTGTTGCCTAATTCAATCATTGGCTCTATAGTGCACCGAGTTTTCGAGACCACAAATCACCCATCTCATTCCAGCAACGCTGAGGAAGTCTTATGGAAAGCCAGAAATCGAGCCGGGAATTTTTGTCTTCAAATCAAGCCAGCCGCCTGAAATTCGAAGATCAATTACGCGAGGTCATCATGAGCCACCTGGACAAGTTGTCGCAGGATGGCAAAGAAAAGGCGCTCGAGTATATCAACATGCTCATTGACCTTGAGCAGAAGCGACTGGAGTTCAACCGGCGACAAGGGCTCTTGTACAACTGGGGCGTCGAAGAATCGAAGCTATGAGCCAGGTTGACTTTCCTGCTGCGGCTTCTCAGCTCCGCCGTTTTCTTGCCGGGATTGCCAGATTTCGGTTTTGCTCCGCTTGGGCTTCCGTTCCCACTGAGAACGCCTTCCGCAGCCTTGGCGAGACAGCTTCGACCGCCAGCCTCAAACCGAATCTTTGAGACCACTGAACATGCTTTGCTTTGTTTGAAACCCTTTCAGGCTGGCATCGCAGAAGGGATCTCGAAGCGGTGAGACCAAGACATTCAACCTTCCGATGCGCCGCTTTGCCACACTTCTGATTCTGGTTTTCGCATCTCTTCTGCCTGCGCTGGCCAAAGCCAGACCTGAGCCGGTACGGCTTCGCTACACTGTTGACGCCAGCCAAGCCGCCAAACGGCTGCTGAAGATCCAGGCACAAATTGATGGCCTGCCGGAGGGCCTCACGACCATCGTGTTTCCGGATTCAAAGAATTCCGTTCCCAATCGCATCAGCCAGGCCGGTTGGCAGTCAGAAGACGGCGACGTCTCAGCCCTGACACTGGAGGATGGGCAGCTTGTTGTTGAAAGCTCGGGCACCGAGCCGGTGAAACTGGTGTTTCAGCTCCGCGGTGAGAGCTTCGAGCACCTCGACCGGGCAACCTATCTTGACGAGTATCGGTGCCTGTTTCATCCGCAGGATGTTTTGCTCCAAATCGAGAACCAGAATCCGAAAGTGACCGTGTCGTTTGTCTTGCCCGATCAGTGGGAGGTTGTAAGCACGGCACGTCCTGCCAAGGATGGAAGTTTTTCGATCGAAACAAAGCGGACGGCGCCGTTCTATCTCGGCAGGGCGGGCAGCACACAGGATGGCAGCGACGGCCTGCTCTGGATGGCGGTTGAGCCTGGCTGGCCTCCTGCTCCAGAATTGCTCGCCTCGCTCCGGCAACAGATTCGCCACCGACAGAGGTTTGGCAGGAATCCGCGACCAAGGCCGCTGCTCGCAGTCTTCCTCGCACCGTCCCGCTCTGTGCCGAACAAGGACCTGCTCGCGTTTGGCGCACCCCAACTGTTGGCGTTGACCGCAGTGCCCGGGCTGCCTGAGACATCCCTTGCGATCCGCACAGTCCAGCAGGCAATGGCGCGTGGCTTGGCTCGTATGTACTTGCCAGCCATCGCAAATTTCTCGGACGCACTCGGCCCGGACCGGCTCGTCGATTATCTGACACTGAAGGCATGCCTTAAGACTGGAGTTTTGGGAAGGGCCGAGTTCCTGGACGCGCTCGCATTGGAGGTGTGGAACACGTTTGGAGAGTCTGCGGATGCGCCGGCAAAGCCCCGCCCTAACGCCCAGACGGCGCGCTCTGTGGCACCGTCACCGCCACGCATTCGGTGCAACGGATTGCTGCTGGATCTGGCTTTGTCGTTCTATGGAGATACCAGCCGGTCGTTGGATGCTTTTCTAGCCAGCGGATTTGCCAGTTCGACTGCTGAACCTGTCACCGAGGCCGATTTGCGCAAGAGACTTCGCCAGGAAGAGCAAGCCGCTTGGGCCCTAACAGCAATTTGGCAAAATGAAGATCCGCAGAGAATCGGCGAGTTGCTCAGGCCGTTCGGGCTTCTCTTTGATCGGCGAGAACTGCCTGCGTTCGATTTCGAACTCAACGAAACCTTTCAAATTGCTCAGGTCGGCAGGCACACTCTGGGGACAACAGCGGTGCTGGAAACGGGTGACCGCATCCTCGCCATCAATAACCACCGGCTGATGCTGCCCGACGATCTATTGAAATGCCGTAGCCGGCTGACGCCCGGCCAGGAAGTTCAACTGGACGTGGAACGACGGAATCTTCCCCTGCGGGTGACGCAGCGCGTCGCCAAGAAAGACCTGCTGAAGCTGGAAATCAACAAGCTCGCCGACGCCGACAAACAACAAAATCTGGAACAATTCCTCAGCGTCGAATCAGACGAGAACTGAACCTGAGTTCCGAAGCTGGCCAACGACACGCGTGGGGCAGACATTCTTGTCTGCCCGTTGGGGCCTTTCCAGTCGCCCCGGTGCGTTTCGTTTTCTGGAACGCACCTTCTTCTGGCCGAAGGCCGGAGGTTTATCCCCCTTGGCAAGGGGGACCACAGGGTGTGTGGTACATACTAATGAAGACCCCCTCCGCAAAAAACGCGGCGTCCCCCTTGAAAAAGGGAGGACGAATGTAGAAACTCCAGCGGCAGGCTGGCAAGCCTGCTCCACAAGGTTTTGCCGCGGGACCGCAGCTCCCCATATTCGGGATCCAGGTTGAACTCGGCATGCCATCAGCCGTTTCGGCGCTGAGGCAGCTTGGTTTGGCTAGCGGAGCGGCTGCGCGACCTCAGCACTGGCGAGAGCGGCGCGGGCCTGCAGAATTGCGGGTCTTGGCCCGGGTGGCAAGGCGTTTTCCAGTCTGCTCAGAATGTCTGCGTGTCGACGGATCGCTTTCCGGATCGCGGCCTCCTGAGGCCGCATGTTTGCGCCCAAGTCCTGGCCCCACGCAACCGCCACGACTGCCCCCTGGAGAGCAGAGGAGTAGCCGCGAAGACTCAGGGCCATGTCTTCAGTCGACCTCGCTTTGTGGAGCCGTTTGGCGGTCTCCATTTTCCGGTCGGCAATCTTCAGAAATGCAGCCACTCTGCCGGTTGGGCTCTTGGTCGCGTAGACAAATTCTTCCTCAGCGGTTGACAGGCGATCATCGGTGGTCTGTTCTTGCACTGGTTTGGGATCCTGCCCCAGTACCGGGTGGCAAAATGCCACGGCCAGTAAGGCAACAGCCCTCAAGTCCAGGAACGAGCAGTGAAGTCGCCGTATTGGATTAGTTGAATTCACAAGTGCCATCCTCTATACTGCTGCGGTTTCATGTCCCTGTTTACGGCCCCAGAAGGCAAGACCTTTAGGGCTTTGACCTTCCGAAACGATCTCGAAGCGTCTTCCAGTGGGTTTTCGAACCTGTATGGATCCACAATCCGCCACGAACGAAGCCGCCTCACCCGTCGACAATGCTCGGCTGGAGGCTGAGATCTCCCGCCGGCTCAGTCTTTTCAATGAAATCGGCCGCGTGGTGCTCTCCGCTCTGGACCAGGACGAGATTTACAAGGTGGCGGTGGATGCTATTCGCTTCTCGATGGGTCTCAACCACGTCGCGCTGTTTTTGATCGACTACCAGTTCTCCGATCTGGTGCTCAAGGCTCAGACCGGAGATTTCCTCGGCATCATCCCAAATCACATTCGTAAGAGTTTGAACGCGGGATTTCTAGGCAAGGCGGCTCGGACTGCGCAAATTCAAACGGTTGTGGTCTCGGGTGACAATCTAAACGAGACGCTGGTGGGCCAACCGGTTCGAGAGATTTACGTTCCAGTAAACATCGCCGGTCAACCGTATGCCATTCTGTATGTTGCCTGTGCGACGTCCGCCAACAGCCGACCGTTTGAGCTGAGCGCTTTTGAAACCGTTGCAGGTCTGCTGGGCATTGCGATCGAAAATGCCCGGCTTTTTACCGAAGTGAACCAGACACAGCGTGATCTTGGGCTGCTGTTGGACTCCAGCAAGGATCTGAATTCGTCGCTCGAGGTCAACTCCATCATCGACCGGCTCGCCTACCGCCTGATGGAACTCATCGCTGACTCGCGGCTGGCCGTCATCCAGTGCCAGGACCAGGACAAGGCCACCCTGAAGCGCTACTACAGCAAGGCCAGCATTGAGAACAAGAACTACCTGGTTCTAACCATACGCATCCCTGACCACCCAGAGTTGACCGAGCCTTCCATCAGCCGCAAAGCCATGGTCATGTACCATGTGGACAGCAGCATTCTGCCACGCAATGTGGCCGACCAGCTCAAGTCCACTGAAACGACGCCCTTCCTGGTGATTCCGCTCATCGCCAAGGATTCGCTCGTCGGCTTCATTGTGGTCAACAAGTTCGGGTTCCGGCGCAGCTTCAGCGAGAAGGAAGTGGGTATCTGTCAGGCCCTCGCGAACCTCGCATCCATTTCGCTCCAGAACGGGAGTCTGTTCACTCAAATCAATGTCGCCAACGAGCAGCTCAAGCGTCTGAGCAATTTGAAGACAGACTTGCTGCATATCATCTCGCACGACTTGAAGTCGCCTTTGACAGTGATCTCCGGATACGCGGAGATTCTGATGGATGGCCCTGAACGGGTCGCCGAGAACTGGGAGTCAATCTTGCAGGAGATCATTTCCCAGACGCGCATGATGACTCGTTTGATTGAAGACACGCTGGCTATCTCCAAGATCGAGTCGGGTGTCATTGAACTCAATCTCGAAGACGTTGACGTTCTGTACCCAATTGAAAACCTAGTTGCCATTCATCAGCATGAGTGTACCTTCAAGAAAGAGGTTCCCAGAGATCTTCCCAAAGTGCGGGCCGATAAACTGCGCTTGCACGAGATCCTGGACAATCTGATCACCAACGCGATCAAGTACTCGGATGCAGACAATGAAATCACCGTCTCGGCTGCGCCCGACTTCAAGAAAGGTTGCGTCGTTGTCAGCGTCAAAGACACTGGCTTTGGAATTCCAGAAAGCGAAATCCCCAACCTGTTCAAGAAGTTTTATCGAATCAAGAACGATGCTTCTCGCCGAATCAGCGGAACCGGCCTGGGTCTCTACATCGTGAAACAGATGGTTGAGGCCCACTCAGGGCAAATCTGGGTGGAAAGCAAGCTGAATGAAGGAAGCACGTTCTCCTTCAGCCTGCCGTTTACAGGTTGAACGCTGCGGGACAGTCCTCGCCGTGCGTTCGACAAGCCGCAAACCCGGAACACCCGGCGGCGCGTTTCAGTTACACGGTCTGCTCAAACTGCATGAAGAATCGACTCGTTGTTTTTGCGGCGATTTTCTGTTGTGGCGCCTTGCTGCTCGGCGGCTGTTCCAGGAAGCGAGTTCAGGCATCCAATCCGGCCCAAACACCTGCCGCTCCGCTCGCTGAAGAAACCACCGGCTACGCGTCCTGGTACGGCCATCCGTACCACGGGCGTCGAACCTCCAACGGTGAGACCTATGACATGAACGTGATGACGGCGGCGCATCGCACGTTGCCATTCGACACGGTCGTCAAGGTCAGCAACCTGTCCAATGGCAAAGAAGTGACCGTACGCATCAACGACCGCGGCCCATTCGTCAAAGACCGCATCATCGACCTCTCCTACAGTGCGGCCAAGCAAATCGAGATGGTCGGCCCGGGGACGGCCCGCGTGAACCTGGAGATCCTGAGGTTAGTGCCGAATCCGTTTCCTCTGGCAATACAGGTCGCTTCCTTCAAAGAAGAGGCTAGCGCGAAAAAACTACAGGCAGATTTGAAAGAGAGATTCTCGCCCGTGGCGTTACGGGAATTCCAGTCTTCAGAAGGCGCTTTCTTCCGCGTGCTGGTGGGACAATTCAAGGACTCTCAAGAGGCGCAGGCTGCCCTCAGAGCGCTGCGCCAGGAAAACCTGGATGGGTTCATGGTTCGTCTTGACCGGTAGTCGCCAATCCTAGCAGCGGCCCCTCTGAAAATCCCCTCCTTGGGAGGGGTGGCGCGTAGCGTCGGGGTGGGTCCGTTCGCTGTTCCAACAACCCACCCCAGGGCCTGACGGCCCTTGCCCCCTCCCAAGCGGGGAATCGGTCAGCTTTTCATCTGTTGTGGCGCTGCGCCGCGGCATGAATGGTCCCCTTGACCATCGCGCTTCCTCCGAAGCAAGCAGCATTCTGGCGCTAGCTGCAACCCTGGCACGTCACCCCGGTGCATCACCTCATGAAGACCAAGCTCCTTCTCGTCGCTCTCTTTCTCGCGTTTTACGTCGGTGCCTGGCACTTTGGCCGGTTGCGTTCTGTTCAGAAACACTCAGAGTCACCGACTCCTCTGAATGGACCCACTTTCGCGCTCATGAGCTGGAATATTGGCTACTTCGACTTCGAATCCGACTCGCGAGCACAAGACAAGGACCTTGAGGCTATTGCGGCTGTGATTGGAGAAACCGATGCACAAGTGATTGCTCTCCAGGAGATCGCGCAACCTGAGCAATTGAGATCCCTTAGCGATCTTCTCGTTGGCCGATATCGATACCACGCTTTCGCGCGCGGCCTTCGAACGGACCGTTATGTCGGGTTTCTCTCGCAGATCCCCTTCGAGGAAGAGATGCAGGTGGCGACTTCGATGGGCCGCGACGCGCTAGCTGTGACTCTGGACGTTCCCTCTCAAGGAGCCGTCACGCTGGTCAACTGTCATGCTGATGCTTTTAATGCCCGACGGCGACGTTTCTATGTGAACGATGTCATCGACTGGCATCGCAGCAACGGCAAGCAACCAGTGATCCTGGCTGGAGATTTCAATTTCGATCTCGCGCCAGTGGAGTCCAGCAATCTGTTCACCGACGACAAGCAGGACGACAGTGAATCCTACAGCCTCATCCTGCAGGACTTTCTCGATGTGGGCAGGAATAGCGGACCCACCAGTGCTTTTGACCGGCGGATTGATTATGTCTTTCAGTCTCCACAGGGTCTGGAGGCCGTCGAGTTCAAAGTACTGTATGGGAAACTGGTGGGGAAAATGGACCACCATCCCTTGTTGGCAAGATTTCGGAAGTCCGAAGGCCGAAGTTCGAATGGCGAGTGAAAAGTTCGAATGTCGAAGGACGAAGAGAAAGATAGAAAAGTTCCCTTGGAGGAGCTGCCACACCGTCGATGGGGCACGGTTGTGATGTAGGGAAGAAAATGTGGTTCAACTGTGTAGCCGCCGAGGTGACAAGGCGGAAGTTGGCGGCTACGCACAGGATTTGCGGGGGAGGGATGTCATTTTCTCAGAGGTAACTTTGAGAAGTGTGGTCTCCTGCCGAGCCGTGGAGCTGCAAGCTCCTCATCCAGAAAGGGCGGAAGCCTCGCCCTTCCGTGCCAGTGGTCAGCGCAATTCTTCACAGCTTCAGGAGTTAGCTACCCACGGCGGTTTGCAGCAGAATCACTTCACTTAGAACTTCACACTTCGACGTTCGGACTTCGCACTTCCAACTTCTTACCTACTCGACCTTCGGCACATAGTAAGTGGTTCGACTGTGGACGCGGTATCGAGGGTCTTTCACTTCGACGCGAATCTTCCGCATGACGCCGTCATTCCATCGGTTTTTGGAGTAATAGGTAAGGCTGAACGTGTTACGCAGTTCGTGAGCCACCTTGGAGTATTCTCCGGCCAGGTCGGCCAGGTCGCCCACCAGGTAGATTCTTCCACCCGTTTCTTCCGAAAGCGTTTGCAGCCGCTCGGTTTGAATCTGGTAAACCTCCTCCAGCACCGAAAGGCTCTTGCGCGCGCCATCCACGTAGGGATCGTCTTTTTTTGCCAACCGGATGTACGTTTCCAGTACATTTTTTTGCCGGTCTTTGTTCAGCACCGTCACCGGATACAGCACCGCGTCGCCCTGGGCCAGCCCCCGCCGCAGGTCTTCGAACTTAAACTTGCTGGAGTTTTCCATGCCATCACTGAGGATGACAATGGCTTTGCGTCCAGTCTGCGCCGGACGCAATTGCTTCAGCCCAAGCGCAATACCGTCGTAAATCTTCGATCCGCCAAACGGGTACGAAGCGACCTTTTGCAAGGCTTTGGCCAGCGTCTTGCGGTTGTTAGTGAAGTCTTGAAGCTCCCGCACGAAAAAGTTGATCTCAGTAATTGCAATCTGGTCCGCCGGGCGCAGTTCGTTCACAAAATTAAGAGCGGCAGTCTTGATGAGATTGAGGCTGGTGCGTGTGCTGCTACTGTTGTCGAGCGCCAGAACGAGGTGAAACGGCGCTTCGACCGGAAAGAAGTTGGAGATCTCCTGCTCGGTATCATCTTCGTAGACGACGAAGTCCTCTCGCGTGAGCGCAGTTACGTTGGTCCCTTTTTCGTCAAGCACCGTGACGTTGAGGACCACGAGATTGACATCCACCTTGATGGCGAATGGCTTCTCTTCAGGCTTTGCTTGTTCAGAAGTCTTATCGGAAGAATAAGCACTGAACGCCAGCGAGCACAGGCAGCCCGCGACGGCGAGAAACGCAATCAGAATTGTGAGCCGCTTTATCATCGGCACTAGTCTAGCATGGGCTCGCGCTTTCGAAGAGGATGGAGGATAGAAGATTGAGGGTGGAGGATTGTAGAAGATAGAGGATAGAGGATTGAAGATAGAAGATGGCACTCTGCCAGAAGCTGCTATCCTCCACCTTTAATCCTCTATGCTGTATCCTCACACAAGAAGCGTTTCAGCGTCTTTGCGGGGTGACTTTTACTGCTGCTTTCAGGATAAAACGCCGTACTGGGAGGAGAATAGGAGGGGCATGGACAAACAGGGTCGAACGCGTTAGTTTAGTCGAAACTTAGTCGTTCGCATCCGCATGCACTTAGGAGGTGCTATGAGTACCCGTCGTTCTCGCCGGCAATTTCTCGCCCTGGGCGGAGTTGGCGCAGCCTGGAGCGGCTTGTCTCAGACTGCAGTGTCATGGAGCCAACCTGCAGTACAAGCACTGCTTGCGCCAACCGAAACTCTCGGGCCTGTCAAGATCGACGCCAATGAGAATCCCTACGGTCCTTCGGAGAAAGCTATTCAGGCCATTCAGCGGAGTTTTGGCCAGAGCGGCCGTTACGCCAGCAACACTCCGGAACTCCATCGAGCGTTGTGCAGCCATCATCAGGTGGATTCCGGAATGCTCGAAGTGGGTTACGGCTCCAGCGAATTGCTGAAAATGGCCGCAGAGGCGTTCCTCGGGCCCGGCAAGAACGTGGTGACGGCTCAACCCACCTATGAAGCACCCGCCCGCTACGGAGCCGTTTATGACGCCACCACGATTCGTGTCCCTCTCGACTCTCAATACAGCCACGACTTGAAGAGGATGCGTGCTGCCGTCAGCGATAAAACCGGCATGGTCTACATTTGCAATCCCAACAATCCCACCGCGACCATCGTGTCGGCGGAAGCGACCAAGGCGTTTGTCGATTCCATGCCGCCAGACATCCCGGTGGTCATCGACGAGGCGTATCACCACTATGTTGACGATCCGTCCTACGCCTCCGCAATCCCGTTGGGAAAGCAAGGCCGAGCGGTGGTGGTGATGCGCACTTTTTCTAAGATTTATGGAATGGCTGGATTGCGCCTGGGGTACGCGGTGGGCCGGGGCGACTTGATCAGCCGGATGTCGGCGTACAAAGTGTGGCTCAACACCAACACTCTAACGGTGGCGGCCGCCCTGGCCAGCCTGGAAGACAAGGAGTTTGTAGAAAGGAACCGGAAGTTGAATGCGAGTGCGCGTCAGTTCGTCGAGCAGCAGGTGACCAGGATGGGGCTCGGCTATATCCGTTCGCAGGCAAACTTTCTCATGATTGATCTCAAGCGCGACATGGGTCCGGTGGTGGGCGCTCTCAGGGCACGGAGTGTTTTCGCAGGACGCCCCTTCCATCCTCTGCGCCAGCATCTTCGGGTGACCGTGGGAACGATGGAAGAGATGAAGCGATTTTTGGAAGAGTTGAGGGCAGTTGTCGGGTAGCAAGGCATCGCGAAGTGTGAGACGCCATCCTACCTAAATTGTAGCGAGCGACCTCAGACTACCCAAGGTTGCGCCTTCGATGGCCGCTACCCCCTCACCCGGCCATCGGCCACCCTCTCCCCACAAACGGGAGAGGGAGTTACTTCAGATTTGACCGGACCTTGAATTTCGTTAGCAGCAAGTAGCCCTGATTAGGGCTAAACTGGGACTTGTTTTTTGTCGTCATTCCCGCGAAAGCGGGAATCCAGTGGGTCCCGTACAGTCTGGATTCTCGCTTTCGCGGGAACTTGGAACGCCGGTGTGCCCTAGAATGGTGCAGCAGTGCGTCGCACAAGCAATTATCTCGCCGGCCTCGAAAGAGGGTGCATACGCCGGTGCGCCCCTACACCCGCGCTGCCAATCGTTGAAACTGCTTTTGACTCTCCCGCAGAATTCGCTCTCGATCCATCGTCAGCAGCTCCTTGTCCTTCATGAGAATCCGGCCATCGACTAGACAGGCTTCCACATCGGCGCTGCGCGATGAATAAACCAGCGAGGAGATCGGGTCAGTATGAGGTGTACTGTGCAGGCTTCTTGGATTCACTATGATGATGTCCGCACGCTTTCCTACTTCCAGGCTGCCAATCTCCTCGTCCAGCCCCAGGGCTCTGGCCCCACCCAGCGTCGCCATTTCCAGCACCGTTGCGGCGGGCATGGCTTCAGGTCCATGCAGTGATTTTTGCAGAAGCGCCGCCAGACGCATTTCTTGAAACATATCCAGATTGTTATTGCAGGCGGCGCCGTCGGCGCCCAATGAGATCGGGATACCCGCCTGATGCAATTTCCAGATGGGAGCGATGCCCGATCCCAGCTTCAGATTCGAGCTCGGGCAATGCAACACCCGGGCCTGGCTCTCGCGCAGAAGACGCTGTTCGCGAGCGCTAGTCCAGACGCAGTGAGCCAGGCAGAGCCGGTCATGCAGCATGCCGTACCGATGGAAAGCCTCGATGTTGCCGCAGCCGGTGCGGTGGCGGACCCGGCGCACTTCGTCGCGGTTCTCCGAAGCGTGCGTGTGTACGAGGACTCCCCATTCGCACGCTAAGACATCGGCATCGCGCAGCAAACCCTCAGTACAAGAAAGGATGAAGCGCGGCGCCAAGGCCAGGCGAATGCGGCCATCTGAAGTGTCGTGCCACCTTTTGTAGAGTGCCTCGCATTCACGAAATGCTTGCCGGGCAGGCTGCAGTAATCTCTTCGGCACACCGCTGCCCGCGTTCATAAAGCATTTCCCGATGATGGCGCGCAGGCCGCTGCGTCGTGCTTCCTCAAAGACGATGTCCGTGTGATGGACCGTCTCCATGGATAACACGGTCGTGGTCCCGCCCTGGATCAACTCTGCCAGCCCCAGTTGCGCGGACGCCTTTAGCGACCATTCGTCTTGAGCCGCCTCGAAGGGCCAGATGCGCTGCTTCAGCCAGTCGAGCAACGCCAGGTCGTCGGCGGCGCCGCGCATAATCGTCTGACAGAGGTGTACATGCGTCTGCACAAACCCAGGCAATACAATCCTTCCCGTTGCATCCAAAACTGAGGCAGCTCTTTTCCTCAAGGCTCGCCCAATTGCCCGGATGTGTCCACGTTCGATCCATAGGTCGCCCTGCAGTACTTCACGCCGCGGATTCATGGTCACGAGGGTCCCATTCTTGATGAGAACAGAAGAAGGGTTCATCGGGAAAGCGGACTGGAAAACTGAGGAGCACGGGAAAGCGCTCTGGACTAGACTAGCCACAGAGGCACAAAGAACTCAGGGCGAAACTCGAATGTCCCGGCATTTTCATTTTCACCCTGCAGGTGAAGGAAAATGGGTACATCGGGTGTTCAAACTCTATGCTCCCTGTTTCTCCGGGTTCATTGCTGTTCGCGGTGGGGAGCTAAATCATCTCCGCGTCTCTGTGGCGGCCTTTAGTGGCGTTTCTAGGGAGGTTGTCGTATTCATGGCAACAATCTGGTGCGGGCTGGCAAAATCGAGCCGGACAAGTTGACCTTGCCATTCTTGCTTCTTCGCTTCAAACGCCAGCCGGTACTCCGGCTTGAGCGGCACGGAGGGTTGGACCTTAACGCCGAGCGGGTTGACGAAAACACCTTTGCGGGTGATGCGGTAATCGAGATGCGGCCCAGTGGCCAGGCCGGTCGCACCGACGTAGCCAATGAGCTGGCCTTGTTGAACCTTTTCTCCGGCTTGAATGCCGGCCGCCAATCTGGACAGATGGCCATACATGGTGCTGAACTCGCTGCCATGCTGGATCTGAACGAACTTGCCAAATCCGTTCTTCCAACCGGCAACTGCCACGCGTCCGCTACCCGCGGCGTAAATCGGCGTGCCCGTCGGCGCCGAATAGTCGACGCCCAGATGCGGTCGGAAAACGCCCAACACGGGATGGAACCGCCGTCGCGAAAATTTGGAGCTGATTCGGGAGAATTTGAGAGGAGACTTCAGAAGGTCGCGCCTCAAGGCCCGGCCGCTGGCGTCGTAAAACTCTGAGCGCCCTTCCGAGTCGGCGAATCGAAAAGCAGAATAGATCTTGCCCTTGTTGCTGAACTCCGCCGCCAGGATTCGTCCGTACTTTACAAACTCGCCGTCGCGATGCTGCTTCTCCACGGCTAATTTGAAATGATCACCCGGCTGCAACTCGGTATTGAAGTCGATGTCGTAGGAAAAGGTCTCGGCCATCTCCAGCGCCAGTTCGTCACCCTCATTCATCTCGTTCAGCGTTTGAAACAACGAGCCGCGGATGGTGCCTGCAAGGAGCTCTCGCCGCGTGGCGTACTCAAAAGGCTTCATCTCCGCCTTATAGCCCTGATCCGTCAAAAAAACCTCGACATACTTGTCCAGATCGATGGCATAGCTAAACATCTTCAAAGTGCCATCGGGCAACTTCTCCAATTCAAACCGGTTGCCAACGATGAGCTTCTTGAGGTTATAGATCGGCTTGGTAACGGCCACCAGTTGCTGCACCATCTCCTGGGGAAGGTTGTACGCGGTGAGCACATCACCCAGCGTCATGTTCTTCTTGATGTGTCCTTCAAACCGTTCGATCAGTGTTTGGGGAGGCAAGGGCGCGGGAAGTCTCACAGTCGCCTGAAGTGGCGGACCTTCATCGGTGCGAGAACGGTAGTGCGAAACAGCCCCAAACAAGGCCAACAGCGCACACGCCACGTTAATAAAAAGAACCCAACGATGATTCCTGTAGTTCCAGCTATTTCTGAGTCGCAACGATGAGAAAAGCTTCTTGAACACGAGTCCCTCCTGAGTTGCCTCAATGGTTCTGTATCAAGTCTCTCTGTAAGAAGGGGTAACCCTAACAGAAGCCCCAGGGCATTTCAACAAGATCAATCGGCACAATGAAGTCCCGGTCTTATGGGTCGATCGGCAGCTTGACCGGCTGCTCTTTGGGCAGTGACGCCTCACGTGAACCGCGCATCAACCTTCACGATGTCGAAATCATCCCGTGATAGGTATCGATGAGTGTCTTCAGCAGTCGCGGAGCGAGTGGGACTTGAAGGGGCTGGCCAGGTTTCTTAACTTGAGCTTCGGGCTTTCCGGATGGACTCGGAAACCCGAAGCGAAATTGTGACAACCGTCTCAACGTGTCACCCGGATTGCAAGATCTTGTGTGTCGCTGGCTGGCGTTGTTTGGCTGTCTGTGGCCCGCACGGTGAAGCTGAATAAGCCCATGGTTGTGGCTTTTCCAGTAACCGCACCGGTGCTCGCATTCAGGGACAGGCCCGACGGCAGGCTGCCTGACATGATGGACCAAGAGTAGGGAGTCACGCCTCCCGTCGCCTGGATCGTTTGGTTGTAAGACTTGTTGCGTTTGGCATTGGGAAGACTGCTGGTGGTGATATTTATCGAGGGAACGGTTGGATTTTGAACCGTGATCGAGAGTTCTCGATTGTCGCTATCTGTGGGTAACTGGGCATCAACCACCTGGACGACGAAAGTAGAGGATCCCTGGGTTGTTGGAGTCCCTGAGATAATGCCGGAATCGGTAATACCCAAGCCCGCCGGCAATGAACCGGAGGTGACCGACCAGTGGTAAGGCGTGCGGCCTCCGGTGGCCTGGACGGCGGTGTTGTAAAAGGTTCCGACCGTTCCAGTAGGTAGCGTCGTAGTCGTAATCAGCAGTTTGGGAGGGACTCCGCTGGCAAACTCGTAAGCACCGATGTCGTAACTTCCGTCACTGGATCGAGCTTCACTCGACTGATGCTTGAGATACTGCCGCAAGACATCGTGGTTCGGAAACACTGCAGGGGCCGGGAACGTACCCACGTTGATGCAGGCAGAACCAGCAGCAAGGTTATAGTTTTGGCCGAGCTCGTCGGCGAAGCCGGGCGATGCCCCCAGCACCGACGTCCCATCATTGTTCACCGTGCCGCTGAACGAGGAAGCAAACGAGATCACCCAGCCAGGCTTCAACCAGTTATGGCTGAAATCCATGATCCCGGCATCGTCCAGTAATGACAGCGTGCTGCCTGCAGCCGTGACGTAAGCAATGTTGTTTCGGAAATCACAGCGTTCCTCGTTGGTCGACAGGCGCACGATCGTGGTTCGATCGGTTCTCGTTGAAATAATCGAATTGTTGTAGAAGTACAAGGTCCCCTTGCGGTAATCAGCAGTCGCGCCGCTATCACCGCCGTAGTGAGCAATCTGGCGGTTCCCTGCTGCATCCGGCTCGATGAGTACGTTTCCATAGACATGAGTGAATCGGTATCCCGGATCTGTCAGAATCAATGTGCTGTCCTCGCCGTCAACCAAGTCCAACTGCCGGTTGCCACCCTCAATCCAGTTGTAGCGAACCACCAGGCCAGCCGATCGATCCTTCAGATTGTTGCCGGAACACCCGGCTCGCAACGGGCCAAAGCGGTTGTATTGAAACGTGATGCCAATGGCGGCGGTGTAATTGTTGTGCTCGAAGATGCTGCCGGTATTGCCGTTGTCGTAGATGTAGTTTCCTTCCACCAGAATATTGCGGGAAGCGAGCGCACTACTCGACGCGACGAAAAAACCGTTCCCGCTGTCATGAATGATGCAGTTACGGACGGTGATGTTCTCACCCTTCTCCACATAAATGGACGAAGCGTTGTTAGTGTAGGATTGCGTGCTTTCGCTGGCCGCCACAAATGTGTACGGAGGACGTGCGCTGCGGATGTCGAGGTTTTCCAGGGTGATGAATTTAGGCAAGGTGTCTGCTGGAACGTTGGCTCCTCCGATCTTGATGACACCGCGGGTTTCATTCCAGTAGTTCAGCGTAGAACGAGTCGTGGCTCCGTTCCCATCGATGACCGGCAACTCACCGCCAGGTCCCGGAACGCCTCGAACCGTGATGGGAGCTGCCTGTGTGCCCTGCCGGCAAATGACCCATTTCTCCTTGTAGGGGGTTGACCGCCAGTAAATTAGCACCGTGTCACCCGCTTGCAATGACTCCCACGGAACCTGTCCAATGGCAGTGAGCGGCTTGTTTGGCCCTACCTCAAAGGTCGCTGCTTGCAGGTTGATGCAAGCCAAGAAAAGCAGACACGTGGCAAGCATCGAAATTGGAGTTTTGCCATTCTTCATCGTTTGTCCTCCTGGTGGATAGCAAAGGCTGCAAGACAGTCAATGCAGGGGTAGTGCCAAAGTCAACAGTGGCCCGAAACTCTCCTTAAGCTCAAGAGAATCCAAACCATTCCAGGGTGGTAGGGCATTCGCCAATGGACACTAATGTTCCACTGATTGCCAGGATGATTCCTGCCTGCCCGTAAAGAAGCTTCTAAGAAAATGGCGCGCAAGTTCTTTGATTTCATGGGAGCGTATCCCTAAGAAAATCCCCTCTCGGGAGGGGTGGCGCGCAGCGACAGCGGTCGCGCAGCGCCGGGGTGGGTCCGTCGCAGCCCTCCACAACCCACCCCATGGCCTGACGGCCCTTGCCCCTCCGAGGAGGGGATTTAATTGCCATTTTCTTTCTCACTTCACACCGCGCACCCCAGCGGTGTTCGGGACTCCGATGAAAATCCCCTCCCCGGAGGGGTGGCGGTGAAGCCGCCGGGGTGGGTCTCGGTTCACGCCAACCCACCCCTCGGGCCCAAAAGCTCTCGCCCCTCCGAGGAGGGGAAGCGTTGGCCATTTTCATCGGTCGTGGCGCCGCAAAGCGGCATGGAGAACTCCTCTGAAAATGCCTTCTGAATGTAGGAGGAGCTATCTCGGAAGCGACAGGGAGGGTCTTATCTCCACGGCAAGAACACAGCACACCTGAGACATGTACTCTTCGAATGCGGGGCGTCGTGGAGACCAGGCGTGGATGTTGAGGCACTCTCAAAAGAGGGATCGGAAGCCTTGCATGGGGATTCGGTAGATGCAATAATCGCATGCTTTTGGAACCGGATCAGGATCATCCAAAGTCCACGTTTGCGCGTTGAGATTTTCTTCAGATCTAAACATCTAAAACGATTCAGCCGGTTCGCTGTCCCGTCTGAGGGCAACACCCATGTGTGTTCACGGATCTGTTATCCAAACGTCACCGATTGATCTGGCTTGCCAATCGAATCCATAACCCAACTTCACCTATGAAGACTTTGACAAGGGAGCGCGCAACTCGGGCCGCGCTCCCTATCTACAGCGCATTTTTGGTTTTGCTGGTGTCGACAATTTTTCCGGCCTTCACTCTGGCCCAGGACGCGCCGTTGACGCGCCACCAGGAGAGGCGTCAGCAGCGCGAGGCCAAGAGCAAGTCGCTCAAGCCCTATCAGCCAGGTTCGCTGGAAGCCGGCACGCTTTATGTCCAAAAGGAAAAATTGTTGGAACGCTTTACCGAAGGATGGAAAGGGATGCACCCGAAACTGGGAGGACTGAGCACTGGCTCTGGATTCGCGGGGGGGATCCGCTATGCGCCCCGGATTGCCGAGGGCCGCGTGAATTTCCAAACGTCAGGCGCCATCTCACCCCGTTTGTATCAGTTCTACGATCTCAAGCTGGGCGCGCCCAAGCTGCTGGACGGGAAACTCTTCACCGAATTTTATTCGCGTTACCGCAGCTACCCGCAGGAGGATTTCTTTGGACTTGGTCCCAGTTCCCTCAAACAGGATCGAACCAACTTTGCCCTCGAGGATTCTTTGTTCGACATTTCCTTGGGTTGGAACTGGACGAAATGGCTGACAACCGGTGTCACCGCTGGGCATCTCAAGACCAACATTGGGCGCGGAACCGATAGCCGGTTCCCCACTACAGAGTCGGTCTTCAGCCCTGCAGCCCTGTCCGAACTGGCTCAACAGCCGAGCTACAACCACCTGGACGCACTTCTCCGAGTTGACTACCGTGATGAACCACTGAATCCACACTCGGGAGGGAAATACCAGCTCCTTTATGGCTACTACGACGACCAGAAACTGGGCCGGTACAGCTTTCGCCGCCTCGACGCGGAGGTGCAGCAACACTTTCCCTTTCTCAAGAAGAAACGCGTGATCTCGTTTCGGGCGCTCGCCTCTCTGTCGGATACCAATCCGGGTCAGAGCATGCCGTTTTACCTGATGCAGGAAGTGGGAGGCGCAGACTCGCTGCGAGGTTATCGGGAGTTCCGATTCCGCGACCGAAATCTGCTGGTGATGAATCTTGAATACCAATGGGAGGCTTTCTCCGGCCTCGACATGGCAATTTTCGGGGACGCTGGGAAAGTCGCCTCGCGACGACGTGACATCAACCTGAAAGATCTGGAAAGTGACGTGGGATTTGGGTTTCGGTTCAATAGCATTAAATCGGTCTTCCTGCGCATTGATATCGCCTTCAGCCAGGAAGGCACGCGCGTCTTCTTCAAATTTGGGCCGGCGTTCTAATCAAAATCGCAGCATCCCATAAGTAACCAGTAGAGTAGGAGCGTGCGCGGCCTTCGTGAAAAGGGACGCCCGCTCCCCTCGTCGAACCGGACGTGCAGATTTCCCGCATCCGGCTCTCGCAGTAACTGTCACCGCTGGCTTGTCGCAGGGCAGTCGAGGGGAGACTTACAAGTAAACCAGCCCGAGACGTTGGAGCTGTTGGTAGTAAGTCACTCCTTCCGGTGGGCGGAAGGGCCGCTGACTGCGCCGCTTGAGGTGCTGCGTCAAGCGGTCGCGCACGTACGTGTTGATCTGCCGGAACGCAGCACGGGGGTATCCAAAACGAAAGTAGTTCGCCCAGCCATTCAAATGTCCATTCAGATCCTCAATCAGCATTGGGATGGGATAGCAGCAACGCCGACCACTGGTCAACTCTCGCAGCTTGGCCCGCTCCCGTTCGAGGGCCTTCTTGGACGGAGCCACGTTCAGGTAGCGATGGCCTCGTCCCTTGCGGTCGCGGTCAAAGCGGAACGTGAATCCCAGAAAGTCCAGACTCGTTCCTTCCTGCTTCAGATCGATCACCCGGGTCTTGTCCCGATTGATCTCCAATCCCATCCAGGTTTCCAGCTTCGATTCGATGAACCCCTTGAGCTTCGGGCTTTGATAGCGCGCCAGCACGACAAAGTCGTCGGCATAGCGCACCAGCTTCGCCTTGGCCCAGTGGGCTGGCCCACTGGCTCGCTGAAACACCGTGTCGAACCAATGCAGGTACAGGTTGGCCAGCAAGGGAGAAATCACGCCCCCCTGCGGCGTCCCTTTCCGCGACCGGCTTACCTTCGGCGTTCCGCTCTCACTGCCAAGCGGCTCCACCACCGGTGCTTCCAACCACAGTCGGATCAACTTCAGCACCGACCGGTCGGCAATCCGCATTCGCAGGCAAGCCATCAGCCGCTCGTGCGGAATCGAATCAAAGTAGCCCTTCAGGTCCGCGTCATACACCGCCTGATATCCGGCCTGCACGTGGCCGCGAATCTCGTCCAAGGCCTGATGCGCCGAACGGCCCGGTCGAAACCCGTAGGAACAATCTTCGAAGTCCTGCTCAAAGATCGGCTCCAGAATCAGCAGGGTGGCCATCTGCACCACCCGTTCCCGCAGCGTCGGTATGCCCAGCGGTCTGAGCTTCCCGTTGGCTTTGGGGATGTAAACGCGTCGTACCGCCTTCGGTCGGTAGGTCTTGGCTTGGAGCGCTTGCTGGATTTCGTCCAGAAACGCCACACGCCTCTCGCCGCTGGCATCGATCTCTTCGATCGTGACCCCATCGACGCCGGGTGCTCCCTTGTTCGCTCGCACCCGGTTCCAGGCCGCCTCCAGCGTGTCGCGCCGATAGATCCGGTCGTACAACACGTAAAACCGGAACTTCGGCTCCTGCTTGGCCTTTTGGCCCAGCTTCTGTCTCAGTTGAGAAAGTTTCACCGACAGGCCCGGTTCGCGCTCCGTCGCCGGAACCCTCCCCTTGGTCTGTGGCTGCCCCGTAGTGGGATTTGCGTCCAAGCGGCTTTCTCCTCCTCTTACAGTTGCTCGCTACTGCTCAGGCCCCTTCGCTCCACGGTCGTTACCCGCTTCCCCGCTACTATGAGCCTGTCCGACTCCCGAACGGAGCCGCTTCCGAGGTTATGTATTCCCCCAGAGCGTTGGCGTCGTCTCCGCCGCCACCCCGCCGGGCCTCCCAGGTTCCTCGGCCGATCTGTCTCCACGCGCCGTCCCCAACCACCCCGGCAAGCCCAGCGACTGCTCGTGCCCATTTCTTCATCGCTGGCATCAGGCTTCATCTCTCTCTGGCGGACTGGCCACTTGCAAGTTCGCGTAACGAGGCCGAATCAGGTTCGCAGTCGCTACGGCTCGCGGATTCGCCTCCCAAGGCTTCGTCACTCGGATTACTCCGATCCACGCTCGGTTGGCTATCTATTGAATAGGCAATTGATAGAATGAACTCCTTTCAGTTCATAAGATCGGCCAGGCTTTGCCTGGCGCTCCAGAGACACGGAGGGGCGGAAAGTGAATCGGAGAACCGAAGAGAACCGATGGATATCAAGGTCGTCCCACGACTGCATTGGGCGTCGCGATACTTTGTTTAGAACGACGAATCTCTTCTCTGAAACTCTCTCCTTCACTGACAAAGCCTGGAAGATAGCTCCCTACGCGCCTACGTCAGCCTGGAATCACCTGATGCCGAGTGGGTTCGCTTGTCTCCGGACTCTCCGTGTCTCTGTGTCTCTGTGGTTTCATTTCTTGGGTTTGGCTTGTCGTGTCGTGTTACTCCTGTTCGTCGTGGCGTTTTTCTTTTCTTCTACAGCCAGCGCACAAAAATTCCGCCCAGACGACCCCATCTGGACAGATGAAGACAACCTGAATGTTCCCGATCTGAAGTCTGCTACGATGGCCGACTATTATGACTTTCTGGAAAATACGTTTTTCGGCCCGGGCGACGAGCGTCGCATCCGAGCGGTTAACGTGAACACACTTGGCGAAGTCCCGGACTCCAACTGGTTCACGAACCGGCACGGTCGCAAGACGATGACGATCGAGCAGTTGGTCCGCGGTCCCGACCAAGGTGGCCCATCGCGAGAAAAGAAATGGCAGGTAATCCGCAACAAGCAAGGCGGCATCACGCCCGGTTTCCGTGCTGTCGACGCAACTGGCACGACCTACCAGCTAAAGTTTGACCCGCTGAGCAATCCCGAAATGGCTACGTCGGCAGAAGTCATTTGTACCAAGTTCTTCCATGCGATTGGCTACTTTGTCGCCGAGGACTATCTCGTTTCATTCTCGCGCGACGAGATTGAGTTAAGCCCGAAAGCGCAGTTTGTAGACCTCACTGGCAAGAGACGGCCAATGACAGCGAAAGACGTCGATGAAATTCTCGATCGAGCCTTTCAGGGAACGGATGGACGTTATCGCGCCGTTGCCAGCAAGTTCATCGAAGGAACTCCGATTGGCGAATACCGCTACCACGGGACCCGCCCAGACGACCCCAATGATATTTTTCCGCACGAGCACCGCAGGGAATTGCGCGGGCTGAGGGTTTTCAGCGCCTGGCTGAACCACGACGACTCGCGCAGCGTCAACACCTTCGACACGCTGGTGAAAGGGAATGGGAGCCAATTTATCCGGCACTACCTGTTCGATTTTGGCTCGACGCTCGGCAGCGCAAGCTTGTTTGCGCAGAAACCACGAGCGGGCAATGAATATCTTTGGGAGCCGGGGCCGACATTCAAATCCCTTTTCAGTCTCGGCCTATGGGTACGCCCTTGGATTCGCGTGGACTACCCGAACTATCCTTCCATTGGCAATTTCGAAGCCGATTTCTTTCAACCTGAAAAGTGGAAGCCGGAATACCCTAATCCGGCTTTTAAGAACCTGACCGATGAAGACGCCTTCTGGGGAGCGAATCTGGTGATGGCCTTTGACGATGATCAAGTGCGGGCTATCGTCAAAACGGGACAGCTCAGCGATCCTCGCGCCGAAGCCTATCTCACGGAAACGCTCATCAAGCGCCGTGACAAAGTCGGAAGATTCTGGCTGAACCAGGTGAATCCCCTGGACCAGATCCGCGTGGACAGAAATGCTCTCGTGTTTGACAACGCTGCCGTCCGGCTGCTGAAAGGAATTCCTGCAGCCGACAGCTACCAGGGCCAGTGGCATCGCTTTGACAATCACAAACAAACGCAGGAGCTTGCTGGTGGCAAGATAACAGCCAAGGACCAGCGGCTGGAAATTCCTTCTACAGCTTTCGAGGGACCCTCTGACGGCGTCGGTCACTACGCTTTGGCTGCGATCACAACCCACAGCAGCCATCATCCGAATTGGGCCCGCCCGTTGCGAGTCTATTTGCGGAAAACCGGCACGGACGTCTCAGTGGTGGGAATCGAAAGGGATTGATTTCCAGCTAGTGTTCAACTTCAGATGAATAGTCCTTCGCCCGCGGGTTCTCCCATCACTCTATGGAGCGCGGTATCCCTGACGCCGCCTCGGCGCGAATGGGGAAGGCGTCCTTCAGACGGCGACTGTGTCGATCAACCGATAGCGTGCATCACCGCGCGGAGCGCGCCTCCCACGTTCTGGAGCGTTATTGAAAGCCACTGGGTTTAAGCACATGGACCGAGAGCCGGGCCGGACAACGACAGACCATCACCAAGGCTCGCTGCCCGTGGGCCAACGCACTCAAACGTCCCGATTCATTCCCTTTGGCCGATTCGAATGACCAAGGCTTCCCCAGAGCAGGTTCACAGAGCAGTTACCCAGTTCTCCAGCGCGATTCTGACGATGCAGGCCGTGGACGATCTGGAGAGGCTCGTGGTAGCGCTTTGGGTTGAGTTGCAAACGCTGCGGCTCGATATCGCCTACTGTGGCATCAACATTTTTCATGAGGCTGAACAAACTCTGGACTTCTACGGGGTTCATGAAGCCGGCCTCCTCATTGGGCCGGACATTCCATTCTCGCTTTGTTTCCAGTGTGAAGGCCTGCCTCGCCTAGCCGAAGCGCTGCAGCATTTCAAAGAAGGGAAGTTGTTTTGCTACACGGCCTCAGCTCGCGACATGACGGAATGGATGGGAAGGCTCCAGCAAGCTGGGATTGACGTCACCGGTCCCACCCCCCCTGTCTCCGATGAGATGTACAACCTGGTGGAAGTACCTTTCAATGGCGGCACGATGGTTCTGGCGCGAAGGCTCGACAACCCTTTTGACGACGACGCCATGTCGATCATCCAGAGCCTTGGACAGATCCTCTCGTTCGGCTACACCCGCTATGAGGACCTGAAAAAGCTGGAGCAGCAAAACCAGGAACTGCGTGTCGGTCTGGCTATCGACCGCGTGCACGTGCAGGTGCTGGCCATGGAGCGGGCGCAAGACTGGGGCCGGGTGCTCAACATCATGCGGAAGGAGCTGCTCGCTCTGGGCATGAAGTTTACGGGTTGCGGCATCAACATCATTGACGAAGAGGCCCAGCGCTTTCGCCAGCACATCATTCTGTCGTCAGTTGTTCGAAATCGATTCAAGCCGTCACTTCCCTCTCAGCCCATTGACGAAGAGACCGACCTTTACGTGACAGAGCACGTGATGATTCCGGGAAAGGTCCCCACTCCTGCCGCCATGGAGGCATGGCGGAACAAGACGATTTTGAGGCGTGTTCTGGAAGGCGAAGAGCTGGCCAAGGTGGCTGAGCGTTCCAGCCGGAATATGGGGTTTGCGGTTTCACCTCTCGAGTCGTATCCGCGGTGCCTGCTGGATGTACCCTTTTCACATGGCTTGATTGCGCTATCGGCAACTCAGCCCGAAGATCTGACGCGGGCGGACCAAAAGGTTCTGCAGCAGATGGCTCAGGCGATCTCTGTGGCCTATGCCCGGTTTCTGGACTTCGAACAACTCGAGAAGAAGAATCGTGAGTTGAAGGAAGCGCAGAGCCAGTTGGTGCAGTCAGCCAAGCAGGCTGCCATGGGACAACTTGTGGCTGGCGTGGCGCATGAAATCAACACGCCGCTGGGCGCCATCAACAGCAACTTCGATGTGACGGCACGGGCGCTGAATCTGGTTCGCGAGGAACTGGCCCGCCAGCCTGCCGGCGTTAGCGAGAAGTCGCACCAGCTGTTTGCGACCATTGATTCCTTGATGGAGGTCAGCCGGTTGGCGTGCGCCCGCATCATCCGCATTGTGCGCGACCTGCGAAACTTTGCGCGTCTGGACGAAGCGGATTTCAAAGAAGTGAACCTCAATGAAGGCATCGAGAGCACCCTGTCCCTGCTGCAGCACGAACTGCGCGGCCGCATTGACGTCATTCGAGACCTGGCCGAGCTGCCGCTGGTTCCCTGCTACCCCAACCGCCTCAACCAGGTGTTCATGAATCTGCTGGTGAATGCGATTCAGTCCATTAGCGGCAAGGGCCAGATTCGCATTCAGACTGGCTTGGAAAATCAACAGGTGCGGATTTCCATTTCCGACTCAGGGTCAGGCATCAAGCCGGCGCACCTCGAAAAGATCTTTGACCCCGGCTTCACGACTAAAGGCGTCGGAGTCGGCACAGGCCTGGGCCTTTCGATCTCAGCACGGATTGTTCAGGACCACCGCGGATCGATTTCGGTGGAAAGCGAAGTGGGCAACGGAACGACGTTTTTGATCTCACTTCCGCTGGAACGAGCCGTGGATCCGTTGCACGCCGAAGCAGCGACCGTCGAGAAGCAAGGGTAAACGCTTCCCAGGCTCAGGGATTGGCATCAGCTTGGGAGTACGGGCTTCCCTCCCGTACTTTTTGGCCAAGAACACGTTCGTGGCTTCCGGCAACACCTCTGCGGGCAGGACGCCTCGCACTCCCAGGCGCACGGACCGACTGCTGGATTCAAGCTTTCGCTGGGATTCGTCTGAACCCCAGCCTGAAGACCCATCTTGACGACTCATTAACACTCCGGCGAACAGCGAACCACAGCGGCTTCATCATGCAATCACTGCGTAAAGCCATGCAGCGCATTTTTGACATTCGCGAGCGAGAATTCCTCCGCGTGCTGCTGATGTCCGCCTATTTGCTGCTGGTAATCGCTTGCTACGTCATCACCAAGTCAGTCCGGGATGCAATGTTTCTGAAGGAAATCGGGATCGACCAACTCCCCTATGTCTTCATTCTGATTGCCCTTGTCGTTGGCGTCATTTCCTCCAGCTATTCCAGAGCCGCTTCCCGTGTTTCGCTAAGCACGCTGATCCGCATCACCTCGCTCATCGCCATCTCGAATCTTTTCCTATTCTGGTTGTCTCTGCACCGCACCGGCGCCTGGATGTTTTACGTGCTCTACATCTGGGTGAGTGTCTTTGGAGTCATTACGGCTTCACAGTTTTGGTTGCTGGCGAATTATGTTTTCAACCCGCGGGAAGCCAAGCGGCTTTTCGCGTTGGTCGGAGCCGGAGGGGTGCTGGGAGGAATTTTCGGGGGAGCATTCACCAGGTACGGCGCTCATTGGTTTGGCACGGAAAATCTGCTGCTCTGGTGCATGGGCTTCATGGGTCTCACGGTCCTCATTCTGGAGCGCGTGTCCCGTGAAGCCTCGGTTGCCCCGACTTCCATCGCCAGCGATAGAGAGCCACAAGTTGAGCAAAGCGAAACGGGCCGCCTGCTGCGGCTCATTAGGAGTTCGCGCCACTTGACGATGCTGACTGCCATTCTTGGAATTACGGTCATTGTCGAATCTTGTGTCGACTACCAGCTCAAATTTCTTTCCAGCCAGGCATTCGACTCGCAAGACCAGCTGACGTCGTTCTTCGGCACGCTCTTCGCCTATCTGGGAGTGGCTTCGTTGCTGTTCCAGATCTTTCTAACGGGACGGATCTTGAAGCGATTTGGAGTCGGCGCCTCAATTCTGTTCATGCCGGCCAGCCTCTTTGCCGGCTCCATTGTGCTGGCGCTCTTCCCCAGTCTCTGGGCGGTTGGGTTTCTGAAGATCAGCGATGGCAGCTTTCGTTACTCGATTCATCGCTCGGGAATCGAGTTGCTGTATTTGCCGGTTCCGATGTCCGTCAAGAACCAGGTCAAGGGCTTCATCGATATGTTCATCGACCGCTTTGGACGGGGGCTGGCCGGCCTGCTGCTGATTTTTTTCTCCCGGATCGTTCCTCTTTCAATTTCTCAGCTCAGCCTCCTGGTTTGCGGCATGATTGGCGGCTGGGTCTATTTGTCGATTGCCGTTCGCAAGGAATACCTGAACCAATTCCGCCTGGCACTCGAAAAGAAGACGCTGCACCCGGAAATGCTGCGTTTGCCCATTGCCGACAGCGCAACACTGGAACCCATTCTCCGCGTGCTCGACAGCCAGGATGAGCGACAGGTGCTGTATGCATTGAGCCTCTTGGAAGACGCCAGCCCGGCGGTCTGGTCCGCCCAGGCTCTTCCGTTGCTGCAACACCCGTCCCCCAGGGTACGCGCTCTGGCGCTCGAACGCCTGGCAGCCGAGCCAATAAGCAAACTGGCAGAGGCTGTGCGCCAGCGCTTGCAGGATCCGGATCTGGAGGTTCGCGCCGAAGCCATTCATTACTTGTGCTGTCTGGAAGGGGCTTCGCCCGAAGCGCTGGTTGGGGAGTTTCTGCGACACCCGAACTATGCCGTGGTTGCGGCTGCCGTCAGGGCTATTTCGAAGCATCACTGGAATGCCGAAGGCCTGATCGAGCAGCGCTTCATCGAGCGCGCACTCCACGAGCAAGGCCCGCAGCGCGAGGCGGCACGCACGGCTGCGGCCGGTGCGCTGGGTCTGGTTGCGCCCGACTCGCCCCTGTTGCCCTATTTGAACCGGCTGCTTCAGGACGACTCCCTCGAGGTTTCGCGCAATGCGATTCGCAGCAGCGGAACACTGCAATACCACGAGGCGTTGCCGCGGCTGGTACCCCGGCTCGCTGACTCCCGGCTCCGGCATGAGGTGCGGCAGGCCTTGATCCAATACGGTGATCGCATCGTGGGAACCCTCGGCGACAGCCTGCACGATCCGAAAGCATCCTTGCGGGTGCGGGCCAACATTCTCAAAGTGCTTTCACAGATGAATAGTCAGGAAGCCGTGAACGCACTGATCCGCAGCCTTCCGCGTTTGGACCCGTTTCTCGGCCATCGCGCCATTAAGGCCCTCAATAAGATGCGCGTCAGGTTTCCGAGGCTCTCCTTTGCGGACGCGGCCCTTGACCTGGCAATCCTGGACGAGTTGAGGGATTACTATGAGTTTGGAATCATGCTGCGTTCGGACGAAATAAAACAGTCTGAGAATCGGGCCGTGTTGCGGCTGCTGCGCCAGGCTCTACAAGAGCGCATGGATCAAAAGCTTGAACGTGTGTTCCGATTGCTGGGCCTTCGCTATCCTCCGGCTGATATCTATTCCGCATACAACGGTCTGCGGAGTCAGCGAAGTCACCTGCGAGCCAGCGCCATCGAGTTTTTGGATAATCTGCTGCTGCCGAACATGAAGCAGTTGCTCTTCCCCATCCTGGAAGAGTCGGCCGCAGATACTCTTCTGGCCCACGGCAGTCAACATTTCGGTCTGCGCCACAAGTCTCGAGTCGCCTATCTCGAGCAATGCATTATCGGCCGCGACACCTGGCTGAAGACCATCTCGCTTTACGCCGCTGGTGACTTGGGCCTAGCCGAGTTGGCTCCGGCTGTTCGTTCGGCCAGCTCAAGCGAGAATCCGATGATCCGCCAGACCGCCCAGCGCAGTTTAAGGCTGCTTGAGGGATCGCAAGCCGTCGTATAGCATGATGATCTGGCGGGAGTCGCATCCTTTGAGATGAGCATACATTGCTATGTTAACCATCGTTGACAAAGTCTTGTTCTTGCAAAACGTGGACATCTTCAATCACGCCACCACAGAAGAGTTGGCGTTCATCAGTTCCATTGCCCGCGAAGTGGAAAAACCTCAAGGTTCGGTTCTTTTTCGCGAGGATGAAAGTGCAGACGCCATGTATCTGGTGGTAACGGGAAAGGTGAGGCTGCACAAAGCCGACCAGGAAATTCTGGTCGCTGGAGAACGGCAAGCCTTTGGTACCTGGGCGCTGTTCGACACTGAGCCCCGGCTGATGACGGCCACCGCCCTCGAAGACGTGCGCCTCTTGCGGATTGAGCAGGAGGAATTCTACGACCTGCTTTCAGATCATATTGAGATTACCCAGAGTGTTTTCAAGGCGCTGGTGCAGCGCATAAAGCGCCTTATAGGCAGCTAGGCTCGACCGACGTTCGGGCGTATTAGGGCTCGACGATTCTCTATGAAGCAATCGTTACTGAACCTGCGAGGCTACGCCTGCGACGCCATTGCGAGTAAGAAGGCGGGGGGCGCGTAGGAGCGAGCCGTCAGAATGGAACTTATTGCATTCGTCCCTTCTTCAGGAGAGCTGGCCAGTTCAACACGATGCGGATGCTAGGTGAAGGGGCATCCGCTGGGGGAACTGCAAAGAGGAAACGCTGGCCGTCGGCCGTGACTGCGTAGTTGGGCGCTCCATATGGACTCCATTCGCGCACATCAAAGAGGGCCTTGGGAGTACCAGCGTGGAATGTTCCCTCCGTCGAGACCTCAACCGCCATGAGTTTTCGATCAGAGGAAATGTAGAACAACTCTTTTCCGTCCCCTCGCCATCTGTGACTTGGCCAACCGCCTGCCGAGATCGACCAAACTCCGGCCGGCGACCAAACTTCAGCCGAAGGAGGAAAGGGCCGAACATATATTTCTGGACCTTTTCCAGACTCGTCCGAGATATAGGCGAGCCAGCTTCCGTTGGGGGAGAAGCGCCCCCCAAATGCTGCATTTACCTTCGACTGGGGAAAGCGGGTCGGCTGGCGATCACCAAAGAGCGGCAGCACCCACAAGGTGAAAGCTCCATCCGCTTCTGGAGGAAGGCTAAAGTAAGTAATAAAGCGTCCATCTGGAGACCAATCGCTGGCGAACTTGTTGTCTTCTGACTTGAACAGGAGTTCCTCTGGAGCCGGGCCGCTAGTGGCCTTCTGATACAAGTCCCAGTTACCATGCCGGGGCGAGGAAAAAACGATGCGACTCCCGTCGGGCGACCAGATGTGCGAAGCGGTGGCTGGTTCGGAGGTAAATCGCGAGCGCGTGCCACGGAGTAAATCGAGCAGCCAAACATCAAAAGGTTCGAACAGCGGATTTTCGTTCCGCACTGCGACAGTCTTTCCGTCAGGCGAAAGGGAGAGTCCAACATAGGCATCCGGGGTCCCAACCCGACCTATGCGCTGACCCACCCGGTTGAACCAGACCAGTTCCCGCAGGTTCTGGCTGCTGCTGTAAGTGAGAACACCGGTTTCCGAGACCGAGAAGGCCCCCTTCATTTGTTGCGCAATAACCGTCAATTGATCTGCAATCGGGAGGGCTTCCCCTTTGAGCTGAAGTCTCGCGGCATCGAACGGTTGGGCCATGAGCGTCCAATTCCGGACAAACAACAGATAGCCCGGTGGCGCGTAGGCAGCGTTGGACCTATCACCCAAAAGGCGTTTGCTCTCTGGGGAATCCAATGACCCCACATAGATGCCGCGAGTCTCCACCCGAGGGCTGTACGCAGTAAACAGAAAGTGGCGCCCATCCGGCAAGAAATGGGGTGCCCACCGAGCTTTTTCGAGCAGCGTTTCCTCGTGCGTTCCCTCGCGCGTCGTGGCCACCGGAGTCACGAGACCCCCATCCTGAGAGATACGAGAAAGCCCATAACCACGGCTGAAGAGAATCGTGCCGTTCCGACTCCAGGTTCCTTCGCTCGAAGCGCGAACATCACAGAGCGCCTGTGGAGGGCCGCCGGCCACCGGGATCTTCTTGAGTTTGCCCTGGCCGAAATACGCGAGAGACTGACTGTCCGGAGACCAGAAGGGGTGAGATGCGCCCTCCGTTCCGGCCAACGCTTGCGCATTGGGGCTTTCGAGCGCGCGCAGATATAGCTGAGATTGTCCCAATGCGTCGTTGGCCACGAACGCCACTAAGCGCCCGTCAGGAGAGATAGCAGGGACTTCTCCCAATGGAAAAGTCATCTTTTCCGGCGGAGAAAGGGAAACGTGTAGCGCGGTGCCCTCTGTGGGTGAGTGGCGAAAATACGCAACCGCCAGCGCCAGGACCGCTACTGATAGGACTGCGGCGGCGGTCCAGGCGAAGCGTTCCCTTTTCTTTAGTCTCACTGACTGCGGATCCAAGGTCGCTGACATTGGATCGGTGAGCATCTCAAGATCAAACGCGATATCGCTCGCTGACTGGTAACGCTCCTGTGGGTCCTTCTCCAGGCAATGCCCAATGATTCGTTTTAGGGCGGATGGAACGGGAGGATTCAGGCCGGCAAGGTCGCCCGGCTCCTCTTTCACAATGGCATTCATCGTCTCCACGTCTGACTTGGCCCGGAATGCCCGTTGACCTGAGAGCATCTCGTAAAGGATGGCTCCGAAGCTAAACAGGTCCGCGCGGTGATCCAGGGACTCACCCCGCACCTGCTCGGGAGCCATGTAGCCGACCGTCCCCAGCACCAGTCCCGGATGAGTTCCGGCTTGCGTTTCGGAGGTATCTATACGGGTGCCTTTGACCTCAGGACGAGTCAGCTTGGCTAAGCCAAAGTCCAGAATCTTGAGGCGGCCGTCCTGAGTCAGGAACAAGTTCTCGGGCTTCAGGTCCCGGTGCACGATTCCCTTCTCGTGGGCCGCCGCTAAACCGCGAGCAACTTGCACGGCAATCCCGATGGCTTTGCTCTGCAGAAGGGCCTTGCCTTTCAATCGATCCCGTAGCGTCTCGCCCTCCAGCCGTTCGCAGACGATATACGGCGACCCCTCATGTGCCCCCACGTCATAAATGGCCAGGATGTTGGGATGATTGAGCCGCCCTGCAGCACGCGCCTCCTGCTCGAAGCGACGCAGCCGGTCGGCATCCGTAACAAAGGCCGAAGGCAGGACTTTGATAGCCACGTCTCGCCCCAGACGCCTGTCATGCGCCCGGTACACCGCTCCCATGCCGCCCGCACCCAGCAGCGAAAGGATCTTGTAGGAGTCAATCTGCTGACCTAGCAATGAAGGGCTTCGATCCTCCGCCAAGACCTTGGCCGCTACCTCCATTGCAGGGGCCTCCAGAAAGTTGCCGGCCTTCTCCTCCTGTGCTAACAGCCCATCGACCTCTCGACGCAGGGCTTCATCCCGTCCGCAAGCTTCCTTTAGAAAGGCAGCTCTTTTACCTGTGTCAAGTTCCAAAGCCGCTTCACAAATTCGTTCGATTTGAGGCCAACGTTCAGGGTTCATCCTGCAAGTCTCCGCTGAGTTCTCCCAACGTTATAGCGCAGACCCGATTCCGGGTCTGCGGCTTCAGATCACTGTTCATCGCGAGTTCCAACATTCCAAGCCAAGGGCTTGAAGAGCCAGTTTTGGAGTGCGGGAGCTTGCTCACGCTTTCGGCTGGCAATTCTCCCCTCAGCGGCCGCTTGCTGCCGCTCTCAACCACAAGCGGAAAGGTGAAGTGAAATGCGATCCGTCAGATTGTCGGAATCGGTCGTCGCAAACCTCTTCACCTGTTCAGGCTGCTCGTCGTCCAAGCGGCGCCAGCTAGCTGGCGCCGTCTGGAAATTGGACGTTTTTTAAGAAGTGCAGCGGCAAGGAGGCCGCTGCTTCATCTTGAGAGCCCTGTAAGGGCGCGTGAGCCGTATGGATGAAATGCTAAGTCGCAGTAAAAACGGTGCAGTCAATGTTGG
>Ga0163150_10001331_pt1 | contig 42185 bp, 40 predicted proteins | sample OliLakLV19P2IB_FD_148628 | JGI IMG/M metagenome (GOLD analysis project Ga0163150, IMG submission 148628) | Freshwater microbial mat bacterial communities from Lake Vanda, McMurdo Dry Valleys, Antarctica - Oligotrophic Lake LV.19.P2.IB | ecosystem: Environmental > Aquatic > Freshwater > Lake >... | reverse complement strand
TAATCGCTGGCTTCGCGAGCCTTCTTTTCTACCTCCGTATCGGCTTCCTCGATCCAAACTTTGCGTGCGGCCTGCAAATCCTTTCGCATCATTTTCGCGGTTTTTCTTTCAAAACCACAGGCTTCTGTCGTGATCGGGAACAGGAATTTTTCGTGCGTTGGCTTCCGAACTTCTAGCCATATGCGAAATCGATCGACTACCTCAGGATGCAACACCTGTAAGTCCTTCCTGCGACGTTTGCTTGTCGATAGTGGTTAGAGCGTTGGTCGTACTAGCGTTTGTGATTCAACTCATGGTTGAATTCGGCCCACATATGGTAGCTCGTTAGAGCCCGAAGGTCGTCACCCCAAGTGGCGGCCTTCTTTTTTTGGAAGCCATCCCGATAATGCCACATTATTCCGACAAACGCAACATTCGCGAATTTTCAGCATATCGATCTCAAGAAGTCATTTATATTTCATCGCTTGCTAGAGGCGGTTGTCCCGGCCCACGAACGCGAAGCACGGAAATAACATCGTCGGCAATTAAAAATGCTGCTCGATACGTTCGTCCTTTCGGGGTCTTGAAGAGGACTTGGCGGACGGACTGATTTAGAATTACGGCCTCGGGTGCCAACGCAAATTCGAGTGGTGACTCAGCGATTCGAGAAGTGGCAACCTCGAAGGCTTGAATCCAACGAGCCGCTCCCAAGGGAGAACGAGCATGAAGCCAAGAATAAATTACCGCAACATCTTCTTGGGCACGCGGTAAGATTTTCAGCCGATATCGACCGGCCACTATTTAAGACCGCGTTTCGTTTTGAATTCTTCAAGGAATTCTTCCATGGGCCGTCCAGAAATCCCAGAATTGAGATCGCGGATCGACGCCGCGATGGCTTTTGCATCATTCTCGATCTCGCTCGGGTTTGGATTTTGAATGCGCCATTCATCGTAAAGCTCATCGATGGATGGTTGCTCACTTCCGTGATTGAGCCGATGCAGAACGAAGTCTCGAAATTGTTCTAATTGATCGATGGTCGAGTTCGGCGAATTTATCATCTGAAAGTCTCCAAGTCAGTTTCGATATCCTCAAAGGCTTGCTCAAGAGTTCGCGTGCGGCCAGCATTAACGTCTTGCAAGCCTTCTTTAATTCCTGCCGGCGATTGTGCTCGCTCGTCGCGAAGCAAGCAAACTGCTTGAAGAACGACTTCTTCGCGAGTCGAATACATGCCCGTCGCAAATTCTTGCTCAACGAACGGCTGCAATTCTGGGGGGAATCGAAATTTCCATGATGTCTCCGGTAAATAGGTCTGCACCTCTGCATTGCCCTATCTGATGCGAGAAGACTTCAATCGCTTCTGGACTTATTCGTCGGCGACTTGGGCAGGCAAGTTTCTCCGAGAGTGGTGCAAACGAGCCAACCAAACGAACATTGAGCCGATGCAAGCGATGGCCAAAACGCTTCGCAATCACGAAGCCCTTTTACTCAACTGGTTCGAATCGAAGGGCTTATCCTCAGGTGTTGTTGAGGGTTTCAACAACAAAGCGAAACTGACCATGAGAAAAGCATACGGATTTAAAGAGTTTGAAACGATCCAAGTTGCGTTGTATCATTAGCTTGCGAAATTACCTGAGCCAAAATCAGCCCACAGATACTGGTGACGAGGCAAAAAAGAATGACTGGATGACCCTGGCTGTCGAAAGTGAGATCCTTTAGGTAAACAAGCTTTCCCTCGGAAACTGAGTCCAATACGAGCGCCAGGTTCTGCGATTCATTGAGCGGGATCACGACCTTGTCGCCCGCAGCCGTAGTCCATGTCGCTCGGCCGTCGTTCGTTTCGAGGTAGTAAATGTTCGCGCGGGCGTTGAGTCCCAAAGGCGGCGGGTGATGATCGAAGGCAGTTCCGAGTCGACCTTTCCCGGTGGGCCAAGAAATTTGATAATCGTCTTTCGCGATATTCACCAAAGGCTGCGGCTCGCTCCACCGTCGACCATCACGGCTTGTCATCGTATGCAAGCCACGCCGGCCCGCATCGTAACGCGTATGCAGGAAAAGAAATCCTTGTTCCGGCAGCCACCACGGCTGAGGATAGGAAAAGTTCGTCTCCGTGATCCGCTCGAAGTCTGTAATGTCATATCGATTCGCTGTAGAACAATGCCACGAAACTGAGAGCTACAAACAAGATGAAAGATGATTTTACAGAAAGGAGTATGACGAGGCTAGTTACTCGCATGGTGTGGTGCTTTGTGTAGATTCTACGGAATTTTACGGGTAGACTTCATATCCGTTCTCGGGCTCGTTCAGTATACCGAAGTGATGAAGTACGTTTTTGAGCATAGCGCTCCACTTTGGACAAACCGTGAGTGTCCAGCCGGCTGCGATGCTTGGAGCGGCAAAGACTTCGCCACCGGTGTCGCGTTGCCAGTGAATGACGTCACAGATAGAGTCGTCGGACAGACGTATCGCTGGCTTTACCGAGCGATGCAAATAGTCGAGTACCGTTCCAACCGAACCGTCCGCCTCAAAGCGACCTTGGGCCAGCAGGTGGATGCAGGGCGGATCGTCGATATCGACTTGATGTTCGCCCATCGATGGCGAGCGTTTCGTTAGCGCCATCAAAGTCGAGACTCGGACGTCAGATTCGTGGCCAACGGGTTGCCGAGTTGATCGCGTGGTATCAAATCCAAAGCTTTCCCCGCCAGCTAAACCTGTTTCATTCGGCGAATGGAAAAAGCGATGCGATGCATCGACGACGCGGAAGCAGTTGCCAGCACTCTTGGCATTCATCGGCGTGGCAGCAACGGATTCCACGCCGATCGTTCGCCAAGCTGGATCGTCACAATCTCGAGGTACGCCACCTCGCAGGCGATCATCTTCGTGCCAGCACTCGCCGTACATATTGTCGGCAAGTTGTGCACCGCCACCCTTTGCTTTGCGACATTCTATCGTCATCGCGTCGAGATCATGCGTCACTCGCCAGTACATTGAGTTGCCGCTCAAGCAAACAATTTTGCCACCGCGATCAAGGAACTCGCGAACCCGCTGCATACTTTCACGTGACCAGTATTCGCTATGCCCTACGATAAAAAGTACTTTCGTACCATCGAGCGCGCTTTCATCTCGATGAAGGTCGAGATCGCTAAGGGTGTCGTGTTGATAGCCGTTGTTCTCCAACCATTGCTGTGTGAATCGATCCGCTCGCGACAAATGTCCGTATCCAATTTCGGTTGTCGAAGAAAGGGCATATGGAGATGCGGCTGGCCATGGCATTCGCCAACCGAGCTTGTAGGTTGGTTGCCCCGCTCGATGGAAGCGGTAAAAACAGAAGGCCGCCAATGGATCGGCTGGCTTGGGTCGGTAGCCCTGATTTCCGATTTGCGCAAAAACTTCGGGCCAAGCAGAACAGAATGGTGATCCGGAATACGCTTTCCAAGTGTTCGTCGCGAAGAGCAAAGCAATCGAAGCGCGCGGAGCGTCGACGGCTCGACGCACGACGAACACAGCATTCGTCATTCGATCAGAATCCTCTTCGGAAAATCGAGCACGCAGCGCATACAATCCTGGTCTCGCTGTTTTCGTTAGGTCGTAGGTAAACGTCGGCTGCCATCGACAGTCGTATAGGTCGTCCGAGGCCAATCGAAGTCCATGGCCACGGGTAACATCGAGCTCTGGTTGATAGTCGCGTTGCGTCAAAGCAGCGGCTGGCAAGAACGACGGACCGCCGATCATCCAGGTAGCGGCGTTGATAATTGTTCCATTTCTCGAAGCGTTACTCACGTCCGTTATCTTCGTGCCGCGTTCTTCCACAAGCGGCCAGCAGCCAAGTAAGTCAGAATTTATCAGCGGCGGCTTGAGGCCGCGCTCCGCGTATCGCTTTCGAATCTCGTCTTTAGTCAATGCTCGACTATAGATAGCGGGCATCGCAATATCGGCGTCGAGCAATCCATGTGCAAAACCGGCGCGCCCCAACGCCCCGATGCGCAGCGGACAAGCGGCTGGAATAAGCGGCTGTCGATGCTCCCATTCGCCCGCCAACCGTCCGTCTATCCATATCGCTTTCCGTTCGTTGTTCACTGTGGCCATGATGTGATGCCACTTTGCAGGCGGCGTTATATACTTGCTAAACGTCGGCTTGCCGGGAACGCCGAGCTTTGTGACCGAACGATGCGGTGTCTCGATCGGGTCGGAGCATTCGCCGGTGAAAAAACCAATCGTTCCATCAGGAAATGCAACGAGACCAAAGCCACTCGCGTCATCGAGTTGCGTAAGAATACCTTGTGGCTCATGAAGATTCCAAAGTCGCACCCAACACTCGAGCGAAAGTGCGAACTGAGGAATGTTAGGAAGACCTCGCTCGATGTGAATGTAGCTACCCGGATGCACTTGTTGTGTTATCGGCCTTTCGATTCGTATGCGATGAAGCACTTCGTCTTGTGACGTTTCATCGAGCTCGTTGCCCAGTCGCACTACTTCCAAATCGCATGGAACCGACGCGCTGACATAAGCGATCAATGGATCTCCGGCTACGTAGCTCGGCTTATCACTATAGACGTGAACTCCTTGTACATCGAGAGGGCGATGCGTTGGAATCGAATCGACGGAGGCCGAAGCAGACAGCGTCGATTCAAACGCATCGCGAGCATTAACGGTCGCACCTAGCCTGTCAAGCAGCTCGCCAGCAACAATGGCAGCTCCGGTTGTTACTAGGAACTCACGTCGGATCGGGTCGGTCATTTGTCTTGCTTTTGTGGGCTCGTCGATGTTTGTACCGGAATCGGCTTATCAGAAATTTCAGCTTTCACGCCGCGCAAATGCAAGTCGAAAAACTGCCGCACTCGATCGCTCAATTCTTGACCACCTTGAATGCCGTGGCCGCTGCCGGTGACTTCGATCAACGTGGATGGAGCGCCGACTTTCTTCAATGCGGCGTCCAGCGTGACGGCGTGCGAGTAGTTGACGCGTTGATCGAGTGTCCCATGAACAATCATCAAAGGCGGTGTTCCTGCTCGGACATAAGTGATTGGCGAAGCCGCCTTGGCCGCATCTAATTTTACTTTCAAGCTACCGCCGATGAGGCCGGTCACGGCGGGATCATCCTTGAGGGCCGCTTCACCTTGCATCAGCGGCACGGTCATGTCCGACGGGCCACAGTAGTTCACCGCACATGCAATTCGACTACTCAGTTGAGTGAACTCGCCAACGCTCCCCTCTAATTCCGTGATATCACCGGTTAAGCAGAGCAGCGAGGTTAAGTGCCCGCCAGCCGAGCTTCCTTGAACACCGATGTGATCTGCGTCGAGATTGAACTCCTTTGCATGACCTCGAATCCATCGGATGACGGCTTTGCAGTCGTGAATCTGAGCTGGCCATTTCACTTCGTCCGAAAGCCGATAACCAACTGCGACTCCAGCATAGTTACCGGTGCTGGCATACGCTGCGACGCCCGAAGTTCCTTTGCGATCGCCGCCGCGCCACGCGCCACCGTGAATGGCAACAACGACCGGTAGTGGTTTGTCATCGGCGCGTTTCTTTGGCAAATAAAAATCAAGCATCTGACGCGGGTTCGAATTGCCTGCATAGGGCTGATCCAAATGAATTTCAACCTCCGATCCGTATCGCTTCTCAATCTCTTCGAACGTCGGGAATTTTTTATCCTGCCCGCTAATTTTATCCTGCCCGCTAACAGGCGTAACCAAGAATAATACCAGCAAGAATCGCAAGAACATACTTATCTCCAATTTTGTAAAGATATCTTTACCATTCACATTTTTGTCAGCGCAATTTGCAAGTCATTCTTTCAAGCCAAACAGCTTCATGGCATTCTTCCGATAAATTTTCTCCAACACCTCGTCGGGGAGATGAATGCCATGAACTGTACCCCAACTCAAGTCCGATTCGATGTTATCGTCATCCGTCTCAAGCGTCCGAAAGAATCGTTCGTAACCAGCCCGATCGATGCGCATGTCGGTGCCGAACATAATTCGATCTTGATATCGAAGCGCAAACTTGCGACCACTGTTCGGCTTGATGCCCAATGTCCAGTTGCGAGCGCCGGTTTCGATGAGCAAATTCGGATGCTTATCGAGCAGCGACGATAAACGCTCGAAGTCATGTTCAAGACTTGCATAATGTAAGCCGCAAAACGTCGTTTCGGGAAATCGCGCTAAGATATCTTCGAACTGTTGAAGAAGCTCGTCATGAGTAAACCGCATCGTTCCTGCCCAATCGGGACCATGAAAATAGAAAGCAGGATTCTTGAGAAGCTTCGGATAGGCCGGGTTCTTCTCATCCCAAGGTTGAAAGAACGCGATCGGATCGGCGACGTGAATCATCACGGGTAAACCTAATTTTCCGGCGGCGTCCCAGACTGCATCAAAGCGCGAATCATTGACGGCCACGTATGAGCCAGTTCGATCTTTTAGATAGCAGCCCAAGTCTTTGCGAAATTTAATTCCGACCGCGCCCATCCGTTTCGCTTCTCTCAATCGCTCGACCGCAGTCTCGGTAAAATTCGGCGCATCGATACTGTTGATATCGACTTGCGTACAAATCAGAAATCGGCCTGGGAATCGGCCGGCGAGCTCGTCGATGTTGCGTTGAAGCGTGGCTTCCCAGCCGCACGTCAACGCGACTACTGTTCGGACGTTGGCAGCATCCATCTCCGCGATGGCCTGATCGAGACTAGCCGGATCGCGCGGAGCCTCGATATGATTGTGGACGTCGATCACCGGGAAGCGCGCCTTCGCGACACGCGTTACCGCCACGTGATCTGGTCGTTGAGGGTTCCAGTCGCGAAGTAAAAGATTCTCGTACCGGCTCCGCATTTGTTCCGTCCAAGGCTTTAACTCGGCTGGTCGCTCCTGTGCGAAGTTGATCGAGCCAACTGACAAGAGCCCGCCAACGAAAATTGTTTGCAATAAGCTTCGAATCGTCTGGTTCATTTTGCTTTACCGCACTTCTGGTATTTCACGAACAATGCGAAATCCAACGTTGAGCGATGGCTTATCGGATGGGTTGCGATAGCGTTTCGAACTGCGGCAATGCGTCGTCCACTTGGTCCAGCAACCTCCGCGAACGATTCGAAACTCATCGGTATCTTTGAAGACAGGATCGACGATGGTCTCCGACGTTTTGGGATACTTGCGAAACGCCGAATCGCTGCACCATTCCCAGACGTTGCCATGCATGTCGTGCAGTCCCCAGGCATTAGCGGGAAAAGAACTGACGGGTGCGGTAAAGGCAAATCCATCGTCGGTCGCTACTACTTTCTTGGTCCAATGTGGAAACATCTTGGCTCCCGATTGGTCGGCGATATTCCCTATCTTCGTGACATCCGACGGTTCATCACTGTTAGCGTATCGTGTCGTCGTGCCTGCGCGACAAGCGTACTCCCACTCCGCCTCCGAAGGCAATCGATAGGTGACCTTTTCAACCTTGCTCAACCAGCGGCAGTACTCTTCCGCATCGGCAGGCGTAACATTGACCACGGGATGATCGTCCGATTGAGGAAGACCCGTATTCCGCCAATGATATTGAGCACCTGTTTGAAACGGGGAGTAGAGCGTTACTCCAGGCGCGTCCGCTCCCACGACACGACCATTTTCAATTTGCAGCCCACTGCCTGTGCCGTTAGTCTCAGCCACCGTTCGATAAGCCGTCGCCGCAACGAACTTTGCGAACTGCCCGACCGTTACTTCGTGCTTACTCAAATAAAAAGCCCGACTGATCCTCACGCGATGGCGCGGAAGCTCACCGCCGAACTCCGATGCACGCTCGCCATAGACTTTCACTTCATCGGCCACGGATCTCTCGAGCCCCATCTGAAACTCACCGGCCGGAATCAAAACCAATTGCGAGGCGACGGAATCGGTACGTGCGGCGATTGGATCAGTGGAATATAGTTTCGATATGAACGTCAGGAAGCATGCGGCCATAAAAATGGCGCGGGTTACGCAGAAAAATGGAGATTGCAACTCGCAAAGCATCAATGGTTACTCCAGAGAGAGTGGTTGGGTGTGAGGGGAGAAAGAAGTTAGTGAGCTTCATGGCGGACGGTTTTGCGCGAAAACTAAAATAGAGCTTTAATGACATGACCATCGCGGGCCAATTGCACGGGGCGACCGCTGTCGGTGTAATATTCGGTTGTCGGTTCGATGCCCAGGGTATGATACAACGTAGCCGCGATGTCATCGGGTGCGATCGGATCGGATGTTGGTCCCATCCCTTTTTCGTCCGTCTCGCCGATTACTTGACCACCACGCACGCCGCCGCCCGCCATCAGGACGCTCATCGCTCGCGACCAATGATCTCGTCCGGCTGTCTTATTGATGTTCGGAGTTCGACTAAACTCTCCCATCACCGTGATCAGCGTCGACGCGAGAAGTCCATTGGAATCAAGTCGACTTAGCAGGGCCGATAGCCCATCATCTAGTTCTGGCAACTTGCCTCGATCGACTTCTCGCCGACCAAATTTTTCCGTCACGGTTCCGCCTCGCAACTGCTTAAAATTGTTCTGATGCGTGTCCCAACCAGTGGAGTTAATAGTGACGAATCGAACGCCTGCTTCAATGAGCCGTGCAGCCAACAGGCAGCTCTGACCGAACGCATGCATCCCAAAGCGTTCTGCGACTTCGGGCTTTTCACGTCCCAGGTCAAACGCGTCGCGAGCTTTCTCCGAACGCAAGATCGCGTGGGCTCGCTGACGGAATTTGTCTAAGCCAGCAAGCAAATCACTGTGAGCATCCGCTGCGCGAAACGTGTCGTCAAGCTCTTCTAATAACGTCTGACGGCGGACCATGTCCGATAGCGTGAGGCTACCGTCGATCGATATGCCGCGAACGCGGAACGAAGGTCCAACGGGTGCGACAACGGTATTGAAAGACGAATGCTCCACACCGATGTATCCTGCCTTCATCGGCGACTCAGGAATAGCAACGAACGGAGGCAACTCGGCGGCGCAGGACAATTCTTTCGCAACCACATTGCCGAAACCAGGGTACTCGAGCGAAGGAATTGGACGATTGCCGGTGATCACGTATTTCGTGCCGAGTTCGTGAGCCGCCAATGAATGACTCACGCTTCGGAGCAACGCGAACTTGTCGGTCACTTGAGCTAAACGCGGCATGTGCTCGCAAATTGAAATCCCTGGCACATTCGTCGCAATGGGTTTGAACTCGCCGCGTATTTCTTCCGGCGCATCGGGCTTGAGATCAAAGGTATCCAGATGCGGCGGTCCACCGTTCAGGAAAATGAAGATCGCTCCCTGCGCCGAAGCGTTGGCGGTCGTACCGGCTTCGGAAGCGCGCAGATAATCCGCCAGCGACAAACCACCCAGACCCAACCCTCCAGCTTTCAGCGCTTGACGCCGTGAATAAAACCGTTCAGTCGTAGAAGCAAACTTTCGTCGTGACATTTGAAGATACTTTCTCGCTATCATTCGCGAATGGACAACAACAAAACACTGTAGGACTTGGAGGACGTCCGACTTTCACCAGTGTAGAACAATTGTCCTCAATTGTTTCAGCGTCGCTAGCAACACCTGAACAATTGAGGACAATTGTTCTACAATGGGGGTAAGCTTCCAGCTTGCCATTCGAACTTCTTCACAAGCTGGCAGCTTACGCCACTAAAATTCTTAACGCACTAACGATTGACACAAAATTCATAACTATTGATCAATGCCCACAGCAGGTCGCGCAGTCCGACAACGGTGTTCGTACTCTGCTCCACATACAGCCGAGCCTTGGCAAATTGTTCGTCGGTCGGATCGCGGCTGAGAACACGCAGATAGGCCTCGCGAATGAGTTCGTCAACGGTCGGCGGCGGATCTGATGTTGCTTTCATCGCTGTATTTTCTCGCGTCACGAATTTCTCGAGTTCTTGATCGGTAAACATACCCAAGTAACCGCGGTTGATCTTGATCCTTTCTACCTTGGCTTCATACTCCGCTTGCTTACCTTCGGCTTTCAACTTCTCGGCTTCGACGCGATATTCTGGAAGTTGCATCGCCATTTGAACAATCTTGCGACTCATCCCGGCGTCATAGGCTTCGCGCGGGCGAAATGGAATGCCGAGCTGCAAAGCGGTCATGTGCAGCCAGCCACCACGGCGTTCGATGGCCGCGATGACTTCTTCATCATTCTCGAGATAGATTGCTTGGAGTAGATTCGGTTCGTTCGATCGCTCACAATCGCACGTGCCAATCCGAGCGGGCTTACCGAACATTTGTAATGCATAGTTGCCAACTCCGCGTTGTGCGGTGCTTCCTTGTACAGCGATCGCTCGGCGTCGCGGATTCGCTTGCTCGACGCGGGCTGTTTCCAGCGAAGTGGTCGCCTGAGAAATCGCGTCGCATAACGACTCAGCGGGCAGTCGACGCGGGACGGCATGGCTGAAATTGCGTTCATCGAGCTTATTCGTTTCGTTAGTTTTCCAACTTCTTTGATATGCATCACTGCTCACGATTTCACGATGCAGCCACTTCAAATCATAGTGATTCGCGATGAACTCACGACTTAGATAGTCCAACAAGGCTTCGTTGGCCGGTGGATTAGCCAGATTCTGATCATCAACTGGTTCGATAATGCCGCGATGAAAATAAGTTGCCCAAACGCGATTGACGATGGCTCTTGCAAAGTATGGATTGTCAGGCGAGCGAAGCCATTCCATTAACGGCACGCGCGGATCGGGACAAGCCGCGTCGACCTCGATACCGCCGAGAATCTTTGGCTGCACCTTTGGCTTGCCTGCCATGTCACCGATGCCATTCGATCCAACAGAATTCACAAAGACTTCTTGCCAAGGAACGGCTTTTCCAGCCCGGACCGAGTCTTCCATATTAAAGCGTTGCATATTGTTGTTCATCGCTTCAAGTCCAGGTACATCGCGCATTTTTTGACGGGCAGGTTTGCTGTCAAGCGACTCACCTGCAGAGACTCGATCGAACAACGCTGTAAATTGATTAAAGTCAGTTTGAGTCCATTGATCAAAGGGATGTTTGTGGCACTCGGCACACTGCAAACGAACACCTAGAAAGGCATAGCTAAAATGCAACGCTTTCGTAGACGGTGTTCGAAACGCAGCCCTGGCCCAGTAGTAAGGCAGGTTGTCTCGCTCGGCAAAATCAACGCGGTCCTCGTCTCGGAAATAGCTTGACCATTCGACAGCAAAATCCTCGAAGCTCTGACCCGGACGGCGACTGGTCGCGAGTACAATTCCGGCGACGAGCTCGTCATAGGGCATATTCTTCTCGATCCGCCGACGAATCCACTCATACCAGTTCTGAGATGCTTCGGCTCGCAGCATGGGATCGAGATAGCGTTCGTTATTTCCAGTGATATCACAGAGCTTGGTCGCCCACCACGTTGCATAGGCCGGACTGGATAGGAGTTGGTCGATCTTACGACAACGTTTGTCGCTGGCTTTATCGCTGATGAAGTTCGTCACGTCGTCCGAGAGCGGAAGTTGCCCTGTGATATCGAGTGTGACTCGGCGAAGGAATTCTTCATCCGTGCAAATCGACGATGGCAAGATCCCTAGCTTTCGAAGCTTGACAGTCAACAGTTCATCGATGCGAGTTGGAGTAGTCACGGTGGGAAATTGCTCACCTGATTGCTTACTCATCGGTAGCAAGACCGGAATCGGTGCCACACCGGCGTCATAAAAAGCGACGACATGCGTGTCGCCCGGTCCAACACAAGTGACGCGGCCTTCGGAATCGATGGCGGTAACGGCTCCATCGTTCGTCTGAAAACGGCTGAGCGGAGTCACATCCTCTGCACTTCCATCCGACCAGTGGCCAATGACCTTGAGCGACTTCCGTTCGCCAATGTGCTGAAAAAGAATCTCGCTTGGTAAAACCTCCAGTCGAACGAACTTGGCGTCTGTGTCTGCGGTCTTCGCGCCTGATTCAATCCAGCGCCGCAGCAATCGATACGACCAGTCGTCGACCTCGAAGCGCTTGCCACCCTCGTGATCGTCGTCGCTCGATGGCTTGCGAAGAATGAGACTTTCCTTGACACGCACTAGATCGACGCGAGGTTGGTCGCCCGCCGTGAGAGCTTGATGGTCGGTCGCGAAGTCATATCCGAACATCGAAAGTCGGAAGCCACCTTGACCTTGAAACGAACCGTGGCACGATCGACCGTTGCAGCCAAGTCGCCCCAAAAGCGGTAAGACATGTCGCTGCATATCGGGAATGTCGGTCACTTCGGTATTCGCGTAACGAACATTCGCTGGATCAAGATACGACTCGGCCGAGTGACCCAACGATATGCAAAACAAGCAAGCAAGCATCCAAGGACCGATTAGGTAGGCGATCCCAGAAACAAGGCGAATCACTTTTGTCTTAGAAGTGCTCCATCGGCGGCTCGAAACGCTCATAACCCTTACCTTATTTTGTCATTATATGCGAGTTGCGTTACCTTCGAACAAGCCCACACGGAGACCAGCTCGAAGTATCCAAATCCAAAAGTTTTTACCATTATGCCGAAAACTCGTGCCCGCTGGCTATACTAATATTCCGTAATTCGATATCAAAAATTAACGATTAGGCTTTCCACGCTTGCCGATATTGCTGGGGCGTGCATCCGTGCGCTTTGCGAAAAACAGCGATGAAGTAAGCAGGCGATGAGAATCCACTGCGGGCAGCAATTTCACCGATGGAAAGCGAGGTGTCTTGTAGTAGGGCAAGACAATAGTCCAACCTTCGTTTCGCTATTTCAGCGTGTGCGCCGTGCCCAAACGACTCTCGGAAGTGAGCATCGAGCGTAGATCGCGATACCGAAAGCTTCTGGCACAGTTGCTTCACGGAAATCGCCTTTCCCAATTGATCACGAATGAATCGGATGGCATTGGCAATGATCGGATTATCCGAGAAAGCTAGATCGGTCGAGCCGCGAATCGCGATTCCCTTCGGTGGAACTTGAATAGATTGGAGTGAAGGATTCTTTTTCATCGCAAGTTCGAGCAACCGAGCTAACTCGAAACCAATCCGCGATGTGTCAAGTTGAATGCTGGTAAGGGGCGGTTCCATCAGATCACAATAGAGGTCGGAATTATCAACGCCGACGATACCCACTTCATCCGGAAGCCGATTGCCGTTTTGGCGACAAGCTTCGTAGACGTGACGGGCGCGAGGATCGTTACAGGCAATGATTCCGAGTGGTTTAGGTAAACTTGAAATCCATTCTCGCAACTCTTGGATCGTCGTTTCCATCGTTGGTGATTTCCGTTTGTCGATGAAAACAAATGGCTTCTTTCCGAAAACTTTCGCAACATCGACGTACGCAGCGGTTCGATCATCTAGCCACGCATCGGGAGTATTCAGCCTCATACTGCAGAAAGCAATTGTGCGATAACCGCGCTCCGTGAGATGCTTCCAAGCTAACTCGACTACAACCCGATCATCCGTTTGGACGCTTGGCAGCGAAAATCCTTTTCGAAACTCCGCTTTCAATTTCCCGCAGACCACGACAGGGATTCGCTTTCGCTCTTTGCGAAGTAGTTTCAGAAAATCAAAATCGTCGAGGTCGGCGATCAGTCCATCCCATTGCCGCGACAACCTGATTGGCAATCGTTCCTCAGGGCGTTCTTCCAAATAAACAATCCAGCGTTTTTCACGTGAATACTGAATAATCGCCTGTGCGATCTGCCGATCATAGGTCTTGCTTAGGTTGAAGAGTAATGCAATGCGTTGAGACATCTCTCGTTGTTCTACTATTCGCTGAGTGCGATTCGAATGGAAAGCACCGCCTATGCCATTAATTTTGCGTAGTTTTTTCGCCGGAAAGGAAGGGGCGGAGCAATGCGGTTCGCATAACGAAACCGGCTGGGCTGGGGTGCAACTGATCCTCGACGTAGAGTTCGGGCGTCGGCAATCCGTCCGGACCGATTGAATCTGGCCAAAGGTCGGCGTAGTAAAGACTGACCCCCTTGTTGATGTATTCGAGCACAAGCCGATTGGCTTGCTTCTGTTTCTCACGCTGTTCCCAGCGTTTTGGACTCGGACCGATATTCAGAAAAATAATTTTTACATCGGGTAAAGCGGCTCGCGTCTTCTCGACGTAAGTTCGAAAATCCGCCAAAACATCTTCGGGCGATTTGCCTACATTGAGATCATTTCCGCCGGCTTGGATGACAATCATCTTCGGACGATAACGCAATGTGATGCGATCGATAAAGTAAATGGAGTCCGAAAGCTGCGAACCGCCAAAGCCACGATTGAAGACCGGTAACCCAGGAAAATCCTGCTCCAGTGTTTTCCATAATCGAATACTCGACGCTCCGGTAAAAAGAATCCCACCCGGTGCAGGCGGTTGGATTTTGTCGGCCGCTTCGTACGCTGCAATCTCCTTTTCAAATCGATTGACCGTTAGCGGCTCGGCGCTCGCAGAGCCAACACATGTCGATAAAATAAGTTGCGCAGCAATAGCGACGCGAAAACAGAACGTGGATTGTGTCATGCTGGGAGACCTTTCGTTTGGGTGCCGTTGGAGGCACGGCTTCTTATGAGTCTTGTGCTTTAAGGAAGTGGTGTAGGACGTTCTTCAATATGTTACTCCATTGCGGGCACCGATCCAGCGTCCAACCGGCTGCGATGCTCGGGGCAGCGAAGACTTCCCCGCCGCCCGAGCATTTCCAATGAATCATATCGCATAAGCTATCCGAACTATCTCGTTGTGTTGAAGGGACCATTCGTTGCGAATAATCGCGATAGGATCCGACTTTTCCGTCGGAATTCCATCTTCCTTCCGCAATGAGTGTTATTCCCAAAGGCTCGCTTAGATTGGTTGGAAAGCCTGAAGGAAGCGGCCCTCGCTGTGTTACTTTCAACAGGCTTGAGAGCCGAACATCGGTCTCATGGCCTAAAGGTTGAATCGCTGGATACTGTGTATCGAAGCCGAAAGTTTGGTCCTTTTCCAGATCGGTGGGGATCGGACCAGTTAGGAACGGATGAGTTGGAGTGACGACGTGAAATGCTCCTCGAACTGTCGCTTTCATACTCACGGCACCGGCGAATTCAATTCCCAGTGTTTTCCACGCAGGGTCACCTACATCCCGCAATACGCCACCGCGATTTTGATCATGTTCATGCCAACATTCACCGCGCATGTACGTGGCCAATTGAGCTCCCCATCCATCCGATTTGCGGCATTCGAGTACGTCACCTGATGTGCTAAAACTGACTCGCCAAAACATCGTGTTGCCGCTCAAGCAAATGACCTTGCCCCCTTGATCGATAAATCTTCGGACCTTGGCCATCGCTTCGCTGCTCCAATATTCGCTATGACCGACGATGAAGAGGACTCGCGTGTCATCCAGTGCGCGATCGTCGAATTGCAAATCGGTATCGCTGAGTGCGTCGGGTTGATATCCATTGACTCGAAGCCAGCGAAACGACCATAAATCAGCTTGAGAAAGATGTGCATAACCGAGTTCAGGATCACCCATTCCAGCGCAGGGCGACGCCGCCGGCCACGGCAAATTCCAGCCCAGTTGATATGTCGGTTGTCCAGCTCGATGGAAACGATAGAAACAGTATGCAGCCCGATCATCTTCAGGGCGTGGCCGATAACCTTTGTTCCCTACCGGCGTCTTTCCCTTCCAGCCATCGCAAAACGGGGCTCCCGAGTACGCTTTGTATGTATTGGTGCTAAATAAGAAAGTAATCGGCGATTTTTTTACTCGCTCCGAAAGTCGCACCACGAAGACAGAATGCTTTACCAATTCTTCTCCCGCCTGATCATAGAGTCCCCGAATGCTGTACAACCCGGGATCGCAATCGTCGGGCAACTTGAAGGCATGAGTTGCTTGCCAACGGCAATCGTAAAGGTCGTCCGACGCCAAGCGAATTCCGTGGCCGCGCGTCTTGTCAAGCTTCGGCTCGTAGACTGGTTTGTAACGCGATACGGCTGGAATGAACGATGGTCCTCCGATCATCCAAGTTGCATGATTGATGAGCTTCGCATGGCGTCGGTGCGGGCTTACATCCTCAACCAAATCCCCTTTTTCTTCGACGAGCGGCCAGCAGCCGAGGATCGAATCATCGATTTCAGGCACGATTAGTCCTCGCTGTGCGCATCGCGTTCGAATTGCGTCCGGAGTTAAAGCCGCATTGTAGATCACCGGCATTGCGATATCTGCGTCCAGAAAATTCGACGCATACCCAGCTATTTCTATAGCTCCAATTCGAAGCGGAGTGTTGGCCGGTCGAAGCGGTTGGCTATTCTGCCATTCGCCAACGTGCCGTCCATCAATCCAAAGTTCCCTGCGATTCGCCTCAGACAGTGCGACGATATGGTGCCATGTTGCGGGCGGCACAATGTAGGCATCGGATCTAGCTGTGTCAGGGAGCGTAAGCGCGAGACTGCTCACCTGTTCGGTTTCGAAGGCGTTGGCGCATTCTCCCGTAAAGAAGCCGATCTTTCCACTGGGGAATGCAATAAGTGCGAAGCCTTCTTCCATTGTCGACTGGGTTATGATCGCTTGGGGCTCGTGAAGTCGCCATAGCCTGACCCAACACTCGATCGTCAAAGCCGTAACGTGGTTCGACCCCAATCCTTTCTCGATATGCAAGTAGCTTCTTGGAGTGATAGGCTGCAAGACCGGACGATCGACGCGCCACGAATGCAAGATCTCGTCATTCGTCGGCCGTTCCACATCGCTGCCACCAAGGCGCACAACTTGTAGTTCGTGAGCGATACTTGCACTCGAGCAAATACTCACTGTTTCGCCGGCGGAGTAACTTATCCGATCTGTATAGATATGCAGGCCGGATATTGGAAGCTCGCGATGTGACGGAATCGAATCAGGAATATTCTGTTCAGCTTTAACCGATTCAGCATTTGCCAAGTTGACATGCAATGCGAAGGACGAAGCGGTAAGCGTTCCCGATTGTATAAATTGCCGACGGTTAGGTTGACCCATGAATGAAAATGACGTAACTGGTTAAGAATCGTGCACTCATATAAGTAGTTAGTTCAAAGCGATTTTAGGTAAGCGACCAAATCGGCTAGTTCTTGATCAGCCATCGTTCGATCAAGTCCGGTCGGCATGACAGAAATGTTGCTGACAACCAATTCTTCTATTTCGCTTCGCGGAATCGTCTCGATTGACTTGGCTGTTACAAGTCGAATCGCGTTGGGGCTGTCAGCCATGAGCACGCCACTGATGATTCTACCATCGCTGAGTAGGGCTTTCCATGTTTCATAACTCTGAACTAACGAAGCATTTGGGAATAGGATGCTTTCTAAAATGTCGCGTTCGTTGCGGCGTTTGCCAAGTCCCCGAAGACTTGGACCGATGTTGCCACCCACCAGGACGGCGACGTGACATTCCTGACACGAATATTTTTTGCTTTGAAACACGCTGAGTCCTCGCTGTGGATCCCCCTGCGAAACCAGCGAAAGGATATGTTCGGCTCGTAAAAGTTGCTCGCGGTCGGACGAAGCGATCCGATCGAGGAAGGGCTGTGCTTGTTGATGGACAGTCGGACCAAAGGCAGCTAAAAGATTCTCGATGCGAATCGGGCTGATCGACAATGCCGCCTGCGACTTATCCAATGATGCCATGATGATTTTGCCAATCGAGTCTTCGTTGCATCCCTTAAAGCAATCGAAGAGTCGATTCAATTCGGCTGTCGCGACGGTGTCGAGACACCCAGCAAGTTTTTCAAACTGTGCTGAAGTGAGTTCGCACCGTGACAAGCCATCAGCCGCCGAAGCGCGGAGAGCGATTGGTTGGTCGGCGCGCGTTGCAGCGAGAAGGAATTCGAATTGAGCATCCGATGGCTGTCCCAGCGATCCTGAGGCGGCCTGAAGAAGATCGAGGCGAGCTTGGTTGGTGAGATGTTCGTTCGCTGCGGACATACGAATTCTCTCGACTCTTTTGGTCTGTTGTTCACGCTCCGGTAATTCGCGAGGCCCTTTGATGATAATCGTAGGCATGGCCGCCAAAGTTGAAGCTGCCATCTCGATGAGTTGACGTGAGTTCTGGCTTGTATTGATGACGTCTATCACGGCGTCCCACCAACGAGCAACGCCAGCACCCCTTCTGGTTGCCATCGCGTTGAGGATAAGTATGCGAGTCGCCTCCGGCACACTCGGATCGAGCAGTTCAGTCGCCAGAAAATCCTGAATTTCAGGCGCACTGGCGACAGCGCTAAGCTTCTCAACGAGATCCTGCCGAGTCGACTCATCCATTCCACCGTCCGTCCAACGATTTCGGAGCGTATCGGTAAGCTCCACTCCCCAGTCCGAAGTGTGTCGAGCGACGACCCACCAAGCTGCTTGACGAACGATCGGATCGGGCGACTCCAACTGCGGCATAACATCCGTGGGACTCAAAACGTGCGATCCTGTTTGTTCCAAAGTCATGAGTGCCGCTCGACGGACTTTGGGATGGGGATGATTGAGCGATTCGAGCATGCGCGGCGTATCGGCGATCTCAATGAGCGATAGTCCTAACGAATGGTCGAGTGCATAGCCACCGTCATCGCGCGTAAGACTCGACAGAATGGCGGTTACGCCCGTTTCGCATCGAAGCCGTCCAAGGGCTTCGGCCGCAGTTCGCCGACAAAGACTTGATTCATCGACTTCAAGCCTTCTTATCAATGCTTCAGACGCTTCGTACTGACGATGGAGACTTAGTGCATTGATCGAGGCCAATCGTACCGCGGAATCAGGATCTTCTAGCCCGGATTGAAGGTAGTCTAGCACCACTGAAGTTGGATCTCGATTGCTGGCGATGTCGTTTCCGAGGATCTGCGCAGCCACCCACACTCCGGCTTCACGGCCCGAAGCAGTTGTCTTCCTTTCGATCGCGGAATCATGCTTAGGTATGACCGATATTACTTGATCACCGATCGCGACTAGTTGCTGCTGTGCCCGTTGTCGAACGACAGGCCGTTGGTCGTTGAGTCGCGATGCAAGTTCGGTGGGGCCTGCGTTGGTCCAGTCGATTTGCAATCCTCGTGGATCATCGATCTTCTCGGCACTGGATCGCTTCAAGCGATAGATGAAACCTGTAGCTTCTGGACGAAAGAACGTCGATGAAGGGCAACAGTGGAGATACCATCCGCCGGTGTCGAGGATCAGCAACGAGCCATCCGCGTCTTCAATAACATCCGTTGGATGAAAGACGCTATCCTCCGATGTTACGACATCGAGCGAATCGGCCGCGTACGTGCCGTTCTTCTCGGTGAGTTGAAGCTGCGTGACACACCGACCACTAAACTGCGCCACGAAGAAACTATTCGGCCAATGCGCACCCTCGCAGCGTGTAATACCGGCAACGGACGTCGCGCCACCCTGAAAGATCGGATGGTCATAATACTCCGGCGTGCTCCAAGGAAAACCAAAGCCATCACTAATATCCTTCGGAACTAACGCACCGATTAAAGCGTGAATGACTCCATCGCGCCGAGGCTGCCCCATCATTTGAAAATTCGTCGCAGATAAAATTCGTTCTCCACCACGAGTAAAACAAACTTCGACAGGATTGTCCATTCCTCCGTTCATCACCGACTCCGTAAGACCACCTGCCGGATGCCGACGAAGCAGATGACGAGCGCTGGATCGAATCGGAGTCGACCGCGTTCCGAATTCAATTTCGCTCGCGGCACCTTTGGTGTAATACAGCCAGCCGTCCGGCCCGAGAACGGGTCCGTGCAGATCGTTCAAGCAATTTGTCATCGGTGAGACTTGTTCGTACCATTTCTCGCGAACCTCGAACTGGCCATCGGAATTAGCGTCAACTAGTTTCCAAATACAAGGAGGGCTTGAAACGAAGAGCGTGCTGTCTCCCAAGCATTGAACGCCTTGGACAGGACGATCGAAGTAATCGAGCACCTCGCGTTTATCGAAGACGCTATCCCCATCGGTATCCGTAAGTCGAACTAGGCGATGCCAAAGTTCCTTCTTGTCTTCGGGTTGGGATTCCTTCCATTCGCGCACACCGGACGCTTCACCGACATAGAGTCTTCCAATGTTGTCAAAGCAACCGAAGACAGGATATTGCGAGACCGGGTTCGATGCGGCTAGTTCGAGCGTATATCCATCGGGAACGCTAAGCATTCGTCCGGCCAAGAGGCATTCTCCCGCCGAGAGTTCAAGTGAGAGCGCAAAAAACAAAATGACGCCGAAGTCAAAACGAAACAAACAGAACGAGGCAATCTTACGCATTTTAGACACGCGGCTCACTAGCTAATTTAATTATTTCGCAATTCGTTTAGGCATCACGTCGCAACGCCCCATTGTGCCTGCCAACCTTCTGTTTTGACTATAACAATATTTCGTAATACACTATCAAATTTTACTACTGAGGCATATTCGCGCGTGCCGATGCCAACTCGGAAGTTCGAAGTGTGCTCGCTGCTGCGCATAAATCAACGCAGCCTTGTCCACATACGATTGCTGGCAATGAACGCAGAGTTTAGACTATCCTAGTGCCTCTTAAGCGGGTATGGCTCCGCGGCTGTCCCTGAGAAAACCAAAAAGAACCGCCGCAAGAAACGACAGGCGGATGCCGCGGCCAAACCGACGCCCGCCCCGCAACCCGAACCGAAGTGACTACATCGGATCGCCAGCCAAATCAATCCAAAACACCCATCCACATGAAACACCTCATCCCTGCTCTCATCTTCGCCCTGAGCTTTCTCAACGCTCCGTCGTATCAGCCCGACGTGCTCGCCGTGGCCGCGAAAGCCGCGCCCGAGCCGATTCTGCTCTGGAGCGGCAAACCGCCGCGGGCTCTCGAGGCCGCTCCGCCAGAGACGTTGGACGCAAACGGGCGCATCCAGAACGTTTCAGTTCCGGCCATCGTCCTCCACCTTCCTCCGAAACAATCGCGCCCGGTCATGGCGATCATCGTGTGCGCGGGCGGCGGCTACGGGACGTTGGATTGGAAGACGCATGTGATTTATGCGGCGGACGTTTTTAACCCGCTGGGTGTGGCGGTGATCGGGTTGAAGTATCGGCTGCGTCCGCCCAACGGCCGGACCAACGATGACATTCGCGAGATCACATTGCTTGACGCGAAACGCGCGGTGCGCACGGTGCGGCATCGCTCGGCGGAATGGGGCATCGATCCGCGCCGCATCGGCATCGCCGGATACTCGGCGGGCGCGAATCTCGCGATGAATCTCGCGGCGAACTTCGACGCGGGTGACGCGAGCGCGGCCGATCCCATCGAGCGCGAGAGCAGCCGGCCGGATTTCGCCGTCGGTCTCGCGACGTGGCATTGGCGGGAGAAGCAATCGCCCTTCACCTATCGCAAAGACTCGCCGCCGGTGTTCCTCGTCCACGCAACGAATGACGGGATCAACGGCGGCGCGCCGATCGAAATGCCGCGCGCGATCAAGGCGGACTTGGAAAAGCTCGGCGTGCCCGTGCGCATGATGGAGTTCGACGAAGGCGCGCACGGCGTCGGCAATCTCATCCCCCAACGAGTCGCGCACGGCTTCCCGCCCGCAAAGTGGCCGCAGCTCTTGCTCGGCTGGCTCGACGAAGTTCTCCGCAAACCCAATCCCGACAAACCTTGAAACTACTGCTCACCTTCCTCGGCGCATACGGCGCATTCTGCGCGGTCTGTGTCTCATCCTCGCCGCGGGAAAGCCGAACGTCATCATCCACTGGACCGACATCGTTCCGAAAGGCAATCAGCTCGTTACCCACTTTTGCTTTTAAGTTTCAATTCGCTGGAACCGCAAAGCCGGCGGTGCGTAGGAAATCGGTCGTCTGACGCATGGCTTCTTTGAAAAGCGGCTCGGTTCGCATCATGTAGCTGTGGTTGCCGCGTTCATTCAGAATCAACTCGTAACGATTCTCGAACTTTTTTAGCTCTTGGGCGAATGCCTTAGCGCCAGCGACAGGCGTGATGGTATCGCGGAGTCCATGAAGAATGATCGTCGGTGGCAGGCCGGGAAGCACGTGCTGCAGTGGCGAAAGTTCGGCCCAACGATCGCCAATCGTGTCTTTGCCATATCCCTGTTCAGACGTATCCAGCACTGCTGAGTAGAGCGCCAACGCGTTGGGAACACAGGAAATCGTGGAGTCTTCTCCTGCTTCATCGATGCCGTCAAATAACGCCATACCCGCCGCGATATGACCGCCCGCTGAACGTCCACCGGCGACAATTTGGTCAGGATCGATGCCGAGTTCGTCGGCGTGCGAACGGAGAAAGCGGATGGCTGATCGGCCGTCACGCACACAATCAAAAACGGTCGTTCCGCGCTCAGCTCGTTGAATGCGATATTGCAGGCTCACTCCCAACCATCCCTGATCCGCAAAATGCGAGGCGACACAGTAAACGACATCCGGTGATCCAGCGACCCAACCTCCACCGTGAATCGCGACGAAACATGGTCGTCGATCGGTCGGCTTGTGTCCCTTCGACTCGAACAGACGTAACTCGAGTTTCCGATCGGGAAGTGTTTTGTAGATAACCGTTCGCGTGGGCTTGAGCTCCTTGGCGGTCCGCAACGCATAGTCGGTCGTCGGTTTTGGCGGAGCGGTATTAGTGGCGGCTTGAGTTCGCGTTGTTTTCTCCGGGCCTGCGTTCGATGGGTCGCTCTTCGCATTGCTTGTCAGATCGCTCGGAGCACGTTTCACGTCGATGGTCAGTGCTTGAAGACCTCCGCCATCATGCACATACAACAAGCGTCCAGGTCGAACTTCGACGATGCCTGAATAATTGAAACCGGTTTTGTCGGTGATCACATGATGCGACGTCCAAGTCCTTCCTTCGTCGGCGCTGAACATCAAACAGCCTGCCGGACGGCCATAGCTGCACGCCAATAACCCGTTGCTCATCGGCACTAAATCTGGACAGACACTCCCAACTTCCAAGAGTATGGGCGACGACCATGTTTTGCCGCTGTCTTCAGAAAAAGATTGAACAAACGGACGAAACGGTCCCGTTCTCAAGATGGCCGTCATTCGATTCTCATCCGTTACAGCCATGGAAGGTTCACCGCCCGTTCCGACGACTGAATAATGACGCCACGTTTTTCCATCATCCTCAGAACGAAGCAAATGCGAGTAGCGCTTGCTCGCGCGAACCGCATCGGGAGTGCTCGGCCCGGTCTTAGAGTAACCGGCCATCAAAAGAGAACCGTCAGAGTTCTCAAAAGCATGTCGTTCACAAGTGAAAGGTGTCGTCTGCGGCCGAAACTGTGATGGCAAATGAAGTCGACTCTCGTAGCTGATATACTCGGCAAGATCGCCCGTCCAGCGCACGGTATGTCCTCGATCCGTCCCGTCGGGTTGCGGCCAAGTCCAACGCGACATGCCGAGAACGCTACCATCTTTCCTCGGCAGCATCGGAAGGGGCGCGAGTTCAGTTTGATCCCAGTCTTTAACCGCATTCCATGTTCGGCCTTCATCCTCCGAAAGCATGACTCCATACGGTTCATGGATAGCGTCTTGCCCCTGGGCGATGCTCATCAAAAGCTTTCCATTGCCCAGGTTATACACATAAGGCCGTGTTGGTTTGACCTTCAGATCGGTTCGAGTGATCGGCCACGGTTCGCTAAGCGTAATCGCCACCGATGTTTTGGTCACCGGCGCTGCTTGTTTTCGTACACCCAGCCGTACCGATTGCCAAACCGCCTCGCCGGTCGCCCGCTCCGAGTTCGATCCAAATTGAATAAATGGTTCGTTACCGGCAGCTTTTTTCCAAAAAGCGTTTTGTCCATGAACTTTGATTTCTCCATCAACCTCAATGCGCATGTCCGTCCCGCGAATGACCAGCCGATAAGTGTGGAGCTCGCTCGAGGTATCCATGAGGACAAAACGATCGGTCCAAGATGAAACGCGATCGGTATAAAACACTAATCCTTCCTGATGCCGTCCGTCGCTTATGAGAAGGCTTACCGGGGCTCCATCGCGCCATGGCCAAATCGTCTTCGAATCCGGTTTGCTGACGACAGCACCGGTTGTATTCAATACTCTCAACTTGGCTTCAACAATAATCTCGGGCCGTTCCGAATCGGTTTGCCATGCCGCAGTGTAACAGCCTATTGCCGGACCATCGTCTTTCAATCGTAGCCCATTCGTCTCAAGGTTCGCATCGATTCGTCCCTCACTCTTCCAGCGCGCCTCGGGTAAAACGTTGCCCTGATATTCCACAAGCCATCGAATGTTTTCGTCGTCGGCGTCGACGATGGTTACGAGAAGAAGCCAAAATAGCAGTGTTTTCATGGTTGAATAGGTCCCGGATTGGCGATCAAGAAAAAGCGTCGAACTAGCGTTATTCGATTTTGAGTGCGGCGTGCGAAATCAAGTCCATTGTATCGAACGATAAGTAGGAAGGGGGGGAGTCGACCAAAGCTCACCCACTGGACATTCTTTTTCAAACGCCCACAGGGCCCTCGGCAGTCGTTGGCGGACTCACCAGCTCGCGACATCGAATTCGCGGCGACGTTTCGACATGAGGACGGCGAAGAGATCCGAGGCAGTTTCCCGGTAGCGAACCTCGATATCGCCCGACCATCAACGACGAACTAAGTTATCAAGGAGCGGGCGACAAGCATTCCGATGAGGATACGGTCGAGTCACATCTTGGAGCGTTTCTAGGCGGCGGCTATGGCTCGACGGGTGAAAAGCGAGGCAACAAACTGGGGCACTATTTCTGGGGAAAGTTCGATCCCGCAGAACATACCGCTGCCCCCAGGTTAGGCTGGCTACGTAAGCAGATTGACCAACACATTACCTTTTGGAACATGGCCCCCGATACAAGCATTTTCCCAAATCTTGACCCCGCATTTCGTGCGATGGCTTGGCAAAATAATGAGTACGTCTTAGGGACCGATAAAGCTACCGTGGTGACTGTCCATTTACCGAACGGTATTTGGTCGGTGACGCGTTTTGACGTGATCGCCGAGGAGGAGAAAATCATTGCGACGAGCGCGTCGGGCAAGTTCACCATCAATACACCGGCCAGCCGGGCCGTGCTTTTTCACTTCAAAAAGAATGCAAAGCGCTCGACTCAAAGAACTATCAGCAGTCCCATTACTAAACGAAAATCCGTCGGAACACACATGGGAACACACACCATTTCAATTCCTGACGACTCAGCGGATGCATATTCGCCGTTGAATGGCGATTTCTTTTCCGCAACGAATAGGATCGCCGACAAAGTGCTGTGTCCCCTTGGTCCCCGGCGCGTTTTGTCCTACAAAAAACTTTGGCTCATCCGGTGTTCCGGGGAGGTCATGCCAGAAGTCGCTCAACGAGCGAATTGAGGAGTGCTTTTCCTCGTTTTCGAGTGTTGTGGACGAACTGGAAGAACGCGAGATAGAGCGGCAGTTTCTCTTGCGAGATGCCACGATGAGGACGTAGCCAAGATCGAAGCAATGACCAGAATCCTTCCATCGTGTTGACATGTACTTCGCAGAATCCATCACCATAGTCATCGCGGGCGTACTCCTTGCGTCCATGGTTTACAGTCTTGTGCTCGTAGCCCCATTGAGTGACCCTCGAATAGATGTCGTACTCGTCTGTGTAGACTGTCGTTCCAAGGGCGATCGTGGCTCGTAATAACGGTTCGATTGTGGCTTGCTGCACATTTGCAAGCATTCGAATAACTACCTCGCCCGACCGCTGAATCATTCCGAAAATCGGAGGCTTTTCTTTCTCCAAGGTGCCACGTCCTCGATCTCCTTTTAAACGCCTCCGACGCCCTTTTCGTTCTTTTTTTTGACTGCCTCGGGATTCCCCTTATGCCCTGCAACAATATAGACTTCATCGCATTCGACCTCTCCCGAAAGAGTCACTTCTGGTTCTTTTGCAAGTATCCCATTTCGAAGCAGAGTTGTCATCTCATGAGCGCTGTCCGGGTCCAGTTCGAGTTCCTTGGCGATTTGAGAATTCGACAGATTGAGCCCCATAAAGTACAGGCACAAAATCCAAACTCGAAGGGGTTGATGGTGGCCCGCAAAAATGGTGCCGGTGAGATCATCGAACTCACGTTGGCAGTCACTGCATCGGTATCGCTGTCGCTCTTTCTGCGTTTCATCAAATCCACGCTTAGCAACATTGCTGGAGTCGCAAGACGTGCACCGAACCCCCATCGGCCAGCGCATCCCACGCACTTCCTCGAAGCATTTCCGATCGTCCATCAAAAGCAGAAGTGTCAGCGCCATCCTTGGCATCCATCGGTAAAACGGTATGCGAATAACCCAAAACCATGGGTTCATTCGATTTCGCTATATTACCTGAGATCAGACCAACCAAACAGACCTCCCCGGAACACCGGATGAGCCAACCGAATATGAAAACTTGTGTCTTGCCTGCCCGGCTTGCAATCGGCACAAATCCAATCGCACTTACGGAATCACGGACACCGGATTTGAGTCGCGTCTGTTTGATCCGCAGCAAGATGCGTGGCTCGATCACTTCGACTGGTCGGTAAACGGAACGGTCGTCATTGGTCTAACTGAAATTGGCCAAGCGACGATCAACACGCTCCGCATGAACCGACAACAGATAGTCGATGTGAGAATGCTTTGGGTTGACGCGGAACTGCATCCGCCCGTTTAGTCTCGCCCTCTGGCTCGTGTGCTCCGTTTGGGAATCTTTTCAAAAAGTTTGAACTTTCGTATCACTTGACCCTGAAGCGGAAGGTGAATTCGTGTCCGGTAATTCTTTTCCTGATACTTGCTTTTCGGGCTCCGCACAAGTACCCTTGCTACGAGCGTTCAAAATATCTTCTTTCGATCACGTCCCGACTATGCCAGCAGCAGAGAATGAAAATCCGCGCATTGACGTTAAGCAGTTCGTCACCGCGATGCAAAAGCCTAACTTCGATGCGGAGTTGTTCTTCCCTGTTGATAAATCGGCTTGGGTAGGCGAGCAGTATAAGCTTGACGACTCATCGCGGAAGAAAGTTGTAAAGAACAGTGGTGTTCGATTCCAAGACACCACATCAGACGACGAATCGTCTCGAAGTCGCGAGCAGGTTCAGTGGGACATGTCACACGTCGTGTCGTCACTGCTCCAACTCCGCACCTCTGCAGGGATGGAGCATGTAATTGTCTCTCGCGACTTCGTGCAGTCACGAGACAAGAACAAGGTCGATCGTATTAAGTTCGGCCTGGTCGCAGACGACAAATATGCGGACGACGCTGTGGCGGCGAAGGCAACTCATGCGAACTTCGTCAAAGTTATTCAAAAGTCAGGTTTCAAAGTCGAGCATCCCAAGGAGTTTGACCCCTCGACTGGAATGAATGGGTTGCTTGCTTGGGCGAATGTACTGTCGCTGAGAAAGAAGTGGCGTCCGCCATGGTGGTGGCTCTTGATTGCGCTTTTGCTTCTGCTCTTGTGGCTGCGAGGTTGTGATTCCGAGGAGTTCATAGGGATTCCAGTTGAAACGAAAAGCTTGATCATCATCATTGACCAAAGTAGCAGCATGGAGCCGTATATACAGCAGGTCCGCGACGAAGCAAAGCAGTTGTTGTCAAGGTGGGAAAATACCTACACCTCCCACTACATTAACGTGATCGCCTACAACGATGACGCGACCAGTGCCCTCGGAGATCTACGAGTAGTGAACCAGAAAACAGCGGATGAGCTGAACAACTTTCTCGACACGCTTCAAATGAATGGCGGGACAAAACTCGAATCGGCTATCAAGGTCGCTTCGCAGGAAATCGTGCGACACGATCAACCGGTGACGGCCATCGTGCTTACTGACGGTGAGGACGGCTCGATTGGCGGGATGCTTCAAAGTATTCAAGCCATTAAAGACTCGTTCCAAGGAGTAAACGTTACGGTCAAAACCTGTACCCCGCGACTATTTAACGGTGGTGATCCAACTCCCCAGACACCAGCCGAGAGTGGATTGAAGGACTTTGCGAACCAACTCGGCGGCAACTTTGGCTCCGAAGGGGGCACACCATGATACAAGAAAACTCAGTACGTGACGACGTTGTCCAGCAGATCAATGAAGTATTGAACCGCTTTCGGTCAGTCGTCGATTACCTACAAAAGCAGGAGACGATTCCAAGCTTCCGCACGCTATGCCAAACCACGCCTATCGTTCGAGAGGCATTTGACCGCTCCGTAGCAGTGCGCGCGAACTCGAGAGTTGAGCAAAGGTGCAATGGGCGGATCAATTGCGCCATCATCGGATCAAGCGGCAATGGCAAGACGACGATGCTCGACGAAATGTTTCCTGGTTTATCGGAGCGAGGGCTATTGGTCACGGATGTTACTGATACAACGTCCCAGGCGTTGCATATCAGTTTTGCTGACAAGCCAGATGAGCTTAGCGAAGTTTTCGTCAACTCTTGGAGTCACCCGCAGATGGTGTCTTTGATGGAAGACGACGATGTCAAGCGTCAAAACGATACCGATGGCATCAACATTGAGTATCTGCAAGATCGAGTCGTCATCGATGGCGGAGCCGCAAAACTTCGAGACATGCAGTCATTCAAGTTTCCGTTACGCACTGAGCTTCGACCGTTTCCAACCAGCTATCGCGTACCGACGGACAAACTTTCTGACAAGCGATTTATTCGTGCCCTGACCGTTAAGCAACCTTCTGATCAGATTGATCGTGGTTCTCTTGTCACGTTCGACGGCAATTCATACAACGCATTGCAATTGCGTGCCGTCGTCAAGGAAGTGCGACTGAAAGATGGCTACAAGAATATATTGCGGTGGAGCAACCGAGCACCACACGAGGCCGTTCGTTTGCAATTTGTGGACACGCCGGGGATTTCGGTTCAGGGAAGCGAGAAAGACGAAGTGCTACGCCACTTCTTAGGTAAGAAAAGCAATCACATTGCGTTGCAAATGTGGATGAACGACGAACTCGACATTGTCGTCCACCTTGTGCTTTGCGGTCGCAACTCCGATTTTGCCGAACTATGGCGGACACTCGAAGCTAACTGCGAACCCGGCCAAATGGATGACCTGTCGGAACGATTAGTTCTCGCCGTGAATGGAATGAACAAATACTTTAGCGACAAGAACTTGATCGACAAATACGAGTCACCTGACCAAGCCGTTTCTGGTGGCGACCATTTCGCCACGACGATTGAGGATAACATTCTTCAAAAGATGAGCCCACGTGGTCGGATAAAGCCTGCCGAAATCTGTTTCTTCGACTCCAAGAAGATGGTCGAAGCGGACAAACGGCAACTATATGGCGATTACTACCGTTCCTGCCGTCCCATTATGGAGACTTGGACGGAACCCAGCGGTGTTGGCTATAGCACACTGTCAAGATTGGGGATTTTGGAAAGTTTTAAAGAAAATATTTCTGCGTTGGTCGACCCAGACGATCGTGGGCAAGGCTTTCTTGTAAGGAAGTTGTTCAACTTGGTCGATAGACGGGGTCCCTACCTGCTGGTAAAGAAATTCCTAATACGAACGAAAGTTTTTGACGAAGTCGAGAAATTGGCTGAGACCATCAAAACCTATTACGACGACCTGGGATCACTCAATCGACGTGCGGTGCTGGATGCTTTGCTGAGTTGCTTGCAGTTCATTGACTTGAACGACCCGCAATCGCTTGAAGTGTTTATTGGCGAAAAAGTAGATTCAGCCATTGACGAAATGAAGTTTTTGGGGGCCGAAAGACGACCGGATTCCTGGGGTGCTGACGCGTTTAAGGAAACTGCGAATCTTCTTAAGAGAGAAATCGTCAATGCGAGTCGTCCGTCGCCGGATATTACATCCGAGTTTGAGCGACATTTTGAAACCCAGATATCAAACTGGTCGTCGCGATGGGGATACGATGACTTTCGACTTCCTGCGCCTAGCGACAACTCACCAAACTCCGCGCACTTGATGCGGTATTGCCTGAAACTGCACGCACGCGAGATTTTGCTCCGACTTATGGCCGAACAGGAATCCACCGGCGATTCCGAGGGCTTTAAGCAGACACCCGAAGACCAGAAACGAATTTTGCAAATCATCACGTGGCTTAATGAAGCTAGATCTATGACCAAGCAATTGTGTGCTTCCCATGGAGTCAGTTTATGAGCACGAACCAAACTTCAGCGAGCAACGTTTATCAGTTGATCGTTCTTCCTAAGACGGGAACGCAACTCTGTCGTAGCTTTCCCTTACCTCCGGCGATGCAGGGCCAGTACGCTCAACTTAGCCAGATGGTCGAAAAGCTCGCCAAAGCGCAGGCGGAGCATGAAATCGTCGGCTTGGTTGAAGAACACGCAGCCTGTGATCGCACGATTACGCACACTCCATGGGTGGCTGTCGATGTTCAAGACTACATTTTCTTTCGGCTAACGCAGGTTGGAAATGAAACGCAGCTCGATTTGATTGTTGATACGATGATTGGCGCTGGAGCAATGGCGCTTAATAAGGTTCCAATCTCATTGCAAAAAGGCGTTCCAAAATTTGGAAAGGCGTTCGGTACAAACTTTCATTTGGCAGACGTGTTTGTCGAAGAGCACTTGAAGGCTCGGAATGAGATAGGAAGCCTGATCGTCGACTTTGGTAACAGTGGCACCGCTTTTGTGTTCTCCCGCGAAGGAGCAGGTCCACGTGAGGCTCGCCTGCTCGAGACAAACAATCCTTTTGACCCAGACTATCAATCTCGGCCAGAAGGCGAGAGCAATATTCTTAAGTCGAACATGATTGTGTTACGAGCGGGTAACAGCGAGACGGAAAACCCATGGATAGTTCTGGGCACGCGGGCGGAAGAACTAATCCAGCAGGCTCCTATGGCAACCTATCTTTATGCGCCGAAGAAATACGTTCGGCACTGGCCCGAGTATTTAAAGGCGGAAGAACCGACGATGCCTTTCCAAGGCTTGCTCGGCCAACGCGATCGACTTCGTCCCGTCCTGGATTTTGTCCGCATTACGATGGAGCAAATGTTTCAGTACGCCTTGGCGGCGATCACGAATCCGCTTAATACATCTCACGTTCCCGAGTTTTATCCTCAGATTGCGCGGGTCATGTTGACTTATCCCCTTACTTGGCGAAAAGTTGACCAAGAGTTGTTTCGGGATCTTGTCGAGAGTATCGCACGCAAGCTTTTTGTCCATGAAGCCCGAACAAAATCGCAGTTTACAGTCGAATTAATTTGTAGTGAGCCAATGGCAGTTGCTGCATTTGTGCTTTGGGAGAACTTCTTCCACTTTGATACGCACAATTTAAGGATGGCCGCCAGCACACTCGGGAATACCGATGGCAAGGACGAACTAAGGATGCTGGTTGTCGATATGGGTGGTGGCTCCACTGACATTGCGTGCATCGACATCAAATGGGGAGTTCGTGAAGAGGACAACTCCGTTGATGTTTCATTTAAGATGATTGAGTCCATGAGATTTAATCGGGCAGGCGACAGGCTCTCTCATCTGGTGGCGACGGCGGTGAAGTGTTTCTTGAAGGAGAAGTACTCGATTAACGAGTCGCTGTCATTTAAGCAACCATCTCGAAACCCAGCCTTCACACGCAATAATAAACGCAAAGCCGTTTCGTTTATCGCCGAGTTGGTCGAAAAAGCCAAGGTGGCGTTGTCCGGTGATGAAGGAGTTTGGAAACTAGAACCGCGAGACGAACATGAGCTACTGCGACCCTTTGAGCCTTTGGTTGGCGTCATTGGTGAAGATAAACTGAGTCAAGCCCCATTCTTAAGGATTGACCAGTCGGTTCTTGAACAGTGGGTGCAATCTGATCGTCAGTCCCTTGAGACGAATGGCGAACCCGGGTTTATGGATATCTTTCTTTATTTGGAGGAGCTTCAGAAAAGCTTGAAATTGAAAGACCGAGCGCCTCACGTTGTTATTCTAAGTGGCCGTTCAACACGGTTGCCGTTCATTCGTTTTCAAACCGCCAAGCACCTGGGATTGCCGCTTCATCGGATTCGCACTCTTTCGGAAATACTTCCAGACAGCCTTAAACTTCACAACCACGAGAACATGGACAAACTCGCTGTGGTTTTGGGTGCGCAACGGTTCCGTTTTGGAGACCACATTCGCTTTGTGGCCTTGGAGGACGAACCGATCTTCAATCGCTTCATCGGGACGGTTCGTGAGACGCCACAGGGACTTAAGCTCAATCGAGTCCATGTTGAACCGGGTGATTCTCGCCCGCGAACAATCACGGTCACCGTTGACCCTGAGAAGGCGGTTCGCATCGGACATGCGTTTCGGTCCGATGGCGTAGCACAAGTGATCGCCAACTTATCGAATAAGTCGCGTACCCAGCGTCACGAAGTGAAAATCAAGATTCTCGATGACTTCTCGGTTGAGATGCGAGCCCATGAAGACATTCTTCTCGCCGAGTGGGTTCCAGGCGGAAATGATATTATTGTCGATAACTTCAATGACACAGGCGACATCGACAGCGAGCCGAAAAATTTTATGGCCCGAATTGTTGCGCGCAATCAGGAAGCTTGGATACGATCCCAAGAAGAAGAGACGGGCAACGAAGGGGACTGGGAATGAACACAAGACTACTGCTTGTTCTCGTCGTGTTTCTTGCATTGCTATCGACCATTTCGTCGAGCGTTGCACTGTTTTTAGTCGTGCAAAACCTAGGCGGAGATCATCAACTCATTGAACGTGTCAATGCTATCGAGTCTCGCTTGCTTGAATCGAATCGGCCGCAGCGAAGCCAAGATTCGCAAGCTGCACAACTCTCCGTCACGCTCAATGCAATTTTCCAAAGGCTTAGCGAGCACGAACAGTCACTAAACGAATCTGCTCGTCAGATCGCCGACAGTCTGTCTTCCGGTGTTTCAAAACAATGATAGGGTTGGAAATGGTTGCCCAGGTTCTTTCGCTCATCTGTATCGTGAATGTACTGCTTGCACTTAGTTCGGCTTGGCTGCTTTCAGTTTGTCATCGACGCAGGCAAGCGTTGACATCTGCGATTGAGGGAGAGGGCTGGAACCACGAAGTGCTTGAGGCTTTACGAGAATTGCTTCTCGATTTGACGGAGCCATCGTCATCCCATGCAGGGCGTTTCGTGTCCCTCGGAACAATCATTCCAAAAATTGAGGAGGTCGATTGCGAGCAAACCCTCCGAAGTTTGCTTCTGCAAATTGCCAACGATTGTTCTTTGACGTTTGACGGGACTATCAAGCTCGCAAATCTCGAACAGTTTGCTAAGTCCGTCTATAGGCTCCAACCGGCGTATCGCTTTGGCGATGCCGAAATGGCCGAAATTTTTTCTGCAGCGGTTGAACGAATTAAAGGCAGTGTTCTGCTCTCGAAAAAGGTCGAGCGTGTTGAACTCGTTCAATCTAACGCAAGAGTTGATGAAAAAACGATGTGGCCGTTGAATCCAGGGCTACGCGTCAAGCAGCCTTTCGGATTGGTCCTGCGAACAGAAACAGGAGAGGTTTTGAGTCGCGCCAAAGCGCGGTGCCTTTGAAAAAAGCGATTTGTTCGCGGCGGCCTTCAGACCATCGGCCACTCGGACTGCATCACCGGCTTCCATCGAGAACTGTCGAATGGTAGCTGCCATGATTCCCGACCTGAGCGTAGCATCGGTACCTGTCGCTCGAGCGAGGTTCATCACCGCGAGTGTCATCTCTTCGATTTGCTTGGGTGAGAAACCGGCGCGACCAAGTTCAGTCATCAGAGAGGCAACCTCGCTGGCCGAGAAGCTCGTCGTGGCTCCTAATTGTTTCGCTGTGTTACGCAGCGATTCGAATGCTTCGCCGGTTGCGTTGGCAGTCGCGCCAGCAGCGCGAATCGCATCATCGAAACTGGTGTAGACTGCTACGCTACCGACGACCGGAGCCGCTGCGGCGACTCCCAAGCCCATCAGTTTGGTACCAATCAATCGACTCGCTGCACCGAAAGATTTGAGCCGCTTCTGCGCAGCTTCGAGCCCTTTGAGGAACTGTGTGCTCCTCGCGGTCAGCTCGACATAGGCTCCTCCGGCTTTGACTTGCGACATGATGAGGCTTGAGACTTGAGGGGTGAGGCTTGAGGGTTTTTCGTGTAAGCTGCGCCCAACATGGCTGCGGCTTGCGCGACGCTTCCGCGAGCGGTAATGGGTTTCTGATCTGCGTAGGGATTAAAGTCATCGGGTTTGAATGGTTTGCGACGCTTCTTACGATCGCGATTCATTTCGGCCATCAGTGCCATAATCGTGCTGGCGACATTCCAGTCGTGTTGACGTTTGGCCTCGGCCATCAGCACGAGTTGTCGAAGCGTTAAGGGCCCTGGATCAACGCCGACGATGCCGGCAAGTCGGACGATGAGTCGCTGGATATCGGCACACCGAGCTTGCGTTCCAGATCTGCGACGATCTTGTCCACGAGATTCGGATCGTCCAGCCGCTTCTCGATCGCGCTCAGTCCCCGTGTCTCGATCATCTTCTGTTTCTCGGCCGCCTTCCGAGGTTTTGGCCATGGGGACACGCGCAATCAAAGCAGCTTAGCATCCAGATGCACCTGAGCGGAAGCTGCGGAGACAGCTTGTGATTCTAAAGCCACATTTCCCTGTGTAAGGGCGATCAACCTCTGAGCCTTCTGGGTGGCGATACGTGGACCACGCCTTCGTTGTAGATGTATCCAACCGCACATCTCCAATTACATAACCTATCAGAGGTCGCATTTCGTCAAAGCGACTCGCGTCACTTTCTGGGTTATGTGATTGCGATTGGAGCCGCATTAACGGTTGTCGTCGCAACATGCTTTTATACAACAACTTACGCAAGTCATCGGAACACAGCCGAGATCTCACGAGCGGTTTGAAAGAGGTTCGGTTTGCTCAACTTGTTTCCCCGCTAGCAAACTTTTGCTACCCCAAGGTTATAAAGAAAGCCAACGTCTCAAGGCGTTGGCTTTTTTCGTTTCAACGCCAATCGCTACAAGTCGACGTTGTCGCTGGTGAAGAGCACGAGAGTGTTTTGATCAAGCTTCAGCGTCTTCAATGTTTCGAGCACGCGGCCTACGCTCCAGTCCACCTCCGCGATCCAATCGCCGTAGTCACCGTTTGGGGACTGCCCCTGAAACTCCTCGCCCGGACGCAACGGAGAATGGACGGCGGTGTGCGGTCGAGATCCGGCGTGCGGTCCACTTTCGAGCCAAACGGGCCGATGTCGCCGTAACCCATGTCGTCAATCAAAAAGACGACGAAGTTGGGCTTTGCAGGTTTCGGGTCAGCGGCGTTCAGCGAAGCCAGCGGCATTGCGGTGATGAGTGTAAGAGTGTGTTTCATGAAGGGGATGCGAGTAATAACGCTGATGAGTTTAGTTCGGAAGCCTGTCCAGCATTCATGGAATTGCAAGGTCTCGAAGCGCTTTCACCGCGTCCTTCCTGAACGCGTCCGATGAAGGTGGCGTGCCGGTCTGGCTCGTGATCTCCGCAACGTGAGTTCGCGCCCATTCAAAGAATCGCAAGTGCGTTTGCCACACGGGTTGCTTCTCGTTCTTTTCATTGATGAGCCAGAAACCGCCGGGTTTTTCGGATGTGCCTTCGTTGTCGTAAAGTTCCCAGTAGAGCACGAATGGGCAGCCCCACTCGAGACCGGCGAACATGACTTGGATGCTCATGCGGTTCTGCTGCTCCGGTGTGTAGCGTCGTGCGGGGAAGCCATATTCCCCAATGAACACCCGTTTGCCGGGGATGGAAGGTTTCGGGCGCAACTTGGACTCGATGTGGTCGAGCGCGGCGGTGAGGTCGTCGTGAATCACATGCTGAAGACTGTCGTAACAGGAGTAGCTCACATAGTCGATGTCCACCTGCGGGAGGATGTCGTTGGTGATGCACTGGCCTCCGTTGAGAAAGGGGCGGACGAGATTAACCTCGGTGTAGTTCCACACCCACACGCGCTGGTGCGGCGTGTCGCGATTCGCATCGTCAATGGCTTGCTGACGCACCTTGAGCCACGCGATGAAATTGTCAGCGTAGTGCTCAGGGAAAGGCTGCTTCGAGTCAAAGTGCGGTCGCAAATGCCAGTCGCCCTCCCAGTGGCCGAGGTAGAAGCTCTTGCCCGTGCCGGAGTAAGTGCGGAGCAGGTGGCAGGCGAAATCATACATCTCGCGATACTCCAGATCATGCACCGCAGGCTTGAACTGTCCCGCACTGCCGTGGGTCGTGAAGGGATAAGCCCAGATGAGAAAATGCGTGAACGGCATGTCCAGCACTGCGCGATGCGCAGGCTCCCTGCTTGCGACGTCAGTCAGCGTCTTGAGACTTGTATCGCGATTAAGCACATTGGACTTATCTTTGCCAAATGAAGCCTGTGGCGAGATCGAGAACTTCATGATCCCTGAGCCAAGCTTTGCGATGAGCTTCGCGCTTTCAAGCAACGGTGCCTCCTGCGTGAAGTGATACCGCCCACCAATGGCTTGCGTGCCGATGATGTAGTTGAACGGCGCTGAGGTCACCGGAGAAGGTGTTTCAGCCGCGAGGGGCGCCGCCAGCGGAGCGAGCAGCAGGGCAGTGAGGAATGTGATGGTGTGTTTCATTTTCGGCGTGGATAAAGTCCGGTGAGAATCGCGGCACGTGTGGGGCAGCAACGGCTGCTGTTGTAAAACTGGGTGAAGCGCAGACCGCTGGCAGCGAGGCGGTCGAGATTCGGCGTTTCGATCTCACTTCCGTAACAACCCAGGTCGGAGAAGCCCATGTCGTCCGCGAGAATGACGATGATGTTGGGCTTTGCCGACGTGGCTTCTGCAGCGTCCAATGGTGCTACCCGCAGGAGCAGCAATGCGATGAGAAAGCAGGGATAGTGCTTCATGGAATTGATTGGTGGAATGATGACGATGTTTGGTGATTTACTGTTTGAGCAAGGGCACCGGGTCATTGACCTGGCCCGCAGCGCGCACACCGGGAGTGCGATTCTTGTTGTTGGTTTTCTCCATACCGAGATCGGCGGCCATCAGGTCGATCAACTTCTGGAGACGCTTCACCACATCGGGATGTTGTGCGGCGACATCTTTCGTTTCACCGATGTCAGCATCAAGATTGTAGAGGCGTGGAGCGGCGGTCGAGGCAGTGACGGGAGCTTGATCTTTCGCACCCTTTTTCTTTTTGGCAGCGCTTCCCTTTTCGCTGTCCGCCCCGGGACTTTCCCCATTACCGCCAGCGTCCTTTTGATCGGCGATCGCCAGCTTCCATGGACCTGATCGCACCGCCTCCAGCGAGCCCCAGAGGAAGTAATACAACGCTTCGCGGGACGACGACTTGCTCTGACCCGAGAGCACCGGCCAGATGTCCACGCCGTCGATTTTGCGATCTGTCGGGACCTTGCCCCCGGCCAGTCGTACGAAGGTCGGCAGCACGTCCAGCCCACTCGTCACCGCATCGCTCACGGAGCCTGCGGCGATCCTGCCCGGACCCCAGGCGATCGTCGGTTCGCGCTGGCCACCTTCCCAGGTGCTGCCTTTCTTCCCACGCAGCGGAGCGTTACTATAGCCTTTTCCCGTGCCGCCATTATCGCTGGTGAAGAGCACGATGGTGTTTTCAGCGAGCTTGAGTTGCTTCAGCGTATCGATCACGCGGCCCACGCTCCAGTCCACTTCCTCGACCCAGTCGCCATAGTCGCCGTTCTTCGATTTCCCGCTGAATTCGATACCGGGCCTCAGCGGTCCGTGAACGGCAATGTGCGGGAAGTAGAGGAAGAAAGGCCGATCCTTGTTGACCGTGATGAACTTCACCGCCTCGTCGGTGAAGAGCCTCGTTAGCTTAGTCTGGTCGGGTGGTGCCTCGATGACCTTCTCATCGCGCATCAGGGGTAGCGGTGGCATGAAGTTTTTAGTCCCGGGATTTTCGCCGGTACCGTCCATGTTGTTCGAGTAAGGCAGACCGATGAAATGATCGAACCCATGCCGTGTGGGTAAAAACTCGGGCTGATCGCCGAGATGCCATTTGCCGATGCACATAGTGGTGTAACCTTGCAGCTTGAGGAGACCGGCGACGGTTTTTTCTTCGGCACTCAACCCGACGCCTCGCACGGGAAACACCACATCAGGAATCCCAACCCGCTTAGCATAACAGCCCGTCATCATCTGCGCCCGCGACGCACTGCACAGGGGGGCGGCGTAAAAGCTCGTGAGCTTCATTCCCTCTTTCGCCATCCGGTCGAGGTTCGGCGTGCGATTCAGCTTCGAGCCGAACGGCGCTATGTCGCCATAGCCCATGTCATCAATCAGGATGACAATGAAGTTCGGTTTGCGCGACGGCTTAGGCCCATCGGCGGCTTGGAGTGCCGCCACCGGCAACGGTAGCAGGGCGATGAGGAGAGTGAGTTTCACGATGAGGGGGTGTTTCATGGCTCGATTCGCAATTCTTTATCTAGGATGACTGCAAGTTGCTCGCTGTTGTTGTTCCAGTGCTCGCGATCTTTTACGGTACGGCCGGTGTTGCTATCCGTTGATAGAATCCGTCTTAGATTAACTCACCAAGCCTTCGCAGCAAATCACCTTGCGAATTATCACGACATTCTGGAGTTCTGTGCGCGAGAACTCGGTTTGACGTACATCCAATAGTATTGCAATTATGATTGTTTGATCATGAATGCTACTTCTCGAATACAACGTCGATACGATCACCGGCTCCATCCCCGGAGTATTCTTCGTCGATATATTGACGAAGCGAGTTAAAAGCCAATTCATAACATCGAAGTCGTCAGTTCGAACCTGGCCCAATCAGCACTCTCTAGTCTCTCTGACCCTCTGCTTATGTGTCCTAAAATTGAAAAAACGGGCTCGCGCCGAGTGGGAGAGGCCGGGGACACCCGAAAATCGAGGTAACCGAGGCTTTGCTGGTTATTTAGGCACGCAGGTTGGTTACTTTTTTTATGAAAACTGGACCGCTTTACTGGACATGTGTTCATTATTTGATAAATTGTTTTGATCTTGTCTCAGTTCTGGAGGTAGATCATGGCTCGATTGGCGCGGGTGGAAGTTTTTGCGGCGGATGAAGTGGCTATTGTCCATGTGATAAATTGGACAGTACGGCGTTGCTTCTTGATGGGCGATGATCCGCTTACTCGAAAAAATTACGATCATAGCAAAGCGTGGATGGAACGAGAACAAGAGCATCTGGCTAGGTTCTTCTCGATCGACCTTTTATGCTAAGCGATTTTGTCTAACCACTTTCACTTGGTGCTGCGGTAGCAGCCTGATGTCGTTGCCCTTAGGGATGATCGCGAGGTTGCTCGGCGATGGCTGATGCTTTGTCCGAAGCGTCGAGATGCAGAGAATAGGCCAGAGGAACCTAATGACTTTCATTTGAATATGATCACGAACGATCGTATGAAGCTAAAAGCAAATCGATCTCGATTGAGCGATATATCTTGGTGGATGAGGTTTCTATCGCAAAAGATTGCTCAGCGGGCCAATCGCGAAGACGACCTGAGACAGCCTTGGAGCCTTGGGGACACGCACATTTTGAAAAAGTTGCTGCAAGTTTGATTCCACAAACGCGTCTGAAAGGCAGTTTGCGGGTGTCCCCAATCTCATTCGATTGCGCGTGTCCCCGTGGTTCCCCCTGCCCTCTTCGCCAGCGCCGAATTCCGTTATCTGAATTGACCAGCAGCCTCGCGACTAACTCATTTCAGTGTCTGTCTGCTAGGAATTTGCTTTCGCGCCCGCCGCACCGTGGACGGTCAGAACGGGGATCGGTGCCGGGGAGTGAGGGGGTCTGTCCCCACAGGTCGGCTTATCTTCGGTAAGTGTGGTGCCTTTCGAAGTCCAGACAGTCATCGTCGGACCGTCAACGAAACGTCACGCCGCTAACGTGCTTCTTGATCTCGATGCGCGCGTCTTCGGCACTGAGGCGCTTTTTGCCTGAGATTACGAGGTTGTCGATGGTCACACCGCTGATCTCATGTTCGGGGTCCAAACCTTGCAGCCGGGAAGGTTTCTCGGCCTCGTGTTCGAATGTGTTGTTTTGGAGGAGCACGTCACGCATGCGGCTTTTGCCTTCCTCGGCCTGAATTTTGATCTCGATGCCCATGCGTTTGATGTCGCCGCCGATGAACTCGAAGTGATTGCCGATCCAGCGCGTGTCCTCAATCTCCGCACCGCTGTAGGCATAGACGACGATGCCGCGATCCGCGTGAATGACCTCGTTGTTTTCAAAGAGCACGTTGCTCAGCTTCTTTTCATAGACCTCGCTGCCGATCTTGAGCGCGGATTTGACCGACCAGCACACGTTGTCGCGAAACACGATGCCCGTCATGTCGCGCCGTGTGCCGTAGCGCAGCTTCACAGCGATGGAGTCGTCGTTGCTGCTGATGAAGCACCGTTCGATGAGCACCTGCGAGGAGTTGTCGGGATCGAAGCCGTCCGTGTTCGTCTCCCACGGGAAGCCGGGATCGTCGTAGATCGTGTTGGAGATGAGTTTGACGCCCGTGAAGCGCAGGTTTTCCGACTCGATGAGATGCACGCCCCAAGTCCCAGAATCGCGCAGAATGACATCTTCGACCACGAGGTTTCTGGCGCGGAAGGAGCGGATCAACTTGCTGCGGCTGGCGGAGGCGTTCTCGCCTGACAGCCGCAAAGCACGGCCTTGTGCGTCGATCACGCCGCGTCCTTCGATGCGCACGTTTTCGCAGTCGATGAAATGGATGAACTGCGTGCCAAACTCACCCACCGGATGATCGGCAAGGCTGCCCGTGCCTTTAAGAATGGCACCAGCTGCCAGATGCAGCGTGAGGTTGCTTTTCATCCGCAACTCACCGGTGCGGTAGATGCCTGGCGGCACGAATAGCAGGCCCTTTTTTGCGCCGACATCGTCAATGGCCCGCTGGATCGCTGCGGTCTGCACCGCGTCTGGTGAACTCGTCACCCCGAGCTGCGTGAGATCAAACACACCGGTCTTCGGCAGTTCCATTTCAGGCGCCTCGGCAAAGAGGAAGAAGCGCGGGAGCTTGTTCACCAAAAGATGCAGCTGCCTCGGCTGTGACAGTTCAAAGGAGAGCGTGCTGCCTTCCGCCTTTGCCTGAAGGCCATGGCGATGCGGACTGACATCGAAGGTCGAGATCGCCTCCCGCGCAGTGATTTCCACCTTCACGGTGCCGGTGAACGCAAAGTGCGCATAACCGACATTCATCACCGTGCTGCAAGCCTCGATGGGCGTGCCGTTGACCTTTACCGTGAAGTCGCTACTGGCTATATCGCCCGCTGCAAGAGGATAGGGTATAACCGCAGCCTGAACGTCGTGACTGGTGAACACACCACTCAGGCACAGGCCCACGATGTGTAAAATTAAACGGATGTGGTGTTGTTGCATGGAGAGTTGTCGGAAATCAGATAGCAAGGTCCGTTTACTTCCACCAGAGCGGCCTGAGGTACAACTGATTTTTGGACCGTTTTGTGGTTTAGTTTGCTGAGTGAATCTGGGCTTCGAACTGGCTGGGCGTTTTGTATCCGAGCGCCGAGTGTTTGCGGTGGGTGTTGTAGTAACCTTCGATGTATTCGAAGATTTCGGTCCGGGCGTCAGTGGCGTTACTTGTTTCTGTAGAGTTTTCATAATAGTTATTTTCTATATCCGTATATTGTTCCAAAAAGGTAAATAATTTCCGTTGGAGGGGAGTCGCTGGGGACGCGTAGTCGTTACTATCGGCGGGGGGGACTGGGGACACAGACCGTTTTAAGCCAGGGGCTTGACAACCACAACCCATAGTGGTCTTTTGTTCACTTGGAAATGCCTTTCGACGTTCCGAGCAATTTCTGGGTGGAATCATGGCAAGATTGGCGAGAATTGAATTGTTCGCACCGTCAGAGATCGCAACTGTTCACGTAATCAATCGTGTTGTACGACGATGCTTTCTATTCGGGTATGATCCTGTCTCTGGCAAGAATTTTGATCATCGGAAAGTTTGGATAGAAGATCGATTGCGATTCTTGGCGGCTTCGTTTGGAATCGATTTGTTAAGTTTTTCGATTCTCTCCAACCATTTCCATCTCATCCTCCGCTCACGTCCTGATGTCGTTGCGACTTGGACAGACTCGGAAGCCGCCTGCCGATGGCTAACGCTTTGTCCGGTGCGCAAGAAGAAGGATGGTACACCAGAAGAACCAACGGAACCGGAACTGAATTAGATTCGAAACAACGCTGTACGACTGGCACAAATTCGAACTCGATTAAGTGACATCGGTTGGTGGATGCGTTTACTTTGTCAACACATTGCCGTCAGAGCCAATCGTGAGGACGCTGAAGTCGGGAAGTTTTTTCAGAGTCGCTATCGCGCAGTTCGACTTTGTGATGAAGAAGCGATCTTGGCTTGTTCGGCTTATGTTGATCTCAATCCAATACGTGCGAAG
>Ga0163150_10001330_pt1 | contig 42194 bp, 34 predicted proteins | sample OliLakLV19P2IB_FD_148628 | JGI IMG/M metagenome (GOLD analysis project Ga0163150, IMG submission 148628) | Freshwater microbial mat bacterial communities from Lake Vanda, McMurdo Dry Valleys, Antarctica - Oligotrophic Lake LV.19.P2.IB | ecosystem: Environmental > Aquatic > Freshwater > Lake >... | reverse complement strand
CTTCCAGTCCCGCCCCAGCGACGGCGACCCCGGCTGGCTCACCCTCTGGCGCGGCTGGCAGACGCTCATGATCCTGGTACGCGGGTATGAGCTGGCGATCAAGACGTAGGATGTGGGGAAAGATCAGCGCCCGGCCTCCCACGTATTAGCATCAGGTGCTCAGATTGTTCCGATTACAAGCGACGATACTTCTATCGCTCGTTTGGATACTGATCCAACGATTAGTTGGAAAGCAGAAAACGCAAGTATTACTGATAGCGATCCTACGTTTGGGCGAGTTAGATTCCAACCAAAAACAGCCGTTGCCCTCGTCAAAGTATCGAGAGAACTTGTGGAGGATTCTCTCAACATTGAAACGGCATTGTCTCAAGCATTTGTTGGTTCATTTGCCGCTGAGGTTGACAGAGTATCTCTGGAAGGTAGCGGAACGGGCAGCGAGCCGACTGGCTTGCTCAATATGTCGGGAATAAATGAACTCGATCTCGATGGCGAGTTTGGTAACTACTTACCATTGCTTCAAGCGTATGAGGCGGTCATGGATGATAACTCTATGCCCGATGGAAATGTATTACTTGCGCCTCGTGATTGGACGCAATTGCAGCAACTAATGGATTCAAACGGACAACCCGTCAATCCGCCATCAGCATTGAAAGATGTTATCTATCGTCCTACGAAATCTATATCGACAGTCGGTGGTGTAGACAATAACGCTTCTACTGTATACGTTGGTCGTTGGACTGATTTCCTAATTGGCTTACGAACCGACGTAAGAATAGAACTCTTAAAGGAAACATTTGCGGGCAGTCTGCAATATGGGTTCTTAGCGTATATGCGAATGGATGTAGCAGTCCGCTATAATGGTTCATTCTGTAGAATCATCAACGTCAAAAACCCAGGAACGTAATAACTAAATAAAGCGATTCATAACCGCTGAAATGTAAGTAAGCGGAATAAACTTAAACCCCAATTGTCAGAAATGGCCGTTGGGGTTTTTCATTGGGTAAAGGTTCTACGATTCAATGAGGCAATAAAAAACCCCTCCAAAGGCGAGGGGTTGAGGCGGTCTGATATGTCGTTAGTAAGTTAGACCGCTAATCGCCGTTCGTCGCTGTAAGCAAAGGCCTTGGCGGTCGCTGCTGATCCCTTCTCGGTTCCAAATGCCAATTTGCCAAGAGAGATATTCATCCCTTCCGCTGTATCCGCTTTCAAGCAGTCCGCCGCTAATTGGTCAATATCAAAGGGCAAGGCATCGAACCGCAAAGGTAGACCAAACGAAAAGGATTGTTCGCCTCGCTTGGTTCTCAACCCAAAGATACGATGCTTCCCATCGGCTAACTCAATGTCGCAAAGGGTCAATCGAAGCATCCCATCAGCGTAGGGAAAGCAGCGGATGGAATTAACGGCAGCGTGGATCGCAGACCTAATCCTCTCTCGGACTTCCAATTGCTCGCCCTCCCCCATCCCCTTGACCTTGTCTACTAACTCGGCAATCGCTGCCGTCGAAGCATGGGGCTTGTGATGCCTCGCCTTCTCCAATTCCAATTCTGCTTTCAATGTTTGTTCGTTCTCATTCAATTTTCCCAACAACTCCAACCCCCTATCGAAGTTGTCCGACCCCATCGCCATCAGTTGAGCATTGACCTTTTGAATCTTCATTTGCAACTCGGCTAAGCGCCCTTCCAATTCCCCTACGTTGCTTCCTACGGCGCTCTGTGGTTCAAGTTGAACGTCAGCAAGCCATCGAACCAAATGCCATTCAAACGGTTTGTAGAGAATAGAGCAACGGGGCGTAATGCCGTCATTCATTCCCCTTGAAACAAGCGAACCGCTATCGTTCGATGCCCTCTTATTGACCATGACCATAGCAGTACCATCGACCCCATGCCGCAAGGTGCGCCCGAAGAGGTTGCCGACAACCTTACCCCTACGCCCTTTGATATTGACCTTGCGATTATTAAGGATGGCTTGCAGTCGGTAGAACGTAGCATCGTCAATAAGGCGAGGGTAATACTCTTTCAGCGGTTCGCCATAAGGAATACTTTTCCCGTCAACTTTTGTATGGGGCTGATATTCGCCTATCAATGCTCGACTGTTTAAGAGGTGGCGGATACTTCCCCCATCCCATCGCTGCGTTGTCCTACTGTATCGCTTGACCTTTTCGTTATTGAGAATCTTAGCGATAGATAAACTACCAAGTCCGCTGATAGCGAGGTCGATGATCCTTTTCATTATTGCGGACTTCTCATGGTCAAGGCGGAGCGCCCCATCGTCGAGAGTTATCCAAAATGGGGTAAGCGAGGTCAACGGTTTGACCGCCGCATTCTTTCGTTTTTGCGACCATGCCGCCGATGCCCTATCTGTTTTCGTTTTACTCTCATCATGCGCCCGCATGAGGATGCCCATCAAAACAAAAATCTGGCCATCATTCAACGATTTTTCCGTATAGGTCTGCTCATCCATCAGCGTGACGATGGCGACTCCGCCTTTGATAATGTGACGGATGAGGTCAAAGGCATCGACGGGCGGCATACGGCTGATACGGTCAAGCGATTCAACCAAGAGCAATGAACCCGCCTTGACCTTGCCGTGCTTGACGGCAGCGAGGAAAGCGGACAATGCCCCCTTGGAAGCGTTCGCCCCCTTGAACGCCGATACCCCTAAATCTCGGAGCGATAGGGTGGTGTCCAAGGTCAAGCCGTGCTTGGCGACGTAGGTGTCCCTCCTCTCGGTTTGCCGCCGTAGGCCGTCGCCCTTGGCTTGCTCGGCGGATGAGAAGCGGACATAAGAATACGCTACATTTCCAGCGGTTTTCATCGCTTTACCCTTTATTGACCACCCCATTATAGGATGGCTACGTAAAGCGTAATGCTGCTCGGAGGCCTTGTCAGTGCCCGGCTGGATGTGGCCCCGACACTGACAAGCCGCGGACTGATCTTGATGCCACTGGCAGTCCGCTGCCAGTGCCTTTGTCCTTTGGAGTTCGCAAGTTGAAGGCACTGGCAGCCGAGCCTGCCAGTGGCATCAAGTGATTTCGCGGAGGCAGGCACCACCCTTCCGGGATGGTGCTCTAAACCTCACGCCACGTACCGCCGCACCACCAGCGTGTCGTTCTGACCGCCGAAGCCGAAGCTGTTCGACAGGCAGACCTCGACCTTCGCCTGGCGAGCGGCGTTGGGCACGTAATCGAGGTCGCACTCGGGGTCGGCGGCGCCCAGGTTCATTGTCGGCGGCAGCACCTGGTCGCGGATGGCGAGCACGCAGGTGATCAGCTCCACCGCGCCGGCGGCGGCGATGAGGTGGCCGAGCATGCTCTTGACGCTGCTGATCGCCACGTTTTTCGCGCGGTCGCCGAACACCTTCTTGATCGCCTTGGTTTCGGTCGAATCATTTTCCTTGGTGCCGGTGCCGTGGGCGGAGATGTAATCGATGTCGGCGGGGGTGACGCCGGCGTCGTCGAGCGCGAGCTGCATGGCGACGGCGGGGCCGCGGCCGGTCGGGTGCATGTCGGTGATGCGGTAGGCGTCGGCGGAGGAGCCGAAGCCGGTGATCTCGCAGAGGAGTTTCGCGTTTCGTTTCAGCGCGTGCTCGAGCGTCTCGATGATGACGATGCCCGAGCCCTCGCCCAGAACGAAGCCGCCGCGGTCGCAGGAGAACGGCCGGCTGGCGTGGCGCGGGTCGCCGGCGTGACGGCTGAGCGCGGTGAGGCGCGTGAAGCCGGTGACGCCCAGCGGATGGATCATCGTGTGCGCGCCGCCGGCGATCATCACGTCGGCGTCGCCGCGGCGCAGGATCTGCACCGCCTCGCCGATCGCCTGCGTCGAGGCGGCGCAGGCGGTGAGGCAGTTGTAAGCGGGACCCTGGGCGCCGAACTCCATCGCCAGATGGGTCAGCGGCATGTTGGGCTCCTGCTCGATCTCGCAGATGGCGCTCATGCGGGTCAGCGCAGCCTGGGCCCACTTGTCGGTCTTCACGGTGCGCGACTCGGCGTCCCAGCCGGCGAGATTGGCGGCCACGTAATTCCCAAAATCGAGCACGCCCTCGCCGGAGCCGAGGTAGATGCCCAGCCGCTCGCGGTTGAGCGTGTCGAGGTCGCCAAGCCCGCTCATGCGCCAAGCCTGCGCCGCCGCGCCGAGCGCGAACGAGGTGTTGGCGCCGACGCCCTCGTGGGCTTCGGGGATGCTGACGTAGGGGCGGTAATCGTAGTTTTTGACCTGGGCGGCGAAGGTGGTGGGGAACGTGGACGCATCGAAGCTGGTGGTCTTGCCGATGCCCGAAGCGCCGGCGAGCAGGGCCCGCCAGACGGTTTCGATGTCGTGGCCGAGCGGGGTGACCCAGCCGATGCCGGTGATGACGGTGCGTGTGTTCATGGCTGTGTGCGTGCGGGACTATTCCAGACGCTTGAGGATCAAGGCGGCATTCTGCCCGCCGAGTCCAACCGAGTAGGTGAGCGCATACTTGATTGCCGCCGGGCGCGACGCCTGCGTCTTCGCATGAAGCTCACCGATCGGGGCATCGCAGTTGATCGTCGCGGGGATCGTCTGCTCCGCGACCGCCTTGGCGGCGAGGCAAACGTCGAGGCCGCCGGCCCCGGCGAAGCAGTTCCCGGCCAGCGGTTTGGTCGTAGTGATCGGGATGTCCTTCGTGCGGGGACCGAAGATGCTGAACAGGGCCGCCGCCTCGGCCTGGTCGTATTCGGGAACGCCGCTGCCGAAGGGGACGATGAGGTCGATCTGCTCGGGCGTCACCTTCGCCTCGCGCATGGCGGCGCGGATGGCCAGCGCGATGCCCCGGCCGTTGGGGTCCGGCGCGAGGTTGCGCTGCGGGACGTGGACCGACTGCGAAGCGCCGAAGCCCGCGACCTCGGCGTAAGCCCGCGCCATCGGAGCCCCCACCCCATCGCTTGCGCCTCCGCGCGCCCGCGCCTCAAACGTCTCCAGCGACTCGAGCACCACAATCGCCCCGCCCTGCCCGATCACCGTGCCCGCGGCGTTCCTGTCAAACGGCCGGACCGCCTCGGTGGGCCGGTCATTGTCGCGACTGTTGAGCCGGCCGGTGAACTGCTGACGCAGGAACGTCATCGGGTTCAGCTTGTCCTCCGCGCCGCCGCAGAACGACATGTCGGCCGAGCCACGCTGGATCACCCGCAGCGACTCGCCGATGGAGAGCATCGCCGACGCCTCGGCGCAGGTGATCGTGTTCGACGGCCCTTGGGCATCGTGAATGATCGTCACGTGGCAGGCGAGCATGTTGGGCAGGTATTTCAGCAGCCACAGCGGGGTGAGGTGATTGATCCCCTCGCGCCCCCATTTGTGCATCGAGAACTCGCCGGCCTCGTCGCGCGACTCGCTCAGCGCCTGCGTCAGTTCGTTCACCTCGGCGGCGATGAGGCCGGCCCCGATGTGGCAGCCGACGCGGGTGGGGTCGTAAGTGGGTTTGAAGGCAGTTGTGCCGACGTGCTCCGAATCGGTGCCTGCGGTGCGCAGCCCGGCATCCTTCGCGGCGAGGTGAGCAGCGGCGACGGCGAACTCGATGTCCGCCGCCATCACCTTCGTCGCCTTGCGGTAACTCTTGGGCACGAAGTCGCGCACCGCAAAATCGCGCACCTGGGCCCCGATGTGGCAGGCGAAACCGGAGGGGTCGAACACATCGATCGGCCCCACCGCGCTGCGGCCCGCGACGGCGGCGTCCCATGTCGAGCCGATGCCCACACCCAGCCCGCTGACGGGACCCAAACCGGTGATCACCACGCGTCGTGTCATGCGTCCTGCTCGCGCCTCAAAAATGGAGGGACGACAGTGTACGCAAGAGCGACGGGGGACGCCCAAAGCTGCGAAGTCACCGGGCGGCCGGTGGTGCGTCAGTTTGAAATCCGGGTGGCACGGGCAGGCCGCGGTCCGCCGCGGTTTGCCCGTGGCGGTGGGGTTCACGTTCACCACTACGGGCAAACCGCCCAGAGCGGCGGCCTGCCCGTGCCACCCGTGCGGACTGAGTCACTGCCGGGCGGCCTGCTCGATGGCCTTCACCTTGTCGCCGTCGAACTCGATGCGCAACCGTTCGTATTCGTGCTGCACATCGACGTACTCCGGACCGGCGTAATAGTCGGAGCCCTGATGCCGGCGGCGACGAAACGGCATTGAATGACGCCAGACGGTGTCGCGGGTGTAGTAGACGCCGGCGTAGGACCAGATGTCGTAGACCACTCCGCCAGTCTCGCTACGGCTGAACATCGCGTCCGGCTCGCCGAGGGCGATGTAGACCACGTCCTTGGTGTCGCCGATGGTGATGCGGCCCGCGCGGACGCGCTCCTGCGCCTCGGGCTGAAGCATGGCGAAGGCGCCGGCGCGCTCCTCGATGCGCGAGTCGATCGTCGAGCAGCCGGCGAGCGCGGCGAGCAATAGGACGCAGAAAGCATCAAGGGGGGGGATCATTCGGGCCTCGGTTCCGGGGATGCTGCGATTGTAGACATCACGCCGAGGCGAGGGCACAGGGTTACGTGGGTGAAGTCAGCATGGGGCCTGTTTTCAGCGGCCGAATCGGTCGGTCACGCGGAAGACAAAAGGCTTGCGCAGCACGTCGCGCACGGCCACACCGGCGCGCATCGCGGGCTTGAAGCGCGAGCGCCGCACCGCATCGATCGCCGCCTTTTCCAGGAGCTCGAACCCCGGCGATTCCAGCACGCGCACCCGGCCCACCGTGCCGTCGGGCAGCACCTCAATCGCCAGCACCACCGTGCCTTCTTCGCGGGCCCGCACCGAATCTTCGGGGTAGCGCGGCTCGACGAGGCGGTCGATGTCGATGCCGGTCGAAACCCCGGCCGGCGCGGGCGCGGTGTCAGCGGCCGCGCGACTGATCGCGGCGACGGGCGCGGGCGGCGGCGCCGTTCGGGCGACCTCGCGCGGCTCGGGCATCGACAGGTCGATGACCGGAGCGGGCGGGTTGGCGAAAGACGGAACGCCGGCGAGGTGGTCGGGGGTTGAATCGGCGCGGGACGGCGCGGCGGCCGCGGCAAAGGAATGAACCGAGCGCGGATTCGTATCGACGGGGGCTGCATCGGTCGTTGCCGACGCGGGCGCTGTGGCGCTGCGGCCCGAGAGGCTGGCGGGGATCAGCTCGGGCAGGAGGCGGTCGATCTCGCCCGGTTCGCCCGGCAGCGACTGCGCCGCGGGGGGAGCCTGGCCGGGGCTTGCGCCATCGATCGGCTGCCGGGACGCGCTCGGCACGCCTTCAAATGGTTGATCAGGGGGTTGCGTCGGGGCAGATGCCGGCCTTGCCTGCGATGGTCGCGCAGGGGCCTCCGGCATCGTCGGCGGCTGAAACCGGTCCGCAGAACTCACCGGGACCACCGGCTCGGCCATCACCAGCCGCAACTGCACCCGAACCTCGCGCGACGCCCCCGCGCGGAAATCAACGCGGGCCGAGGTTGTCTCCGCATGATGAAACGTCACATGCGCCGCACCGAGCGCGAGCACCGCATGCACAGCCACCGACATCAATGGCGCCGCCAGCGACGCGAAAGAGCCGGCCAGCGGCTGCGCTGCCGGCGCAGCGGCGATGGACGGCTCTTCGGTCGTAATGAATGCTTCGATCATGACGCCCTTAGATTCCCGGAGGGACACATGATCGTAGACTTCGAGCGCCGGGCGACTGCAAATCCTTCAGTGCCAATTAGAGAGCGGTGACCGTCAGGGAGCGGACAGGGGACAGAACCCACTCCCTGACGGTTGTGGCTCGTGGCGGCGCCGCTACGAATGCGGTTGACGTGCTTCAGAACTTCAGTTCGACCCCCAGGATGAAGTTCCGCCCCGGCTGGTTGATGCCGCTGCCATGCACGCGGTACTCCTCGTTGGTGAGGTTCTCACAGGCGGCGGTCACCGTCAGGTTCTTCGACAGCCTGATCCCGGCCCGGATCGAGGCGACCGCATAACTCTCGTGGCCGCCGGGCGGGATGCGCTCGCTGTCGCCCTGATCGCTGGGCGAGAGAATGTTCGCGTTGTCGACCAGTTGCAGCGTGCCCTCGACCCACCACTTGCGGTCCGGCTCGTCGTATCGCAAGCCGATCAAACCGGTCAGCGGCATCTGCCGGGTGATGGCCCGCCGATCCAGCGAATCGGGGTCGTTGATGTCGAGGAAGGTATCGACGCGGCCTTCCATCCAGGTGGCATTGCCGAAGAGCGTGAAGTTGTTGCAGAAGCGGTACCAGGCGTCGAGCTCGATGCCGTGTACGAAGCCGTCGCCGCTGTTGGTGCCTTGGACGATCTGCTCATCGGGGATGCCGCCGGTGGTCTCGCCGGTGGGTGAGCGGATGATCATGTCGCTGATAATGGTGTAGTAGTACGCGGCCGACGCGCCGAAATCGTTCTGGCGGAACTTCAGGCCGAGCTCGAAGGTGACGTAATACTCGGGGTCGAGGTCTAAGGCGGGGACTTCGAAGATGCCGGAGGCGGCGCTGCGGCTGGCGGTGACGTCGGAGAGGTTGGGGGCGCGGAAGCCCTGCGAGACGCCGCCGAAGAGGTTGAGCTGATCGGGGATGATTTTGTAGATCGCGCGGGCAGAGCCGACGAAAGCGGACCAGTTGTCCTGCACGGAAATCACATCGCCGGTGACGGGGTTGTCTTCGCCGTCGACGACTTCACCGGCTCGGAGACTGGCGTAATTGAACCGGCCGCCGAGGATGAGGTCGAGCCGGTCGTTGACCGTGATGGTGTCCTGAAGGTAGATGCCGAAGAGGTCGTAGGACGAATCATCGGCGACGGGGCCTTGGATGCGCGGGCCGGCTTCATTGGAGCGGCGCTCGAAGGAGTTGACGTTGTCGTGGTAGAACTCGACGCCGTAGGCGAGCCGGCCGATGGAGCTCGGCGACTCGAGGTGCAGGAAGAATCCGACGTTACCGACATCGAAGCCCGCTTTTCGTCTGCTGCCGTTGCTCACGATGCGATCCTCGATCTCGCTCTGGTCGTGCCAGGAGAGGCCGACGCGGAGGGTGTCGAAGAAGGCGTTCTGCACGTTTTCGGCGTGCAATTTCACGTAGAGCAGTTCGCGGTCCTGATCGAGATCGCGCTGCCGGTCGTTGGACCCCGTCGTGGTGCCTTCGAAGCTTTCGGCATGGTTCGTCGAGTGCCAGCGCGGGACATTGTTCTGCTGCACGCGCTGGTAGGCGAAGACGAGGCGGGTGTCGGCATTGAGGAAGAACTCGCCCTTGAAGTCGGCGTCCCACTCGTCGTAGCCGGAGTCGTGCAGCCGGCCGCTGCCGTGGCCGGATTGGATGTCGCCGTAGTGCTTGCCGGTGAGGCCGAGGTGGATGCCGAAGGTTTCGCCGAAGGTGGCGTCGATCTCGGCGTGCAGCGTGTGCGAGCGCTCGGCGGAGGAGACGCGGTAGCAAATGGAAGAGTCGACGGTGTTCTGCCCGGGCGTGTAGTTCATCGGGCTCTTGGTGATGGCGTTGACCGTGCCGCCGATGGCATCGGAGCCGTAGAGCACGGAGCTCGGGCCTTTCACGAGTTCGAGCCGTTCGACGGAGTAGGAGTCAACCGTCGACCAATACTGGTTCGGCCCTTCGCGGAAGACGGAGTTGTTGAGGCGGACGCCATCAACGAGGAACAGCGTGCGGAAGCCGGTGAAGCCGCGGATGAAGGGCGACGCCTGACCGGGACCGGTGCGCTGCACGAGGACGCCGGGCGTGTAGAGCAGGGCTTCGGGGAGCGTTCGGTAGTTGCGGTCGAGAAGCTCGCCCTCTTCGATCGAGTCGGTGCTGAACGGCGAGGAGAACGCGGGCAGCAGCGAGCGCGTCGCGGTGATGATCACCGGGGCATCGGCCCGGCGAACGGGGTCCGCTTCAGCCGTGTCCGCGCCTCTGGAGGTGGCGATGGGCGCCAGGACGGCGAGCGCGCAGAGACAGCCCGCTCGAAAAGAAAACTGCTTCATCTCGATGACTCCCTGGAGGATGTTGCTGCGCCTCGTGGCCGAGCCGCGACGGAGTGTTTTTAATCGATCGCGCGGCCGTGCCGCAGACTTTGCAGACCGTATAATCGCCACGCTTTGCTCACCCACCGCATCATTCCATGCCTCGATGTGAAGGCCGGCCGCGTCGTCAAGGGCGTGAACTTCGTCGGCCTGCGCGATGCCGGCGACCCCGTCGAGATCGCCCGGCAATACGATGCCGAGGGCGCTGATGAGCTCGTCTTCCTCGACATCACCGCCAGCCACGAGGCCCGAAGCATCATGCACGATGTCGTGCGGCGCGTGGCCGAGCAGTGCTTCATGCCGTTCACGGTCGGCGGCGGCATCCGCACGATCGAGGATGTGACGGCGCTGATCCAGGCGGGGGCGGAGAAGGTGAGCATCAACACGGCGGCGATCACCACGCCGGACATCATCGCGCAGACGGCGCGGCGGTTCGGGCGCTGCGCGACGGTGGTGAACATCGACCCCAAGCGCGTGCCCCGCGCCGAGTTCGAGGCGCGGCGCGCGGAGACGGCGAAGCGCGATGATGCGGTGGGGGAGGCGGCGCGGAAAAGTTCAGAGTTCCGAATTCGGAGTTCCGAGTTGTCGGAGCAGCTGACGAACTCGCGATCCGCTTCAACAACTCGGAACCCGGAACTCGGAACTCGGAACTTCGCCAAAGGCGATTTCATCTTCGAAGTCCACACCCACGGCGGACGCAAGCCCACCGGGCTCGAAGCCGTCGCCTGGGCGAAGACCATCGTCGCGCTCGGTGCCGGCGAAATCGTGCTCACCAGCATGGACGCCGACGGCACGAAGAACGGTTACGACCTGGAGATGACGGCGGCTGTTTCCGGCGAGGTCGATGTCCCCGTCGTCGCCTCCGGCGGCTGCGGCAGCCCGGAGGACATCCGCCGAGTGCTCACCGAGACCCGCGCCGATGCGGCGCTGGCGGCGTCGATCTTCCACTACCGCGAGTACACGATCGAGCAGACCAAGCGATACCTCGCGGAGCGCGGGGTGCCGGTGCGAATCGTCAGCGCGACAGCGATGTGAGTGTCATGTATCGTTAAGTTTTCTTAGCCGCGAAGCGGCGGCATTACGTTAGCCCCGGGCGTAAGCCCGGGGATCGTGTTGGAGAACGACAACAAGCCCCAAAGGGGCGACACCTGCTCGACCCGGCGTGTCGCCCCTTCGGGGCTGGATTACCTTCTATCGCATTTCCCCGGGCTTACGCCCGGGGCTACGGTAATGCCGCCGCTTCGCGGCTGAAATAGAGGACCGAAAGCATGGACGCATGAAAAAGGGAGCGGCTATGTGGCTTCCATTTTCTGCTTTTCTGCATTTTTTCTGCTTTTCTGCTTTTCTGCTGTTCTGATTCGTGTTTTACCGCACTCCTGCCTTTCGGAAACGCCATGAGCACCCCGAACACCAACACCACCATCGCCCGCGCCGACCACCTGTCGGACCACCGCTCGCTCGCCAACACGTCGCTGCGGAAATACTTCGAGACCGCGATCAAGTTCGAGGCCTCCGACCTGCTCATGCGCGGCGGGCAGAAGGTGAAGCTCCGCATGCGCGGCACGCTCAAGGGACTCGACACGCCGCCGCTCGATCCCGTGGAGTTCGAGAAGGACATCGAGGCGTCGCTCAGCCCCGCGCATTGGGAGCAGTACTCCAACGTCGGCTCACTCGACCTGGGCACCGACTTCGTTCTCGCCGACGGCTCGACCCACCGCTTCCGCATCAACATCTTCCGCACCCGCGGCCGTAGCGCCATCGCCGCCCGCCGGGTCAGCAACAAGATCCTTGGCTTCAAGGAACTCTACCTTCCCGCCTCGCTCGAAAAAGCCTGCGGCACCAACCAGGGCCTCATCCTCATCTGCGGCGTCACCGGCAGCGGCAAGAGCACGACCATCGCCTCGATGCTCCAGTACATCAACGACAACCGCGCCTGCCACATCCTCACCATCGAAGACCCCATCGAGTACCTCTTCAACGACAGCAAGGCCCTCGTCAACCAGCGCGAGGTCGGCATCGACGTGCCGAACTTCTCGCTCGGCCTGCGGGCCCTGGTGCGCGAGAACCCGGACGTGATCCTGATCGGTGAGATGCGCGACCGCGAAACCTTCGAGGCCGCCCTTCAGGCCGCCGAGACGGGCCACCTCGTGTTCGGCACCATCCACGCCTCCTCCGCCGCCCAGGCCTTCGGCCGCATCTACGACCTCTTCCCCATGGAGGAGCGCGACAACATCCGCTACATGCTCGCGTTTCAGATGGTCGCCTTCGTCTACCAGAAGCTGCTGCCGACGCTGCGCGAGGACATCCAGCGCGTCCCGGCCGTCGAGATCCTTTTGCAGAGCCCGTCGACGAAGAAGTACATCCTCGAGGGCCGGGAGCACGAGCTCGATGACGTGATCAAAGAAAACAAGAACGACGGCATGCAGACCTTCACCGACAGCCTGGTGGAACTGGTCGAGAAGAACATCGTGCATCCGAAGATCGCCATCGCCAACTCGGCGAAGCCCGAAGAGGTGAAGATGCGGCTGAAAGGGATTCAGAATTGACGCAATCAGGCGGAGGGGGATGAACGGATGCGGTCGTAAAAGTCTCGGGGCGTGACGATCGGGATTTTCTCGTAGCGGCGCAACACCAGCAGGTCCTTGTCGCCGGTGACGAGGAATTGAACACGCCCCGCGACGGCGGTGCCGAGGATGACCAAGTCATCGGCGTCGCGACATGTATCGGCGGGTACGGCGACGGGCACGACCATGGTTGCCTGTGTCCGTAGAAAATGAACGATCTCGACGGCACGCGTTGCCGGCACCTTAAACTTTGTTTGCAGGTGTTCGTCCAATTCGGCGAGGATGGGTTCGCTGATCACGATTTCGTGGTGCTCAAAGCACCGGGACAACACCGCTTCGCACAACCCGCGCGTACCGAACCCGGCCATGAAGACATTGGTGTCGAGGACGACCCTCACGACACCGCCTTGAAGACGTCCTCATCGGTGAGAAACCCCTGCCTCTCGGCGAACGGCATCGTCTTCTCGCGCAGGGCCCGGAACTGCTCGGCAACGATGTATCGCCGGATAGAGTCGCGCACCAGATCGCTCAGCGGCAATTGCCGCTGCTGGCCGAGCTTTTCCAGGTCGCGCCGCAAGGCTTTGGTTAAGCGGATCGTCAGGGTGCTCATGCGTTACATTGTACGACAGGCTCGGCCAACGAGACAAGCCCCGCAGCGCGGCTACGATTTCGGGCCGTCCGCTTGCCGCGACGGGTGATTCCCGATTAAACTCAACAGCGCATTCAGGGATGACTGCGATTCCAAGGGTCCGGGGAATCCCACGGCCTCACCTACCTGCCCAAGCAGTCTCATGATGAACACACTCGCCAACGCCGACACCGCCGTATTGATGAGCATTTTCAAGCCGATCGTCGTGACGATCGTGCTGGGCTTCTGGGCGACGGCGGTCGGGCGGATCGACAAGGACCTGCTCCAACACTTCTTCCCGCGCCGCCAGTGGAACATGATCCTCATGCTGTCCGGCGTGCTGGGCTTCGCGCTGTGGCTCTTCGTCGGCTCGTTCTGGATCGGCCTGCCGATCGCGCTGCTGGTGCTCGGCGGCAGCCTGGTCGCTTACGTGCAGTTCCACAACAAGCGGGTGCGCGAGGAGCATCAGTGGAGCTTTAACCCCAAGACCTGGGCCGGCGAAAAGTTTGCCGCCAAGCGCTTCGCCGACGCCCAGCAGCGGGCCGTGATCGCCTTCACCACCAAAGCCGGCGTCCGCCAGGACGTGCCCACCGGCGACAAGAACCCGCAAGCGATCGCCCACCAGAAGGCGGAAGAAATCCTCGGCTTCGCCCTGCCGCGCGGCGCCCAGCGCATTGACCTGACGGTCGGCGCGCAGAAGGCCACCGCCGTGGTCATCGTCGATGGCGTTGCCTACCCGGCGCCCGAGATGGACAACAAGACCGGCGTGCTGATGCTCGACTATCTCAAGGGCATCGCCAAGCTCGACGTCGAGGACCGCCGCAAGAAACAGGTCGGCGAACTCTATCTCGAATCCGGCGCCGAGAAGAAGAGCCACCTCATCCGCGTGATCACCATCGGCTCGACCCGCGAAATCTCCGCGACGCTGCTCGTCGATCCCAACAAGCAGGTCGCGATGCGGCTCCAGGACCTCGGCCTGCTCCCCGCCCAGCTCAAGTCGCTCGAGCCGGTGCTCAAGGAAACCGGCAAGGCCGTGCTCGTCACCTGCCCCCCCGGCAACGGCATGACCACCACGCTCTACGCCTGCATCAACCAGCACGACCCCTACACGCAGAGCGTGGTCACCCTCGAAGACGAAGTCGCCTACGAAGTCGAGGGCGTCACGCATACCGTCATCAAGCCCGGCTCCGACGCCCAGGCGATCAGCCAGGCGCTCTTGGTGCTCACCCGCCGCGACCCGAGCGTGATTATGGTGAGCAAAGTGAGCGACGTGCCGACCGCGAAGGTTGTTGCCGGCAGCGCCGGTGAGATCCGCATTTATGCCGGCATGAAGGGCGAGGACACGTTCGGCTCGCTGAAGACCTGGATCAAGTCGATCGGCAACCCGAAGGATGCGGCGGCGACGCTGGCCGCGATCATCAGCCCGCGCCTGGTTCGCAAGCTCTGCACCACCTGCCGCATCCCCTTCAAGCCCGACCCCGCCGCCCTGCAAAAGATGAACCTCCCGCCGGATAAGGTGCAGCAGCTTTACAAGCCAGGCGGCAAGGTGATGGTCAAGAAGGAAGAGCAGGTCTGCAACGACTGTCAGGGCATGGGCTACAAGGGCCGCACCGGCGTCTTCGAAGTGATGGTCCTCGACGACGACGCCCGCAAGCTGATCGCGCAGGGCCAACTCGACCAGCTCCGCGCCCACCTCCGCAAGCAGCGGATGCTCTGGCTCCAGGAAGCGGCGCTCACCCGCGTGGTCGAAGGCGTCACCTCGATCGCGGAGATCGGCCGGGCGCTGTCGAAGGAAGGCGGCGAAGCGAAGGCGGCGGCGCCGCAGCCGGCGGGGGCGTGATCGCGCCTTACTCCCCTCCCTCTTAGGGAGGGGTGGGGGGAGGGTCGGCTCACAATGACCAGTCGGGGCCAATCAGACAAACGTTCGCGAACTCTGCATGCCTCGTCAGAACACACGCATTGAGTCTGAAGATTTTGTGCTCAAACCCGCCTGACTGCTTTATTGCTCGGCCGACCCTCCCCCAACCCCTCCCTGAGAGGGAGGGGAGCCGGAAACGGAGTCCTTCCCATGTTCCTCAACCTCTTCATCGTCCTCTTCATCATCGGCATCGCCTACTGGCAGGGGCTGCAAGGCTTCTTCAGCGCGTTCCTGCACCTGGTGCTGGTGATCGTGGCCGGCACGCTGGCGTTCGCGTTCTGGGAGCCGGTGGCGATGGGCATGCTCTCGGGCATGATGCCGCGTTTCGCCTGGGCCGTCGGGCTGTTCATGCCGTTCATCTTCTTCCTGCTGGTGCTGCGCGTGCTGATGGACAAGATGGTGCCCGCCAACGTGGACTTCAGCCAGCTCACGAACCTGCTCGCCGGCGGCGTCTGCGGGGCGATCGCCGCCGCCATCACCGCCGGCGTCTTCGTCATCTCGATCAGCTTCCTCCCCGGCGCCAAGGACAACTTCGGCTACCAGCCTTACGCCGTCTCGCCCGACACCGGCCATGTCGTCAAGAGCGACAGCGGCGGGCTGTGGATCCCCGTCGACACGCTCGCCGCCAATATTTTCACCACGCTCTCCAATGGCTCCTTCGCGCCCGCCAACGGCAAGTCGCTGGCGACCGAGCAGCCCGATTTCCTCCGCCGCGCCCACTACAACCGCCTGCGCCCCGACGCCAACAGCTCGACCGTCGCCACGCCCGGCTCCGTCGAGATCACTCTTGAGGAAAACAAGAACGATTCAAATTACGGGAAGCAGCGCGTTTTCAGCTACGCACTGCCGACCGACAAGCTGCCCGACATCCTCATCGAAAACCTCCCGAGTCCGAAGGTCGGCGAGCCAGACATCGCGGCCCTGCTGAAGGACGAAAAGCAGCGGCTCGTCATCGTCGAAACCAAGTGGACCAACCTCAACAGCAACTTCGATCCCGATCGGCTGCGTGTTTATCCGCAGCAGGTGCAGCTCGTGACCAACGAGAAGGGCGGCCCGCTGAACCCCGTCGTCCGCCTGCCCTTCGCCGTGTCGCGCCAGACCAAGCGCGAACCCGATGAGCGCGAGTTCCATGTCGTCAACCGCGCCGGCGTCGAGATCGCCAGCGAGGCGACCGACGCCACCACGCTCGCTTTCCTCTTCATCGTCCCGGTCAACCACGTGGAGCAGTACCTGCTGGTGCGCAACCTGCGCCTGCCGATCACGCCGGCGATGCTCGATCCGAAGCCCACCGCGGAGGCGACGGAGAAGGTCATGGCCGTCGTCGGCACCAGCATCGCCAAAGGCCCCGAGACTGCGGCCACGACCGACACCAAGACCAGCACCGTCGGCCCCACCACCGGCGGCAAGGTCGGCGTCAAGGCCGAGGATGTCACCCTCTCCGCAGAGCTGCCCATGATGACCAGCAAGAACCTGCTCGGCGACATCGGCAACAACAACCGCAATGAGATCACCGGCGGCACCGGATCGGTGGGGCGACCCAACGGCCCCATCTCCCGCGCCAACCAGGTCACCCATTTCCACGTGCCCGAGCAGCAGGCGATGGTCCGCGTGAAGCTCGCCAAGCAGGTCGCCTTCTCGTACCTCGCCCAGGCCCAGGCCGCCGCCGGTGCCCTCAACGCCATGTTCATCACCGACAACGAAGGCAACCAGTGGTTCCCCTCCGGTTACGTCTGGCACCAGAAAGGCTCCGCCGCGATGAACATCCGCTTCGACACGCAGCAGCCGATCCGCGCGGTGACGCAGTTCCCCATCCGGCAGATGGCGGAGACCGATGACCTCTACGCCTACTTCCTCGTCAAGCGCGGCATCCGCCTCGACAAGCTCAAGGTCGGCGAACAGCAGACGACGGAACTGAACCGCCTCGAAGTGCCTTGAATTCGCACGCCCGGCATTGAATGTGTTCGGTACCGCTAATTCCGCGAGCCCCGCACCAACGTGACAAGGACGTCACCATGCCACCCTCAACCCCCGCCCCCACGCTTGCGCCTCCGCGTGCTTCCCTGAAAGGCAAGCGCGTCCTCGTCATGGGTCTCGGCCAATTCGGCGGCGGCACCGGCGTCGCGCGCTTCCTCGTCAGCCACGGCGCCGACGTCCTCATCACCGACACTAAACCCGCGGAAAAACTTCAGACCAGTATCAACGAGCTTGCCGGCCTCGCCGTGCGATACCGCCTCGGCGAGCACCGCATCGATGACTTCACCGCGGCAGACCTCGTCATCGTCAACCCCGCGGTGAAGCCGAACGGCAACCCGTACCTCGAAGCGGCCCGCGCCGCCGGCGTCGCCCTCACCAGCGAGATCCGCCTGCTCACGCAGCACCTGCCCAACCGCGCCCGCACCATCGGCATCACCGGCAGCGCGGGCAAGTCCACCACCACTGCCATGGTCGGGCACGTGCTCCGCAGCGAGCCGTCACGTCCCATGCAAAGCGAGCCGTCACGTCCTCGTGCACGGCAAGCCGACGCCACCTCTCGCACCCCCCGCGTCCACCTCGGCGGCAACCTCGGCGGCTCGCTCCTCGGCTCCCTCGACGACATCGCACCCGATGACTGGGTCGTCCTCGAACTCTCCAGTTTCATGCTCGAGGGCCTGCGCGAGGACCAGTGGTCGCCGCACATCGCGCTCATCACCAACCTCTCACCCAACCACCTCGACTGGCACGGCTCACTCGCCGACTACCGCCGCGCCAAGCAGGCCATCTTCGACTTCCAGACCGAGGACGACATCGCCATCCTCGGCCCCGGCGCTGATGGCTTCCTCCCCAAACGCGCGCGGCTTCGCACCCTCCATGCAATCGACCTCCCCGAACTCACCGCCGCCATCCCCGACCTCCTCATCCCCGGCGAGCACAACCGTCTCAACGCCGCGATGGCCATCGAAGCCTGTGCCGCTTGCGGCTTCGCACCGGACCTCGCCGCGCGTTCACTCGCCACCTTCACCGGTCTGCCGCACCGACTTGAACTCGTCGCCGAACGCAACGGCATCCGCTACTTCAACGACTCCAAATGCACCACCCCCGAGGCCGCCGCCCTCGCCCTCGACAGCTTCGCGACCGGCATCGTGCACATCATTCTCGGTGGCTCCGACAAGGGCAGCAACCTCGCGCCGCTCTCTGCCCTCGCCCGCCGCCACTGCCGCGCGATCTACACCATCGGCCACACCGGACCAACGATCGCCGCCGCCGCCGGTCACGCTTGCGGTTTAGCGGATGTGACCCCCTGCGAAACCCTCGACCGCGCCGTCGCCGAAATCCAGTCCCGTGTCCGCCCCGGCGACGTCGTCCTCCTCTCCCCCGCCTGCGCCAGTTTGGACCAGTTCACCCACTTCGAAGCCCGCGGCGATGCGTTCACGTCGCTCGTTCAAGCGTAACGCTGCACCACCGGCAGCAGCAGCCGGATGATCGCCGACACCATCAGCACGATGAACACCACGCGCACCAGCCGCGTCGGCATCCGCTGCGTCAGCGCCGCCCCCATGTGCCCGCCGAGCCAGCACGTCGGGGCCAGCAGCAGCGCGAGCACGGCGCTCACGCGCCAGTCGTATCCGAGCCCTGCGAGCGTCGCGTTCTTCGCCACCGAGCCGATGATCGCGCTGATGCAGATGATTGTCGAGCTGTTGGCGATGCACGCCTTCAGAGGCAGCCGGAGCGTGACCTGCTGGAGCGGCACCGCCACGCCGCCGCCGCCGACACCGGTGACCCCCGCGATGGTGCCCATCACCGCGCCGACGGTGATGCAGCGCGGCGGCGTGATGATCGGCAGCGCCGCGTCCTCGCGGCGCTGGGCCCCGGCGGTCATCCGCAGCAGGTTCACGACCGTCATGTAGATGAGCACCGCCGCCAGCACCGCCCCCAGCCAGATCGCCCCGTCGCGGCCGACGAACTGGTTGCTGATCCAGACGCCGACGATCACGAACACCGCCGCCGCCGGCAGCATCCAGCGGATGGCCGCGAGCGTGGTCGCTCTCGCCTTGTGATGCCGCAGCGCCGCCGGGATCGACACCGCGATGTTGGCGATCATCGCCGCCGCCTGGTAGACGTGCTGATTCAAGTTGGGATCGCCGCCGTGCTCCGCCTGGCCGAAGAGCAGGACGAGGCCGGGGATCATCACCACGCTGCCGCCGACGCCGAGCATCCCGCCCAGCGTCCCGCCGATGAGGCCGATCAAGGCCACTGCGAGAATGATGATCGGGTCGAGCGCGGGCATTCACACAACGTACAGTGAGAGCGGCGAGAAGTGAAAACGTCCGCGACAAGCGGCATTGGGGTGGCACTGACAAGGACTGCTCGGGGCCCTTGTCAGTGGTGGACGTCTCTGGTGCACCGACACTGACAAGCTCCGAAGACTCCGCTTGTCAGTGCCACCCATGCGACTGCCGGCGCTCTTCCATTACGTCAACACGCCCTCAACGATATGCCCGTGCACATCCGTGAGCCGGCGCTGGATGCCGTTGTGGTAATAGGTGAGCTTGGTGTGGTCGAGGCCGAGCAGATGCAGGATGGTGGCGTGGAAGTCGTAAACCGTGACGGGGTTCTCCGCCGCGAAGTAGCCGACATCGTCGGAAGCCCCGTAATGGAAGCCTTTCTTGACACCCGCGCCGGCGAGGAAACAAGTGAACGCATCGGGGTGGTGGTCGCGCCCGGGCTTGTCGATGCCCTGCGTCGCCGGGCCGCGACCGAACTCGGTACACCACACGACGAGCGTGTCGTCGAGCATGCCGCGCTGCTTGAGGTCGTTGATTAACGCGGCCACTGGCTGGTCCATCGTCGCCGCCATCTTGGTGTGGTTCTCGACGACCGACTCATGCGCATCCCAGTTGATGCGCGGCGAGCCGAACGCCCCGCCGTTGAAGAGCTGCACAAACCGCACGCCGCGCTCGAGCAGCCGCCGGGCCATCAGGCAGTTGCGCCCGAAGCCCGCCGACTCCTTGCGGTTGAGCCCATACGCCTCCTTCGTCGCGGCGCTCTCGCTGTCGAGGTCCGTCGCCTCGGGCACCGTCGTCTGCATGCGGGCGGCGAGTTCGTAGGAGCGCACGCGTGCCGCCAGCGCGCTGTCGCCGCGGTTGTCTTCTGCATATTTCGCGTTCATGCGTTGAAGCATCACCATCCCGGCGTCGCGCGAGCCGGGCTTCAGGTCGGCCGGCGTCTTGAGGTCTTCGATCGGCTCAGTGCCGGCTTGCGTTCGCAGGGCGACGCCCTGGTGCGAGGCGGGCAGGAACCCGGCCGTCCAGTTGATCGACCCGCCCGCCGGCAGCCCGGCCGGATCAGGCAGCACGACGAACGTCGGCAGGTTCTCATTCGCGGTGCCCAGGCCGTAGCTCAACCACGCGCCCATGCTCGGGAAGCCGTTGAGCGTGAAGCCGGAGTTCATCTGGAACGTCGCCGGCGTGTGGTTGTTGGACTTCGACGTCATCGAGTGGATGAACGCAAGATCATCGACGCAGGTCGCGAGGTGCGGCAGCAGGTCGCTGACCCACGCCCCGCTCTTGCCGCGCTGCTTGAACGCGAACGGGCTCTGCATGATCTTGCCGGGCTGGCCGAAGAACCCCTTGTTTTCGCCCTTGTTTTCCAGCGATTTTCCGTGGAACTTGGCGAGGTCGGGCTTGTGATCGAAGGTGTCGATGTGGCTGACGCCGCCGCAGCAGAAGATCTGGATGATGCGCTTGGCCTTCGGCTTGAAGTGCGGCTGGACGATCGCGCCGGCCGTCTCGCCCCGCGCATCGTGGTGCAGCATCCAGGCAAGCGCGACGCCGGCAAGACCGGAGCTCGATGACGAGAGAAAGTCACGGCGCGATGACGGCGAAAAGAGCATGCAATTCCTTAAGTCAATCCTTCTTAAGCTTCGCGTTCCAGGTCATGGTCCACTTCGTGTCGGGGATGAAGGCAGTTCCTTCCAGCTCGTCGTTCGCGAGCTGCGCGGTGATCTTGGTGTTGCCGACCTTGTCGTCGCGCCCGCCGCCGGCGATCTGCTTCGTCAGATTGATGGTCACGCGGTTGTTGGCGGCGATGGAGCCCTCCATCTCATACTTCGGGGCATGCGGCTTGTTGTGCTGAAGCCACTCGCCCGCGAACTTGTTGCCTTCGCGCTTGGTGATCTTGATGGTGAGCCGGGCCGTGACGGTCTCCTTGCCTTGTTCGATCTTGAACGTGCCCTCCCAGATCGATCCGACGGGCAGCTTGTTGGGATCAGATTTATCGTTCGCCGCATTGACGACGAGCGGGATGAGGACGCACCAGATGGCCATGAGCTTCAGAGGATTCATGAGAGACTCCACCGGCTGGAGAACGAGGATCCGAGGCCGCCAAGCCGATCAGCCCTTCGGACAGGCAGCATTTTACCAATGCTGGCTGACGGCACGAATAGTGCTCTCAATTCACATAGAGAAACTCCGTCGCATTCAACAACACCCAGCACAACGTCGTCAGCCCGTGCTCCTTCGTCAGCGCCGCCGCATCTTTCAATTCGCCCGCCGTCGCCGTGCGGCCGAACGCCATGCGATAGACCAGCGCGATCGCCTTCGCTTCCTCGCCGCCCGCCTCCTTCATCGCCCGCTCCGCGAAGTGCTTCGCCTGCCGCTGCACGAACGAGTTGTTCATCAGGGCCAGCGCGGCCAGCGGCGTCGTCGTCACCCGGCGGGCCGGGGTCTTGATCGAGGGGTCGGGGCAGTCGAGGGCGTCCATCATCGCGCTCTTGCCGCTGTTGACGTGGGCCCGGTAGATCGTGCGCCGGTTGTAGTCGGGGCCGATCATGTCCTTGAGGTGATAGAAGTCCGAGCCGTGGTTGCTGACGGTGAAGGGCTTGAAGCTGGGCCCGCCGAGCTGATCGTTGAGCTGGCCGGAGACGGCGAGCATCGCGTCGCGCACGATCTCGCCTTCGAGGCGGCGCGGCGCGTAGCGCCACAGCAGCGTGTTGTCCGCGTCGACGGCGGCGGCCTGCTCATTGAACGCGGACGACTGGCGGTAGGCCGCGCTCATGAGGATGAGCTTGTGCATGCGTTTGAGGGACCAGGCGGAAGGGTTCCGAGTTCCGAGTTCCGAGTTCCGAGTTCGAGAGGCGGGTGCCGATCCGGGTTCCGTGCCTTTCAACTCGGAACTCGGAACGCCGAACTCGGAACTTCCATCCGTGAACTCCGCCGCCAGCCAGTCGAGCAGCTCCGGGTGCGTTGGCCGGCCGCCGCTGAAGCCGAAGTCGTTGGGCGTTTCGACGATGCCCCGGCCGAAGTGGTAGTGCCAGAGGCGATTGACCATCACGCGGGCGGTGAGCGGGTGCCGGGCGTCGGCGATCCACTGCGCGAGCTTCACGCGCCGCTCGGCCTCGGGGGCATCGGGCTTGAGGCCGAAGTCGGGCGATGGCGACTTGATGATCGACAACCCGCCGGGCGCGATCTCCTCGGCGGGCGACTTCACATCGCCGCGCAGCAAGCGGCGCGTCGGCTTTGGTTGCTCGCGCAAGCCGACATACGCAACGCCGAGCGGCGGCAGCGCGGCGAGCTGGGCGCGCGTCGCCGTGATGACCTTCATCCACGCCTCGCGCTCTTCGCGCTGCTGTGCCGTCATCGCGGCGAGCATCTGCTCCTCGGTGATGACCACACCGCCGCCGGAGCCCGCGGCGAACAAGGCCGCAATCTCTTTCTCACTCAATGCCCGGTCGTACAGCGCCGCCGCGTCGATCTCGCCATTGAAGAACGGCTTGCCGCCGTCGGTGTGCCGCATGCCGAGCACCACGCGTCCATCGCCCGCCTTGTAGGTCCGGAGCGCGTCCAGCGTGTATGGCTCGGCGTAGCGCTGGCCGTTGCGATAAACCGCGATCGAGTGGTCGCCTGCGTACACGATCGCCATGTGTACCAGTTCGCCCGGCTTCGCCGTCTCCGCGGGGGCTTGCAGGTCCTTCGTCCTGCGGAAACCCGCCGAGCCCGCCATCCACTTGCGGGCCTGCCGCTCGGCGAACACGATCGAGTCGAAATTCACGCCGGTGCTCGTCTCCAGCGTGATCACCCCGCCGCCGCCCTGCTCCAGCGTCGGCAACGCGACCCACGCCTCCAGTGTCTTCTCCGCGATGTCCTTCCTCAGCGCCGCGGTGCGCACGAACTGCTTATCACCATTCACAATCAACCGGCCGCCCCGAAGCATCGCTCCACCCACCAGCTCGCCGTGCATCGCGCCGACCGAATCCTTCGCATCCGCATCAAACGTCCACCGCGCCACCGCCCCCGGAACCCCGGCAACCGCCACGCCCGCCGCTTGCGGTTTAGCGTCCCCTCTTCCCTTCGCCCCAACCTCCCCCGCCTTCCTCCGCGCCGCCTCCTCGATTCCCGCCACCGCCTTCTCCGCCTCCGCGATCGTGCGCTGAAGCGACTTGACCTCCTCATTCCGCTGCTTCGTCATCGCCGGCGAAGCGATCACCCGCTCGCCGTGCTTCACGCCCTCGAACACGCTCTTGATGCGGAAGTAATCCTCGTGGGTGATCGGATCGAACTTGTGCGTGTGACAGCGGGCGCAGTTCACGGTCAGGCCAAGGAACGTCTGCCCGATCACGCTCACGAGGTCTTCGAGCTCCTCCTCGCGAGTGATCATCTTCTGCGTGACGTTGGCCTGCGCGTTGCCCGCCTGGTCCCACGGGCCGCAGACCAGCAGGCTGGTGGCGATGATCGACTCTGGCGAAGGGCCTAGGGATGAGGGCCCAGGGCCTAGGTCGGAGGTCGGAGCCGGATCATTTATGTCTTCTGGCTTAACTAGGCCCTGGGCCCTAATCCCTAGGCCCTGCGCCCCCATCACATCCCCCGCGATCTGCTCGCGGATGAACGCGTCGTAAGGCTTGTCGCTGTTGAACGCCCTGATCACGTAATCGCGGTAGTGCCAGGCGCTGGGCCGGAATCTGTCATATTCAAACCCCTGGCTCTCGGTGAAGCGGGCGACATCGAGCCAGTGCCGGGCCCAGCGCTCGCCGTAGTGCGGCGATGCGAGCAGGCGGTCGATGAGGCGCTCGTAGGCGGGGGGTTCCTCCGGACTCCCCTCCCTCCTAGGGAGGGGTTGGGGGAGGGTCGCGTCAACTGACTCCTTGAGCGACGATTTGTCGTCGGAACCGATTTGCTTTTGTTGATCGGGCGCTCGACCCTCCCCCTGCCCCTCCCTAGGAGGGAGGGGAGTAAGACGCCGCTCGCGTTCCCACGCCGCCACAAAATCGTCGATCTCCCTCGGCGTCGGCGGCAGGCCGATTAAATCAAAATACACCCGGCGGATCAGCACCCGCGGGTCGGCGGCCGGCGCGGGCGACAAATTTTTCGCTTCCAGCTTCGCCAGCACGAACGCGTCAATCGGGTTCGACACCCAACTCTTGTTCTTCCCTCCCGGGGGCGGGACCGCCGGCCGCCGCACCGGACGCAGCGACCAGAAATCGCCGCCCGCCCGCTTGTCCGTCGAGAACGCAAAGGGGTCGAGCGCCGCGGTCTTCCCCCACTTCGCCCCGTCCTCGATCCACGCCTTGAGCAGCGCCTTCTCGGCGGCCTTGAGCGGCTTCTTGGGCGGCATCTCGTCGTCGCGCACGTACTCCCAGAGAATGCTCTCCTGCGGCTTGCCTGGCACGACCACCTCGCCGCTCTCGCCGCCCTTGCCCAGACCGGCCGCAGTGGTCAAATCGAACTTGCCCTTGCGCTCGGTGGGGTTGTGGCACTCGAGGCAGTGGGCCGCCAGCAGCGGGGCGATGGCGCGGTCGAAATCGACCTCGGCGGCGGCGGCAACGCGGCCGCAACACAGTTCGATCAACAAGTTCAGCAGGAGGGTGCGCAAAGGCGGCTCTCACGAAAGATCACAGTGTATCCCGTGGGCCCGCTGCCACGCACCCCAATGTCGAACCCCCCGTCACGCCCTCATCGCCCGCAGCGACGACAGCACTTCCTCGTGCTCGGGGAACCGGCCGACCTGCTTCTTGCTGAAGATCAGCTTGCCGTCGGCCTTCACCTCAAACACGCCGCCGCGGCTCTCGACGAGCCGCGGCTCCACCTTGATGTGCCGGACAATCTCGGCCGCCAGACTGGCGGCCATCGGCTGGTAGTTTCACATCGTGCAGTATTCGATGGTCACGGTCATGGCGCGCAGCTCCTTGAATCTGCACAATTCTAGGCGGGAAATAGGGCCAAGGGATCAGGGCCCAGGGCCTAGGCAAGCCAGAAAACAAGGAGCATGACCGCATCATCCTGCGCCCTATCCCTACGCCCTGATCCCTAGGCCCTCTCACCGCGCTTCATCCAGAAGCTCCACGCCTGCGACTTCGTCATCAGCGGCATGTGCGCTTCTAGCCAGGCCTTCTCCTTGAGCTGGAGGTACGACGGGTCGAGCACGATCTCGAAGCGGTCGTTGAACATGAGGAACGCGCGGAGGAGGTACGCCTCGTTCCAGGCCCAGCCGTCGTAGACCCATTTCTCCGGGTACTCGAAGGGATAGACGACATCGTGTACGTGAACGTAGACGCCGGGCTGGAGACGGGGGAGAACTTCGAAGAAAAGGAAGTTGACATCGCTGCCGATCTTCGAAACGTGGCTGGAGTCGATGAAGAGGATGTCGTCGGCTTCCAGCGACTCGAATACGTCGAGGCCGACGTTCTGCACCTTGTCGGCGATGATGGTGGAGGTCGCGCGGTCCTGCGGCTTGAGCAGGCCCATGAGGCGGTCGGTCTCGGGGTCGATGAAGGTGAGCTTTAGGTCGCCGGCGGGGAAGCGGTCGCGGGTGTCGAGCATGACGGACGACGAATAACCGCTGCCCACTTCGACGATGCGGCGCGGCTTGAGCCGGCGCATGAGCATGTAGAGCGAGAGCGCATCGGCGTGGCGGAACCAGTCATTGTCCAGGTAAAAGCGAAGGTCCGGCGAAGCGGCCTCGGCGAAGGGCTGCTCATCGTAGAACGGCTGCAACTCCGCGAGCAGCTTCATCTGCTCGTCGCGCCGCAAGGCGACGCCGGGCACCTCGTCGATGGCGCGGTTGAACAGCCGGTCGTGATTGCTCTTGACGTCCTTGAGGTCGGCAATCGGCGAGTAGTAATGCCCCGGCGGCCGCCAGGTCTGGTACGTCTTGAGCCGGTCGACCTCGCGGCGGAGCCAGTCGCGCTCGGCGAAAAAGCCCTTCAACATCGGTAATTTCTTCACCCAGCCGGCAACACCCATCTCAAACTCCTTAGGCCCGCGCGAATCAATCGCTCACGCCAATATCGGCTTGATCACCTCGCCCGCCGATGTCCATCACTCGGAAGACGCGTCGGTGCCATTCATGATGCTTTTCCCATACCGCTGACATGCTATCGCTAATACAGATATGGCGGTCCCCCATACCGCGCTGTTCAACACCGATACGAACAAGCCGAGCCAAAAGTTGGCGGCAACTGTGTCGCCCAGCAGCGAAAACGGCAACGACATCACGAAGTAAAACGGCGGACACAACCAGGAAAACAAGAAAAACCGCAGGAGCCAATGGAGGATGCCGACGGCCCCGGCGAGCAAAAGGAAGTCCCGCCGGGTTACTCGCGTCATCAGGCTCCGGGGCGGAGGTCTGGTTACCGAGTACTCGGCCCCACACTCAGGACAGACGCCTTCAGTTGAACGCGAGAAAAGGTCATACCCGCACTGTGAGCAGGGTAACCGGTAATCGATTCGGTTTTCCCAGACGGTCGGCAATCGCAGCTCCGCGGCAATGGTGCGTGTCTCGGGTCACGCCGAGATCGGCTTGCTCACCGCGCCCGCCACGTTGGTCAGGGGGTGTCGCGGCCCTGCGGAGATGATTGGTATCGATAAAAAAACTCGGCCTCACTGGGCATCCATCCGCTTGGACGTCAAGGCCTTCTGCTCGCGATCATCGGCTTCAAGCGCGCGACGCAGGTCAGCCAGGTCCTCCGGCCCGATGCCGGTGGTCGAACTCTGCAATTCCCTGCTCCAACGCTCAAGTTCCGCCGGATCGTGGCGGAGTTCTCCCACGCGCTCGATGCACAATTCAAGACCCTCCCGCCATTCCGGCGGAAGAGGGTCGAGGGGTTGAATGGCGCCGTCTTTCAGTACCGCTCGCACCATAAATCATGGTCCAAACCGTCTCGAATCATACCACGCGTCGGGCCGACTTTATGCCAAAATCGGCTTGATCACCTCGCCCGCCACATCCGTCAGGCGGAAGTCGCGGCCCTGGAAGCGGTAGGTCAGGCGGGTGTGGTTGATGCCGAACTGGTGCAGGATGGTGGCGTGCAGGTCGTTGACGTGGACGACGTTTTCGATGGCATGGTAGCCGAGGTCGTCGGTGTTGCCGTAGCTGATGCCGCCCTTGATGCCGCCGCCGGCGAGCCACATCGAGAGGGCCTTCATGTGGTGGTCGCGGCCGTTACCCTGCGCCATCGGCGTGCGCCCGAACTCGCCGCCCCAGATGACGAGCGTCTCATCGAGCATGCCGAGGCGCTTGAGGTCGGTGATCAGCGCGGCCGAGGCCTGATCGACTTCACGGGCGACGATCTTGATCTGGTCCTTGATGCCGCCGTGGTGGTCCCAGTCGCGGTGGTAAAGCTGGATGAAGCGGACGCCGCGCTGGGCGAGGCGGCGGGCGGTGAGGCAGTTGCTGGCGAAGGTGCCGTCGCCGGGCTTCGAGCCGTAGAGCTCGAGTGTTTCCTTCGACTCGGTCGAGAGGTCCATGAGTTCAGGGGTCGAGCTCTGCATCTTGAAAGCCATCTCGTACTGGGCGACGCGGGTGGCGATCTCGGGATCGTCGGTGGCGGCGAGGTGCATGCGGTTGAGCTGCGAAATGGCGTCGATGGTGTCGCGCTGGCGCTGCGGATTGATGCCCTGCGGATTGGTCACATAGAGAATCGGCTCGCCCTTGGAGCGGAAGTGGGTGCCCTGGAACTTGCCGGGGAGGAAGCCGGCGTGCCACTGCCGCGAGGAGATGGGCTGCTGCTGGCCGCTGCCGCCGGTGGAGGTGAGGACGACGAAGCCGGGGAGGTTTTCGTTTTCGCTGCCCAGGCCGTACCAGAGCCACGAACCCATCGCGGGCCGGCCGGGGACGGACGAGCCGGTGTTCATAAAGGTGTGGGCGGGGTCGTGGTTGATCGCCTCGGTGTGCAGCGAGCGGATGATGCAGATGTCGTCGGCGACGGCGCCGATGTGCGGGAAGATCGAGCTGATGGACTGGCCGCTTTTGCCGAACTGCTTGAACTCGTGCTGCGGGCCGAAGCAGTTGAGCTTGGCGCCCTGGAGCTGGGCGATGGGTTGGCCCTTGGTGACCGACTCGGGCATCGGCTGGCCGTTCATCTGGGCGAGCTTGGGCTTGTAGTCGAGGGTCTCGAGGTGCGACGGGCCGCCGGCCATGTAGAGATAAATGACGCGCTTGATCTTCGGCGCGTGGTGCCGCGGGGTGATCACACCGGTGTCCTTCGCGCCGGGGAGCGCTTGCGGTTGAGCGTCCGCCCCGCGCAGCAGGTTCGGATTGAGCAGCGTCGCCAGCGCGGCCGAGCCGAGCCCGACGCCGGAGCGGCGCAGGAAGGTGCGGCGGTTGACGTCGTTGCGGAGGGAGTCGATGGGTGTCATAGGTGGTCTCTTGGAATGACGGGTTCATCCCCAGGCACTGAGGAACTCGATGCGGTCTCGCATGGCTTGCGCCGAATGTGCGGCGATCAGCTTGAGCAGTCGGCGAACGATTTCTCCGGCGCCATACTCCTGCTGCCTCGCCACAATAACTCCATGGTGATGGCGGCCTGTGCTGATCCGTTCTCTGTGGATGCGATTGAAATCACGGACATTGAAGGTGCAAAGGACGCGCTGCAGTGAAATCGCGTGGTCCAGTTGCTCGTCGTCGGAGGCGCGGATCAGGCCGGCATCCCGGGCAGTCACCACGTCGATCGTCCTGGCTCGAAGGGACTGCAAAACGGCCTCGCTCATGAAGTCTTCGTCCAGGTAGAGCCGAGGGGTCACGCCGCGCCTCCTCGTTTGAGTTCGCGCTCCAGTTCATCGGCGGCCCGCTCCTCGTCGGCAATGTCCTCCTCGATCTCGTCCTTGTTCAGGTGATAAAACGCCAGGGCCGCGTAGACCTGTGCGAGGTTCAAATGCGGGAACTCCCGCACCGTCTCGTCAGGGGTCCACCCGAGCTTGTACCAGCCGACAATCCGGCGCACGGAGACACCTGTGCCCGCGATCGTCGGTCGGCCGCCTCGAACATGCGGGTCGCGGACGATCAATGTGCCGATACCTGTTTGCTCCGCCATGGCCGGTCCTTTCCGTCATCACTCCCGCGTCACCGTCTCATGCAGATTCATCGCCACGCGGGCCACGCTGGTCCACGCGGCCAGCTCGCTCGGATCGATGTCCTTCGCGGCGGGCTTGTCGCCAATGGCGATGAGCAGTTGAGCGGCGGGCTTGTCGGCCGCATACTCCGCGAGGTGCTTGTCGACGAGCGCGGTGAGTACCTTCGACTCGGCGGCGGAGGGGCTGCGCTGAAGCGCGGTGCGGACGATGAAGGTGATGCGCTCGCTCTTGCCCGCGCCACCTTCCTTGATCGCCCGCTCGGCCAGCACGCGCGAGGCTTCGACGTAGGTCGGGTCGTTCAGCAGCACCATCGCCTGCAGCGGGGTGTTGCTGCGCGGGCGGTCGCACACGGCTTCCTCACGGCTCGATGCATCGAACGCGACGAGGCTCGGGTGCAGGAACGTGCGCTGCCACCAGGTGTACAGCCCGCGGCGGTAGAGGCCATCGGCCTTGTCGTTCTGCCACTCGCGGGTGGGGAAGTTGAGGTACGCCCAGTAGCCGCGCGGCTGGTACGGCTTGACGCTCGGCCCGCCGATCTGCGGCGCGAGCAGGCCGGACACCGCGAGCGCATTGTCGCGGATCAATTCGGCCTCCAGGCGGAAGCGCCCCTGCCGGGCGAGCAGCAGATTGAACGGATCGTGCAGGCGGGAGGCTTCGGTGGTCACGGACGACTGGCGGTAAGCGCCGCTGGTGACCATCAGGCGGACCATGTGCTTCACGTCGTAGCCCGCGTCGACGAACTCCATCGCCAGCCAGTCGAGCAGTTGCGGGTGCGTCGGCCAGGCACCCTGCGAACCGAAGTCGTCGGTGGTCTTCACAAGGCCCTGACCGAAGTAGAGCTTCCAGAGCCGGTTCACAAATACGCGGGAAACAATGGGGTTTTCCTTGGCGACGAGCCACTGCGCCAGGTCGAGGCGCGTGGCCCGGCGGTCCTTCACGTCGAGCTTGCCGAACACGACGGGGACCTGCGGCTGCATCACTTCACCGGAGTCATCGAGCCAGTCGCCGCGCTTGAGCACCTTGATCGTCCGCGGCGCGACGGCCATCGTCACCAGCGTGGTCGGCATCGTCTTGGCGAACGCATCCCGCTGTGTCTTGAGCGATGCAACCTCCGTGCGGATCGGCTCCAGCACCGGCGAGAGGTCGCGGTAGTGCTTCGCGATGGTCTCCTTCTGCTTCGCGTCGCGCTTGTCAGCGGGAACCTTCAGCGCCTGCACCACGGCGTCGGGCGCACCGATGCCGTCGCGGTTGACGCCGGCCGCGTCCCAGTAAACCTGCCCGCCCCACTGCGTGAACGCCAGGCCGTTGATGACGCTGCCTTCCTTCAGGCCGATGTCGCTGGGCTTCACTTCGAGCCGCACCCACTCGGCCGTCTTGGGCAGCGGGCCGAGCTTGCGATGCGCGGGGATGTTCTCCGCCGGTCCGCCGTAGGGGATGTGGTTGCCGCCCCAGTAAACGCGGTGTTCCCAGCTACCGTCATTGACCTGGAGCATCACCTGCTTGGGCGGGTTCACGGGGTCGAGGTAGACGTAGACGAACAGCACATCATCCTTGCGGAGCGTGATCGTCTCCTTCGCGCCGATCACGAAGTGCTGCACGAGCTCGGCGGCTTTTTGCTCGCGCGAATGTTTGTCATTGCGCGTCGGGCCTTTGCCCTTGGGCGTGTAGTTGAACTCGCCGGTCTTCTGTCCACCTTCGGGGATGCGCTGGTCTTCGATCCAGTTGAAGTCGTCGCGGCCGGTGGTGCCGGCGATCTTCTTCTGCAACTCGCCCTCCCAAATCGCTTGCGCCTCCACGAGCTGCGGACTGGAGTCAATCAGCTTCTTCTCAGCGGCGGCAATCTTCGCGTCGAACTCCTTGAGCTTCGCCTCGTGCTCCGCCGTGGGCATCGGCGTCTGCGCCTGACGGCCGACGGCGGCCTCCTGCACGTCCGCGAAGAACGCCGCCATACTGTAGAAATCCTTCGTCGGCAGCGGGTCGTACTTGTGGTCGTGGCACTCGCAGCAGCCCATCGTCGCGCCGAGCCAGACGGTGGAGACGTTGCGCACGCGATCGGCGGCATACTTGGCCGTGTACTCGCGCGCCTGGGCCCCGCCCTCTTCCGTGGTGTTCAGCAACCTGTTGTAGCCGGAGGCGATCCGCGTCTCGGCCGACACATCGGGCAGCAGGTCGCCGGCGATCTGCTCGAGCGTGAAGCGGTCGAATCGCTTGTTCGAGTTGAACGCGTTGATCACGTAATCGCGGTACATCCAGACCGTGCGGTCGTTGTCGCTGTGGTAACCGGCCGAGTCGGCGTAGCGCACCAGGTCGAGCCAGTAGACCGCCAGCCGCTCGCCGAAATGCTTCGACGCCAGCAGCCGCTCGACGAGTTTCTCGTAAGCGTCGGGCGACTTGTCATTCACAAACGCATCGACCTCGGCGGCCGCCGGCGGCAGGCCGATGAGATCGAACGAAAGGCGACGGATCAACGTCCGGCGATCGGCTTCCTGCGACGGCGTCAGGTTCTGCTCACGCAGCTTCGCGAGGATGAAGCGGTCGACCGTGCCGCGGACGAACATTTGTTCCTGCACCGTCGGCCCTTGCGGCGGCGCGGGCTTCGCAGGTTTAAGGTACGCCCAGTGGCCCTCATATTTCGCGCCCTGCTCGATCCACTTCTTGATCACCGCCTTCTCGCGGTCGGAGAGCGGCTTGAGGTGGCTGTTGCCGATGTTGGCCGGCGGCATGCGCTCGTCGTCATCGGTCGACACGATCCGCTTCCAGAGCTCGCTCTGCTCGGGCTTGCCGGGGACGATGATGAACGTGCCGTCTTCCTTTCCCTTGGCGAGCGCGCCTTGCGAGCTGTCGAGTCGCAGCTTGGCCTTCACCTTGGCGACATCGGGGCCGTGGCAGGCGAAGCAGCGGTCCGAAAGAATCGGCCGCACATCGCGGTTGAACTCGATGGTGGCGGGGACGGGCGCCGAGCCGCGCAGCGGTTCGGGGATGGCGGCGGCGAACGCGGCGGAGGAGACGACGAGCGAGAACAGCACGGGCAGGGATCGATGCATGGATTCACCTCGCAAGGGGACGATTTTTCATTATAGGGTTGATGGGCAAAAACCCCACGAGCCGCGACGCAACGCGTCGCGGACGCCCCTAAATGAGAAGGGTGGCCGGTTGCACGCTTCGGCTTTCGCTGACCGAAAGCCGCTCGCGCAACCGACCACCCTTGGCAGTCGCAGACGTCCGCGACGCGTTGCGTCGCGGCTCTATCTTCTATTCCGCAGTCACTTCATACACCGTCCCATCCAGCAGCACGATCACACTCTGCCCGAGTGCAAACCACGCCCCGGCTTCCTTGTGCTTCGCGAGCAGCTTGAAGTAGTCGTCGCTGCCGAACTTCACTTTCACGGTCTTGGCGTCGGCGGTCTTCTTGTCCTGCACGAGGCCGTCGACCCAGGCGGTGCCGTTGAAATAGAACGTCCGGCCGGCGACGAAGCGGGAAACGTGGATGCCGGTGGTGGTGCTCTCGACGCCGGCGGCGGCGCCGGTGGTGGCGAGCGACCTGTCGTCCTTGCCGCCGAACACGCTGGGCGGCGCGCCGGGGGTAGACGCCGGCGCGGAGCGCACGATGCCGCCGCGGGCGGCGGCGTCCGCCTCGGCGACGTCGCCGGCATTGTTGGCAGTCTTCAAAGAGTCGGCCGCCTTCGCGGCGCCGACGCCCTGTTCGCCGCCCTCCTCGCGCTTGAAGCGGTCGAACGCCTCGCCGGCCTCGGCGCGGCGCTGCCGGCGCATCTCGGCATCGAGCCGTGGGTCGCCGCCGCCGCCGCCGTGTGACAGCCGCGGCCGGTTGGGACGCTGGGCCTCGTCTTCGAGGATGAGGTAGCTGGTGTAAGGCGTGACGATGCCGTACTGCTTCGCCAGCCGGGTGATCTCATCTTTCACTTCCGGATCGACCGTGCTGAGCCGGATCTGGTCGAGCAGGAAGCCCACGCGCCTTGTCGCCCAGAGACGCGGGACGAAGGTGTTGTCGGTCGCCTTGCTCGGGAACGAGACTTCGTAGGTGAACGTTTTCTTCTCGCCGTTGACCACGCCTTCGAGTTGGATCGCGGCGTCGGTGGAGCTTCCGGGGGCCGCGTCGGCCTTGCCGGTGTACCGTCCCATCACGATGAGCTGATCGCCGCGAAACACATCGGGCATCGGCGAGGGATACATCTTCGACACCTTCACATCGCCGCTCACCATGAGCTCCACGTTCGACAGCACCGGGTAATTGATCTTGGTGAAGAAGCTGGACACCTTCACTTCGATGTCCTCCGTCGGCAGCACGTACTGGCTGGCGGCTTTGGTGTGGTCGGTGATCTTGTCGAGCAGGTGGGTGTTGATGTCGGTGCCGATGCCGAAGGAGAAGATGCGGACGCTTTTGTCGCCGATCTCCTTCTTGACTGCGTCGACGATCTGCTTCTCATCGGTGTTGCCGATGGTCGGCCGGCCGTCGGTGAGGAAGATGATCATGCTCGGCCGGCCCGCCTCGGTGGACTTGGTCACGATCTTCGTGGCCCGCGTCAATGCCTCCTCGATCGCGGTGCCGCCCAGCGGCTTGAGACCGTCGACCCAGTTCGTCGCCTTGTCGCGGTTCGCCTTGTTGGCCTCGGTCAGCACGTCGAAGAGCGGCTCGGCCTCGGTGGCGAAGCGGACCACCTCGAAACGGTCGCCGTCGTTGAGGTTCGCGATGCAGAACTTGATCGCCTTCTTCGCCTGCTCCATCTTGTCGCCCGCCATCGAGCCGGAGGTGTCGAGCACGAACACGATGTCCTTCTTCGCCACCTGCTTGTCGGCAACGTTGCCCGGCGAGATAAACATCATGAAGTGGCCACCTTCTTTGTTTCCGGGGTCGCCGTCGTTGAAGGCGAGGAGGTTCACGCCGATCTCGCCCTTGTTCTCCGGCTGCGTGGAGAAGAACACCTGGAAATCCGTGTCCGGCTTGGCGTTCTTCACCTCCCAGCCGATGACCGCCTGCTTCTCGCCCTTGCGGTTGACCTCGACCTTGTGGCTGGGCGAGTAGACCGTCTTGATCGGGTCCTTCGACTCGATCGTGCACTTGATGCCGACTTCCTTGATCGGCGTCGAGGAGAACTTCTCGGTGCTCAAGGGGTACGTGTAGCCGACGAGGTTGCTGTCGCTCTTCAAGACCTGCGTGTACTTGATCTTGATCTGCTTCTTGCCGTTCGCCTCGATCGGGAAGATTCTCACCTTGAACATGCCGCGGTCGGCGTATTCCATCAGGGCCGGGTCCTTCATGCTGCGGACGATGCTCGTGTAAATCTCGCGGGCCTTGTCGGCGTCGAGCAGCTCCGCTTCCTGCTGCTTGCCGTTGATGTCCATCGAGAACTTGTCGATCTCCGCGCCCTTGGGCAGCGGGAAGACGTACTCGCCTTCGAGCTGCACGTTGTTGGGGTTGTGGAACACCTGATCGACCTCGGTGACGGCGACCTGGTCCTTGATGGTGATGTTGACCTTGTGGTACTCAACGGAGAGCGGCGCGAACTGATAGACGCGCGGCTGGATCGGGTGCGGCCACGGCCGGGGCTCGGGCCGCGGGATCGGCCAAGGCGGCGGGCCGGGGTGCGGGTGGTGGATGATGATGAAGCCGTCGGCCATCGCGGGGGTCGCGGCAAGGCCTGACAGGCAGACGGCGAGCAGCGTCACGAGGGAGAGCACACTTCGGCGGATCGTATTCATGGTCGGTCTCCGAAAGCAGCATCGATGCGGAGCGGGTGTCAACCCGGTTGGACGCCCGGCCCCGGCACGGGTTCCCCAGATTGCCATTATTCCGGGCCGAAACGCAGAAGCGTGCGGAGGCCGCGATCCGAGCCGCCATGCGTCAGCATGCGGGCGCCTCGGACGTGCAAAGATGCCTGAACCGCCCGCGGGCTTACGCCCTGCGGCTCGGACGCTTCGCCTTGCGGCTCGGACAGATCACTCATCGTCCCGGCGCGGCTCGTTCTGCGTTGACGTTGGCTTCTGCTTCGGGTGCCGGTCGACCCATGCAATGATCACGATCAGCACCACGGCCGCGGTGATGATGCTGCCGATCGTCGCGGCGTTGTCGCTGACGAAGTCGTAGAGCCAGTCCATGGGAGGATTGTAGAAGTGAGGTGGGAAGGGAAGCGGGAACCCGTTCGGTCAGGCCCGAAATAGCTGCTTGAGCATGGCGATGGCGACCTTGGCGGCCTTCATCTTGTTCGACCCGACGCCCTTGCTCTGGCCGACGCGGGCCCGGAAGACGATGGGGATCTCGATCACCCGCATCCGCAGCTTCAGGGCCTCGATGTACATGTGCGGCGAGAAGTGGTTGCCCAGCACGGTGAGCTTGTCCTTGAGCCGGCGGTAGCTCTCGACGCGCATGGCCCGGTAGGTGCAGCCGACGTCGGTGAGGCGCGTGCCCCAGAAGCGGACCTGCACGAGCTTGGCGACGACCTGATTCGCCGGGTTGATGAGCCAGTCCATCTGCGTGTGCCGCTCGCGCAGCTCCTGCGTCGCCCGGGTGCCCAGCACGAGGTCGCTGTTCTCGAGATAGGCCAGCAGCTTCTTCACATCGCTGGCGGCGAAGGTCATGTCGCCTTCGCAGAGGATCACCACATCGGCGCCATCCGACGCTTCCGCGAGCGTGCGCTGGCAGCAGGAGCCGTAGCCGGGCACGGTTTCCGTCACCACGAGGTCGGCCCCCGCGTCGAGCGCCGCCTGCCTTGTGCCGTCCTTCGAATTGTTCTCGACGACGACCACCTTGTGTACCTGCGGGCAGCCCTTGAACTCGCGCACGGCCTGGGCGATGGCGGTCTCGTCGTTGTAGGCGGTCAGGCCGACGTGGATGCGGGCACTGTCGAGCGGCGTGTAGACGAAGTCGCGCGAAGGGACGAAGAAGCGGTGCAGAATGAAGAGCGCGAAGAAGACCGCGAGGCCGGAGACGAACGTCGCCCACATCAATCCCTTGAACGCGTGATGGAACCACGGCCAGGTCGGGGCGAAGAGCAGCCAGAGAATGGTGGACAACGTGGCCAGCGTGAAGCAGATGAGGAATGCCGTCACGCTCCAAAGGGAGGCGCGACCGATCAGGTTGGCGCGGGTGATCGCTACCGGCGGGCTGGCGGGGGTCGCCACGGGGACCGCGCGATGACCGGGCGTCGGGATGGATTCGCTGGGGGACTGCAAGACTGTTGACCTCGTGGGAAGCGCTCGCCGCACATCAGTTATCGGCAGGATCGAAGCGTGTCTTGCTCCTTCACCTCTCCCTCCGAGGGAGAGGTCGGCGAGGCTTGGCGAGCCGGGTGAGGGTAAGGCCCGCGACCACCTTGAGTCTCGATCGCGCCAACCACCGTTCGCGTATTCCCGCGCCGCCCCCCTCACCTGCATCAACCCGCGGCTGCGCGGCGGTTTCATGCTGTCCTCTCCCGGGGGGAGAGGTGGTTAAGTCACATCAGCGACTTCTTGCCGCCGAGGTTGTGCGGGTCTCGCGCCGGAGAAACGATCGTCTCGCCCGACCTTCTCGGCCCGCTCTGCGACACCGGCAGCGAGATCGTGAAGCTCGTCCCCTGCCGGGGCTCACTCCATACGCTGATCGTGCCCTTGTGTTCGTCGATGATCTTCTTCGTCACCACCAGCCCGAGGCCCGTGCCCTTGAGGCCCTTCGTCGAGTGGAACGGCTGGAAGAGTTTCTTCTTTGTCTGCCGGTCCATGCCCACACCGTTGTCGCTGACGCTGAGCCGGACCTGCTCCTTCTCCGCGTCGAACTCGGCGCGGACGGTCACGGCCCCGGTGTCCTGCTTCACCGCCTCCAGCGCGTTGTTGAGCAGATTCAAGAGCGCTTGCTCGATGCCGCCCGCATCGACGGGCACCGGCGGCAGGTCCTCATCGATGTCCGTGATCAGCGCGGCCTTTTTCGTGTCGAATTGCCGCTGCGTCAGCGCCAGCACGTCCTCGATCACCCGCTTGATGTTCACCAAGTCGAGCTCGGGCTCGCGCTGCTTGCTGAAGGCGAGCATGTTCATGGTGAGCTGGCTGATGCGTTCGAGGTTGCGGGCGCAGATTTCCCAGCCACCCTTGACCGTATCCATGTTGTTCTTGCGCAGGCCGAGCTCGACGACTTCCGCGCCGCCGCGCAGGCCCTGGATGATGTTTTTAATCGAGTGCGAGAGCGACGCAACGGTGGTGCCCACCGCGGTGAGGCGTTCTTCCTGCAGCCGGCGGGAGTATTTCTCGGCGTTGGCCAGGGCGAGCCCGGTCTGCACGCCGATGGCGTTGAGCAGGATCAACTGGTCTTCGGTGTACGTGTAGTTGTTGATTTTGCTGTCGAGGTGGATGACGCCGAAGATGCGGTCCTTGAACTTGATGGGCACGCACAGCGCCGAGCGGATGCCGTAACGCTGCACGCTGTCGTGGCTGCTGAAACGCTCATCGGTCATCGCGTTGCTCGACAGCACGCCCTCGGCCTTCTTCATCACGTGCTGCACGATCGTCCGGCTGACCGTGATCGGAGCTTCGTCAATGTCCTTCGGCTTCGGCTGCACCCGGTGCCGGACCACCACCGGCTCCGGCTTGCCCGCGTCCTCCTCGACCAGCAGAATGAAGCCGCGGTCGGCCCTGAAATACTCGAAGATCACGTCCATCACGCTCTCGAGCAGTTGGTCCTTCTCGACCACCGTGCCGATCAGCTCGGTCAGGTGGAAGAGCACTTTCAGGTTCTGCTGGGCCGCCTCCGACGGCTCCGAGACCGACATGATCACCGAGTCGTCGTTGCTGGCGGCGGTCTTCTCGACCGTGATGTCCATCGCGGCGGGCTTGGCGATCTTGATCGGCGGCTTCTTCTTCGGCTTCGTCTCGTCGCGGCCGAACATGATCAGCGTGTTGCCGGTGCGGATTTGGTCGCCCGGCTGGAGCATGCGCTGCTCGGCGACCCGGGTGCCGTTGACGAACGTGCCGTTGTTGCTCTGAAGATCGTGGATGTACCACCGACCATCATCGGGCGTCAGCTCGGCATGCCGGCGCGACATCGTCTGGTCCGTCAGCGGCAACGCCTCGCTGGACCGGCCGATGAGCTGCGGCTCATCGTCGGGCAGATCGAAGCGCTTGCCCTGATCGGGACCGCGGATGATGGTGAGGATCAGCACGGCGTAAGCTCCAAATCACAAGCACCGAGCACCCAAGCTCCAAATCTCAAGTTCCAAATTCCAAACAAACTCCAATTTCCAATACTCAATCGGACCATCGTAGCCACCGCGAAGGGGTTACTCCCGCATCGCGCGACCGTCGCAGGAACTTCATTTGATGTTCGCGCCGTTTCTGCCTTGATTGGAGCTTGTTTGGAATTTGGCACTTGGATTTTGGAGCTTACTGCTTCTCCGCTTCCGCCTGCATCGCCAGCTCGTCGCGGCGATTGACCGGCGCCGTCCGGCGGCTCAAGATCTCCGTCATGCCCCCCTCCACCTCGCGGACGAAGCGCTCCATCACGGCGGCGCCGAGCATCAAGGCCCGGCCGTCCGCCGAGCGCTGGGCGGAGCCGCAGTGAACGATGACCGACGGGTCGCAAGGCGGCAGCGCATCGGCGGGATTCGGCGGCGAGGTGGCGTCCAGCGTCGAGAGCGCCTCGAGCATACGGGCCCGGTGCGGCAGGCTGTGATGCATCGGAAAGGATGCACACTTGGCGCCACGGACGACCATGCCGACCTGGTAACCGTAGAAGTAGGCGTCGCAGATGAGTGACGCCGCGAGGCTCACCGCACGCTCGACGGGGTCGCTGGGGTCGGGGCGCGAAGGTGGGTGATTGCGGCCGCGAGCATCGTGATGCCGGCGGTGATCGGGTGGCACTGACAAGCCCGTCCGCGGGCTTGTCAGTGGGTTTGAGCCATCGTAATCCGACACTGACAAGCTCCGCGGACTGCGCTTGTCAGTGCCACCCGTCGAAGCGGCCGCTTCATCCGCCACGTTCGTCACATCCAGCAGCAACAAAATCTTCGGCGGGCTCGGCTGCGTGAACTCGCGGGAGATGAGCGAGCCGGTGCGGGCGGTATGCTTCCAGTCGATGGTCTTGACACTGTCGCCGACGCGGTAGGGCCGCAGGCCGAAGAACTCCTCGCTGCCGCCGCCGCGGTCGAGCTGTTTGCGGCCGGTCATGTCGAACTGCGTCATGCGGCCCAGCAGCCGGCGGTTCATGCGGTAGAGCCGCGGATAAATCAGCACCTCGTCGGCCTGCTGCGCGACGAGCATCCGCCGGACGACGCCGAACGGGAACGTGGTGCTGACTTCGATGCGCTCGAACCTGAGCGTGCCGCGCTTCAGCGGCCAGCACATCGCCTCGGCCTGCACGGTCTGGTTCGGCCCCAGATGCAGCACCCAGCCGGCGGGCGGACCGCCCAAGCGCTGCGGGTCTTCAGCGACCGGCCCAGCCTTGCGCCAGCCGCGCCGGCCGCGGCCCCACTGCTCGCGGATGACAATATTGAAGACCGGCAGGATGCGCTTGCGGTTTACGAGGCGGTAACGGATGACCATCGCCTCGCCGACGACGCCGTGCCCCGGCAGCAGCCGCTGCACGGAGACTTTGCGCATGACGAAGAGCGAGAGCAGCACGGAGATGATCAGCCCGCCGATCATCAGGCCGAACGACCAGAAAAGGAGGTTGGCCTGCGTCCAGACGGCGGCGCCGAGGATGAGCACCGCCACGATGAGGTAGAGCAGTCCGCCGGGGCCGATCTGGATGCGCGTGCGGGACATGGGGGAACCAGAAGGGTGTAGGGTTCAGGGTTCAAACGTAAGACCGTCGACCCAACGACTCGTCCGAAGCGACCGAAGGCCTGGTCCCAACGCAACGACGCACCAACTGCCAATCAATCACCCCGAACCCTACACCCTGAACCCTGAACCCTGCTCATTCAAACTGCTTCTTGAACTTCTCCGCCTCGCCGATGAGGTCTTCGTTCGATTGGCCCGGCGAGCGCGGCGGACCGGTGCGGCGTCCGGCGGCGAGGACGACGAGCACCTGCTTGCCGGGCGGGGGCAGGGCCATGGCGGTGCCCGCGCCCGGCGGCGTGCCGTAGCCATCGGCATCGGGGTAGAGCGTGAACGTGTATTCCAGCAGCCCGGCGCCGGGGTCTTCGATAGGGATTGCGAAGCGGCCGTTGTCGTCGGTCATCACCAGGGGCAGCGGCTTGCTGCGGATCTTGTTCGGATCGAGCATCCCCTGCACGCGGGCGTCCGCCACGGCGGTCCCGGCGAGGCGCGGGTCGCCGGAGTCGACGATGTAGATGCCGGGGAGGCTGCCCTCGACGACCACACCCTGGAGTTGATACGACGCGCAGCCGTTGAGCAGCGATGCGAGGAGCACGGCGCAGGCGAAGAGTGCGGGTCGCGGGTGTTGCATGTTGGGTCTCACCGATGGTCTCGGCTCACCGTGCACGAGGACGCGGCGGCTCGCGGGGGCAAAAAGACGAAGTCAGAATACTGAATACAGAAGGCAGAATGCAGAAGTCAATTCTTCGTCACCGGCCCGCGCCACATTTCGAGGCGACCCCCTTCTGACTTCTGACCTCTGACCTCTGACTTCTGACTTCTGTATTCAGTAATCTGACTTCGCCTTTGCTTCACTCCGCCTTCACCTTCCCGCGCAGCTCCTCGACCTTCGGCAGGTCTTTCAGCGAAGCCATGCCGAACACTTCGAGGAAGGACTTGGTGGTGCCGTACAGCATGGGCCGGCCGAGCTCCTCGGCGCGCCCGACGATCTTCACGAGCTTGCGCTCCATGAGGGCGCGGATCACTTCGCCGCAGGCGACGCCGCGAATCGCCTCGACGTCGGCCTTCAAGACCGGCTGCTTGTAGGCGATGATCGCCAGCGTCTCTAACGCGGGGCCGCTGAGCTTGGTCTGCTGGCGGGATTTGTTGATGGCGGCGGCGACGGCGGCGTATTTGGGCAGCGTCAGGATCTGCCAGCCGCCGGCGAGCTGCTCGACGCGGAAGGAGCGCTTGGTTTTTTCATAGACCGCGTTGAGCGACGCCACCGCTTTGGTCAGCGCCTTCGCCGACAGCTTGGTGCCGGGCGGCGCGAGCACTTCGGAAAGCCGCGCGGCCGGCATGGGCCGGTCGGTCGCCATCAGTGCCGCTTCAACCTGCAGCGCCAGCTCATCGGAGGGCACGTCGATTTCCGTCGCCGCGTCCTGCGGCTGCTCCACGTCGGCGGGTGCCGGCGCCTCGTCCATGATGGGGGTGTCGCTCATGGGGGCATTGTAATCGGGAAGTGACAACGAGGCGTCAAGGTCTCGCCTCACGGCTGCCTCATCGCGAACAGGATCAGCACCCATGCGACAAACGCGCCGATCGCGATCAGCACCGCGATCGACGCCCGCCGCTGGGCCGCACTCCGCTTGCGCCGGGTCAGCGAATAGTCGTCGTCCGTGGTCACTTCCAATTCCACCGCGCCGTCCACCGGCTCCACCGGCATCTGCTCCACCACCAGCATCTGCCCGCACCCCTCGCACCGCCCTGCATCAAACGGCATCCCCCGCCCGTCGCGGCCGACGTGGCGGTGGTCACAGAACGGACACTTGAACACCACCGACCCCGGCGTGAACCAGTAACTCATCACATCAAACCCCTCGCCGCACTCCGGGCAGCGCGGCTCGGTGAGGTTCCACAGCGGGTAATCGCACTTGCGGCATTTCATGGGGAGGAGAGAGGGAGGTAAAGGAGGTAGACGGAGGTAGAGGAGTGAACGAAGAGAGTAGACCACGTTCCATCGTACTCCTCTACCTCCTCCCCTCCCCCCTCGCTATTCTGTCCCC
>Ga0163150_10001324_pt1 | contig 42363 bp, 10 predicted proteins | sample OliLakLV19P2IB_FD_148628 | JGI IMG/M metagenome (GOLD analysis project Ga0163150, IMG submission 148628) | Freshwater microbial mat bacterial communities from Lake Vanda, McMurdo Dry Valleys, Antarctica - Oligotrophic Lake LV.19.P2.IB | ecosystem: Environmental > Aquatic > Freshwater > Lake >... | reverse complement strand
AGCATCCGTGCGAATACTCTTGCAAAGGCAACCTCGCCTTTGCTTACCCCTGCTAAACTAAGCAAGAATTGTGCCTAATACTGAGGAAGACTCAGGGCGTGCCACCCGACCTCTGTCAGGTTGTGGCTAACGTTTAACTCGCTACGATACAACACTCGAAGCAATCGAGCTAAATGGGATCGCATTGATCGGGCAAGGAGCAATTTTAACCGCGCTTCCGGTTACTACTGGATTGCGTCGATAACCGAAAAATCCGCGTCGTTGTATTTCTTCAGCAACCGTCGCAGGGACGTGTTCCGTCCAGCTTGGATCGCCCGATTGAATGCGTCGCAGGACATCTCTGGATAGCGTTAACAAATTCTTCGGGTCGTACGACTCTAAGTCCTCAATACATCCGTTTTGAACCAGATACTGATAGAGATTGTTGAGTTCTGGAGCAACTTCTAGATTCTTGACCGTCGTAAGAGATCCGTTGTCGCGATTCAAAAGCGGATAGATGTAAAGTTTCAAATCGTTCTTGAACAATCGGCCGAACGACTCGAGAATCCCACCGTCCAGTTCCGTGTAGTACTTGGTATCAAAGAGTTCATGAAGGCTACCGGCACCCATCGTGATCCCGATCTTCTTTTTGGTATATTGAGCTAAATAGGCAGCAAGGCGATAATACTCGAAGTAATCGGAAATCAAAACCGTCATACCGCAAGCACCGAGCAAATCGACTCGAGCAAGAAAGTCTTGCAGGTTGATTTCCCCATTGGCTTTGAGGTTTCGCATCGTTATTTCAGCCAGCGTAACGACATCATCGGCAACCACATCTGGTTCTTTGCAGAACTTTGCATGAGCCGCTTGAAGCATGTCGACATTGACGTTTGTCAGCGGTCGATAGCTGCCTCGTTCTACTAAAATCGGCTTCTTATACAAGACTTCGGCCGGTTGCAAGACTTCACCTTTGGCAGAAAACATCGCAGCGTTACTCAGCCCCAATTGGACTAATCGCAGGCTCATTACACGGTTATCGACGTGGCGGAAGGCGATGCCGGAAAATTCGATCATATCGATTTCGATGCGACGAGTACTCAAACTGTCCAACAACGATTCGATCAATTGATCGGGTTCGTGATTGAGGAAGAAGGCACCGTAAAGGAGATTGACACCGACGATGCCAAGGGCCTCTTGCTGGAGAGCGTTCTCGGTATCGAGCATTCGAACGTGAATGATGATCTGGCTATCTTGATCGCGAGGATGGGCTTGAAAGCGTACCCCCATCCATCCGTGACACTCGTTGGTGCCTTTGAAGTTTCTTGCGGAAACGGTATCGGCGAATACGAAGAAAGCCGTCGAGTCGCCTCGGGTATCGCGCAGCCGTTCAAGGTTCAACGAGTGCTCATGTTCGAGCATGTCTTCGAGCCGTTGGCGACAAACGTATCGATCGCAATGGCCGTAAATTGCATCGCTCACCGACATGTCGTATGCCGACATACTTTTAGCAATCGTACCCGCCGCTCCGCCGACACGAAAGAACCAACGAACAACTTCTTGGCCTGCACCAATTTCGGCAAAGGAACCATATCGTCGAGCATCGAGATTGACCGCAAGCGCTTTGCGTTCGGTGTTGGGGCGTTCAGTTGACGAGCGATCAATTGACATAATAGAAATATCCGTTGTAGCGACTAAACTTGATTCAGGCCCATAAGCATTCGCTACGACTTGAACCGAAGCTCAGAAAGTTTAACGATTGCGCAAGATTTCCTGAAAAGGCGGCGCTACAATCGCGTCCATCGCTATAACCGACTCTTTGTACCGCCTCGACTCCTTTACGTCCCCCAGCTTTCATCCGAAGAATCGGCAAAGGCGGCATCGATTTGCTGCGATCGCTTTTTCATGGGCGTCGCAGCACTCGCCGCCATCGCGGGATGAACCTTGTCAATTGCCGGTGTCGCTAACGAAGTCACGCGATTGCTTTCGCCTTCTCCGCTTCCGTTGCGTGATTGACGATTGAGGAAATTGATCACTTGCAATACGTCGTTTGGATCGACCATGCTATTTCCGTTGACATCGAGATACGGCGGTCGAGGCTCAGAAGGGAGCAATGCACGCGTCCCACGGCGTTGAAGATCATTGATAACGATCAGGGCATCGATCGGCGACACAAATCCGTCGTCATTCACGTCGTATTGAAGGCGTGGATTTTGGAAGAGCGATAGAACGACATCGACCGTAACCAATCCAGGGACACTTGTCGCCGGTGGATTCTCGGAATCTCGAATCGTATACGTAAAGCTGGTCTGCCCAGCAAATCCTGTTGTCGGAGTAAACAGTACCGTTCCATCGCTTTGAACGACGGCAGTACCGTTTGGCGACAATGCTATGATCGTTACCGACGAGCGATTGAGCGTGCTATTTCCATCTGCGTCGGTATCATTGCTGAGGACATTGATAACGACTGACGAATTTGTTAGGACCGAGACACGGTCGGTAACTGCCAGTGGCACACTGTTGATGCGAACGGTTACCGTACCTTCATTGGACAACAATCCACTCGTATCGCGGACGCGGTAAGTAAAGGTATCGGTCCCTCGGAATCCCGCACTTGGGGTGTAGTTGATCTGACCATTAGCTAGGATCACGATCGTTCCGTTTGCCGGTAAAATCCCCAATCGCAGACTTGTTGCATCGATCAGAGAGTCTGGATCGGTATCGTTGGCCAATACATTGAGCGGTGTTGTGGAATTCGGTGCCGCGCTAACGAGGTCGTTGTTCGCGGTCGGCGCGTCGTTGATTCCCTGTACCGTTACGGTGACTGTCACAGGTTGGCTAATCGCGCTTTGTATATCTTGAAGCCGATAGACGAAGGTGTCATCGACCGACTGGCCGTCTAACAATTTTTGCAATAACGACGCTGAGCGTGGATCATAAGTGAATGAGCCATCAGCGTTCACAACTACCGCTGCACCTTGAGCGGTCGTGATGTTCCCCGCAATTACCGAAAACTCGCTTACCGCGTTATCGGGATCACGATCATTTAATTTGACTCCGTTGCTGGAAGCAATGGTCAGCAGAGCGTCTTCAGTGGTCTGAAATCGATCATCGCCACCAATCGGCGCATCGTTGACCGCCGCAATGGATATCGTAAAGGTTACCGGTTGCGATTCATTTACATTCGGAGATGTCAGTGAGCCGTTATCGCGGGCCACGGCTGTGATGATGGTCGTCCCGAAAGCATTTGGTGCCGTCGTAAAGCTAATCTTCCCATCGGCAGCGATGTCGGGTGCGACACTGAACAGCGTCGGATTTGAATTCGAAAGAACGAAGAAGCTAACCGTTTGCGAAACTTCATCGGTCGCTTCTGGCGGTGTGAAACCCAAAGCTGCAGCCGGGAATATCGAGGTTGCCCAATTCTGATTGACTGCCCCGGTATCTTCATTGACCGTCACATTCCCACCGCTGGTAAAGCTTGGCGGATCGTTGACTGGCGAAATTGTGATCGTAAAAGTAACCGTAGCAGAGCGGTTCACGTTGGGAGCCACTCCGTCGCCGGTGTCGACGGACGTCACACTGATGACCGACGTTCCGTTCGCATTTCGAGCCGACTCGAACTTCAAAACTCCGGTTGCATCGATCGATGGAAGCGTTTTAAAGAGCGAGGCATTGGTCGCGGAGACTTCGAAGCTAAGCGTTTGCGACAATGTTTCGTCCACAGCAGTGGATGGCCCCGGTAGGACCTTTGTCGCCCAAGCTTGAGAATAGGCACCCGCGTCTTCATCGATAACAACGGCACTACCTGGCGTAAACTCGGGCGCATCGTTGACGGCCGTGACCGTCACGGTGATCGTTCCAGTAGTCGTTCCCGGAGTCGGACTCGCATTATCCGAGAGCGTATAAGTAAACGTGTCTTGTCCTACGAAACTGGGGGCGGGTATATAGCGAAACCCAGTAATGCTTCCGACGCCGGTTTGCGTGATCACGCCGCCCTTGTCCGAGCGTTGATCAATCCTCGTGATCGACAAGATCTGCACCGATTGTTCGTCTTCGGCTCCCGAGGGGCCGGCCGTATCCCCCGCAAGTACCTCGGCAGCCGTGAAATTTCTTGACGCGTCTTCGACGACGGTTGGATTGAAAACGTCTGCGACTGGCGCATCGTTGATCGGATTGATGTTAATCGAAACCGTTTGAGATGCGGAAGACTGAACATTGGCCAAGACTCCGCCGCCATCGTCGACGAGCGTTACTTGAATCGTGTTGTTGGCACCATTCGGCGATAGATTGTTGCGATGCTTCGCCAGGGTGAAAGTCAAGGTCGCTTCCGATGGGTTTGTTGTGTTTCGAGTAATCGTTGGCAGGACTTCATAAAAGCTCGAATCACTCGTGGCTACGTCAAACCTTAATACTTGCAAACCTTCGTCCGAAGCTCCAGCAGGACCGGGACCAACGTTGGTCGCGAATGAGCTGATTGAAATTGCAACCTGTGTCTGAACTGATCCATTGATAGTACTTCCTTGGTCTTCATCGACGTTTACGATCGACGGAACCGTAAAGGCGGGGACATCGTTTACCGCCGTAACGTTGATCGTAATCGTACCCGTGTTGGTCGCCGGCGTTGGAATCGCATTGTCGGAAAGCGTGTACGTAAAGGTATCGATTCCAGCAAAGTTTGCAGGCGGAGTATAGTTGAATGAACTCACGATCGAGCCTGACAGGACAGGCGTAACTGTTCCGCCGTTGACAGATTGTGCGGCTATCCCCGTAATCGTTAGATTTGTTTGTGATTGGATCTCGTCGGTGGCAGTCGCAGGGCCAGAAGCATCCCCACTAAGAACTTCGGCAGCCGTGAAATTCCTAGACGAATCTTCGACGTTTGTCGGACTGAAAGCATCGGCGATCGGCGAATCGTTGACCGGTGCAACGTTGATTGTAAATGTCACGGATGCAGTTGAATTCACGTTGGGAGAAACATTCGAACCGTCGTCTACGAGCGTGACAACGACGCGGCCGTCGAACCCTGGCATACTCGAATTGCGATCCCTGGCCAGCGCAAAACTCAACGTTCCCGTGCTGGAAATCGTTGGCAAGACTGCGAACAAAGTCGACTCAATGGCAACAACGTTGAAAGTCAATACTTGACTATCTTCGCTAATGCTTCCCGTTGGACCCGGCCGAATTCCCGTCGCGAAATTTGCAAACGAGATCGTCGACGGATTGCCAGCGCTATCTGCACCTTGGTCCTCAATTACATCGAGCGTATTCAACGGCAATGTGAATTCAGGGGCATCGTTAACGGGTGCTACTGTGATGGTGACCGTGGCCGGGGCGATGCTTCCCAGTCCTAGCGAATCGACTACGATGTAAGTGAAGGTATCGATTCCAGAAAAATTCTGATTCGGTGCATAACTAAAACTGCCATCCGCATTGAGAATTAATACTCCTGAAGACGGTCCAGAAATCGGCGCACTATTGAGCACCGAGAGAGTCTGGCCAACGTCGGTATCGGTATCGTTGCTCAAGATTCCAATGGCCGCAGGTATGACCAATGGCGTTGGCGAATCTTCATTCACGATATATTCAGGTCGAGAGTCGTTAACCGCAAGCGGTGGTGCGCCGGGAATAACACGTATCACGTAGTCCTCCACTTCACCGCCAATCGCCGCGCCAGATGGGAATAACCCGCCGGTAGAGCTGAGACGGAATCTTGCCCATCGATCTCCTGGCGATGCCGAGGAAGGCGTAGTGACAAGTATTGGATAGTCCCCCGTCGAAACGGGTTGCGAGTCAACAATTTTTTCTTGTAAATCATCGAAGTCGCCATCACCATTCCAGTCGATCCAAGCATCCAAGTAGCCAATCCCTGTAACGGAAACCGTAACTGTAACGGGAGGCGAATTCGCATTGAAGAAGCTGGTCGACGGAAATCGCACGCCGTCTTCATCATCCACACCATTGATATCGTCACCCGTTGCCGTTGCGTTGGGCAGTGCGTTCGGTTCGAAATCAACGAGCGCACCAAGCCTGAGAGGTAGGACATCAATAGGATAGCCAACGTGTCGAGCTCCATTATTCTTTAGCAATGTTGGCGCCGTATTTGATAACGCGTCCCCAAAATCGAATTGGGCGTCAGGCATCACGATCGTAAACTGAGTAAAGCCGTTTGGCCGATTGGCTTGCAACGGATTTCCTGCAAGATCAACAATTGCGGGGAGGTTAGTACTGGTAACATTGGTAATCGACAATAGCCCCTCGACAAAGAGAGTATTCCCACCTGCTGACTGAGCTTTCACGGATGCGAACCGCGGATCGGGAAGATCGTTTAAGACTTTTGCGATTTGACTTGCGACTAACTCTTCCGAAAAATCAGGAGCAGGAAAAAATCGCACAGGAACTGCTCCGCCAGCGACGCCAGTAACGACAAACGGTGCAGTTTCCAACGCGAAGCCTGTCCCCAACGGTTCATTGAGCGTAATCGTACTACCACCAGAAACCGTCGGCGTAAAACCTAGATTTGCCGCAGCGATCGCCGCAGAAACGCGCGCTGCAATTACGTTCGCAGGGTCGGAATCGGCAATTGCGATCGCGCGATTTCCTAGACTCACGGTAGCATCTTTCGTGAATTCGAAAGTGGTGGTTCCGGAAGTCGATTGAATCGAGAAAGTCTGACCGTCGCTAAAAGTCATTCCGGAGCCCGGAACCCGTAGCTTGAGACTGCCCGAGACACCGGGTGTTCCCAAGAGTTTCAGCGAAGAAAGTGAAACATTTAATGTATCTCCGATTTGGCCACCGAGGTGTACGACTCCGTTGCCGACGTTTCGGACCGGCGTCGCTCCAACAACAACACCGGTTAGAGATGTTGTCACTTTCGCTGCGATATCTTCGAAGGTATCAGTAGCAATAAAGGCGATTTCTCGATTCCCTGACGTAAAGGCGTTGCCTGCGATATTGAATTCAAACGTAACCGGGGCGTTCGTACCGGATTGATAAATAAACGTCTGACCATCCTCGATACCGGAAAGACTTCCAACAAGCACAAGGTTCGAACCGTTCACTGTGACCGAATGGTTGGCTCCCGTTCCCAAATGAATCTCGTCTACCCCGACGGCTTTCAAATTGAGCTGCAATCCAGCCCCTGTGGGACCTTGAAGCGCTATTAAAATCGCATCTCGAACAGCCGTTGATGAAGCGTTGTTCGGAATCGCGATTCGCCGACTATTCGGGGCAGCGACTCCATCCGTGTCGAGTTCAAATGTCAGCGAAGTCGCATTGAAACCAATCGTAAATGTTTGACCGTCCGAAAGGCCGCCGGCACTCGATCCGGCGGCTGGGATCCGCAACGTCGAAGTCTGCGGAACTTGAACCACATACCCAGCTTCGTACTCGAGGGTAACTGAACCGCCACCGGTGAGTGCGGCGACCAACATTGTTCCATCTAGCAAAGTGCCTCCGCGAGCCGCATCGACTCGCAATCGCGAGCGATTATTTAACGTGAGTTCGTAGACACTGTCTTGACGCCAGAAACCCGATAGCGGTGTAAAGCGAATCGTACGACTATTGACGCTATAACCAAATACATAGTCAATCCCTTCGACAAGTATGCGTCCGTTCTCGGTCAAAATCACGCTTCCTTTCGTTACAGACTCTGGATCGGCACCCGTTCCTTGATTTTCGTCCAGAAGAATTTCGAAGAAATCAAGTGGCGGCGTGGTGGGACTCAATTTGATAACCGTCGTGTTCGGATCGGTATCTCCGCTAGCTGAATCATTGTCGAGTGGCCGGCGAATCGAAGCAAAGGGTCCAATGAAATCGGACCGGTCAACCGCTCCTCGGTCGATAAACACATTCTGTCCTTGACCAGCCGGCGTTAACACCAAGGGATCGTCCTGCCGAAGCAAACCGCCGACGTCACGATCAGGCGCAATCATTGGGTTCGGCAAGCGGCCAATCCCCGATTTCACCGACGTCAAGCTAGGTCGCTCAATAAGCGAACCAAGTGAGCTGTCGATCGCTCGGGCTTGACTGCTCAGATAAAATTTGTCGTTTGTTAAATCATTAAAAAGTTGTTCCCCAGGGTTCAAGAAAATATCAAACGTACCGACTAGAGTCGCAGGACTAATATTAGTATTGTTTTCCGAAAAGAGATTGCCGCCGGCGACGGTAGACGCTCCGGCTGCGATACCTACATTATTGTTGGCAAGAATATTGTTGATCAAGGTTGGACTCGCACCTTGATTTACTTGAATGCCTGTTCCTGTTGCGACAACTCCTCCATAGATTGTGTTGTTGATAACTCTCGCAACGGTAAAGGGTGGTAGTCCGCCCGCAGTGGACGCGCCAGCTCCACTAATCTGAATACCACCACTTCCTCCTCGAATCAGCACATTGTTAACGAGCACAGCTCCCGGCGCCAGGTTGTCTGTATTCAATGTAACTAAATTGCGAACGGGACCTGGAGTCGGGCGAGGACCCGCGCTCGGAGCGAGATCGGGGCGATTGAGCAGGCCAGCGTCGACGACAATTCCAAAGTTAGCACTGTCGCTAATCGAGTTGGATGAAATGACGATCTGCCCTTGATCGCGATAGCGGCTTGAATCTCCCAAATCTTCGCCGAACGGAAGTACTCCAAATTTTGCTTCTTTACCGTAGATGAAAATTCCAGCAATCTGAATAGGAGGAAATCGCGTTGGCGATAATCCATTTGGATCCAGAGGATGCGGGACAACCGCATCGGACAATGCATTTGCTGCACCTGGAATTTTTGACACAGTTGTGATCGACGATATCGGCAATGAGCCGTCTCGAGCGAAAAGTTCTACGACGTTTGATGCATCGCGATGCAGGTCACTATTGGTGTTTCCGGTGATTTGGCCTCGAAGTCCGGCGGTTACTCGCAGAACCGATTGACCCGTCGGCCCGTTAATCGCATTGCGAATAGCTGTCGCCACGGTTCCGGCGTTCGCATTGGCTGACAATTGCGGAAGTACCAACGGAACAGCGATGTTGCCAGGCGTCACACTGCTGGGGGCTGTAATAGTCGCACGAATATCAAATTCAAAAGTGACCCTAGAATAGCCATCGTCAATCGTGAATTTATCGCCGTCGACAACGGCAATATTCCGGCTGACAATCATCGCTACTTGTTCCGATAACCGCTCGTTTGTATCGAAGGACCTTTGGAGACCGAGTCGATCGTCGCCTTGATCGCCATACTCGGCAGCCGTCCGAATTTCCAGTTGATACGCCCCTGCTTCGGTTTGGGTCGTCGCCGCTCCGTTGGGACCACCAATTTCTTCGTAGAATGGCGTATCGATAAAGTCTACTTGGCCGTTTCCTTGCTCATGAACGATCTGCTCACCGCGTTCCGCGAAGCCGATAACAATATCATCGATGTAAACGCCTTCGAAAGTCGCATTGTTCTGAGATGTCCTGAACGCACGCTGGTAATCCTTGACACCCGTCAAGTCGCCCAGAATCGCTCCCACTCCCAATCCAACGCCCGTGTAAGCGCCCAACTTATCGGCACCTCGATTGGTGGTCGCGTGCAACGGCCCGCTACGGTTGACCAAGTAATGAAATACTCGAACGGTATCTCCATAGATCGGGAATGAGCGAACATCTTCGTCGCCATCGGCATTCCCGTTGATGACGCGAGCCAAGGCAAGCCGAACTTCATCTCGCACTTCGGCCGCAGTCATTGAGGGATCGACGAGAATCACATTCGGCGCTGCTGGCAGCGAACCATCGACATCAAACAGGAATGTTATCGGCGTCGGAGGTGGAGCTACTGGATTGATCACCGGTAAAACTAAACTAAAGCTATCGCCAGCTTTAATCCGATCGCCGGAGACGCCAGTCAATTCGATCCCACCCCGCAGCGGATCACCCGTTCGGAAGTCTCCGCTCGTACTGAATTCAAATCTTAACCGCGCATCTTGCATACCTGCTAACGGCGCCAAATTGATCCTTGCCTGTCGCCATGAACCGCCAGCCGCAGCTTGGTCGAAGAGCTCTTGAGTACGATAGCTTCGGCCGAGCGCATCTTGATAGCCGCTGACCGGTGTATCGTATTCGTCAGTTAGCGTTGTAAACTGACCGACCACGTTTGTATCGTTGCTGTTGGCCGAATTATTCGTTCCGAGCAATATCCAGTTCCCATTGGGACCATATCCATAAACTCGGAAAGCATCCTGCATATTCAATGCGTCGGCGAGCGAGCTATTCGAGTTCTCGGTCTCCAGATAATAGCTGAAGTACAACATGATCTGATCATCGGGCGCATATCCGGTCAAATCGATCGGGTTGCTTTCGAGAGCTCCGTGAGCGCCGCCTGCTAGGTTGTAGGTCTGTTCGACAGGATTGGCGGTTCCTCCTGCGACGTCATAAATTCCCGTCCAAACACCTGGCTGCTTTCCGGTGTTACTGCCATTTTCGCGGACTCCAAAGTACAAACTAGCATTTCCACCGGTCGCCGCATTCGCGTGAGACAAATTGAAGTTTTGTTTGATGCCGTGACCGTCGTCGGCGTTTCGTTCCGTCGTCACATGCCATAGATTCACGTCGAGAACCGAAAAATCGATCCCCTGCACATCGGTTCCCGTTGAACCGTCGACGCTCAACGAATCGTCAAATCCGTTTGCCGTTAAATTGGTGATACTTGACGAAATTCCACCCGGGAAGATGTTTTGCGGAAGTCCATTTAAGTCGAATGCGTGGAGCGTACCATTCGGCGCAATCCCAAAGAGCATCGAACCGTACGACGTGAGCGTTTGTTTGGTAACGGTCGTAGCAGGAACAGGTAGATTCGAACTCAAGCTCGAAGACAATGGGACGAGCGTCAAGTTTTCCGGAGCACCAGTTCCTCCAAATGTTATGTCATACACGCCAGCCGCGGTCGTGCGAACTAAAACCGTAATTACACCGGGCGTTGGTGTGTTGGCCGCAACAATGCTCGGAAGCCCAAGTATCGCAGTTTGAATTTGGAGTGCGCTCGCGTCGTAGGGAAAATTGAGTACAGGGTCAGTCCCATACTTCAACGAGTACATGCCACCGGTTGTATTGGTTGGGATTTTCAATCGGTAGAACTGTGTTGCCGGATCAGGTTTGTCGAATGATACAAACGGAATAATTGCAAGAGGAGCATTCGGAGATAACGTAATTGCACGCGGATCACCGGCCAAATCTCCGATCAACGTGATGGCCATCGGCGATTCAGGAAGGGTTGCACCGGGCGAAGGACCGCCGACTCGAATGTTTCCCGCACCGATTGAGGGTAGGGCTTGCAGAGCAGCCTGAATCGTTGCTGCGTTTGCGTTGAACGGGAGATCAGCAGTTGTATTGCCGCCAAACCTCAATCGGAACATCCCACCGTTGACTCGGAACGGCATATCCAAAATGAATTCCGTCGTCGGTGCATCGATGGTGAGATTGCGAGGACCGCGGCTCAAGCCGGTCAGACCAACTGGTAGGTTTGAGGCCACCAATTCTGCGCCTCGGAATCCGTTGTTGTAATTTGTTGACGTCATTCTCCATAGTTCACCTTGGTCGGTGACACCGTAAATGAAGTTGCCAATCTCGGCGATACCAACGATGTCACCAGCAGCTTCGCGTCGGACGATGATCGTATCGGCGAATCCATTTGCACGACGAACATAGTGCGAGATGTTTGCATCGATATCGGCAAAGATGCCATATTCGCGATTGTCGGTTCCGGTACCAGTCGATCGCGCGTCGCCGGTACGATCTCCCAGAATGGCCGCCGGTGGTGATATCGCGTTTTGGCTTACCGGGTCCAAACGATAGAGGATGTTTCGCGCGACGCCAGTACTAGGAGAAATGGCGGTTGTCGTTGCAGCTCCTCCCGTCCCCGGCGTAATAATAGCTTCATCAAAAGTCTGCCCCTCGAATCCGCCAGCACCGCGTTGGGCAACGCCAAACATCGTGAGGACATCGGTGTCGTCCGCGAACGTCACCGCCGTAAACGTCATGCCGATACCGACGTCGACTGTTCCTTGTCGAACTAAACGTGACGTGAAAGCCGTTGGCCCTGTTTGAATGATTTCTACCGTTCCGATGGAGGAGTTTGTCGGGGCGGCGATGGGCACTCCGTCGGCACCGATCTGCGTAAAGCGACTGGCGTTCGAGTCATCAATTCGTCCGGTCGCTGGAGGCAGCGCGGGACCGACCAACAAACCGGCGGGAGAAGCCGCGATATCTCGAACACGAAATCCGGAAGTCGTGATTCCACCCCCAGCGCGCGTCCCACCCTCGGCTTCTTTCGCGGCCGTCATCGCATTTGCAAAAAGGATCTGCGAGCGGGCTGCACCTGCAGCGGGGTTGTCGCGAACGACGAAGGCCGTAACATCGGCTAACGAATATGGAACCGCATTTGGATAGACGTTCGTCGCGCTTCCGACGGGGGCAATCGGAAATGCCGATTGCTTGGGCGGATAGAAAGTTGTCGCAAGCGACGGCGATATTCGGTCATCTGCGATTCGAATGACTGAATCGAGCGGCTCCAATCGAACGAGCGGATTCGTCGAATTCGCATCTGAAAATTGGTCGAGGACCCGTGCCATCTGGCTATTCGACGTTACGGCGACAACATAGTCGCCGTCCGGCAATTCGTAAGCACCGATGAAGGCATCCCCCGAACCGAACGAACCACGGGTAATGTCGCTGGCATTCGAACCGCGCCTTGGAGCTGCCTTGTCGTCCGTAATATCCGAGTCACGGCCCATCAAGATCAGTCTTTGGGGCGCTCCTCCCGCGGTCGCAGAAAAGACCCAGAGACTAGTATCCGGACGCCCCAAGCCGTCCGCATAGTCGACGTCAAAAATAACCGATTGATGCTTCTGCGATTCCAAGCCGGAATTGAGTTCTCGATCGATTGAAAAGCGATACCAATCGACATCGGCTTGACCTGCCAAACTACCTGCGATCGATACTGCACCTCGATCGTAATTAAAAATATTGCCAAGCGTTAAGTTGCCTGAGCCACCCACGAATACCGAATCGGTTTCTATTTCCAGAGGGTCTGGCTGAGAGAGTTCGCCTAAAAGCGGCGAGTGAAGCGGGCCGCCTTGAATAGCGATCGCTCGGTCTGCGTACCGAATGTCAGAATATCGTATCGTCGAACCACCGACCTCGTCTGTTTGCTGCAATCGCAACTGCAATCGATACGAACCCGATGTCACGCCCGAACCCACCAGCGCGGTATTTAGCAATCGATCGCGGGGAATCGTGTCGAACGCCCGAACATTACTACTACGGACTCGAACAAAATACGTATTTGTAGTGCCCGGCGTGCCTGGCAAGGCGACTCGGAAACCAGCATCCAATGGATTCACTCCTTGGAAGTCCACTTGAGTCGTTGGTGCATTGGTGTTTCGTTGGGAAAAAATGCCTTGATCCAGCGTATAGATCCGACTGTCGGTAATCGCATTACGATCGAAGTAGGTGACGGAACCAGCGACCGATTCGTCAAAAGAATTGTCGCTGAGTGCTATAATCATTCCATTCTCACTGACTAACTCGACAACGGTATCCAGGTTTCCAGAAGTTCGATCAATATCAAACCATACCATCGAACCAGTCGTCGCGGTAAAACGGTAAACATCGATATCACTCGGATTTGCGATCGCTCCCGAGACTGTTAAGCCCAGGCGAACATTTTCATCACCTGATTCGATATCACGAGCCAGGTTTCCTATGTCTTGAGCTGACGTCGGAATGCTGTTTGGTCCGCTTCCACTTAATTGGTCCGGTTCGTATTCGTATGTCGTATCGACGTTGCGATCATTCCCGTAAGCATCCAGCACAATTCCTCGCCATTCGCCAGCAGTCGACGCGTTCCGCACAACTCGCGGCAGTAGTTCGAGGAACGTGGTGATGGTAGCGGTCGTTGCTGTCGGATCTACATTCCAAGCAAAAGCTGTTGTCACGTCACGAGGTCCAAACGCCGATCCAAGAGTTGGATCGTTGAATGCCGGCAAATTCGCCTTAACGATATTTCCAGGTTGCGTATATTGCGTGCCAGTTCCCAGTATCGCCGATCTCAACGAACTAAATTCATCAGCAGACCATCCAGAATACGTCGCGTTTTGCAGGCCAGGGCCTGACGTGTAGACGCCGCCTTGAGAGAATCCAACACGTTCTGCTCCGTCGACAGTGAACGCTCGAAAATCCGCTTGCCCGGGGGTTCCTCGCGTAAACAGAATACCATCCGAAGGTAGACCGACGTCTTCATCTAAATAGTTGATATAGCGAATGTTGCCTAACGGCGAAGTACTTGTGAACGTAATCGTATTGACAAGCTGAGCTATCCCGTTGTCAAAGCGACTTTCGACACGCCAGTTCACGACAGCTCCACCATTCCCCACAAAATTTCCTTCGCTTGCTACAAGATCGGGAGATATTAGCGTGGGATTCAAAGTGATCGTCGTGTTCGCAAGACTCAATGCTCCGCCATCGCTTCCGACGTCGACCATATTGAGAAACTCAAAGATGACGTCTTGATTGATAAAACTTTGGGTTCGGCCTTGAGCGGAAATACCACTTATTCCGACGCCTGCACCCACCGGCGCGCCGAATTCATTTCCACCGCCAGCTTGCGGTTGGAAGGTAAAAAAGCCCGGCGTTGCTTGGACGACATCGTTGTCGATTAATATACCTCGATCAACTTCTGGACCCGTTGGCAGAGTGACGACAATGGTGCCCTGATTTATACCGTCGTTGTTCGTATCGACGCTTGGTCCACCGTCGGGCGCAAAGCCTGCACCAACGCTATCGTCAGTCAGGGCGGTGAGGATGACCGGGAAACCAGGAGAGCCGAGGATTTGCAAACTACCACCTATCCGGTCGGTGATATCCAGCGGTCGTCCCAAGGCCGTAAATCCGGCCGTCGCACCAGAAAGCTTGACAACCAAACTAGCGTTGCCTTCACTTTGCAAACGCAATCCGCCGTAGGTATGGAAATCTGGAATTACTATTTCTTTTTGAACCACGTGCACGATATCCGTATCGTCCCAAACGGATTCCGTCGTAATGGTCGCGCCACGAACGCGCATCCCATTGATTGCATTGTTGCCCAATCGATTACCGCTGACCAAAGGCCCTCGATTGCCCGATCCGGTATCGATGATATCGACGAAACCAGTGCTACGACCCGGGTCGAGCTTCGGAATCGATTTCAGTGAATTGGCATCGATACTGATTGCCGCTGTTTCGCCGTTCTGAAACGTGCTGGCGAGCAAATTGGCAACCAGAATGCTATTGTTGCGAATAACATTATTAACGATCGTGGGCTGGCTGCCCGAAACATAGACGGCGGCTGCATCGTTGACACCGCGCGCAGACCGTCTAGTTGCCGTGGGAGTTCCCGCGCCAGACGCATTGGACTCGATGAATGAGTTCACGACACGCGCATCTGACTGATGAAGCTCGATCGCATTGAAGCTCGCAAATCCTCCTGGAACTCGCGACGCTCCGCCGCCAAAAGTAACCACGGCGGAATCAATACTAACAGTTGATAGATGCAAACCAAGTATCCCGGACCAATCGCCTGGTTGGGCAACGCTAGCGGATTGATCGTTATTGGTATCAAACGTCCCGCCAGCTCCATAACGATCGTCGAGACGGCTTGTAAAGACAATCGGTTTGCTCGCTGTTCCTTCCGCGACAAGCTGAGCGTTCATGCCGACTTCGATGCGCGAGCCTTGGGCCTTCAACACGATTCCCGGGTCGATGACGAGGCTGGCGTCTGGTCGAGCCCGCTGAACAAACGTTTGTCGAGTCAAGAAGATTCCATTGGCAATCGAATTCCCTACATCAAGAAAACTAGTTGTGTTCGGATTCGTGAGAATCGTCACTAAATCCCAACGACCCGGCGAAAACGGATCGGTACGATAAATTTTTCGGGATTGCCCAGCAGCCGCCGTTGGTAAACCGGCGAGTTGAATTGCATGAGGGCCACTGGCGATAGGATCATTGGGATTGAATGGTATTGAAAGAAAGTTACTGGCAAGACCTTCAACGCCCGACGATTCGACAATGGAAATTCGATATTGGAAATTCGCTCTGGTTGGAAGCGTACCGCCTACGACATTGGTCACGGTCGAACTAGATAGATTGGGCGATGTACCGACGAAAAGCTGCAAAGCGTTCGCAGGATTGGCGATAATTGCAGCACTGATAACAATACCGGTATCTTCGTAAAAACTGCTACCTCGATCCAATTCGGCAATTAAATCCCAAGCACCCGCAACGGTGTTGTTGCTGCGATAGAGTCGACGTCCAACGAAATCATCCGTGGCTGCTGGTAGTGAATTCAGGCGATGGGCAGTTGACGTAGCAAGTTGCGAAATTGGAAGGCTGGGTAGACTTTCTTGGCCATATCGATCAACGAAAGTGAGCTGATACGTGTAGGTTTGATTCAACGTAAGCGAACCTACAGTTAGGCTCGTGAAGTTAACGATGGCAACATCGGGGCGAACGTTGTCGGACACTGCCCCTCCCGGAGTTCCATTGATTGTCAAAGTCTCTCCGAGAACATGCACGATGTCGGTATCGTCCAATCGCGCCGCGACGTCAAGCGTTTCAAGCCGCTGGCCTGGAAGCGTATCGACGCGAATGAAGAGCCCGTTGGTCGAGCTGTCTGAGATACGATTGCCGCGAATGGCCGGTCCGATGCGAGTGTAATCGGGTGAAAACAGGCCTGTGAATTGATATCGTCCTTCGGTAAAAAATGTCTCTTCGAAACTGGTCGGATCAGCGGACACGCCTGCATCGGCACTTTGGGTTATTCGATTGTAGAGTATCGTCGGACGCGAAGAATTCATGTGGATAGGATTGACCACGCGCGACAGCGAACCTTGACCAACCGATCCCCCTCCAAATCGCATATCGGCCATTGCGACGTAATTCAAGAAAATCCCGGCAAGTTCTAGATCGATTCGACCTTGCTCTCGTGCAACGTCATTTCGGATTTCAATACCACCCCAGTTTCCTCGCTGCGGCGTTGTTGTAAGAGGATTCGAGTCTCGCCCAAGAGTTTCATCAAAATATGAGGTAAAATAGACACTATTTCCCGGCACGCCAAGAACTTGAATCGAGGCACCGCTTCTATCCGATGTCGACGAGTCGCTTCCAACCAAAATTTCAGCGGCTGCAAGCTTAAAAATGGCGCCTGCATCGATCATCAAGCTCACGCCGCGTGGAACATTTAATTCACGCCCGTCGTCGAGGATTGGTTTACTCGGACCACCATCGCCGATTTCATACGCTCGTCGCGAAGTCAGGCTGTTTGATGGATGGCTTCCCAGGACTCGAATAATATCGCCCGGTTGCGCGACCGCAACCGCGTCTTGGATTCTAACAAACGGCTGGCTCAACGAACCAAGGTTACTGGACGATGCATTCTTATCAACGTAAATGGTTCTTGGAGCACCAACGGGAGCCACATTGATGGGCTCGGCAGAACGGAACCAATAATTGAACTCACCGCCTGCTTTTCCGTCTCCATCACCATCCAATGCTGTACCAGAGGTATCGCGAATGGACGAGGCTGCTGTAGCAATCTGTCGATAGTCTGCTCGCAACTGATAGGGACCGTCGCTCAGTCCTCCACTTCCACTGCCTTTCACCGATGGGTCGTAGTTTTCGTTACCCTTCGCGGTAACCGCGAGGAAGAATTCCGTCCCTGTTCTTCCCTCAATTTCAAACCGAATGAGTGCGTCGCTGCTCAAGTAATTGTCGTTCGATGCCAAGAGAGTTACCGTTCCGTTTGCATCGCGACGAAACAACTTCAGCTGTGTGTCGAGGTTACTTGAATTCGTTAGCGATTCGGCCATGGCTTGCGCTAAGATGGTTCCTCGTTCACCATCTGGCACGGTAAATCGATAGATATCGACATCGCGATTATCTGGCCGATGGAGATGTTGTCCAAACACCACATCATGATCACCAGGAAAAATTTGCTCGAGCGGGTTTTCGACGCGGCCCAACAGCGGTTCAAACCCTTGAATCGTGCCCGGCGGCAGGTCATTTGATTGACCAAGTCCAATCAACGATCCGATAATTCGCATCGATTCGATGAAAAAATTGGGGCCTACAATGTCGAGTGGCGTTTGAAGAATCTGCGTGCGAATCGACGAACGTTGGCTTTCGGCATAAACTGGGTTCGCGAGAAGGGTAGGATCAATCGCATCGTTGACCAAGTTATCTCGCTGAGTTCCATACCCAAAGTCGTTATCCCATAGTTCCGCACCATCGAGGATTGCCAAACTCTGCGTCCCATTGAGATCACGAACCGTCCGTGAAACAAAATCGCCAGGCCCACCGGCTGTGTTGAAGATTCCCGACAACAAATCCCCTACCACGATCTGCAAGGTTGGAGCTCCGTCCGGCCCTACAAGCCCAGTTGTTTCCGTGAACTGTATTCCCAACTGAGCGCTGTAAAATTCGAAAACTTCTCGAATTCTCTGGCGTTGCAGTTCACTGATGGCGGTGGTTACAGGGCGACCTTGGCTATCTTGAGCATATGGCTGGTTAAGTAGAAATGAATAATATCGGTTCGTAGTGTAGCGGCTACTATCTGCTGTTCCGAGAAGTGGTTGCTCGTCTTGAATATCCCGCGTACCCGGATCTGCATTACTTCCCGGATAATTGAGTGACAACTGATTGGTTGAGTTGGCTACGATTTGTTCGCTAATGACATGAGAAGCATCACCGGACAGCGTCCCCAGGGATGTGGATGGTGAATCGAACGTATCACCGACATCCGATCCTTGCGGAGTTACGATTGGATTCGTCCGAATCGCGGATTGATTGGAACCGATGCGCAACCGAAACGTTCCGAAACCAGTCGTCAGAATATCATCCGCTCCACTGAATAACAGCGTCGCTTTGTCGAGTAATGGGTCATAGGTTATCGATGTGGGATTACGAACTACGTCATCGCTAGGATTGACGGAGTCGCCGTTTCGAATCAGTTGATAGAAGCTCTTGTTGATAACGCTTGTTCCGAGATCGTCGTTATTGAAATAGACTTCGATTTGGTTGCGAGCGGTATTGAGAATGGTTTGCCCCGGATTTATTGGGTCTGGAATACGTGTCGGCTGAGGTACAACTGCGACGATCTTGGCCCCCAGTTCCAGGTTCATAAAGTAGGATTCACGATCCCCGGAGCGAGGTCGAAGAGTTTCGCCAGCAACGTTTCGTATCGGCGTTGCGCTGCCCGTTCCAAGCACGTCGATACGATAAAAATCATCGGGAAGCGGCTCCGAAAAACGAGCAATTACGATCCGATCGGTTTCACCGAAGTTGAGATACGATGGGATGATGGGAATCGGTGCCCCGGTCGAAAAATTCTGATCGACGTTTCCTTCACGCGAGATTTGAATCCCGTTGAGCGAAGAGAGTGCGATCGACTGCGAGCCATCGAACCGAAAGACTATTTCTCTGGGCGATTCACTTAAGACATTCGCGGTTATGCCCGTTTGATTCGCGTCAAGTGTTGAACCAGCGTTGGTCGAAATCGAAAGCAAACGCGGCCCCAAATCGGTCGCCATCAGCTCGCGGCGCTCTAAGTTTTCGAAAAGAATTTCTCGAAACAATCGACGACGACGATCAAGCCGTGAAATTCGGTTCGTACGATTTGGTGGTGCATGCATTGTTGGTTTTCTACTTTGGGATGAAGAGCACTAAGCTATTGTTCTTGAAGAGATGCGATAAACATAGGATGCGCACCGGTATTTTGAATTTCAATAATTCTCACGATCGTGGCAAGTCAAACCAAAAATTTTATATCATGTGTCGATTCCTGGACTCGCAAGTACAAAGAAGTCTTCATCGGTTAAAATCACTAGTATACACTCTTGTTGAATGGCTGCAAAACGTTCGAAAACACTGCGTCGACCGTCGATCGGTCGATCTGATTTCGCGTGGTGAAATTCGTCATCGCGTCATCCACAATATCGTCGGAACGATAGCTTAGGATCGCCTGATCCGAACGCGCTGCAGCCATGGATTTTGTCGCAATCGTCTGCATGGGGAGGAGCTGGTTCTGCTGCGTTGCTAGAACGTTGTCTCTCCAAAAATGCTGAGATTCCGCTGAATTCGCCGAAATGATTATCGGAATCGAATAAACACCTGCCGCTTCTCCCTCGCCGCCAGAGCCTCGTGAACGGCGGTTCAATTCGTTGATAATCTGCAGAACATCGATCGGTGACAAGAAAAAGTCACCGTTCACATCGCGGTACGGAGCCGGTGAATAGTTTAGCGTTGAAACGGGAATACCACTCCCGTTTCGATTGAGGTAATTGATCACAATCAGCGCATCGATCGGCGATACAAATCCGTCCGCGTTGACGTCGAATCGAAGCGTTGGGTTCTGATGCACTGAAGCATTAAAGGCTCCAAAATTGATCGTGACCGTCGTTTCAGAACTTTGTGCACCAAGGACATCGACGGCTCGGAAAGTAAAAGTATCCACCTGTCCGACGGTTCCACCTGCCGTTGGCGTGTAGGTAAACGTTCCATTCAGACCGAGCGAAACTGTCCCTCGCGTCGGCTGGCGAACGAGCACCGCGTTAAACGAATTACCCTCGACATCGGTTGACCCGACTAAGAGGCCGTCGTCATTCGGATTTGAATTGAGCGTGCCATCGACATCGTTAGCGATTAACGAACCATTGGCCGGAACGCTGTAGCTGCGAGGCGAAACAGTTGGAGCATCGTTGACCGCCGCAACATCCAACAGGAACGTATCCGAGATGGTTTGACCGGATGCATCGCGTCCTGTTACCGTAATCGATGCTTGTCCTGATTGATTGGGGACCAAGGTAAGCGTAAGTACGCTTCCGACAACCGACGTGTTCACTAAACTCGTGTTGTTCGACGTTGCCGTGATCGTTAGTACGTCGCCATTGGTGACAACATCTGGATCGAAGATGAAATTCGGACTGATCGTCAGCACGATCGGCGTTGCATCTTCTAAAACACTCTGATCTGGAATGTTCGCAACAATTCTCGGAGCGTCAGGTACGGCATTTACCGTAATCGAAAGTGTACTATCGACGAACGCTCCGGCAAGGTCGGTGGCTCGAACAATGATGTTCGCCGTCCCATTTTGATCTGACAAGAAATCGATCGTCAGAATCCCGTTTGGTCCGATCGTAGGCGAAATGAGCGTCGGTCGACTGTTCCCGGCAATGGAATAGCTCACAACATCTGCATTCGTTGCCACGTCGACATCCGTGAAGACCGTTTTCAAATCGAAGGTACGATCGGCAGCATCTTCCTGTACCGTCAGGCTACCCAGAGGCGAAATCACTTGCGGTGCGTCATTTACCGAAGTAACCGTGACCGTCACCGTGCCACGAGTGCTTCGCGGATCAGGTAATCCATTCGTCTGGCCATTATCGGTAATGGTATAGAAGAACGTGTCGGTGCCATTAAAATTCGCGGCTGGCGTAAAGGTAATCGTGTCGCCAATAAACGTCACTGTTCCACCGTTGGTGCTGGACGGATCGACCGACGTTAGCGCCAATGTCTGAGTGATTTCACTTGGTCCGCCAGGGGCATCGTTCGAAAGGAAGAAGCTGGTTGGACGCGAAATCGACATATCTTCGGCAACCGTCAGTACATCCGGTCCAGCGATAGGCGCCGAATTGCGGTCAGATATGGTAAAGACAATCGTTCCGGTTGTCGTTCGAGGATCGGGACTTCCATTGGTCGTACCATTATCGGTAACGAGAAAAGTAAAGGAATCGGTCCCTACAAAATCAGCTACCGGCGTATAGATAATCCGCCCAGCCGAAAAAGTCACCACGCCACCATTGGCCGATGCAGAATCGACGCGAGTGATCGTCAAGGTTTGATTGGATTCATTGGCTGGTCCAGGTGTTGCCGGTGGGGCTGAGCCTTCGCTTAGTAGCTCACTTGGCGTAACGTTGTAGACCTGATTCTTTTCGAGATCCTTGTTGCGATCGGCTACGACCGGGAAATCGTTCCGTTCGGCGACCGTGATGGTTACCGTCGCGTTGAAAACACTCAGAAGAATTCCATCGTGTGCTCTATAGACAAACTTATCGACGCCGAAGTAATCAGCGTTCGGCACATAGGTAAAGCTGCCATCGATATTCAAAGTCAAGCTACCATTCTGCGGTCCGACAATCGGTTGGATGCCTGGAGTGCTGACATCGTTATCGAAGACAAACCGAACTGGCGAATCGGGATCAGTATCGTTGACCAGTACCCCATTCAAGCTCGACACAACCAGCCCGCCAACAGAATCCTCGATCATCGAGTAATTGTCATCGGCAACGACAGGCGGTGCACCGGGCACGATCGTTACAGCGTAGTCTTCGACCTCGCCATTGGTCGCTAGCCCTGTCGGTAACAATCCGCCTTCAGTGCTCAGTCGGAATCGAGCGATGGCAAGCGTTGGTGCAGCGGGTAGCGGCGTATTCGCTGGAATCTGGATCGCGAAGGTTTGTGTCAAGAAGCCGGGAATGAATTCGAACGATTGAACTATCTGCTCATTCGGATCATCCCAATCGCCGTCGGCATTAAAGTCGACCCAAGCATCTAGCAAGCCTGGTGCCGATGCCGTAACCGTGACGGTCGTAGTAACATTGCGAATGAAGGCTGGAATAGGAAGACCTGATTGCGGGACAATCGTCTGACTAAATGTCACACCATCGTCACCGGCGTCGCCGGTCGCATTGCTCGTTGGCCGTCCATCGGAATCTGCGGTGACGTGTTTGCCCAATCTCAAGGCGCTCTGGCCTTCAAGAGTCGTTTGTTCAAACGATGAGACGGGCGTCGCGATTACACCTTCGCTGGTAAGCGCAATCGTTGTCTGTGGAACGTCGAGCAGGTTTAAGAGGCCGCGGAAGGTGATTTGATAGCTGACGTTCGGGCTACCGCTAGGTTGCTCGAGCAATTCGACCAAAACATTGCCGACACCAATTGTTGGAAGAAGTTCAAGCGCAGCTTGAACCTGTGCTGCCGTAGCGGTAGTCGGCAATGGCGGCGTAGTTCGATTTGCGACGGGAAGTGTTACGCTGCCATGCGACAATGTAAACGTACCGACCACGGGATCACCAGCCGTCCAACCGACGACCTGGACTTCGCTCTGGCCACCCAATACATGTCGAGCACCGTTGCTTGAAAACAGGGTTGGGTAGCGTCCGGATGTTGTTGTAAATGGATCAGGCGCGTCGCCAAAATCCAAAGTCGCTCCAGGCATCAAGATCGTGAACTGCGTTTCGTTGTTGATGCGATTGGCTCGCAAATTGTTGTCTGCCAGATCCTTGACGCCTCGCAAGAAGTAGTTGGTAATATTCGAACTGATGGTGACCGCATTCTCGACAAAGAGCGAATCGCCAATTCGAACGATCGCATTCAAGTTCGTATGGCCTGCTCGAATGCTGTTGATCGCTCGAACAATCGCTGCCTGCATTTGTTCGCCGGTAAAGATGGAATCTTGGATGAATGGAATTGCAATCGCTCCACCCGGTAGCCCTGACAAGCGGATGCTTGGCGAATTGACGATGTTGTAGGTGAATCTCGGCGTATCATCGAGATCCAACTTGGTCAGTGTTTGTGTTACGGCAACTCCAAGACCCGCACTGGCGATCGCCACTCGCATTGACGTTGCGATTTCGGCGAGTGTGCTTGAAATCGTGTATAGAATAGGGACATTCGCATTCCCGCGTCCGTTATTCAAAGTCGTATTGTCAAATTCGAAGGTGACTGTAGTCGCGCCGTTGCTAACCGTAAAGGTCTCGCCATCCGATACACTTCCACGCTGCGTCGTCAATCCAGTTTGCGGTTGGATCAAGAGCTGTAGAGCCGGCAGGAAGCCTAGGTCAACACGTCCGTTACTGAGGAGCGTCGTCGTCAACCCTAGCGTCGAAGCTTGAATTGCAGCCGCAACTTGACTTGCGATTTCTGCCTGTGAACTAGCCGATGTAAACGGAATCCGGACATTGGTCGGAATCGACAACAAGTTGTTATCAAATTCAAACGTCACGGTCTGATTATTGTTGGTGATAGTAAACGACGAACCATCGCTAACTGCTAAGCCACCAAAACTTGGCGCAACCATTACCAGTGAACCAAGCAATTCCAGAGACGTGCTCGGCGTGACTTGCGGCGTCCCAAACAAACCAATCTCTGTTCCTGGACTGATTAAAATCGAATGCAACGGAGTACCGCCAACGGCAATATTACCATTGCGCAAGTGCTGCGGAGATAGGCTAAGGCCAGCGTCATTGATTGCTTGCGCGAGCAGCGTGCCAAGATCCTCCTCAGTCTGCGACGTTGAAATTGTAATGCTGGTGTTGCCTAGCCCAACGATCCCGTCATTGTCAAACTCAAAGGTACGCGTTACCACCGGGCTATTGAGCGGCTGATAGGTGATCGTTAACGACTGTCCGTCGGTGATATTCTTCGAGACTCCCACCAATAGAAGCTGCGATGTCCCTACGCTTGCCGAACCCGACGACGATAGTCCCAAGAGGATCGAGTCGGTGCCAACCTTGGTTGGCGATATATTTAAACCGGAAGCAACGATCGTTTGCAAAATCCGATCGGCAACATCGGATGCGGTACTGCTTGCCGATGTATCGATACGAATATTCCCTAGAGTGATCGCATTGTCGGTGTCGATCTCGAAAACAAGGGTTCGGTTTCCATCAGAAACCGTGAAGGTTTGACCGTCCGTCACGCCGCCTGGGAGCGGGCCTTGAGACGGAACTCGAAAACCTACGGTTGTGAGTGGCACGGACAAAGCAGCGCCGGTTGCAGCTAGTGTCGCACCCGACGGAGCACCTAAGAAAATGGAACCATCGGCAAGCTGTCGAGGTGTCAACCTGACCTGCGGCGGTACGGCCTGTAGAATCGGATCGTTGGCGATCGCCATAACAATCTTAGCTGCAAGCTGTTGTTGCGAATCGGTGGATAGGAACGCAATCGGCGCACTCGTCGGAAGCGTATTGCCATTTCGATCGAGTTCAAATGTTCTCGATACCGGGAGCGTGCTCCCAGGTATCGGTATTCCTATGGTAAAGCGATCACCATCGGATACTCCGCCAGCCCCGCCGCCCGCGATCGGCAATATCAATCGCAAGCTCGTTGGCAACTGCAATCGATAGCCGCTGTCGAACTCGAAACTGACGACACCTCCAAGCGTGTCCTTAATTTGGAATTGCTCGCCATCGTTCACACGACTTCCCTCAGGCGCTTGAATGACAAAGCGATCGCGGTTATTGAGCTTGATTTCGTATACCCGACCTTGGCGCCAGACACCAGCCAACGGCGTGAGGATTATCACCTTGGTGGTTGGATCGTATGCGAAGACGTAGTCGATTCCTTCGCGGAGCGTCCTTCCATCCTCGCGGATCGTCAGCACGGCGCCCGGCAATCGGGTCGGTGCTTGATTCGGTCCGAGTACGGAATCGTCATCGATCCCAATGCCAGGGAACGGATCGGCAGAGTCACCGGTATCCGAAAGCTGCAAGCGGAATTCGGGATAAGTCCCATCGGATAGTTGCACATACGAGATCGACGGATCGCGATCGATCTTTCCCGAATCGTTGTCGATCGGGCGAAGTAATAGAACCGTGGGACCGGTAAAGTCGGCTCGATCTAGAGCTCCGCGATCCTTGAAAATATTGGAGCCGAGTCCTTGCGGTGGTGCAACATTTGGATCGTCAACGCGAAGCTGCCCAAAGGCATCCCGAGATGGCGCAAGAATCGGCGACGGCGCAATGCCGACCGCCGTTTTGATCGTATTGAACTTATCTCGCTCGGTCAACGAATCAATCGAACTGTCGATCAATCTCGAACCAGGTGCAGGGAGATACTGCCCAGCTTGTGGATTGACGAAAAGTTGGTCGCTATTCAATGCCACAAAATTGAAGTCCGCTTGCGTATTCGGGATGTTGGTTGGGCTAGCTTGAATTCCGAAACCACTACGATTGAACGTGGTTTGTGTTTCGATGAATTGATAAACGTTGCCACCGACGATGATTTCGGCTGGTTTCGAATTTCGATCCGCTGCGCCAATATTGGTCGTTCCAAACACCAGCGGTAGTTGGCTAAGTGGATCGGTGAGACTTGGCGGAAGCGAACGCGTCTCTTCACGCACAATCGGCGTCTGAACGTTATAGAAAACGTTGTTAAGAACCGTCGGCGAAGCGCCGGCAGAAAGCAACACGCCGGACTCTGGAATCAGTTGATTCATGTTGTAGTTGGCACCGCGGTCAGGGTCGACCTGAATGGAACGACGATTGGTGACGACCTGTCCGTTTCGCGTAATCGGATGACTCTCAATCGAGGAAGCATTGCGAATAACAACGAACCGTTCCGACGTTCCGTCCCCAAAAGCGACCGTGGGACCTATTCCGAAGACTTCGCTACCAGTTCCGCCAGCAAGTGAGCGTCGGTCGTGGCCAGTTCCATACGCCGCGTTCGATGCAGAATTCACCGGGTCAGGGGTAGAAACACCGTTGAAGGTAAAGGTGAGCGATGCCCAAAAACCGTCGTCGCGGCCCGGGAAGAGTCGGAGTCCTGGTTCCACACCATCGACGCCCCCTAAAGCGACAGCGAAGACCGGAGCCAGCGGATTGGCAGTGCCAAAGGTACCGTTGTCGAGCTGCTGAAGATTGTTCAGATCGGGTTGCTGGTTGTTGTCCACATCTGCATTGTTGATCGCTTTGGCGATCGAGCGGGCAACATCCGGTATGAAATAATCTGGGCCGATAAAAACGGGAACATTTCCCTGAGCGACGTTGAGGTCGGTAGTAAACTCAAACACTCGTGAGTTCGATGTCGTGTTTTGAAAGTCGGCTACCTGATAGACCGTGAAGGTGTCACCGTCTTCATACAACGGTGTACCGTCCGGTGCGGCTTCTACCGTGATCGTGAACTCATTCGGCTGAAGAACTTCAATGTCGATCGAGTAGAGCCCGGTCCCGACACCTGGTTGACGGTCGGCCGTTGATTGCGGGTCGAAAGTGTTGTTGCCGCTGGCACTGATTGCAACGTAATAAAGCCCTGGTTTCAAGGCGGCATAATCAAGGTAGGGATCGACGCCGATAATTTCGCCGGGAGCCGCTGCTCTCTCGATTTGGAAAGCTGGAGTAGCATTGCGGCCTGCCAAGTTGACTGGTCGACCACTCGAGTCAAACAACTGCAATACTGTATCGACGGCACGTTTCGTCGGATTAGGATTGAATACCGTATTGATATTAACCCGAATTCGGTCGCCCACATCGAGTTTAACTTGATAGAGGTCAACATCCGAAGCAAGATTAGTCAATCGAGCATTATCGCCAATCACGGCATCGAGCGAGTAGCTTTGCGGGTTGATCCCGACACCGAGTCGCGTCTGGACAGCGTCGGCCAATACGTCATTCGAAGCCGTTGCTTCGATTGGTCGAGAAAGCGAAATGCTAAGGCTGTAGTCGCCGGTCGAGGAGCCAACTAAGCGTCCCACCAAGGTACGTGGATCGAAGCCGATGTTTCCTTGAGCGCTCACTGCCGCATAATAAATACCGGTTGTCGGCGCGGTGAAATCGATATAGGGATCGATGCCTTGCGCTTCGCCAGGGGCTGCTTGATTGTCGATCGATGTAACCGCCGGTGTCGCATTTCCAGCTAAATTGACAAGTGTCCCATTGGCAAGATAGATCTGAAGAACCGTGTCAACGGGATTGTTCTGTGGGTCCGTGTCGACATCGATTCGAATGCGTTCACCCGCGTTGAGCGTGAAGCGATAAATATCGACATCGGTTGTTGGATCTGCTAGAGCCGGGTTGTCGCCGATAGAGGCCGATACCGTGTAAATTTCGGTCGCGTTGGCACCGATCGAAGTCTGAACCGAATTTGCAATAAGATCATTCTGCTCTGCTGGCGTCCCTGTAACAGCCGGTGGCGTTGGTCCAAAGCTTGCTCGACCATCATTGCCGACAATCGTGTTGTTGATAATCCGAGCGAATGCCTGTGGCGACTCGGCTCGATCGACACGTCGAACATCCCATGGGCGACCGCCACGTGCTCCACGAAAATAGATGTTGGTCACGCCCTCTAGATAAAGCGCTGGACGGTTTGCCCAATTGAGTCCACGGTTGTTCACCAGCGCGAACGGTAGGGCATCAAAATACGAAGGGGTGAAGATCACTGCGGGCGTTGGTTCGACAAATCCAAGCACGGATGGAGCCAGGAGTGACATGGCGACCGTCGCGGTCACATTTTGAGTTGTGCCATTCGTGACCAAGATGCTACCGATAACTGCATCGCGCAGTGCGTGCACCGTTTCCAGTGCGGAGTACCCCCAACCAGTGGCAGGGCCTCTCAAGTAGGCTGCGCCTGTATCCTCTCGGTAGTAGACCGGGACGTTCGTTTGATCCCATCCGTTACCGCTCACTTGCCCGCTTCCGAAATTCGGGGCTCCTACAGAAGCCCCTGCAATATCTTCGAATTCGAATCCAACGCGAGTCCGCCCCGAATCGAAGAAAAATCGGTCGCCGTCGTCGACAAACGAGCCAAAATGGGTGCCTACTTCGTTATCTCGTAAGTGGTCGGAAGAAGGGACAAGCACCGGCGTAACCATCCAAATTGGATTTTCACCCGCGACATGCACACCACCCAAACCACCGTTCTCAAAGATATTGTTGTTCACCACCACGCCCGTGTTGAATCCGCCAACGAGATCATCGTTGAGCTCTTGCAAGTTGCGGACTGGGCCGGGCGAACTGCCAACGGTTCGAGGTCGTGACTGGATAATGGCGTTGGGATTGCGAACAGGACCGTTGTCGATCAAGCCCGTTGACGGAAAGTTCAAGAAATCCCCGGAGTACGTATCAACGAGATCGCGAGGGTCATAATCAGCGAGCCCCGCCTCCGACCAAACGCCGTAGTCGCGAGACTGTCGAATCGTATTCCCTGAAACAATCGTTTGTCCCTGGTCTCGATTGATGTTCTGATCGCCATTTCCCGAGAAGACCAGGAGATTCAAATCCGTTGTGTTAAAGAAGCCGCTAACTTTGGCGGCACCAAACAGATTGATTCGATTGCCAGTTTGGGCGCCCGATTGCGTGCCATCCCCCGAAGCAGCTTGTACGCGAAGCCTGGATTGGATTCCCGAACTGTTGATTGCATCTCGAATCCGCTCCGCGATGATGGCGACAGAGTCGGCAACCGGAGCCGCAGTGAAGTTGATCGAGACGCTACCAGATTTGACGGACCCAGCCGAATTGAATTCGAAGTCGACGCTATTGGCACCATCAGAAATTTGAAAAGTCGCACCGTCCGAAATGAGACTAACGCTCGGGACTATCAAAGCAAAGCTGCGGGCATCGCGATCATTCGAGTTAACGATTGTCGGCACTTCGACTTTTCGAATTTCTAGCTGATAAGTGCCCGTTTGTTGCGTTGTCGAGACGAGCGGGTTTGAAACAAAAAGCGGTTGTATTGGGGTACCCGACGGGAAAAAGCCGGACGCCGAGCCGGGCGCAAAGTCCGATTGCAGGCGTGGAGCAGAGGTGGTGACACTTTCACCGCGTTCCGCGAAGCCAACGATAACTCGTGTCACGAATGCGAGCGGATTGAGCCCCGTTGGCGTGAAGACAAGCTTTACATTCGACAATCCAGCGAAGGCACCTAAGTCGACTTTGGCTTGACGAGCAACACCATCGGTTACAAGCGGTCCATTTGCGTAAGTCGCGACTTGCGTGGGCAACGAAGACTCAACGGTGACGTTGTAGTCAACACTGAGCAAAGTGTAGTTGAAGTACGCGGCAGGCAAATCCTGCTGCGAATATCCGGACAAGTCAAAGACAACTTCTTGTAGCGAAGGAATGTTCAGCGGATTCGTGAAGAGATTGTTGAGCTGCGGCGTTGAGATTCGACTGAACGGGGTTCTCTCTGCCCCGGAATTCACACCATCTACCGTTAGCAAAACGTTCCCGATAAATCGTTGAGTAGCCGGTGGTGCTGTACTACCTAAGGCTGGAAAAGTTAAGATTAAAAAAGTGCCGAGGTAAGGCGTTAGGTCGAACGGAGGAGCGCCGAAACCGAAGGTGGCGTTGAGGGGCGTGTTGACGCCATTGATACTAACTTGATAGGTATTGGGAATCAGGAAGCTGTTCAATTTCAAACGCGGGTTTTGGGCCGCCATGACCGATGTCAAGTCGATAAACAAAGTTTCTCCTTCTTCACTGATACTGTCATCGCGGAAGAGAACATCGATGGCTGCTGACGAAAATTCGGACGGGATCACGTTGGACGCGCTGACCGCTACCAAGTATTCGCCTGTCGTAAGCGCTTGAGTGTTGATGAACGGATCGTTTGTTCCAAACGAGCCACTTGAAAAGTCAGGAGCTGTCGAACCGCTGAGAGGTGCACGCTGGTCATCGGAGATATTGCTGCCTTCTCCAAAGTATACCAACTGCCAAGATTCTTCGCCGGGAACTCCTCCTAGTTTATAGACGCTCAGATTGGTATCGGCACGGTTTAGTCCATCGGCATAGTCAACGTCGAAGACTAGATTCGCGACACTGCTTACATTGTTGACGATATCCTGTTCTGTCAGGCTAAAGCGATAATAATCAACATCACCACTGCTTGAAAGATTTCCGGCGATGCTAATCGCAGCGCGATCCGACTTTAAAACGTTACCAACATACTGCGGGCGATTGCCCGTTGAAATTGCAGTGGTGGCGGCACTAGGGAAAGTGAAGCTGCTTTGGTACGGATTGCGATTATAGCTCCATGGCAAATCATTGCTCGAAAACGTTTCGCCGGTGCGTACCGACTCGTCTTCGCTTGCTTCACCAAGGAGTGGCGAGTGACCGGGAAGACCACGTAGATGGATACCGTTCGTCGCGTAACGAATGTCGGCACCGGTGATGTTGGAGCCGGCAAATTCCTGAGCTTCACGCAAACGGACCTGCACTTCATAACTGCCAGCGGTAAGCCCCGCATTAAAATTGCTGCTGTTCGTACTGGCACTTCGGACTCGGAAAAAATATCCGCTTCGTGTATTGTTGGCACCCGGCAATACGATGCGGAAACCTGCGTCGCGAGGGTTCGTCGTTCCATCTTCCTTGAGCGTACCACTGGCATTGAGTCGCACATTCCCAACGGTTTGTTTGGCCAACGGATTGACCCGCGAAGCTTGAATGCCAGAAGTGGTAAGGATCGTACTGGTACCAGCCGTCTCGAATGTACTATTGTCGCTCCGAGCCAACAGCGTTCCGTTAGCATCCAACAACTCGACCACCGTATCGAGCGTATAGGACGTGTGATCGATATCGATCCAAACTTCAGTGCCCGCCACGCCCGTAAAACTATAAACATCGATATCTTCGGGTTGGCTCAAAATCCCTTTGACGACAATACCGAGGCGAAGATTCTCATCGGTGTTGTTTCCGTTCGTCGCAAGTTGACCAAGAACCTGTGCGCTGTTGACGCTACCGTTCAATCCTGGCGCCACGGCATTGGGTGCTTCGGTTTCCAACAAGAACGCCACGTTACGATCATTGCTGTTCTGATCCAACAAGATCCCTCGCCAATCACCCGGACGTGGAATCGAGCCGATTCCGTCGTTGTTGGTATCGGTCTGTGGCTTGCCGTCAGGCCGCAATCCAGCTCCAACGGTGTCGTCTTGAAGGCTGGTTATGATCACTGGGAATCCAGGTTGCCCGATTGCGTGAATCGTTCCGCCGACGCGATCGTCGATACTCGATTTAATACCGCCGGCCGTAAATCCAGCACCGCGTAACGCATCGAAGTTTGACCCAGCTCCGCTCACCTTGACGATCAGTGATTCCGTTGGCAAGCTCTGCAATCGCAAACCGCTAGCGTGCGCCAAATTGCTAACGAAGATACCATCGAAGAGAATGTGTACCATGTCGGTATCGTCCCAAACCGATTCGACCGTCAGTCCGTCAGATGTCAATTCGTCAATACTAAGAACGTTTGCAGACGTATTTCGCGCTCGATTATCGGCCCGAATCTTTAAGCCGTTCAAATCGTTGAAATCTAAACTGTTGCCGCGAAACAGAGGACCACGATTAAAGTCGAGCGTCGTGATTCGATCGATCATGCCGCTCTGACGCCCTCGATCTCCCTGGAACTGATTGTTCAGCGAATTGGAGTCGATCGTAATCGCGGAACTGCGTGTTAGGCCAGTCGCACCGGTCGAGTTGTTCTGAAAAACATTGTTGATAAAGATCGGCGACGAACCGCGAACAAAGACAACGGCTTGCTCGTTAGCCAATCGTCCAAAGCGGTCCGTTGGGCCTTGGCCCCCGACGCCGTTGGCGTTGAATTCAAAGGTCGAGTTAGCGACACGAGCCGTGCCTTGCTGTAATTCAAGAATATTGAAGGACCTAAAAGTACCATCCAGTCGCGTCACTCCTCCACCGTACGCAAGAATCGTGTGATCGATGGAGACATCGGCGCCCGATGAAACATAGATGCCGCCCCAATTGCCTGCTGTGGGTACGCTTGGAGAAGCATTGGTCTTATCATTGTTCGTATCAAACGTACCACCGGCACCTGAACGATCATCTAACTTGCTGGTGAAAACAATCGGCAAATCTTGCGTACCTTCAGCAATAAACTGAACGCCTTGACCGAGTTCGATACGTGCACCTTCAAGCTTCACAACCGAACCGGGATCAACGACCAACGAAGCATCTAGTCGCGGTCGAAGAGCCGCGATGGCTGGTACCGCTGGTGGCGTCAATAGGCCACCAAGGTCTCGTCCGCGATCAATAAACGAATTCTGCGTCGAATCGAGCTGAGCCACTAACGTATAGGTCCCTGCTCCGGTCGCATCGCTGCGATAAAGCCGGACGAAAGTGTATCCGTTGGCAACGTTTGGCAAACCGGTAACATTGATCGAGCCAACCGTAGTCGTTACCAAATTGTTGGATGCATTCGATGAAACGCTTTCTACGCCGAACTGATCGACAAACGTCGCTCGATAGTTGTAAGTTCCGGCCGGCAACGCTCCACCAATCAACGGAGCTAATCCAACGAAGTTCGTATCAGGTTTGCTGATATCGAGGATCGATCCACCGGGTGTACCTTGTATAAGAAGATTTTCGGCGAGAATATGCGTGACATCGATGTCATCGAATCGAGCAGCCAAGGTCACGGTTCGCAATGCTTCGCCAGGTAGCGTCTGAAGCTTGATGAAAAGCCCGTTCAACGAATTGTTGAAAAGTCGATTCCCATGAATATTTGGACCAACGCGGTCGTAGTCAGGTGTAAAACTACCGTTGCTCTGGAATCGCAAGTCGGTAAAAAGAGTCTCTTCGAAACTGTTCGGTGTCGCACTGAGGGCCGCATCGGCGCTGAGTGTGATCGTGTTAAAAGAAATCGTCGGACGTCCATCGATTACTTGAATAGGATTCACGACTTGCTGCGTCGATTCGATTACGATCCCGCCACCCCCCCCGTAACGAATGTCAGCCTGATTCACGTAGTTTAAGAAAATGCCTTGATCTTCTTTGTCTTGACGACCTTGAGAACGATCGACGTTTCGCTGATAAATAATCCCGCCCCAGTCACCGACCGAAGGAGTCGTCGTCGGACCGTAGTTGTCGCGCCCGATGGTCTCGTCAAGCCACGATGTGAAATAAACAGGTTGCTGCGGCGTTCCCAAAACTTGAAGATTCGATCCACTTCGATCGATCCCGGTATTCGAACTACCGACAGCAAAATATGATCGACGCGATTTAAAAACCGCCCCAGCGTCGACCATCGCAATGACGCCTTTGGGTACTTCCAGCGCAACCCCGTCGGTAAGCACTGAATTAGGCAATAGGCCAAAGCCGAATTCATACGCAATATTATCAGCTACAGTCGCAAGATTTCCGTCGGCTCCACCGTTACCGACTATCCGAACAATGTCGCCAGGAAGCGTCGATCCAAAGGCGTTAGGAACGCCTGCGCCTTGAATATTGTTGAACGGTCGCGCGAGAGAACCATCGGCGTTGGGCCCGGCTAACTTGTCGACAAAGATCGTTTTTCCTTCAGCAGAAATCCCGGCTGCACCCGGTGAGAATGTTACAATCCGGTCACCCGTCAATGTTATGCGGGAACCGCTTGGCGTCGCCGAAACAAGCAATGCTCCTTGTCCATTGATCGCATCGGCCAGTAGCTTGGCGACCTCAATTGGAGAATCGGTAAGTTTATACTGAACAAGAAGATTACCTGGGGTAACAATCGCATCGGTACTTAGCTCGAAACGTCGTACTACTCCCGTGTTGCCGGTAATCGTAATCACCTGGCCATCAAGAAGGCTTCCGCTGTTGTTGACTTCGAGTACACGATTGAGAGCCCGAGTTTCAAACCAGAAGTCATAAACTCCACCAACTTTTCCGTCACCGTCGCCGTCCAACGAACGACCTACGTCACCTGGAGATTGACCGGTCGTATCTTGAATCGAATCATTCGCGCTGGTTTGAGCGCGGAATGTCATGCGCAGATCGTATGTTCCTTCGCTTCGACCGCCGGTTCCCGAATTCGGGATCGTTGGGTCATAACTGTTGTTACCCGAAGCGCTCACGCCAACGAAATAGACTCCAGATCCCAACTTTAATCGCAACAATGAGTCTTCACTGAAATAGTCGTCGTTTTGAGCGATCAATTCGAGTTGGCCACCGACAAGCTCAATCGGTGAATAGACAATTTCACGAGCCCCAATTTTGCTGCTATCAGCACCTCGCAGTTTGCTGACTTGGACCAATGCACTGGCCTGCACATTGGCTTGAATTGCCGCAATAAGCTGACCGGCCGTCGTCTCGGAACCGGTGGTCGAATTCAAATTCACCGAGATAAAATTAGGACTGACCGTTATGCCGGGCAAGCCACCAACGCCAAGCGGTGATTGAGTAACCACGATCTGGACGTGATTGCCAAGTTGTCCAGGCGCCACTGCGGTAAACTGGATGGCAAGGTCATCCGATGCATTAAAATTGCTAACCGCAGTTGCTTGTTTTTGTTTGTATAAACGTAAATTGGTGTCGAGAGAACTGACCGCCTTGCTTCTTTCCGCAAACGTCTCGGCAACGAATTCTCCTACACGGCCCGTACCGTCGGCCCCAAAATCAATTTCGAAGCGATATAAATCGATATCGCTGTTGTCCGGACGGTGAACAAATTGACCATGCAAAATATCCTGGGAGCCGGGGAAAATTGGCTCGAAGTTGACGACGCCAGCCGCCGTTGAATTAGGTGCCGCATTGAGGAAGTTCGGGTTCATCGACAGCAAAGTCGAATCGGGAAGATCGCCAGCGTGTTCGAGACCTAACATCATGCCGATAGCAGTCATCGCGATGCGAAAATAATCTTCGCCGTAGTTGTTGTTCCAGGTGCGGTTCGCATCCATGACCAACAAACCGCTATTGAACGCACTATTGAGCGCTGGATCGATTCGAACGCGATAGTTAAATGCTGCCTCGTTTTGAACCGAAACGTTCGGCGGATTGGGACCAAACAATGCATTCAAAACACCCGTCGAGAACGTAAGACCGCTGTTCGCTGACTCGGTGAACTGAACGCCAAGATAGTTCGACCAAATCTGAAGGGCTTCGCGGACGCGATCTTTTTGCGCGTCGCGAATCGAATTGGTGAAGCCAGACGCGTAGTCAGAGCGGAAATTGTAGAAAATATTGGTGATGCCAGGGTTTTTATCAGCACCAAAATTCTCGTTAATGTGGTTCTCGAAACCAGTTGCTCCGAGATCACGATGCCCTGGATCGTCGCTCGCTCCTAACCGATCGAGTCCAAGGACAGTAGTCTTAATTTCCGACGTCAATATGACGCTTGTCAATGGCGTCGTAGCCGAACCGATCACTCCCAAATTATCGGCCGTTGTAAACGTATCGCCTAATTCCGCAACCGTTTTAGGAACAGGGGAAAACGGCGTCGATTCTCGCGTCCCAATACGCAGTCGATAGGCCGATCGTGGCGAGCTTGTTAAAGGGCGAAGGTTGTCGATATCCTGACTGAACGTCAATGTCGCACTATTGTTCGACGCATTGTAGCGAACGGTCGTCGGATTATACGTCGTGTCATCGGTGTTTCGAACCGTGTCGGCAGTGTAGATCAATTGATAGAAATCAGGGTGCTCAGCAGATCTTAATGTTGGATTGCCCAATAAGTCGTTTTCGACCAAGAGCTTATCGCTATCGAAGTAGACGACAATCGTGTTGCGAAGCTGTGAAATCGAACCGTTGGCGTTTCGTATGACCGGCTGAGGAACAACGCCGGTGACCTGTGAACCGAGATCGAGACGAAAATCGATCGTGTCTTGTCGCGTTCCAGTCACCGTGGGCTGGAATAATTGAGAAGGCATCCCGGCTGATGCGACGTTTCGCAAGCCGACAATCCCGTTTGCTGCATCGTCGAATCCAAAAACCTCGATTCGATAAAAGTCATCTTTCAAGGCTTCGGCAAATCGGAACGTAACTTCGTTCTCGTTCGGTGCACTGCCAATGAGGATCGAACCTGGGACAATCACCGAATCGTTCGACGAGGAAACGACAAGCGTCGGGAACACCGGTGGAATGACAGCTCCAGGCGGCCTTTCGGTAAGCTTGGTATCGGCGAAGCCGCCGTTGATCTTTGCCGATACACGATCCGTGATGCCCACTGTCGAGTTAATAGCATTGATCAACTGCGAAGCAGTCGTCGGCGAAGTCGCATTCGAATTCAATGTGATTGAAAGCGTGTTTCCCGAAATGTTCAACAACGGACCTTGCTGAGCACCTCGATCGGTCGACGTTGTAATAACAGTCAATGCCTGACCGGGATTGCGCAACGTGAACTGGATATCGACGCGACCAGCGGTACCAAAATCGGAGGACGCCGACGCCAAACCAAACGAACCGTCGCTACCGGATCGGGTCAAACGAATTCCACCCGCCGTCGCCGCGTCGATGACCTGCGCGTCGTCGAATCGGAAGGTCAACTCGCGCGGTGCGATGTCCCGAACGACGCCGTTCTCGATCAAGTCGCTGTTATTCGGCTGGATACCGATCAACTGCGGACCTGCGGCCATGAGATGCCTGGGCTCTAGCGTCTCGACAAGCGTTTGTCGGAACGCTTTTTGGGCCTTTTCTTTCCGACCTCTCTTGCTTGCAGCCGCCTTTGCCGCCGGGTCTGCGGGTTGAGATTCGGTAAGTCGAGACTTGTCTCGGGAACTCCGGATAGCCATTGCCAATCCTCGAAATGGAAAAGGATGTAGCGGAAGCTCTGACATTTTCGCGTCAGGACCCACTACATTTAAAAAATTCGAACTTTACAATTGCGCACAAACGTTCACACCGTGACCGCCTGGTAATGATCGAAAAATAAGTGTCCGGTACCTTTAGCCGGAACGGCCCTTCGGGTGCATTGCACAAAAGGAACCGGACACTTATTTTTCGAACGATGCTTGGGTGCCGTTTTTTCCCGTGCCGTACAGGCAGCGCAGAAATTACGACAGTTGAGTTCGAGTATAATTGGACTGCTCAAGCTTGCAATCTTGTACAGTCCCGTAATACCCCCCAATCCACGTTCTTTCACCGTATTTATGCATTCGCGCGCTGAGCGTTGGATGAGTTATGCCGGTTTTAGTTCCCAGGAATGCCCCGCCAATTCAAAAACGGACCGATGACTTTAGCCAATTTGACCCAATTTGTGATTTTGTGGCATGCCATGCCGTCGTTCACCAAAGAATCGAGCGCTGCCCAAAACGAAAAGTCGCACCAGCATAAAATTGCCCTCGAAACCGCCCGGTCGAGCCATTTCGACTTTATGCTCGAATACGATGGACATTTGATCACGTTCGAGCTTCCCAAAATACCGATTCCGGGTGAACGGGTCCCGCTGAGTCGCCTTAAGGACCATCGGCTCGATTTCTTGAACTTCGAAGGTGCCCTCGAACCTGGACCGAGCGGCGAAGATCGCGGGCATGTCACCCCCTGGACCCATGGCACCTACCACATTTTTCGACGAACCGAGCAGAAACTGATTGTCGAGCTTACTTCGCCAAAATTGTCGGCTCGTATCGCCTTGCTTCCAGGAAATATCGAGGATGGAGCAATCGATTCGCATAGCCCATTATGGCCCGGCGTGCTACGTTGGGAACTTCGCGCTCCGAGATGGGACATCAAATAGGTCGACTATGCTTGAAAATCTGACGAACTTTTCAAAACTGATCCGCGGTGCCGGCCAAATGATGCCGCGTATCCAGAAAATGAAGGAAGATCTCGGTAAGAAAGAAGTCGAAGCCACCTCTGATAGCGGACATGTCTCCGTCTGCATGTCTGGTGCCGGAATCGTTACTCGACTTACTGTATCACCGGAGCTTTTGGCCGCCGACGAAAAAAGTCATATCGAAGCCCAGATTATCGAGACAATGAACGTCGCTATCCAACGAGCGAAAGCCCTGCACCTAAAAGCTGTTCGCGAAGTCGTCAGCGATCTAGGCATCCCAGGCGTCGATCGAATGCTCGAGCAATTGGCGGAGTAAACATGGCTGAAGTATCCTCGGCGGTCGGCAATTTAATCGACCAGCTCGGCAAACTACCCGGCATTGGACGCAAGACGGCGGAACGACTTGCCTATCATTTGCTTCGCGTCCATGAAGCAGAAGCGCTCGCCCTCTCGGATTCGATTCGACGAGTCCGAGAAAATGTTCGCTACTGTGAGTCCTGTTTTAACTTGTCCGAAAACGATCGATGTACGATTTGCAGCGATTCTCGCCGCGACGCCACGCGACTCTGTATTGTCGAACAACCTCGAGATCTGATGGCCCTCGAACAATCGGCCGTTTATCGCGGACTCTACCACGTTTTATTAGGGAGAATTGCTCCGCTGGATGGTATCGGACCCGACCAATTAACCATCGAGTCGCTCGTCGATCGAGTTCGAACAGGCAACATCGCCGAAGTGATTATGGCGACCAATCCGAATGTTGAAGGCGACGGAACGGCTCTTTATATCTCGAACCTTCTCTCCGAATTTCCGATCGAAATCACGCGGTTAGCTCGCGGAGTTACAAGCGGCAGCGTCTTGGAATACACCAACAAAGAAATCTTAGCCGATGCTTTGTCTGGCAGACAAAAACTATAGTCAAACTCGCAAACGAAATCAGAATGCCGATCGAAAGTCCCGGTGGCCAATATTCGATTTGCACTCGATGTTCGCCAGCCGGTAGCGATATCAAAAGCATTTTCGAGCGACTCGGCACGATCGCCATTGCCGATATTTTCGGCGATTGGACCTGCCAGCCTCCATCGTTGAAAACCGGAAGTTCGAGCACGACAGGCAATTCCGTATGGTAGTTGAAAGCGATTCTCGATCCTTGCATTTCGACATGATGAAATTCGACGGCCTCATTCTCAATCGAGCTATTTGAATCGGTTTGAAACTCAATTGCATCGAACGCGTTCTTCGTATTTCCTACGACACGATAAAGATGGTGGGACCAATACGAATCCCCTGCACCACGAATTCGATCGGCGATTATCTGCGGTCGAAAGGTAAATTGAGCCTGAAAATTGCGAACGCCATCGAGCAAGTGAAGCTTACCCAAATAAGCCGCCGCCTGTTTGGCGACGAGACGCTCTTGGCCCGACCTGGAATTCTCGGAGAATGACAGACTGTGTTGGCTATCGAATGTCGCGAGCACAACGGGTTGCTTGAAGTCACCAAAAGACCACTCGGCAAGCTCCGAGTGATTTTCTTTCGCTTCGACATCATACTTCGCAAGGATCTTTGCGGGACTAAGCCAATCGCGATCAGCAAAACTCATCTGTGAAGCGGCCGCGAAGGTCAATTCGCATACCAACGCCGCAGCCAAAACATGGTTCCAAAGAATGTTTTTGCGACCGTCAACGTTAGCACCTTTGGTGAAGGTCAAAGCCGATAGAAAACCCACGAAGACCAATATTAACCCTGACCAGCCAAGATTTCGAATCGCCGCCACTGCATCCAACGGACCACACCATGTATCGTCTGGAACATTGGCAAGTACCGCATAAGTCCATTGCGTTGCCATTGGCCACCAAACGATTGTAAGATGAACGGCGACGACGACGATTCCGAGCATGCCAACAAATCCAAAAAAGCGGCCAAGCATCGAGACACTACGTTTGGCCAACGAGGCTTCGTCGCGATCGTCATCGATCGAGCAGTAGGCGACCGGTCGGTGCCACCTCATCCCATTCAAACAAGCGCTCATACAAATAGCCCAAGCAAACATCGTGGTCCATTTAGCGGGATAGCGAAAGAAGCGGTATCCGGGCATGCATCGGTCCCATAGATCGTAGAGTCCCCATGGACCGAAACTGCTAAGCAAAGCAATCAATGCCACCCAAAAAGTCGCTTGCGACATCGCCGAGCTCCAATTCAAACGCCATTGAACAATCGCCAAAACCAACACCAACAAGCCAACATGCAATGAAGGAGTCCAAATGCGACCGTCATTCGAAATCACTTGAGCCCAACGCGAATGAACCGGTGTGTAGCTTCCGAAAACATTCGGGGCAATCAGCGTTGCGAGGTGCCAAGGTTGCTCAGAAAATTCCGCTGGTTGGCGTATCAGCGGCATGGAGCTCGCACTTTCAACAGGCCTGGCTTGGGGAGGCAGAGGACTGTTGTTCCAAGCAACTCGGCCCCTCACCCCCAGCCCCTCTCCCCGGAGTACCGGGGCGAGGAGAGCAAGAGATACGGAGAGTTCTAAACGTGACGTTTTCTCGTTCCCAGGCTCTCGCCTGGGAACGCACTGCATCCGAGGCTCCGCCTCTTGTCCCGATTGTCGACTCTCTTGAATCATCGAAAGACCGGCAGGCGGAGCCTGCGGTACAGTGGGTTTCGAGGCGGAGCCTCGGAACCAGGTGATATTCGAACTCCAGCGTTCGGACTGTCTAATCCAATAAAGTGTTGGAATGATTTGAATCGCACAAATCGATACTGCCAAAATCGCTGCACAGCCTATTTTAACAAACGGTATGAAGCTTCTTTTCCAAAGGTTCTCCTCAATCGTTGCCGGACCTTTCTTACCAGGATCGCTTAGACGCAACATTCCTCGATTAAAAAAAGTCGCCATGCAGATACAGGTGGCGATCAGTACAACGTGATAGGCCGCTTGAGCATCCCCACCTAGCACCATCATGACGAGCGAACCGGTCAAGATCCAAACGTCAGAAGTAAAGATTCGGCTGCGATCCGTGCGATAAACATCGACGTTGATGGCATCTCCAAAAACGATCCACAACACGCCAGCCATAGCAACAGGAAGCCAAGTGGCACCAATTAAGAATGGGGGATTGTAAATCTGATAGAAGATGGGGCCACTCAAAACGTAACCGATTCCGCTAACCTGCACCATAAACAGATTCAGGCGAAATCGGAAGCCGATCGCAAGCCACATTCCATACATCATAAAAAGATGCACGAGCAAATACCCACCGAATCGTTGTTCGAACGTCCCGATAGGCAGATGCAAGATCGAGCGGAAGGGATAGAAGACAGCGGACGTCGGCTCGCCTACGATCGAGCAACCAAAGGCATCCAATGGATTCCATCTTGGAAGCAATCGTTCGCTCCAAGGTAGTGAATCGATGAACGACCACAATGGCAAAAAGAAATGAAGTGAGTCTCGAAAACCGAGGACATTGCCATCCCAATAGAGTGGCTTTAAGAGCACTAGGAGGACAACGATGAAAACACCTGTCAGCCACCCTTGGAAGACGAACGACAATGCGAGCTGGAAATTTATTTTTTTTATTCGGTGAACCAACGTGGATCAAATGCAGTCAAACGGAATAGGATTTGCGACCTGGATAAGATAGAAGGGGGAACCTGCCATGCCAACCGACTTTAGCTCAGATACGCTTCACGGAAGCGACGAACCGAACAAAAATGACAAAACGTGGTCAGATATTGCCCAAACGGTCGCAAGCCGCCCTGGCATGAAGGAGCTCGGCGATTGGATCGAGGCTTCGCTTGATAAACTCGAACACGATTATTCGGAATTCACGACGAAGCAATCGATGCGACGAAATTTTGGTCGATAGTTCTTCCGCTTGTAACTAAGCGTTGATTAGGATTGCGAAAGATAGTAATTTGTGACGCGGCCCGCTTCGTTGGCTGGCAGCTTCTATTGGAATTATGGCTCTTCCGCAGAATCTGTGGGGCAAAATTAACTATTTATCGTTACGAATAGAAAACCGGAGTTTCAACGGACACCCGTTTCGCATTGGATTTTTGAGGCATCACTCCGATGTCCAAAGTTGAAGAAAAACAACCCACCAGACGATCAGTCCGGCGGGTTGCCGAGCGCCTTTGGCGCATCGGAGCCATCCCTTG
>Ga0163150_10001323_pt1 | contig 42383 bp, 49 predicted proteins | sample OliLakLV19P2IB_FD_148628 | JGI IMG/M metagenome (GOLD analysis project Ga0163150, IMG submission 148628) | Freshwater microbial mat bacterial communities from Lake Vanda, McMurdo Dry Valleys, Antarctica - Oligotrophic Lake LV.19.P2.IB | ecosystem: Environmental > Aquatic > Freshwater > Lake >... | reverse complement strand
CTTTGCAAAGCAAGGTTTGTTTTCTCTTAAGCACGCCCATGCTATGGCCTGTCAATCCTTAACCAGGTAAAACCACCAACTGGAGAGCCGTATGCGGGAGATCCGCCTGTACGGTTCGGAGGGAGGGGGAGCAGCACGCTCTCCCTACCCCTATCAGTTCAACAGCGTAGCAAATCGGAATGAGACTTTATACCAAGCCACGAATTTGAAATCACGTTCATTCAACTGCCGATTCAAAGGGTAATCAGCCACGAATCCAAAGTAACCGATTGGCGCTGACGAGGCCGGTGGGTTTGTGTGGGAACTAATGCGCAGCTTTCCCGCTCGCTCATATGTTCCTGAGATCGAGTGTTGGTGAAGGACCTGTTCAGACGATTACTCCCCAAAAACGCCGTAGCGTTTACCGATCCGGCTCAGTGCTCGTATTGTTGTCTAACCGGAAACTGAGCCGCTGAATGTGGTATCTTCACGGCATTGGACGGGCTTCAATTTCCTAAACCTCAGACAAACAAATGATCACCCCGATGGTGGCGTGGCTCGTTCGCGATCCTTTCGACCGCGTCAACTGGTTCTTTGAGCGGACGTGGGATGGCTTCTGAGCGATAGCCGAAATCGATGATGAAAGGAAAGTGAGGCTTTACAGCCGTAACCATAATGACTTCACGAAACGTTTCCCACAAATCGCTGGGGCCCTGGCTGAACTGAAACGTCCGGCAATTCTTGACGGCGAGGTCGTGGCGCTTGACGACCACCGTCATTCGCGGTTGGAGTGGTTGGTCAATCGAGGGCCACAACGCGGAACATTGGTCTACTATGTGTTTGATTTACTAATGCTGGACGGAAAGACCTTCGGAAGTTGCCCCTCATGAAACGCAAACAGCGCCTCGCGAAGCCACGTCCTCTCGAAGTCGAACACATCGAACACGAAGGTCTGGGAATGTTCGCGGGCGCGCTAGCCCTTGGGCTGGAGGGCATCGTCGCCCAAGACAGCAAAAGCCCCTACGTTGAAGGCCCACGAGAAACATGGGCACTGGCAGAAGATCAAGAACAAGGACTACCTGCGGAAGGAAAGTAGAGTTTCACCCCGCGAAAGATCACGCGATAAAGTAAGAAATCTGCCCTAGGTTATTTGCACCTCCGATTAGCCCGGCGACGATCATCAAGCCCTCTGCGATGGCTGCGCCGTAATGGAATATTCCAGCAAAGTCGACTCAACTCTTCGGCATCCTTTGCGATCTCTAACTGAATCACCGTGGCCATCGCACTCCAGTTACGTCGATTCAATTCCAGTCGCTTGAGGATTATCTGCAGGCGATTCGGCTCCTCTGCGTCTGTCGCGTTTAGACCTTCTCGCAGAAAGTCACTCAATACTGTATGCAATTCGTTGGCAGTCGCGTTCTCATTTGGGAATTTGAGTTTTCTCCAGTCAATCATGCACGGCTCCCGGCTGCCTTACACGGCAACTTCATTGCTTCAGTCCGTTGAGCAGATCGTAGCTCCGCACCATTTCGCGTCCCGGCGTCTTGCGCTTGATCAATGGCAGACCCCATAAGCCGCAGGGCTCAGCGCCGCTGCAAACGACAACAGAGATTCTGTACCTAGGTAAGGCTGCACAGGCCGGTTTTAGCGATCATCTTTGGCCTTTACCTGGCATTCTCGGCAGAGCCGTCCGTCAACCGGCTTCACAGCTTTTACGACGACTTTTCCACCCGTCGGGGGCTTTGAGCAATGGCGAGAGCTGTGCCAGACCTCTCGGTCGGTTTTTCGTACCCAGATATCGTCTATTGATTTATCAAGTGCGGCTTCTTCGGGTCAGAAGTCAAAAGTGAAGCTTTTCACCGGCGGCTATTATCCTTTGGGAGACCCACGCTGAGTCTCGTTGCTCGCCAAGCAGCAAATGCCCAAGATCTCGTCCCGAAGGAATATGAATGAAAACTTTGTAGATTTTGTTGGGGGTGGCGGTGACTGCACAAGTAATGACACGAGGAACCATCATCTGCGAAAACCACGAAGGGGAGTTGGAGGGTGAATAGTCGACTTCAGTGGAGCCTACGTTCCGGAACCTTTGACTCCATCTTGCGGTCCATCCCTCCACGTGCATGATCAAGGATGTTGGCCTTGAAAAAATGTTCCGATTTGCACCAAGCCAAAAAAATCCTGATCTGGGATCGCAGCCTCTAGCAGCGGTCATGGCCCGACGTCGTTGAATCATCGGAAGCCCGATGCCCTCCTTGAGGGCGTGGGCGTGGTCAATTCGATTCATCTCACCTGAAGGTCTCCTGTTCTAATCACAACTCTGTCAGGACCATTCGCAGTAAAGGAGCCCCTATGACCAACGAACAAACCTCAAGAAGAGCTGCGCTGAAAAAAGCCACGTACGTGACGCCCGTAATCCTCACGCTGACCGCCATACCGTCATGTTTGTTTTAGCAACAGAGGACAAGATGGCGGCCATCAATGATGGGAGTTTAGATACCAAAGAGACTGGATTCAACCCTTGAGAGCGTCCATCAAATTCACCACTTTCCCAACCTTCACCTCTTGGGCGATGACCGGCGCCCCGGCCATCTTAGTCTTGATGACCTCCAGGAGCGCATCCCGATAGCGATCCGAAAACTCTTCAGGCTTGAAATCGGCCGTAAACTGCTCAACCAGTTGCTTGGCGAGTCCAAGCTGAGCAGCATTGACATTTCCGTTCTTTATGTCCTCAAAGTAAGGTGCGGCCGCTTTAATCTCCGAGGCATAACGCAGGCTGCTCATTCGGAGCCCCTTTTCCTGAACTCCCAGAGCGACAATGTGTTCTCGTCCAGTGAGCACGACGCGGCCGATGGCGACTCGATTCAATTCGCGCATGGCCTCTCGCATTACACGAAATCCTTCTTCAGCCACAGGCCCGTCAGGAGAAACATAATAAGGGGCATCCAAGAAGATAGAATCTAGCTGGCTGGCGTTTGCAAAGGAAACGAGTTCAATGATCTTGGTGGTTTCGAGACGGATGGCTTTGAGATCAGAGTCTTCGACCACCACATAATTATCCTTTTCGTATTCGTAACCTTTGACGATCTGTTCGCGCTCGACCTCGCCATGAGCGGGACAAATCATCTTCTGTTTGAGTCGTGAATTACAGTTTTTGTGAAGCTGATTGAGAGCAATCTTGTCGGCGTTGCTGGTTGCGTTGAAAAGTCGAACAGGAATCGTGATGAGTGAAAGCCTTAGGTAACCAGTCCAGGAAGCACGGAGCATATGCGGCACAATTCTCCCTCTGCAGACAGACAGCAGGGAAGACGGTAAAAAAGCACCCGAAATAGGATTGAAACGGCAATAGAGTCAACTTGACTCACCCATTGCGTTGATTTTGCCGTCTACGATTCATTCCGCCCAGCCAAGGTGCCAGCGTCTCATTCTTCAAGCCACCTCCCGGAATTCGTTGAACGGGAGGCAAGAATCTCGTGGAGTTCTTTGCGTAGGTCTCCGAAGGAGAGGACGCGATGGCTGGACCAGCTGTTCCAGTTTGCACTGTAGGAGAATGAATTCTTTTTCTAGGGTTGGGGCTAGCGCACTTCTCCAAACTTGCTTGAACTTTGCGACTTGCTACCTCCTTCCATACACTTCCACCGGAGGCAGCACTCATGGACGGCCTTTACAATTTTACGGTACAGGAGCCAATTTTTAGGGAGTACCTTCAAGAATTCAAAGATGAAAACAACCGAGAGCGATCAAACGGCGGCCGTGCCTTTGCCAGCTTCCTTGCATTCCGCTTCTTTTGCCGCCAAACGGTCCTGCAGCGCGGCGAAGTCGATGGCTTCTAGCTTTGTCATAGCTCTTGCGATCCAGCCTCGGAGGGGGAGGATGCAACGGCTGCACCATCGAAACTGATCCGTATTGCACTGGAGGGATTATGGATTTTGTTTCTACGGTTGGAGGCTGAACTCGACGATGGCAGCTTTCAAGCGTGGTCCGGGATTACGCTTTAGTCCGAACGCAAACTTGCCGTACCGCCTACACTCCCAGGTCCGGCTTCGGGAGCGCTAAAGATCATGTCGGCAACGAAGCCATAGTGACCGATGATCCAGCAGAAAACCCGTTTGAATGGCTTCATGATGCGTTAGAGGCGACAACGTGAAAGCTCACGAGATCGACTGCAGGTATCGGATTTGGCGCTCCATGCAATTCACAATCTGCAGGCGCAGAGCAGTAGGAGTGAAGACCGGTTGTACGACCCCTCTGAAGCTAAGGAATACATGATTGCTCCCAGAGACGCACCATGGGCACCGGGTGGAGGGCTTAACAACTAAGACCCTCCGAGGCAGCAAGAAGACGCAGTTCAAAAAGTCTCAAACTCAGAAAAGTGCATCGGTCATTCCGCTTTCTAAAGGACTTGCAGACGCGTTTTTAGCCTTCTAAGCCGATTGCCTTGGAAAGAGCCACCGACGCCGTGTAGGCGTTCACGCGAGTTTTAGGTTTGAAGAAAATCAGGTCCGAAGGTGGCTCGCGAGTTGCGCAGTCAGCCGCCTCAGTTTGGGTTGGCGAAGACAGCAGGTTCTTTCCTGAGTTTCTTCCTGCGCTCTTCGATGACTCCCTCCTTAAGCAGCGTCTGGATCACGCTTCCTCTGTCGTCACGGACCAAGCGAACGATGTCACAGAGGTGCAGGTTTTCGTTGAGGAAAAGATCACAGATCCTGTTGTTATGCATGCTTTTGAGATCTAGCCCTGAAATGTCTTTAGGCAATTCAAAGCGATCTTTGATCAACCGAAACCCATCTCGGGTACTGGATATAGATTGCTTCATCATGGCGTCTCCCATGAGGAATAGATTCGAAGTTCGAAACTCGGGTTGTACCAGGCAGGGTCAATGCGAGGTATCGGCATGAAGCCTTGAATAGGTAGTTGCTTGACAAGTTTGGACTCGCAACTGATTCGAAGCGGTTGCGGGTTTGTCTAGATCTTGGTTCGAAGAAAGGTCAGAGGGTTGGAATTCTGCTGTCAAGTCGTGGAGATGGATTGCAAACGAGTCAGGGGCCTTGGATACCACCAGCAATGTGCTGGTGTTACCGACTCAAGGACCAGCCGAGGCAGGTTTCCACCGCCTACGGCGGCCGCCGGGGACGTCAAAAGATCGGCCAAGGATGGTACGCGACAGCAAGCAGTTGCCGACACCTTTCGCATAGATCTCGCTTCTGAACATTCCAGAATCAACACGAACGAAATCCGTTCGGCAACAACACGCGGAGTCTGGATCTGAGAATAGGGGTTAGTTTTTGAATCAATTTCCACATGCCGCAAGGATGCCAATTTTTTTCTAAAGAATACGGTCAAAAGTGAACACTGACCTCCAATCGTTCAGGCTTGAAATTGGGTATCAGTACAGAAGGCTTTGAAGAAGGAACCCGGGCAGTTCTGAAGGGGAGGAATGGTCTCCCCCACGGATAGAGGGAGACCCAGTTGGATTTCTTCTGAGGAACAGGGCCGATTAACAGGAAGGGGTACTAAGAGTGTTTGTCTGAATCACGGATCGGCCATTGGATCTAACTATCGGGATGCTCTCAAGAACGTAGCCGAGAAGATGTCTCGTTTTGTACCCCAGGGGTAGCACCTTTCCTTTCCCGCAATTGACAATTGAACACGATCACTGTCGTTAATGCGGAAGGGGTGTCTCTCGATCAGGTGAATCCACGAAAAGGAAGACTGGGAATAGGGACGCGGAAGGGGCTCACGGGCCGACCGACCTACAAGCCCCGATAGGAAATTCTCAGAGGCTGGTTGACGCTCCAGAAAATATCACAACAACTTGTGTAGACGACGATTCTCCGCTCGACCCGTTGCGCATGTTGGCGCTGTCGGTTATTAGCCAGGCAGCGAGAGAGGATCGAAGCTGGTTTTTGGCGTCCCGAACTCAAAAGATATTCCGCTTCTGGGCCACAGTGGCCGGGCTCAATCCAGCTTGGGTCCAAGAACGGCTTGAGAAAAGCGTTGAGACTTACTGTCCAGGGTTGTACCGGAGGTCGCGGTCCTGGTATCTCGATATCTTCCTGGCAGGTCGGCGGGAGAGGGTAAAGATTGGTCGAGATCTGTCCAGGGCAGCGGCCGCGAAGTTGGGGTTACAGTACCGTGAGGCAATGCAGGAGAAGGCAAGAGCAACGATGTAAAAGGAACTCTAATGAAAGCCAAGACCGCTGCCTAGGATGCCATAGCCAAGCGCTTGGACAAGCCAGGATCCATTTTCTTACCGTCTGGTAAAACTTAGGCTGCCAGGTCTTCTGACTTATCTAAAAGATCGCTAGGGCATTCGAGAGAGGGTACCAAAAGATCGACGATGAACCCTTCGTGGAGGAGGCACCACCGTACTCTGAACCAAAGATAATGACAATGTAATTATCCTGCAAGCAAGGCAACTTGCCGAGGCCGGCGCGTTCAAAAGTGTCCGGGCCGCTGAGATTCGGATTCGTGCAGAACGGCGAGTTGGGGAACTTATCCAAGCTCAGAAGACAACTGTCGGATTGAATCAAGGAAGTAGGGACAGCTAAATGGAAAAAAAGTCTGGCGATGCTAAGATGGAACCTCCATAAGATTCAAGTCCTACGCCCCGACGCGGGAATCGACAAGAAGTCTCCGCTAAGGCGGGCACGTGGGAACCCAGTAGGACGCGGAGCGAAAGTTGTGCGGTCCTCAGCAGGAACCACACCCCCTAGCCGACGTATCTTTGAATCAGCCTGAGGCGCTTTGAGAGGATTAATCGCTGAAGACTTTCCAGTCTGTGCAAGCTCCATCGCAGACGTGGCCGCTTTTTTTCACTTCATCATCGGCGATTCGTATGGCTTCGTCCAAGATTGTTTGACGGACGATAAGTTTTGCAGATGAAGTTTGCCCCTTCAGGTTGTACTTGATGGAGATTTTCCAATTCGGGCGGTCTTGGGAGATCGAGCATTCGATACCGGTATGGGTTCGTGTCAGGTGGGGCATTTGGAAATCATGTGTGGAGCGTGGAGCTAGGCTGAATTTTTGCGCTATCGATTTCTCTACGGTTGTGATTGGTGATCTGGCGCGACTTGGCTGTCACCTCCTTGGACTCCTGAAGCAGCCATTTCGATTCTGCTATGAGCTTTTCAGTTCTCTCGATCCTTAACGCGATTAACCGGTTCATGCCTGCAGCCTACTGCAATCGGAACAAACTTTCTCAAAAAGGTGCTTGCCCGGCCTATGCGTCAGGGCTGGCTAGGATGAATTCTCAAGCGCTCGCCCGACTCGTGGGTCCAGGTGGCATCCGTGCTGTCCTCGCTGAATCCGTTCTCATCAAGCAACCTTGTTGCACCGATTGATGTTTGTCCTGCAGTTTTTTTTCAGAAATTAGGCCAAGCTATCAGAATGAAATGAATCGTGGTAATACTTATCCCGGGGTCGAAACCAAGCAGGCGGAAGAAGCCAATGGAGCGGACGCTTGACAGCGCCTCTCATTGGCAGCGTTAGGCTGTGCCGATTGAAGTGGAATAGGGGGAGTCCGACCATGCAACGTCTCCGCTTCACTTGCACGATGGTCGCGCTAAGCATTATCGCCTTGAGCGACCCGGCACTCGGATCCCCTGAGCCCGGCACAGCCGTCAAAGTCACTGTTCTCTCCACTATGCTCGCGGGAAATCCCGGTCGTGGGATCGGGGAGTGGGGATTTGCGGCGCTGCTTGAAGTCCATGGCCGACGACTGCTGCTCGATACCGGCGGGCGCCCGGAAACGGTGCTCCGGAACGCTGACGAACTCGGCATCGATCTATCAGACGTGATCGATCTTGTCATCACGCACAATCACGGTGATCACACAGCCGGGCTGGGGACCCTTCGACGGGAACTGGCCAAGAAACGCCCGGGCTCTATCCCGCACCCACGTCGCGCGCGGCATCTTTGACCGACGACCAAGGCCCAACGGTTCGGAGGGCAACGGCCTACTGCCTCTGAAAGCCGCGTACGAGGCTCTCGGTGGCCGTTTCGTTGAACATGCCGGCCCTACCCAACTCCTGCCTGCGGTGTGGCTCACCGGGCCCGTCCCGCGCCAGTATCCCGAACGGAATTGGAGTGACACCCGACGAGTCCAGAGAGCCGGCGGCCTGGTCGAAGACACTGTCCCGGAGGATGCCTCGGTGATCGTCGACACCGCAGACGGTCTGATTGTCGTCAGTGGCTGCGGCCATGCGGGCGTCATCAACACGATTGAGTACGCTCGAAAAGTCGTGCGCGAAGCGCCCGTGCTTGCCGCTGTTGGAGGGTTTCACCTTTTCGCCGCCGACGATGCGACATTGGAATGGACAGGGAACAAGCTGAAAACATTCGGGCTTCGGTACCTCTTGGGCGCGCATTGTGCGGGGCTCGAGCCTGTGTACCGGCTTCGGACCATGTTGGGCCTCACCCGAAGACCGCCGTGGTCGGTGCCGTCGGATCGAGCTTTACGTTAGGCACCGGTATCAGCGCGTTGAGCTTGACAGGGTGATGGGTCACTGGCCAGCCTAAGATCGCATGCCCCCGACGGCGCGGGGGAGCCCGACGCAGTATTTCCCCGGCGGTACCTGTCTATGGCGAATTGGCGCTAGCGCACAATTCCTGCGGGTTACCGGTTCTTGCTAGTCTAGCGCCAGTATTTTTCCTCCCAAAGCAGTGACCCTGCACCCATTCCCTGCCAAGGTTCATCAGTGAGCTCCCTCTTATTGCCCTCACTCGCCGCGGAGCGCCCGAGTTCAAGTAGGCCATTCGGTAGAAAGGTAAACGCGGCTATTTACAGCCAGGATGACCACAACTGCATTTCTCGGAACCAGATTGGGACGCTTGGGAACAATGATTGCTGCAGTAATGTTTTCCACCTTGAAAGATCGCCTTACTGGAATCTACCTTGCAAGTACAGGCTTTGTGAGCACATTTTTCGACTGCCATAGGATCCTCCCTGATTTGTCAAAGTAATGCTGGTCATGGGCGGAGCTTTCCGTCGTATATTCTCAACACCTGTTGCGTGAGAAAGCTGATTGATCGGATTCTCCTCGCGCTCCAAACCTGCTAGCGGTGCCGAATCAGTTCGGTCGCGCCCTTGAGGCCAAAAGAGGCATTCCAGCTATTTCTCTTGGAGGGCCGTTGTCAGACGCGAAGGATGTATCGTGATTGCCTTTCCGTAGTCAATGAAGCCCCTCTTCTTGAACTTGTTCATGAAGTAAGTAATCCGAGACCGAGTGGTCCCGACCATAAAAGCCAATGTGTCATGAGAAATCTTGAGGATGGCAACCTGCTCCTCACTTTGTTCTCCGAGTCGACTAAGCTTCAGAAGGACTCGCGCCAGACGCTTTTCACTGGGGTCGAATATAGGAGGCGAGTGCAAAAACAATCCGCCCAGCGCATGCTGTTCAACCGGTGACTGCAATTCAGACGTAATACTCGCTTATGAAAAGAGATCCAGAACGAAACGGCGTACTTAAAACTTGTGAGGAGTTGGGAATCGGCTTCGTACCATGGGGACCGGTTGGAATGGGTTACTTGACCGGAAAAATAGATAATCGCACCAAGTTCGACGAACAGATGAAGGTGGTTGACCAAACAGTGTGACCCGTCGTTTGGAAGAGTAGTGGATGTACTTGAAGTCCTCTTACAGTAACGCTCGGGTGGTGCGGCGCTCGCCCGGGCGCTGCTGACCATCGCCAACCAGGAGCGACCCCCGGTGCGCATCTGGGGCGACGGCCCCTTCCGCAGTTGGCAATAAACCGCAACGATCAGGATAGGGCCTTTAAGGCGATCGATTTTAACCTGGAAAGTGAGAAACGGTTTCAAAGGAGGGATTATGCAGAAGCGCAAACTTGGGAAGAGCGACCTCGAAGTTTCAGCCCTGGGGCTCGGCTGCATGGGAATGAGCTTTGGCTACGGTCCGGCCAAAGACAAACAGGAGATGATTTCCGTGATCAGGTCGGCGGTCGAACTCGGCGTCACACTCTTCGACACCGCCGAAGTGTACGGTCCCTTCACCAACGAAGAACTCGTGGGACAAGCTCTCGCTCCCGTGCGTGGTCAAGTGGTGATTGCAACGAAGTTCGGCTTCAAGTTCGATTCGGAAACCGGCAAACAGGCTGGGCTGGACAGTCGGCCGGAGCATATCAAGAAGGTCGCTGAGGCCTCGCTCAAGCGGCTCAGAACTGATGTGATCGATCTGCTCTATCAGCACCGGGTTGACCCCGATGTGCCTATCGAAGAGGTCGTTGGAGCAGTGAAGGACCTTATTCAGGAAGGCAAGGTTAAACACTTCGGCCTTTCTGAAGCAGGAGTGCAAACGATTCGGCGTGCCCACGCCGTCCAGCCAGTCACCGTACTTCAAAGCGAGTACTCCCTTTGGTGGAGGGAGCCGGAAGCCGAAATCCTGCCGGCTCTCGATGAGCTCGGAATCGGTTTTGTTCCCTTCAGCCCACTGGGAAAGGGCTACCTCACGGGCAAGATCGACGAGAATACCACCTTTGACAGCACCGACTTCCGCAACACGGTACCGCGTTTTGCGCCGGAGGCTCGGAAGGCGAACAGGGCGTTAGTGGGTCTGCTCGAGACAATCGCTCAGCGCAAGAAGGCGACACCTGCTCAGATCGCACTCGCCTGGGTTCTTGCTCAGAAGCCCTGGATCGTTCCGATTCCAGGGACGACGAAACTACATCGGCTGCAGGAGAACGTCGCGGCAGCATCTGTCGAGCTCAGCGGCGGAGATCTTCGCGAAATTGAGAGCGCCACGTCCGAGATCGCGGTGCAAGGGGCTCGTTACAGCGAGGCCGCGCAAAGAATGATTAACCGCTAGACGCAATCGAGGTCAACCTGCCAGTAGGCATTCAACTCAGCACGGAGTGCTAGCTGCCGGTACCGCCTGCGACGAACGAAACCCGACTGACTAAATAAGCGAAACCAGTCTAATAGGAGTAACAATTTATGTACCACGCAAAAGCCTACTCAGCCGCAAGTGCGACTTCGCCACTGGCCGGCACGACAATTCCGCGGCGCGATCCAACCGAACACGACATACAGATTGAAATCCTATTCTGCGGCATCTGTCACTCCGATCTCCATTCGGTGCGTAACGACTGGAGCGAGTTCATGCCGACTGTGTACCCGATTGTCCCCGGTTACGAGGTCGTCGGGCGAGTCACGAAGGTCGGCTCGGCTGTTACGAAACACAAGGCCGGCGACCTTGCGGCGGTGGGGTGCCTGGTCGACTCAGACCGCACCTGCCTTGAGAACTTCTATCCAAACCAGCGACTGACCTTCAACTCTCCGGATAAACATCTAGGAGGCGTCACTTACGGAGGCTACTCCGACAGCATCGTTGTCGATGAGCGTTTCGTTCTACACGTCCCATCCCACCTCGATTTGGCCGGGGCCGCACCGCTCCTCTGCGCCGGGATCACCACATACTCTCCTAAGCGCCGATGGGGCATCACGAAGGGGAAGAAGGTGGGCGTCGTCGGTCTTGGCGGACTCGGGCACTTGGCCGTTAAGATTGCAGGAGCGCTCGCGGCACACGTCGTCACGTTCACGACGTCTCCTAACAAGAAGGAAGACGCTCTTCGACTCGGGGCCAACGAAGTCGTCATCTCCCGCAATGCGGACGAGATGAAGAAGCACGCGAGTAGCTTTGACTTCATTCTCGACGCAGCCTCAGCCGAGCATGACATCAACCCCTAGTGAATCTTCTGGCCATGAACGGCAATCTTACCTTGGTCGGTGCACCGGCTAAGCCGCTTCCAGTATCGGCTTTCAGCCTCATAGGCGGCAATCGCAGTTTCTCTGGTTTAAACATTGGAGGCTTACCGGAGACTCAAGAGATGATCGATTTCTGCGGTAAACACATCATCACTGCGGATGTAGAGGTGATCCCGATCCAGAAGGTCAACGAGCTTACGCCAGACTACTCAAGTCTGATGTGAAGTACCGCTTCTCCATCGACATGGCTTCTCTCAGATCTGAGTAGAGCGATGGAGCAAGCACTTTCGCGTTCCCAATCGCAGGAAACGCCGTGCTTATGACAATATGAGGGAATTCGAGACACTGCTGAGCATGATTCTCGCGGCTGTGCTCTTGGCCGCACTGGCACGCCGCCTAGGGGCACCGTATCCCGTTTTTCTTGCGCTCGGCGGTGTGCTCCTAGCGTTTCTCCCGGGCGCGCCCTCGTTCACTGTACCCCCTGAGCTAGCGCTGGCACTTTTCATCGCGCCCGTACTACTCGATGCGGCGTACGACGCATCACCGAGAGACCTCAAGGACAACTGGGCACCGCTTACAGGCTTAGTGCTCTATTTCATAAGTACGGTCACGTATTTTTAGGCGGCTTTGGCCGCGATTTGTTCGAGCAAAGCGACAAGGTCGCGACGAGTAAACTTCCACTCGCACGGCTTAGCGATAGATTCATAACGTTTGAAAGGCCAAGAGTCGTTGTTCAAGAGCCTGCTGGGAAACGGAGTCGTTGGGAGTTAGCACCTTGCGCTGCACGATGGAGAAGTAGATTTCGATTTGGTTCAGCCAGCTGGCATGAACTGGCCCGTGAACCAACACCAGTCGAGGATATTTTTCTTGCAGTCGTTTCCGGGCAGCCTGGCCGCGATGTGACGATCCATTGTCCACAATCCCGAAGACTCGAAATTCCGCCCGATGCCAGCCGACGACTGTCTCTGGTTTGACTGCTGCGTCACGGAAAACGGTCTATCAGAGGCGGGGAAGCCTTACGGCCACATCTCGATTCAACCGGACAAACGCTTCGGCGGCCTGGCAACCTGCCTCACGGCCCCGCCAGCTTGCAATCGGTTCATGATGATTTTTCCAGATGCCTTCTCCGTTCTGGCTTTTATGAGCGAACAAAGAAGCCTTCTTCTTTTTGAGCGTCTTCGTGATCTCCACGTAGTGGTTGGGCGTGAATCCCAGCGTCTGACTGCCGGTATTCACCTCGAAAAAATACAGCTCCGGACGTGGCTTGAGGGCAAGGCACGCTCGGATGGTACACATGCTGGCCACCTGGTGGTCCATGTGGGTATCCACTGGCCAGTGGGTGAAAACCACGTCGGGACGCTCTTCAGCCAGGATCTTCTGAAGCTCGTCGACGCGCCTTCGAGTGAAATCGGCCGAACCGTCAACCTGCCCGGCAAAGCCCGCTTTTGCGCCCAGAACCTTGCAGGCGGCCTCGCACTCCGCGCTGCGGATCTGGGCGGCTTCGTCGTTGGACTTACCCTGAATTCCCTGTTCGCCTCGGGTGAGATAAATAATCGTGGGGGTGTTGCCCAGCTCTTGATAGAGCGCCAGCGTGCCGGCGCAACCAGATTCGGGATCATCCGGATGACCGCCGACACAGACCACCTTGAGCCCTGCCTTGATCTGAGCGGCGGATTGGAGCCCCGGCAGAGGCCCAGCTGTCAAGATTGGTCCGGCAGCCAACAGAGAAGTCGTCAAGAACTTGCGACGTGATCTGTCAGATATTTTCATCAGCGCCTCCGGCGAAAATCCCCTCTCGGGAGGGGTGGCGCGAAGCGACAGCGGTCGCGGAGCGCCGGGGTGGGCACGTTCCCTACACCACAACCCACCCCAGGGCCTGACGGCCCTTGCCCCTCCGAGGAAGGAGACTCGACTGCGATTTTCTTCCCTCCATCACACCGCCCACCCCAGCGGTGTTGCAGCTCCGGTGAAATTCGTCTTCGCCGTCGTCCTCCCCCTCGAAAAAAGCCGAGTACGAGGACGAGGCGTCTACTTCATAACGGAATTCACGCTCACTACTGAATTTTTCCCCGACCCTCCACCGTCCAAGAACCTTCCACAATCCCCTTGCGGTGGTAATAGATCTGGTTGTGCATGTTCACGCAGGCACAGACGTGGTTAGGGATGATTGACAGTCTCTCTCCGACATCCACCTGGTCAGACGGACCCAAATCCAAATGGCCATGCTCTTCCGACATGGATGTGAACTGTGTGTTGGGATGTTCCGTTACAAAGCCAAAGCCCTGCTTGTCGCCCGAAATGAGCCGGTCTCCCGAAAAAGTTTTCGATCCGCCATCGATCATTGCGCGTCCCTGCACTGCTGTGCTGACCACGGTAACCTGGACTCTCAGCGCACAATCGGAAAGCTGGCTGTACCCGGCCTTGGTCTCATTCATGTCGTTGAAGACATAGGTTCCCGGCCGGATCTCAGTGATCCCGTGCAGTTGATGACTGTTGTAGGCTGTCGGCGTGCTGCCCCCGGTAACGATTGCACAGTTCAGCCCGCTTTGTTTGGACTTTGCTTGAATCTCCTCAATCACCCGGCTGATGCTGTCGAGCGCCGGGCCCTGCTCCGGCAAGGCATCCCAAATGTGTCCTGGATAAAACATCAAGCCTGAAAACCGCACTCCCGAAAGTTTGTCAACGGTCTGGGCAACACCTAGCCACGCGTCCGCCGTCTGAACACCGCAGCGCCGCATGCCCACGTCAAATTCTACGAGAATGCTTACCGTCGAACCAGCCCGAGTGGCGGCTTCCGAAATGCCTTGCGCTACCTCGATGGAATCCAGGCTCACAGTGATCGTTTTGTGCTGCGCCAGCTTTGCAAGCCGGTCGCACTTGGCTTGGCCCACGACCGGATAGGCGATCAGAATGTCTTCCAACCCAGCGCCTGCCATCACTTCGGCTTCGCCGACCTTAGCCACTGTAATGCCTGTGGCTCCCGCCGCGATTTGCATTTTGGCGATGGCGGGAATTTTGTGGGTTTTGGTGTGTGGTCTCAGCTTGAGGCTGTGCTTCCGGCAATAGTCACTCAGTGAACGCAGATTGCGTTCCATGATGTCCAGGTCGACTGTCAGGGCTGGAGTGTCCAGCTCTTCGATTCTCATTGGCACCTCGCAAGTTTTTTGTCTTCAAACGGGATCGTTACCCAAAGGCTTTCGGCTGCGCATGCTCGGTTCGTTGCGCTGATTGTTGTCGCGGGAGGGCGAGGTTCCCGCCGAGCCTTTTTGGAGTAGGAGCCTTCGTCCGCACGGCTCGGCAGGAGCCTCGCCCTCCCGGGTACTTGCACAGCTCCCCTTCTGTCAATGGGACTCGACAGAGCCAGCGGATTGTACTGAATTCCCTTTCAACAATGCGATGTGAAAAACTTATGCTAAGGTTGGGGCTCGTTGCTCATACCCGATCGGTTCAAGACCTCATGAGCGCTCCGGCGCATCCTTTGAAGGAAACCGCTGCAACACAAGAGCAGAGAGAAGACCGCCGCGGGCGGCTCGTTCTGAAGTGGTGCCCGGTCATTTTTGCCGGACTCGCCATCGTCATGATTCCTCCGCCAGCCGGCGTTACGCCGCAGGGATGGCGGCTGCTGGCCATTTTCGCGGCCACCATTGTCGGCTCGATCTTTCAGCCGGTTCCCGGGGCCGCGGTGGTTTTGCTGGGCGTTTCGGCTGCCGCCCTCACGGGTGCTCTGCCTGTTGCTGAGGCGTTGGGCGGTTATGCGGATCCGATTGTCTGGATGGTGCTGGCAGCATTTTTCATTTCCCGAGGCATGGTCAAAACCGGTCTCGGGCGGCGCGTTGCCTTTTTGTTCATTCGTACCCTCGGAAACAGGTCTCTCGGCCTGGGTTATGCGCTGGTTTGCACCGACATGCTTTTGGCCATGGTGATTCCTTCGAATGCCGCCCGCGCGGGCGGCGTTCTTTTTCCCGTCACCAGGAGTTTGGCCGAAGCTTATGATTCCAAGCCCGGTGCAACGGCTGCCCGGCTCGGTGCGTTCTTGATCTGTCTGGTCTATCAGTGCGAAGTGATCATTTGCGCCATGTTTCTAACCGGCCAGGCGTCGAATGTACTCATCGCCAAGTTCGCGCAAGAGATCACGGGAAAAACACTCAGCTACAGCCAGTGGGCTCTGGCAGCCATCGTGCCGGGGATCGTGTCGCTGCTGGTCGTGCCGCAGTTGATTTACCGCGTGTTTCCACCTGAGATCAAGCACACACCGGCTGCGGCCGACTTTGCCCGAGAAGAGCTGAAGCGCATGGGTGCCATGTCGGGCGGCGAAAAGCTAATGCTTCTGACCTTTCTGCTTGTGGCTTCGTTGTGGATGACGTCTTCTCTGCACGGCATGCATTATGCCGTGGTCGCATTGCTTGGCATCTGCATTCTGCTGCTGAGCGGCGTGTTGAAATGGGACGAAATGCTCGGTGAGAAAGGCGCCTGGGACGTGTTCATCTGGTACGGTGGCTTGGTGCGCATGGCCGAGGGCCTGGGTGAGGCCGGTATTACGCGCCAGTTTGCTGAAGCCGCAGCCGGTTTTACTGCCGGATGGAGTTGGCCACCCGCGATGGCCGTGCTGTTGTTTGTCTATTTCTACGCGCACTATGGCTTCGCCAGCATCACGGCGCACGTCTCGGCCATGTACACTCCGTTCCTAGTCGTGATCTTAGCGGCCGGCGCGCCGCCTTATCTGGCCCTGTTTTCCCTGGCGGCGTTCTCCAATCTCAACGCATCGTTGACCCACTACGGCACCACGCCGGCACCCATTTATTTTGGCGCAGGTTATGTAACTCAGCAGACGTGGTGGCGCCTCGGGCTGTTGACGTCGCTCGTGAACATACCAATTTGGGTAGTTGTTGGGTTTGCCTGGTGGAGGATCTTGGGATTGTGGTGAGGCTGAAGACTGCTGATTCGGAGGCTGCACTCGTATGAAAGGTTTGGAGAGAAAGACTCTTGGGAAAAGCGGTATTGAAGTCACCCGGGTTGGACTTGGCTGCGCCTCGCTCGGCGGGATGTATGGTGACATCCCGGAAGAACAGGCTCACGAAGTTGTGCGCCGGGCATTGTCTTTGGGCATCAATGTCATCGATACAGCGCCATTGTATGGCTATGGGAAAAGTGAAACTCGCATCGGCAGAGCGGTGCAAGGCCGGAACAGAAGCGATTTCGTGCTGGCAACCAAGGTGGGACGTCTGTTGGTTCCCAAAGACCAGGGAGGAGACACCAGCCAGGATGCAAACTGGGGGACGGAGTCTCCGCTAAGGCCGAAGTTCGATTTCAGTTACGATGCCGCGATGCGTTCGGTGGAAGAAAGCCTGAAACGCCTTCAGACAGACCGGATCGACATCTTGCACATTCACGATCCAGACAATCACTATGAACAGGCACTGCGTGGTGCCTATCCCGCTCTCGATAAACTACGCAGCCAGGGAGTGATTCGCGCCGTGAGTGCCGGCATGAATCAGAGCGAAGTGCTGGCTCGCTTCGCGCGGGAAGGTGATTTTGACTGTTTTCTTCTGGCAGGTCGTTACAGCATCCTGGAGCAAGGCGCCATGGATGAATTGTTCCCGCTGTGCGCCAAGAAGAGCATTGGAATCATGCTGGGCGGGACCTATAACAGCGGAATCCTCGCCTCAAACCTGAGCGTTGGAGCCAAGTTCAATTATGCAGAAGCGCCGGCAGATGTTTTGGAGAGGGCGCGTGGGCTGCAGACGGTTGCGGCCCGACATCGGGTTTCCCTGAAAGCGGCGGCCTCGCAGTTTGCTCTGGCGCATCCGCAGGTAACCTGCATCATTCCAGGTACGCGAGTGCCTGACCGTGTTAGCGAGAATCTGAAGCTGGTCGACGAACCGATTCCTTCTGAATTCTGGGCGGAGCTCAAAGCGGAGAATTTGATTCGGCAGGACGCGCCTGTTCCGAAATGAGCTGTGCAAGTCGGTGCGCTGTTTCTCAAGCTCACCAACAGGGCGTTATGGATTGCCCAAAATGCAAAAAGGCATTAGAAAAAAAGAATTACTGCTCGTACTGCAGTATATACATATGCCCATACTGCAATTCCGGACAAGAATATGCGCTCGCTTGGTATAAAGCCATGCTTGGCCTATTATTGCTTCCATTTCTTTTGCTCATCATGTGTTTCATTACCCCATTGGAGTTACCCTTTTCTTCCAAAAAATGTAGGCGTTGTGGTGAGAGGTATAATACATAGTTCATAACAAGAAACTACACCGGTGGCGCAAGAAGCGCGCGTTTCACCTGGGTGGAACGGGCGCGCAGGACCGCCGTCGTTCTGCGCGCGCTTAGTGCCGGAAGTAATCGGCTCTCATTTTTTTTCAGGGGAATTACTGGTTGCGACCCGCGAGAGATACAAGAGAACTTTTTGAAGACCATTTGATGTGCGAACGAAGGGAACATAGGACTCTATGAAACTGACAAGATTTCTCCTGATCGCGATGGCAATAGGCTGCAGCCTTGCGGCCAACATCACGGTTGCATCGGACATTGTTCCAGCTGGAAGCAAAGTCGAACTCGTGGCGCGCACTCAAACTGCCCAGGCGACTCCGTTTACCGAGGGCCCAGTCTATCGGGAGAGCTATCTCTATTTCACCGACACCAGCAACAGCTGGATCTTGCGAGTTCGCGTCGACCGGCAAGCTGCTTTGCCTCTGCCATTGGAAATCTTTCGTGAACCCAGCGGGCGTGCCAATGGGCTGGAGTTCGACGCAGCCGGCAGGTTACTCGCGTGCGAAGGTAGCGGCAGCGGCGGGGGACGCCGAGTCACGCGCACTGAGAGCAGCGGGGCTCTGACAGTTCTGGCTGAAAGATATGAAGGGAAGCGCTTGAATAGCCCGAATGATCTGACGATCGATGCGAAAGGCCGGATCTATTTCACCGACCCTCGCTACGGGAACCGAGACGGCTTAGAGCTGGACAAGGAGTCGGTGTATCGAATCGATCCTTCCGGGAAACTCGTGCGCATCATCGCCGACGTCGAGCGTCCCAACGGGATTGCCGTTTCTCCGGACCAGCAGACGCTCTACGTCGTGGACAATAACCCCAAACGGGGTGGTGCACGGAAGGTCTATGCCTTCGCCCTGCGGCCGGATGGCTCCGTCGGTGCTCGCCGAGTGCTGCACGACTTTGGAACAGGCCGAGGCGGCGATGGCATGTGTCTGGACCGCGACGGGAACGCTTACATCACGGCGGGATTGAATGGCGGCTTTTCGCTGGAGCAGGATAGCTCCGTCAAGGCTGGCGTTTTTATCGTCTCTCCTCAGGGGAAGGCACTCGGTTTCATTCCGGTGCCGGAAGACTCTGTCACCAACTGCACCTTTGGAGGCCCGGAGCTGAAGTCACTCTACATCACTGCGGGCACTGCACTCTGGCGGATTGATCTGAATGCGCGAGGGCTGGCGCCGCGTTCTACCAAGTGAGAGAGGGCTCCTGTCATGATTTGTTTTGCAGAACCTCCAGAAACGTGTTTGACTATTTCTGCCCCGTCGCCTTTGACTGTCACATCAGGTAGTTTCTCAAGCAGTTCCTCGACGACTTCTCCTGATTTTGGGAGAAGCCTTTCAGCTGTAAACTAGTCAAAGCACGGCGGGGCACTTTTCTTTCCAGATCCCAGAACAACTTCCGTGCCACCCCTTGATCCCCTGGATCGGGCCGCGGTTGCAAGTAACACACCCAGCCGAAAACAGCATCCACCCGATTCTTGCGTGCAATCAAGTAGTAGGAATTTCCATTTCGGCCAGCATCGCCTTGTACCCTTCGCGAAAGGTCGGATACCGGAGGGAATATCCGGATTGCAGCAAGCGTGAATTCCGGCAGCGCTTGTTGCTTTTGGACTCTCTCCCACTCGGCGCTCTGGATTCTGAGCGAGGTAAAGGGCTTCCCATCTGCCCGGCAAGCCAGCGCAACACTTCGCTTTGATCCGCCGGTTCGTTATCGGTACTCAGGTACAGGGTCTCGGGTGAACTTAACCTCATCAAGTGCTGGAGAACCCCGGCACAGTCATCCCGATGAATCCGATTGGTATACCGAGGCTCCACTGTCTGGCAGACCGCTTCACCCTTGCGTACTTGGCCGATCAGACGCGTTCGGCCAGGCCCGTAAATGCCCGCCATCCGCACAACCGTTGTCGCGAATGGGCCTCTCAAGAGCAACTCTTCTCCTTCCAAGAGCCTTCGTCCGGAAAACTCCCGAGGTACAGTCTCGGAAGTTTCATCCACCCACTCGCCGTCTGTCTGTGAGTACACCGCAGTGCTGGAAGTGAAGAAAAGCCGCTGGACCGGTTGCTGCGTTTCAAACAGATGGTCCAAAAGATTCCGAATTCCGATCACATAGGCCACTTGGTAGGAAACATCATCCTTGCGGTCAGCAGCCGCTGTATAGAAGACGAAATCGAGTGCAGGCGGTATCACTACCAAGGTGCCGGGATTGTAGAGGTCGGCTTTCAATGGGTGAATCGTGGCCGGCAGAAGTTCGGGTCGTCGGCGGAGTCCCCAAACGGCGTGTCCTTCGCTGGCTAGTTGCGTCCCCAAGGCAATGCCCGTGTAGCCGCAGCCTGCAATTAGAACTCGAGCCATAGTTTAGGGAAGAGCATCCATACCGCTTGGCGCGTCATGGCTAGAGTCACACTCATTCCACTCACCAGAAGGATAGGCATTGTTACGCTAGCATTGGCCATCGCTTCGAGGGGTCTCCCGCGGCACGTGGCCACCCGCTGCACTAGGAGATCCTCAGAGGATGGCATTGACAGCTCGTGAACCGTCCTCCAACCTCAGTGATGGTAGAAGGAATCAGAGTAGGGCGCCAACAGAAAAGCCAGTTGGACCAAGCCTAGGCATCGCTCCATTGCTCAACCAAAAATTTCTTGGAACTTTTTCGCTTGCCGGCTGAATTATAGTTGTCAGCCGGAACTTGATGCAGACTCACAGACGATGATCGATCCGCAAACGTTGGGCGACGAGGAACTGATGCGGCTGACACGAGCCGGCGATGAGCATGCATTTACCGTGCTGTATCGACGTCACCAGGGGCCTGTCTATCGCTTTGCCCTGCAAATGAGCGGCAGCGAAAGCGTTGCCGACGATGTGACTCAAGAAGTATTCCTGGCGTTGATGCGTGAGTTCTTCCGATTTGATTCATCGCGGGGTTCGCTCGCACCCTATCTCTACGGAGTGGCGCGCAACCAAGTGCGACGTCACCTGGAGCGTGGCAAGTTTCAGGTTCCGCTTGACGGCGATGAAGCTTCTTCTTTCGAGCCGATCATCGCACCGGGAGGCCCACTGGAGGACCTGACACTACTGGAGGGGCTGTCAGCATTGCGACAGGCGATTCTGACCCTTCCACTGCACTATCGGGAAGTTGTGGCGCTGTGCGACCTTGAGGAAATGAGCTACGAAGAAGCCGCCCGCTCCATTGGCTGCGCGGTGGGAACCATTCGTTCACGCCTGCACCGTGCGCACGCGCTGCTGGTGCAGAAATTGCGAGAAGCCAATGAGACTTCATCCGGAGTCAGAAGCAACAGCATGAGGTGTTTCACATGAATTGCTCCGAATTTGAAGCCTGTCTTTTAGATCTGGTTGCTGACCGGAGCCAGGCGGACTTGGTTTGCGCTGAGGCTCGAAGCCATGCGAGCACTTGTTCACGCTGCGCGGCTCGGCTGGCTGAGGAGCGAGCGTTGGTGGCGGGCTTGCGGGCGTGGGCCGATAGTGCCCGACACGAAACGGCGGCGGCTCACGTTGAGGATGCATTGTTGACGAGGTTCCGCGAGCTTGAGCGGGCGAAGGCCGCGGCGCCGGATATCCAATCGCCGAAACGAGCAGTGTGGAAATCTCCAGGTTACGTTTGGTTGGCAGCGTCCGTTCTGTTGTTGGTAGGTTGGGCGCTGATTCAATTCACTCGGGAAACAGGTGTGGATCAAGCTCAAGGTCAGCCACCGCCGAAGCCCCTTGCGCGTTCCGAGGAGAAAGCGGCTGCTGCCCCTAAGAAAATCCCCTCCCTGGGAGGGGTAGCAGCGGGAGCTGACGGGGTGGGTCCTCGGTCCGACACAACCCACCCCGAGGGCCTCGCGGCCCTCCCCCCTCCCGAGAGGGGAATTTCTTTGAAAAAGAGGCCAGAGCCTTCCTCGGAACCGGTTCGGAAACCAGTGCATCCGGTTAAACCTCGTCCACCGCAAGTTTCGACGCCCGTGACTGAAGGTCGAATTCAGTATGCAGCACGGTCTTTGGGACGGAACGAACGCCTCCCCGAAGCGGAACGGACGGCTAGTGACCGCGTCGAAACGGAGTTTCTTCCCTTCATGGCTGCCGGACACCAGTTCCCGTCGGAGCAGCGCCAGTTCGTGCGTGTGAAACTGCCTCGCTCGGCGCTGCAGGTCTTCGGGCTGCCCATGAATATGGAACGCGCGCGTGAACCCGTGCAGGCGGATGTCTTGTTGGGTGAGGACGGCAGGGCCTTGGCTGTGCGATTCGTGAGGGACTAAGGATTGGCGAAGGAAAGGATGGGTTGGTTACCGCCTGGTGCACCAGCGGACAAGCAGCCTGTCTTATGGATGACTCTATCAAGAAAGGAAAGAAACAAATGATAAACAGGAAACTCTCGATATCTGCAGGAGTTTTGCTTTTGGTTAGCGCAGCAGTGGCCCGTGCTGAGGAATCCACGAAGCCGAAAGATCCGGTTCGGGTGGAGGACGATGTTTTGATCCAACGTGCCCCCGGGACGCCAGGTGTACGTATGCTGTTCGGCCCTGATGCTGCGAGTGGTCCGCTTGCCGGGGGCACATTCGGCTGGGTCGCGTCGGAAATGAGCTTTGGCGGCAAGCCAGTCAAAGGTGCGCCCTACGCCGCAGAAGCCGTCACCGAGTCCACCCAGGCGCTCGGTGATGGCAACAGGATTCAGCGCAAGTCGAGCGCCAGTGTCTATCGTGACAGCGAAGGCCGCACGCGGCGCGAGCAAACGCTGAGCGCGATCGGCCCGTGGGCTGCTTCAGGCGAAGCACCTCAGACCACCTTCATCGATGACTCGGTGGCGGGTGTCCATTACATCCTGAATCCGAAAGAGCGCACGGCGCGAAAAATCGCAGTTCCCAGCGGCAAAGGGGGCGAGTTCACTGCGGCGATCGCGTCAGTACCACATCAGGACATGCGCTTTGAACGCCGCTTCGCCGGACCGGGCGAGACCATCGCTTTCCAGGCATCGGGGACTTGGGAGAGTCCGCTCCCCAAACCGCAGACCGAGGCTTTGGGAAAGCGGGTAATTGAAGGCGTGGAAGCCGAAGGCACACGCACAATCATGACGATCCCAGCGGGCCAGGTCGGTAACGAGCTGCCGATCCAGGTTGTTTCCGAAAGCTGGTTCTCAACGGAGCTGCAGGCCGTTGTGATGTCCAAACACAGCGATCCACGAATGGGCGAGACCACCTACCGCCTCACAGAGATCCTTCGCAGCGAACAGCCGCGTTCGCTTTTCGAAGTTCCAGGCGACTACAAGATTGAGGAAGGTGGCCCGGTGATTCAGCGATTTCGACAGCGTAAAGCCGAGCCCAGCAACTAGGCCGGTCGCAGTGGGATAGGAAACTGCTTCCAGGTTGAATCGCGGCGATGTGAGAGGTCGACAGGCCCTTGCATCACCGCATTTCATCTCAACTGAACAGTTGGCCATCGGCAGTACCCTGACTCCAGACAACCCGCAACGTTTTCCAACCTCAATCCCATCGATTCCAGGGAGCGCGGGCGTCCAGCCCGCTTCGGTTCTGCGACAGAGCGCAACGCCAAGTGCGGTCGGGACGCCCGTGCTCCCTGGGCAACCGTGCCCGCGGCAAGCCTGCTACTCCGAAAGGGTCCAATCTACAGAGTTCCACTCGTCGGCATCCTCGAAACCAGAGATGCTTTCGCCAACTCTTCATAGTAAAACTAACCTCTGCAGTATGAAGAGTCGATAACTCTTGCGACTCGCAACAACAATGCCTGAGCACAGCAGGTCGTCAAGGTCCGTGAAAACCCCAGCATCGGCGCAAAGGAAGCGGAAAATTCCTTGCACGCCCAAATTTTTCCTGTGCTAAGGTATAGGCCGGTTGGGGGGCCGCATTGCCATCATAGTCCATGAATAATGAATGACGAAGAGCTGTCCGGCTTCGCGTTCAGGAGGCGCCATGTGGAAGAACAAACGACCCGAGGATGACAGGGAAACCTACACACCGCGAAAGGAGGAGTTTCCAATGAACGCACTCGAGGAGAAGAAACCTATGGAATCACGGTTCGAACCCAAACCCAACCCGAGCAAGGAGGAAGTCATCAACATCGGAAGATCCGTTTTCATCAAGGGCGAGCTGACCGGGGACGAAGACCTTACCATCGAAGGCCGCGTTGAAGGGAAGATTGAACTCAAAGATCACAACCTCGTCATTGGCCCCAACGGAAAGATCAATGCCGAGATCAATGCCAAGAACGTAACGATCATTGGCAGCGTCGTTGGCAACATCAACGCCAGCGAGATTATCGAAATCAAGACTTCAGGATCCGTGATGGGGGACGTCAAGGCCCCCAGAATTTCGATTGCCGACGGCGCGCACTTCAAGGGCAGCGTCGACATGCAGCGCAGCACCGAAAAGAAGGTAGAATTGCCGCGCGTTGAGCCCGTCAAAATGATGAGCTCCGAGCCATCTATGCCGAAAGTCCAGGCAAAGTAGCCCTCCTGCAGTTCAGCAACACCGTCGTGGGACGAACGTTGGGCATTTCTGCTGAGCCCAATGTCTCGTTTGGTTTCAGTCTGTGATTTTCTCAAACAATCCAGAGCCCGAAGCGAGGCCATAGTCAAAGGTGCTTGCACAGCACGACTGCCAGCACTGCCCAACACCTCGAAACTTGGACACTGGATTATCAGGTGTCCACACGCTCCCCTGATCTGCCGACTGACCACCAGCCCGGTGCCGATGCTCGGCCGGTCTGCCTACAGGTCTGTGAGTCTTCGTGCGTCATTCGTTAACGGGTTTATCGGGGAACGTTGTAAGATCGACTCAAGGCCGATGCTAGGCCTCTGATTCCTAGCGTACTGGCGCTTGATTCGCCATGAAAAATCCCCTCGACCCGTTCAAATTCTGGAAGCGCAACGACCCAGCGACTTCCAGCGCCTCAACCGCGCAGAGCGCGAAACCCGCCCGCGCCGCTACCGCTCCGGCTCACGCCTCCTATCAAACCAGCATCTTGAAGGATTTCATCGCTACGGTTACGCGGAAAGAGAATCCGGTTGTTCTGGACTTGGGCCCGGTGATTGGCTCAAACATTGAGTTCTTTCTCAATCTTGGGATCAAGGTCTACATGGAGGATTTCCTGGCTGCCTATTCGAATCCCAAGTATTCCATCCTTGTGGACGACAAGATGACTCTGAACGAACAGCAGTTCTTCAGCGAGAACTTCGACTACGCCAACGATTTCTTTGATGGCCTGATCTGCTGGGACTTCTTGAGCTACTTGGAACCGAAATTTGCCCGCATCTTTGTTGAGCGAATCACCGCGAAGATGAAGCCTGATAGTCTGGTTCTGGGATTCTTCCGAACACAAAAGAGTGCTGGACCCGCGCCGTTGCACAAATACCGCATCAGCAGCGAGTCATTCTTGGAATACATTCCGTTGGATCGGACCCTGGAGATCAAGAAGGTTTATCAGACACGGGACGTGACCCAGCTCTTCACGGAATTCAACAGCCAGAAGTTTTATCTATTGAAGCATCAAGTGCTTGAGGCACTGCTGCGCAAGCGCGGTCCAGCACCGAATCCATAGAGGTTTTTTGAACTTTTGCAGGCGGCGACTCGTTACTAGAGACGGCGCTGGTCCGAACCACAAGGTCTGGCAGCCTTGGAGGCTTCATGCAGTGCGCAAATCACCCCGACGTTGCCGCCACGGTTTATTGTTCAAACTGTGGAAAGGCTGTGTGTTCGGATTGTACTGGTCCCGATATATCCCCGATTCTGTGCGCGCAATGTGAACAGGAACGCAAGGCACGCCAGGCTTCTGCACCTCCACCGATCGCTCCACGATTGAACCCTTCCGCTGAAAGAGATTTCCCGGTTCCACCGCTGCCAGCGACGCTTGGATATCCCTACTGCCCGCCGGGTGTTTCTTTGCTGTTGGGCTTCATCCCAGGAGTGGGTTCGATTTGCAACGGAGACTACTTCAAAGCCTTTCTGCAAGTTTTGGTTTTTGGGAGCCTGGTTTCTTTATCAGGTTCGAGTGAAACGGGCGACCTCGGCCCCGTTTTCGGAATTCTGACCGCAGCCGTGTATTTCTACATGCCGTTCGATGCCTACCACGTTGCCAAGAAGCGAACGCTGGCTTTGCAAGGGATCACCGTCATCACTCCGCTTGAGAAGATGAAGTTTCCCGAGCTCTGGGCAGGAAGTCTTTCCATCCTGGTGGGGAGCATGTTTCTGGTGAACCAGTTTGTTTCTGGAACCCTGCGATTTGTCTTGCGAGGCTGGCCGTTAATCCTGATCGGAATCGGTATCTACAATCTCTCCCGCCATTTTCGGAGGCCCTAAATAGGGTTCGTCAAGGATGTGTGAGGCGCGCGTGTGTCCGCTGACACCCGCGCGGTGATAAGCAGTCGTGGTCGCCGTAGGACTCCGCCCGCACTCAGTTTATCTGCGCATCGAAGGCCTACGTGAACACCGGCTCTGCCAGCCGGGCCATCATTGTGGCTGAGGCTTTCTCGACGTCGGCATGGAGCGAGTTACCGTGCGCGTCCATGGTTACGATGGCGGGGAAATCCTTCACCCTGATGTGCCACATCGCTTCCGGAATACCGAACTCCAGCAGATGGACCCCCAGAACCTCCTCAATGCAGCGCGAGTAGTACTGAGCCGCGCCGCCGATGGCGTTGAGGTAAACCGCACCCGACTCCTTCATGCCGGCCAGAGTTTTGGCGCCCATGCCACCCTTGCCGACCACCGCCCGCAAACCGTAGCGTTTGATGATGTCGGCCTGGTAAGGCTCTTCGCGAATGCTGGTCGTGGGTCCTGCCGCCATGATTTTGTAGTGCCCATTGCTTTTGAGCACAACCGGGCCGCAATGGTAGAGGATGTTGCCCTGCAGACTAACAGGCGGCTCGTGCTTCATCAGGTGAGCGTGGACTGCATCTCGTCCCGTGTACATCTCGCCGCTCACCAGAACCACGTCGCCAACCTTCAAGCTGCGAACCTGTTCTTCGCTGATCGGGGCCTGAATACGGACTTCGTTCCCGGTTCGCAGGAAGCCGCCGCTGCCGCCCATGGGCACAGATGGCTTGTCATCCCGATACAACCAGCGTTTGATGGCTCCTGTCCCGGCGTCCAGAACAACGCCCAGCCGCCGGAAGGCCCAGCAGTCGTAAGCGACGGAGACGAAGAAGCTGGCGGGCAACCGGTTCTGAACCCCAACCTTGCAGCCAATCAGCGTGACTCCTCCACCGAAACCCATGGTTCCGATTCCGAGGGTGTTAGAGGCTGTCATGATGTAGTTCTCCAACTTGGCCAACTCGGGATCGGGATTGACATCGTTCAGCGTTCGAAACAACTGCTCCTTCGCATGCGTATAGCCCGAGGTTCGGTCGCCGCCAATGCAGACCCCGATGGCACCGGCGCTACAACCTTGTCCCTGCGCTTGCCAGACGGCGTGGAGGATGCACTTGCGAACGCCATCCAGCGTCCGGTCCGCGCGGCCGAGGTGCGGTAGCTCGCAGGGCACCGAATACTGAATGTTTTTGTTTTCGCACCCTCCGCCTTTCAGCAGCAGCTTGATTTCAATCTCCTGATCGTTGTTCCACTGGTCAAAATGCAGGATGGGTGTTCCGGGTCCGAGGTTGTCGCCGCTGTTCTTCCCGGTCAGAGAATCCACCGAGTTGGGCCGTAACTTGCCTCGCCGAGTCGCTTCCGCGATTGCCGCCCGAATCATCGTCTTCATCTCAAGTTGATTGGCGCCCACGGGAGTTTTGATTTCGAACGTGGGCATGCCCGTATCCTGGCAAATCGGTCCCTGGTCATCGCTGGCCATGTCGATATTGGTGGCGATGACTGCGAGGGCCTGGGAGGACTTTGTGCTCGGTTGCTCGCTGGTGATGGCTGCAGCCATCGCCTGGCGCACGTCGGGCGGCAGATTGGTGGAAGTTTGCGTAATGAGTTCCTGAACACTCTCTTGAAAAAATTGCATAGGCGCTCCGATCAATGGTACTCGTCGTCCTCGTGCTCGTCCTCAAAGAAAAGCCGAGGACGACGACGAATCCCCTTCAAAAGTCGTGGAGCCGCTCAGCTGCGTGAAGAACTCCTTGAATCCCGCTCTCCTTGAATCCCGCACTGGGTGCATCTTAGCACCCCAAATAATCAGTTGAAAGGCTGGAGTTCCTAGGATAAGGTAGGCGGACTTTTGCGGTTTGGCTTCCTTTCAACACGGCATTCTACAGGCGTTCGAATGGCGAAACAGTGTCCCTCCTGTCAGCAACTCTTGGATGAAACGGCGCGGTTTTGTCCGATTTGTGGAGCCTCAGTCGAAGCCGTGCGGTCTTTGGATGCTCCCATCGAGTTGGCGGAAGGCCAGCTGCCGCCTCCGCTTCTGCCCGATACCCTGCCGGCTGGAGTGCGCTCGCAGGACGGCACGTTTCATACCCCTCCGCTTCCCGGTGAACCGCCCAGCGTTCTGAAACCCGCCTTCCTGGGGGGTGTCGCCTTGGGCGTCCTCTCTGCGTTGCCGCTGGTGAATTGTTGCTGCTTGTTGTGGCTTGGCGCTGGCGGACTTCTAGCCGTCTATCTCTTGCGTCAGGATTATGCTGGAGAGATTGCCGCCGGGTTGGGCGCGAAGGCGGGCTTTCTTGCCGGGATGATTGGGGCGCTATTCTGGCAGATCCTGGAGTTGCCGATCTCCTACATCACGAGCTCGCAGCGAACCGAACAGATCCAGCAGCTCCTGCAAAACCCAAATTTTCCTGCCGAAACCCTGCAGTTTGTGGAAAAGTTTTTTTCACTGCTCGCCGACCCGTTCAACCCCTTTGTCCTGCTGATCGGATTGATGTTCAAGGTCGTTGCCTGCGGAATTCTCACCACGCTTGGTGGCATCGTGGGCGCTGCGTTCTGGGGCAAGCCGAAGAACAGATAGAATCGCGAGAGCGATCAAAGTTTGAATTCCCGGCGTCACTGCTTCGCCAGATGTCGGCGCGCAATCTTGGCCCACTGGCTTGAGCCATCCAGCTTCAAGTAAGCCTCCCAATGACGTTTCGCTTCACTCCGCTGCTCCAGCTTTTCATGGCATAGCGCCAGGTTAAAGTGTGCGTCGGCGTAGGAAAGGCTTGCCTGAAGGGCCGCTTGCAAGCTCTTCACGGCGTCATGAATCTTTCCTTGTTCTTCTTGAACGTCGGCGAGGTTGTACCAGGCAGGTGCCATCGCTGCATCCTGTCTGCTGGCTTCTCGATAAGCATCGGCAGCGGCGTCAATCTGCCCGAGCATCCTGAGCGCATTGCCAAGGTTAAACCAAGCGGCAGGAAAGTGAGGCTCGGTCGAGATGGCCCGTCGATAGGCGTCAACGGCTTCGCTGTAGTCCTCGGATTCTTCACAAGTCTGGCCATACTCGAACCACTCCGCTTCGGATGGGGTCGCATGTAAAGGAACAATCGCGGCTTCGCGCCTCGGCTCCTCGTCAAAATTGATGAGTAGTTGGCCATTGGGCGCCATCAGAAATTCTCCCAGATCCACATGGAGAGCCTTGGGATTCTGGGCTACGATCTTCAACTGTGCCAGAGGGCGGTCGACCGCCGGGAGTATCGAAGCCAGGCTCTGCAGGCTCTTCGCAATGACCTCAGGGCGGACACCGCGTTCGACGAGTTCTGCCAGGGTTCGAATTGAGACAAGATCCTGAAAATCGTAAAGGCCATCCACTGGGCGGATGAGGCCAAATTGTTCCCAGCGCTGCAATGCTTCCGGAGGCAGCCTCAGCCGCTTGCAAACTTCCGCGGCTGAGTGGGTTTTCGGAACCACTGGCTGGCGCCGATTCTTACGCCCTAGCAGTTCGAGAAATGCCTCTTCAGATATAATGCGAATGCCGCAGCCGCGCCGTCGCAGTTCCTCGGCGCGTTTCAATTTGCTGCCAACTCCGCCATCTGGCAGCAGCGGCCAGCCGCCCATGCCCACAACCAGCAGCGAAGTTTTTCGGGAAACTCCGACTGAGGGCTCGCCTCCCGCTTCCCGAACCAGACGGCAAGCTTCTTCACGGCTCATCCAGGCAAGCCTTCCGGTGAAGCTGACGGTGGCGTGCTTCAAAGACGAAGGTTCCATGACGGCTGGGTGAGTGACTGGAAGCGGGGAATACGAGACTTGAGGAAAAAGCCCGTCGAGGCGGCAAGCCTCAAAGCGGGCTCTTGTGTGACTTCAGCTAGGCGTTTTTGACCTTCTTCTGTTTCTTAGCAGCAGGCGACTTGACGCTGGCAGCGGGCGGCTTCTTTTGAGACATCGACTGGGCCAGGCTCTGCTTGAGCGCATCCATGAGATTGATCACCTTGCCCATTTCGGCTTTCTGCGCAATGACCGGCTCGGAGCCTGCGATCTTGCCCTTGAGCACTTCCAGCAGAGTTTCTTGATACCGGTCGTTGAACTTCGATGGGTCGAACGAACTGGACAAGCTGTTAACCAACTGCTGTGCCAGGTCGAGCTGCGGCTTCTGTACTTCAGCCGGTTTGATATCTTCGAAGTAGGTCGCGGCACTCCGGACCTCTTCGGCATAATGCAGTGTGTTGAGGACGAACCCTTTGTCCTGTGGGTGAATGGCGACCATGTGTTCCCGATTTGAAATGACCACCTGACCAATTGCTATCTTGTTTGCGAGCCGCATGGCTTCCCGCAAGATGCGAAAACCCTCCTCCGCCACCGGACCGTCGGGCGCTACATAGTAAGGAGTGTCGAAGTAGATGGAATCAACCTCACTGGCATCCACGAACTGAACGAGATCAATGGTTTTGGTAGTTTCGAGCTTGATTTTCTGCAAGTCGGCTTCATCGACAACGACGTAGCGATCTTTCTCGAATTCGTAGCCCTTGACGATGTCCTCTTTCTCGACCTTGCCGTGTTCCGGGCACACCATTTGCTGCCGCAGCCGAACGTTGCAATCTTTGTGCAGCTGGTTGAGAGAGACTTTACTGGTGCTGCTGACCACGTTGTAGAGCCTGACAGGAATGGTGACAAGTGACAGCCTGAGATAGCCAGTCCATGAAGCGCGCGGTGCCATAGGTTTCTCCTCAATGTCTTTCAGGTACGATATCTGTGTCGGCACTATCCTGTCAAGGGTTTAGGGGCCATTCACCGCGGAAGTGCGCAGGTCGGGATGCTCAGAACCCTGGCCTCCGAGAGGCCTCGTCTTCCGATGAAATCGTCGTCCTCGAAGGAAAAGCCGAGGACGACGAACCATTGATAGGGTCGTGGTGTCCCTGGCGGCATCTGGAGATTGGACGTTTTGCAGTGCGGCGACGTGTCGCCGCTTTCCTTGGGCGCGACGCGACGCGCCCATCCAAGGCGGCCTCGTGCGGCCGCACTCCAAAGGGCAGCTCTCTTGGCCGACGTTTCGTGGTCATTTCGAGTGGACAACCAACGAAGCCCTTGGTTTCGATAACGAGGTAGCCATCACCACTGGAGACAGCGCCATCAAACCGCCGGCTGGTTGCAAAAACGTCCAATCTTCAGGTGCCGCTCAGCGGCATGAGAAGTTCCCTACTACTCGATTTAAGTCAGACCTGCGAAACTCTGCCTGCGCTCAGCTACTTCGTCTTCCTTGCAAGGTAGAACGAGTGAATGCCGTAACCCAGCATCAGAATTCCAAAGGTGAAGGTGGAGATAATGGTGAAATAGGAGATTTCGCCGAAGTCGAAATAGCGACGCAGCTGCTTGTAGCCGTTGAGGGTAATCACGATCCCGATCACGAGAAAGACAGCACCCATCGTTTCGTGAAAGAGGATGCGGACGGTCCGGATCAAATCGTAGAAAGCGGTTTGCAGCAGTTTGAGCACGCGCACGCAGCCGGGGGAGGGATTCAAAAGCGGCAGAATAATACCACAGCCGCCCGGTCGAAGCGGTTGGGTTGTTCAGTCTGATCCAGGACACAGACTGCGCGTTCGCAGAAGTCTGTTGCGTCTATCTCAGCGAGATGCCGTGGCAAGTCTTCGCAGTCCTGCAAAGACCCGCTGCAAAGACCAGGACCGCGTCAAAATCGCCTGACCCTCACCTAACTACCTATCGACTTCGTGTTCAAGAAAGAAGATTGAATGTGGGAGCCGCTGTCCTCAGCGGCGAACGGGAGTCGGCAGGGTGTTGCCGCTGAGGACCTCCCACTCTTCTAAGTTATCTTGGCTGCTGACTTGACGGCGACTTTGACGGAACCCCACAGCAAGACCCGCAACACAAAGAGACACAAAGAGACTAGGTGCCTTGACACTTCCAGATACGTGGGCGTAACATGCCTGCCGCCTAAGTCGAATTTTTGCAAGTATTCCAATCGCCTTCCGATAATACTAAGCTGCGCCTGTGCCGCAAATGGAGTCCTCGTCTAAACACCGGGTGGAGGTTACGTGGAACCGCTGGATGACAATCTGAAGCAACTGATGAAAGAACTGGGAGCCGCCATCAACGACACGCTTTCTAATTCGGACAGAATCAGCGAGGCCATTGCCAAGATTCGAAGCTCCGGATATGACGTGTTCCTGGTTCTGGAAGCCACCATCGGATTTAACCGCCGCCCTGAGACAGGTGCGGACGAATCTGCCGAAACCGTGGGATTGGACGGAGAAGCTGAGCTCACCATCACTTCCCAAGACGTCAAATTCTTGAAATCGCTCAAGATCAGCATCGATGACAGAGAAGTTAACTGAGAGCAGGCGCGCGCGCGCCATCCATTGGTCTGGCGGCGGATGCCGAACGAACGTTGTACCGCTGTTCGGGTGTTTCCTGCCGTCCCAGAGGCTTCGTTCTTCCGGTTTGGTTTTCCTAACCTGGTTGCTGCTGGTTGGGCTTGGGCCTGGCGTTCTTCAAGCCAAGCCCAAAACAGACAAGTTTGACGGAACGGTTGTGGTTGTGGGGCCGAAGGCCATCACGGTAAAAAGCCGCCACAATATCTACCTGGTGAGAACCTTTCATTACACAGCCCAGCTCGAACAGAAGCTGCTGCGCAAAAAGCCGGAAGCGGGCAAGAAAGTCACAGTCCACTACGTTCGGGGCAGCGATCTTGCCCTAAAAGTCGACTGAGCAAAATCCTCCTTCGTTATCCAAACACTCCGTTCAGGCCCCTACTTCTTGCTTGCCGACACCGTCACGTCCACCGGTTGTTCCAGTTGAAAGTCGATTTTGGTTTCAGCCGGCACCTTCACCTGTTTGCCTTTCATGAACACCTGAGCCGCTGCTCCGGAACCTGCCCCAACGCCAGCTCCAATCGCCGCGCCTTTGCCGCCACCGGCAATCGCTCCAATCGCTGTCCCAATGGCGGCGCCGATGGCGGTCTTCTTGGCAGTGTCCTTCCCTCGGGAGTCACCCACTTGCTGGAAGGTGCTGCTGCTAAGAGGATAATTCTTACCCCGATACTGCACATGATCCAGTTCCAGGGTCAATTCGCTTTGACCTGTGAACTTCCCTGAGGTCTTGGCGCTGGCCAGTTTGATCTGAACGTCTGCATTCTTGGGGATAATCACCTCATTGTTCACGACAATCGGCGCTGCCAGCGAAGCCAGAAACGTGTCCCCAACCTTATTGGTTGCCGAGTCCACAGAGTCAATCATCTGAACCTGGACCGAAGTTCCCGCAGGGATGGTAACCACGCGCGGCGGCGGTGGAGGAGGCGGAATAGATTGTGCGACCGGCGAGGAACCAGCTGGTTGCGAAGTAGGTGCCATTGCGGGCGCACTGGATGTTCCTGCACCCTGAGATGGAGTGGGTTTGACCGAGGGCCTTGAGGATCCAGCGGGTACCTTGGAACGTGCCACTGTAGGCGGATCATCCTGAGGCGCCACCGACGCCGCGGCCGGCCGAACCTGCAACAGATCGTTTACCTTTTTCACGCCAGGAATTTCATTGGCCAGCTTGTAGGCCTGAAGATGAGCGGCGTCGGTGGAAACCTCGCCCGACAGCGTCACTTCGCCATTGTTCACCGTGACGGCTACCCGCTCGCCGGTGAGCTGGGAATCGGACGACAAGCTGGCCTTCAGCGCGTCTGTGATGGACGCATCCGTCGTTGGTGTGGGAGTCTCGGCGGACTTCGCACATCCCCAGAATCCCGAAACAACCAGTGCCAGCATCAAGTACGCCAGCCATCGATTTGAGAGTCTCTTCATTGGCAATCCTCCATTACTGAACCCATTAAATTGCGCCGATCACTCAGGTTTGCTGCAAGCATAGCACGTTGCAGGTAGCTGCGCCGACCCGCTGAAAGAATGCTGCAGGCTTGAACGGATTGTATGGCGATGAATGGACGTGGCTGGAGAGAGACAGCTGGCCGCGATTCCGATTTCGGCAATCACCGGTAGCTTTATCCGCCGAACCGCGAGGTTTGCCATATCTGAGAGGTTGCTGCTCCGTGTTTGGGAATGCGATCCCTACCCGATTCGCTAGCAGAGCTGTCAGAGGATTGTCATTTCTTTGACAATTGGCCATTGGGGAATGACATTCTGGCTGTTGCGGATTCGCGCATAGCTGGCCAGAGGACTTGAGGAAAGTTTTTAGATTCAGATGTTTCAAAGAAGACCCGCGACTCCACCAACAGTTGGCCAAGCATTTGCAAAGGGGAGGCTGCAATGGGCCGGAGTCTCAAAAATCATGAGGTCCAGTTTGACGCGCTCAGACTTCCACTTCTATTCTCAGGAGAAATAGATGGCTCTCACCTTTTCCAGACGAGAAATCGGATTCATCTACACCCTGCTCCGCAGCACCAATGACAGCCGGTTGGAGACTTCGCCTCTCGACAGTGTACCGGCCGAGAGCGCGGACACCGCGTTCCCGAAGAACGCACGCTTAAACAAACTCATCGCTTCCAACTTGCGGCAAAAGCTTCAGAGCGAACTTGCTGAGAGAAGCTAGTCATCCGCAGAGCCGCGAAACTTTGAACTTGGCAACAACGTCTCCTCTGCGAGAAGACAGTCATGCGTCCCTGGAGCGGCGGCAACATCTATCGGTCGCCAACCCGTGCTATAGTCCGCTGCCGGAGGCGCATAGGGTCTGGTGACTCTCCTGGTCTTCAAAACCTGTGTGTCGCAACTTTGTTGCGATGGGTGGGTTCGATTCCCATTCGCCTCCGCCAATCAAATATAATTTTTTCAATAATATACAATAAATAAACTTGCTGTGTACCTGATACGTACCGTTTCGTGTTACAGTGGGTCATGCTCACTGTGTACAGACGCCACCTGAAAGCCTGTCCATACAAATCAAGAAAACATCGACGTTGCAAGTGTCCTCTCTGGGTTGCTGGCACGCTTGCTGGTGACCCCTTAAAGAAAAGCTTGGATCTTACAAGTTGGGAAGCTGCCCAGGACAAGGTTCGCCTTTGGGAATCCCGGGGTCGGATCGAAGACCGTTCACAGATCAGGATCACACTTCGAGATGCTGTGCAGAAGTTTCTCGAAGATGCGGAGGCAAGGCATCTCAAACCGGGATCAATCAGAAGACTAAGAACCATCTTCAGTAACCAACTGCTTCCTTTTGCTGAAATGCGCGGCCTTCAGCACCTGTCACAAGTTTCTGTCGACGAAGTAAGGCAGTTTAGAGCGAGCCTGCGCAACAGTGCCAATACGAGCCAGAAGAAACTTGAAAGCCTGAGGTCGTTCTTTCGATTCTGTTGCGATAGCAAATGGATCGCGGAAAATCCCGGTAACTTGGTAAAGGCACTGAAAGTCACTCAACGTCCGACAATGCCGTTTTGCGAAGACGAAATGAAAAAGATCATTGCCGCGTGTAGCCAGTATCCCAACTGCCACGGAAACTATGATCCCGAGTACGGCCCAAAACTGAAAGCCTTTGTGCTCCTGTTGCGGCATTCCGGTTTGAGAATCGGAGACGCTCTTATGCTAGAAAGAAAACACCTCAAGGGCGACAGGCTGTTTCTTTACACTCAGAAAACCGGAACTCCGGTTTACGTACCGCTGCCTCCAGAATTGGTTGCTGCACTGAATTTCTGCCCAAACAGAAACCCTGAATACTTCTTCTGGTCTGGAGAATCTAAACTGACGACCGCTGCTGGCAATCAGAGAAAATACTTCAACAGACTCTTCAAAATTGCGGGGGTTCGAGGGGGAAAACCTCACCGATTCCGAGATACATTCGCAGTGGAGTTGCTTCTTGCGGATGTGCCGCTTGAACGGGTATCGATCCTCTTGGGTCACAGCTCCATCAAGGTTACCGAGAAATACTACTCGCCCTGGGTGAAGTCCAGACAAGATCAATTAGAAGCCGACGTGAGGAAAACCTGGGGCTCAATTAAGGACGCTGTTTCGCCGGTGAACGCGCAATAAAACACTCTCTGGAATCCTGACGGTCTTGTAGGTCCGTTTGTGCGGCCTGTCCTTCTTGAAGATCACCACTCCTGGTTCCTTCTCAAACAGGCGGCGGACCAAGTTCTCGGACATGTTCCAAGCTTCGGCAATCTCCTGAACGGTGTAATGTCTTTCTTGAATTGGTCGTGATACCGCAGGTTGAGGTACTGCAAAGAATTCTTGCTTCATACTGATGCCCTCCGGCCAAAGTCAGATGGCCCGCCTGATACCGCTCAACCCGCTGTCTTAGATCTTCACGGTATTCACCAAAACACTTCGTTGCGACCTCTGGCCCTTTCCAAATTGTTTAGAGTTCATAACGACAGTCGACTGACCACCCGCACCGCACTCTTCGACTCGCTGAAAGGGTGTTTTTAGCCAAGCTCTCAACATTTCTCGGTGAATTAGATCAGGTCAATTGTAGAAAATCGTTCACCTTTGAACCTTAGACAAACTCTCATCCTTCACTGAATAATTTCGAAGACTTCGTTGAACACGTCTACTGATTCGGGGAAGGAGTCATGCCAGATTTCGGCGACTCTTGATGTTTGCTCAAACAACCGGTGGGGTTCTAGCAGGTAGATTGGGCTTGCCCATTCGTGTCTATTGTTGACTTGAGGATTCAGCTTCTCCTCCCTTTGGTTGGTAGTCGGGAGATGTCTTGGAAAGGCTAAAGCAACACTCGGAAAAGTACCGCTCGAGAAATGCACCAATTTCAGCGTGGCTGCTCCTTCTACTTTGCCCCAAAAAGGGAATTATCGCGGTCTCCAAGAATCTGTTGCTCCCAGTATTCGGCAACCAATAAGCCGCTGGGATTGAACTCCGTTCGTTTCGTCACGGCCAGCCGCAAAGTGTAGCGGGTGACGATGCGGTCTGTGCTCTCACCTCCATTCTTGACCCGGCGAAGTTCTCTCACACCAAAGGCCATAAAGCTGTAAGGGCTTCCTTTGACGGGCTCGATAGTCCGGATCTTGAAGGTCGAGACCATGTTTCCTTCCTTGATTTTTCCGACGACATCATCGTCTCGAAGCTTTGCCATCGTGTAAGAGCGCAGATTGCCGGTCATCATATTGAGCGCCTCCGCAAAGCGATGCTCGGCGATTCCCGGGGAATAATTCAAATAGGCTTCCAGAAATCGGCGAACACACGCCCTCTCCTCCAGTTCGGTGGGTTCCGTCTCATTGGCGGCCGCCACGTGAAAAGCCAGCTTCGCCTTGTCGGGGTCTGCGCTTGACGTGGTTGTTACGGCGGATGCTTCACCGCTGGCCTCAACACGGACGACTGTTGGAGGCTGCAAACGTACGTAGATCGCAAATGACAGGGATCCGAGGGCGATCACGCCAAACATCATTGCCAGGACCATGGTGCGGTTCGCATAAGCGCGCAGCAGGCCGTCATGCTCGTAGTATTTGGTGTAGCGGAGCTTTTCGGGAAGGTCTTGGAACGGCGGAGACTTCTTCATTAAAGACGACCCCCTGCGCCCCTTTTCTAAGGGGGAATTTGTTTGGGACAACCGTGTTTCCCCTCAACTGACGTTTTACCCGGGGATTTCCGGAATTATCGAAACCTGCGAGCGATGGCACCCACCGTTCTGCCGGCGGCGTAGCCAGTGGCATGGGCGACGCTGAAACCTTGATACCGTCCTGGTGTCGCTCCTTGAGGCGGTGTGGCGCCCGCAACGGGCGCCGGAGACGAGCCGCCCATGCTTCGGCCGAATCCGCTGCTGGCGCCAGACATGGCTGCTGGAACCATCTTCGTTGCAGTGATCGCGGTGGCCACCATGGTGACCAGAGTCGTACCCACTTCGCCTTTGACGATTCGACTGGCTATGAACGGGATCAGGCAGATGGCCAACGAGTAGAAGATGCTAACCAGACCCAGCAAAGTATTCGTTCCGAGGCCGGCAAACTGGCCGAGAAAGCTTTGGTCGGCCACCAGGGAGCTCACCTGATTAATATTGATGGCTGTTATGAGCGCTCCCAGGATCGCATAAATCACGCCCCAGCCATTGAAGATCATCAAATTGATGAGATAGGTCCTGGCCATCTGTCCGATTCCCAAAACCGGATAAAGTGCCAGGATCAGTGGGCCAACCACGTAAAGGATGCAGCCATACAGCGCATAGAAGAAGGCAAAGAGGGTATAGCTGATGGGGAAAATGATGAATCCCACGACGACCAGAAGCGCGTTGAGGAGCGCGGCAATGGTTGTCGTCAGGAGTTGCCAGCTCATGATCGATCCGTTGGTCGCCCAGTAAGTGAACAACTGGTCAAGCCAGCTCTTGAACGCATCTGCCGCTCCGGAGCGGGTGTCGATGAAGCGGGCCACGTCATTGAACATACCGTTAACCGAGCGAAACGCGGCAGGATAGGCCAGCAGGGCCAACCCCATTGACAGGTACTTGAGGCCCGTTACTCCGAGATACCTCACGTCACCGCCCCGGGCAAAGGACTGGTACAGGCCAAATAGGAAACAGAGCAGAAGGATCGCATAAGACACATTCAGGATCGCAGCAACGATGGCGGTCTGATCTATACCATCCAACGCCCTGGTCAGAAGTGACTCGTAGAAGAACATGGCACCCGCCTCGTCTACTTAAGAATTTGATTCACATCCTGGCGCGTGTCTCGGGTGCTGGTGACGCCGAACTTCATCTCGGCTCCCTGGCTGGCGAGGTGGGCCGAACGCACTCGCATCAGTTCTGCCAGTGCCCACTGCGTGTAAGCGTTCGAACGCAGAAGCCAGGCTGTGGCCTGCGCCTCAATCATCGGCGCAGTGCCTGCGGTCGCTCTGCTCAGCTCTCCTGCGATGGTGTCAGCGGCCTGCAGTTGAACTTCCGCCATTGCATCAATTTGAATTGCTCGCTTCATGGCGCCCATGGCAATGGCATCGTTTATGTCGATCAGATTACGCCGTTCTGGCGAGGCATCGGCCGGCGGTGGAACCTGAAGGTAAACGGCCGCGTAGTCAGAGGTGACTTGTTCCACCTGACTGACGTTTGCCGCAAGCAGTGTTTTTTCGAGCTTCAGGGCTGACTGAGTGTTGCGCTGTTCACGGGCATTTGAATGTAGCCGCGAATGGTGGAGACCATGCCGCTGACCAGCCCGGCGAGCTGTTTGGCCTTATTGATCGCCTCCAGCGGCCAGATGACCTCCCGCTGGTACTTGTTCATTTCGTCCTGAAGCTTCTGGATCTGCGCCAGCGGTGCGCCGACCACGGTCTTCAGAAGTTCGGAGATTGTAGACAGTCCGGCGCTCAGAATGGGACAGCACGGGTCTGGCAGTAGCTGGGTCTGAACCTTTTGGGGCGCCAGTGCCAGCGCAAGAACCAGGATCGAGACCGCGCGAAACTTGTGCTGCTTTACCCAATTCAGGACGCAAGAAAAAATCTTCTTCATATCATTCCTCCAGTCTTTCACCTCTTGTTCAACAGCTGACGAATTGAACCCCGGACTTCACTGGCAAGCAGAGCGTCGCGCTTTAGCAACGTGTTGTGATGCGCGAGCAGGGCCGCCTCCTGGCGAATCTGAGTGGCAATCATCTTCTGGATCATCGCCTGGGTCTGAATGCTGGCAACGGTGCCCGCTGCCGAAATGAACGGGGCGGCTCCGGGCGCTGATTCTGGATCTTTGATCTTGTTTTCCATTTCGCTGGCAGCGCCCAAAGAGAGGTAAATCGTGGCCTCGTTGGCCCCAAGACTTTTCATGCTGTTGAGAGCCATGGCGTCGTCCACGTCGATGAGGTTCCGATCCAGTGGACTGGCATCCGTAGCCGGAGGCACGGCGCCATAGACAGTGCGGTAACGCTCGGCCAGTTCGCTGAAGTCCAGGCTGCCATTGCGCAACAGAGCTTCCAAGGTTTGGGGCGCCGGAAGCGTCGAGCTCATGACGTTCCCTCTCAGGGTTTCGTGAATCAGTTTGTTGAACGCGTCAGACATCCAGACGACAAACGCTCTCGCTGCCTCTATGGCTTTCTTGGGGAACAGAAAAACCTGGTAGAAATCGCGAAGCCGCTCTTTAAGGCCCGTGATCTGATTCAAGACCGTCCCCAGATCGTTTTTGATGATGTCGTAGACGGTTTGCAGCAGACCGACGATTTGCGCGAGAAACAGTTGAGCCTTTACCGGCCTGGGGACCACCAGGGTAACGATGAGCACGAGCACGAGACAAAGGACCAGAGCTTTGCGGAGGACCAGGTTGCGAAGAAGAGTCATCGCAATGTATTTCATTTCTCAACTTCCTCCCAGAGAAGATCTCAGGACAACCCCTGGCCCTTTGGTTAAGGGGGAATACTCATTGTTTCTGCAACCGGCATTCGGCAAGGGAGTGGATTTCACCCGACAATTCTTCGGGCAACGGCGGCAGATCGGCCAGGCCCTGTGGAAACTTGCGAGCCAGTTCTTTATAGAGTTCCAACAGCGGCTCGGCGGCATGCCTTCGCAGAAACCAGGTCCGGTAGAGGCGCTCGCGCGCAAAGGTGGTGCACACCCAGTAGTCCACTGGCGTTGGCGCCAGCCGGATGACCTCGGTGGTTTCGGCCTTCTCGCCAATGACCAACAAGGCCTCGGCGCTCTGGCCTTTCCTGGGAGCATTGAATTGCTTGATCTGATTCAAGCAGACTTCATTCAAGTGAAGGTGGGTTACCAAAGCCGACATATCTCCCGGTTGTTGGCCAATGAGCTTGGTGGTGACATTCTTGAGGATGGCCGGTCCGTGCGGCCGCGGCGCAAGCGGCGTGCCCACGAAGTCCTCAGGGGTTTGAGAAATGCCCCAGACCGAAGCACGGCGTTTGCGAGCACAGCGGAAAAGCTCCACCACTTGAGGAGCAAGGATCTGGGAGTCGAGTAATGCCCAGGCTTCGTCCAGCACAACGATGCTCGGCTGTCCTGTTTTTCCGGAGGAGCGCTCTGACATGGCATTAGCGATGAGCAGGCTCATGGCAGTCTCCAGCCGCGGATCGTTGCTGAGCCCTTCAATATTGAAGTAGAGCCAGCTGTTATTCAGCCGTGCCGTGGTGTGGCGGTCAAAAAGCTTGGCATAAACGCCCTTCTCTCCGGTCCAGGACCGGAGCTTGATCGCGGCAAGGTGCGCCTCGTCGATCGTTCTCTGCAATTTCTCCTCATCCCGCCACTGGGCCAGCTCATCACGAAGATCTGAGAACGTCGGGATCGGGTTTGAATGTCGAATCGACACTCACTTGTACGTCCTCTGGATGCCCTCGGAAATAACATTGTCCAGCAGTTCGCTGTCAGACTGGCCGCTGTCTCCGATCATGAAACGAGTGAGGTTCTTCAAGAACGCCACCTTTTCTTTGCCGGGCGCCCTTTCACCCGGCTCTAAGTCCCATGGGTTGATGGCCTCTGAGGCCTCCAGATTCATTTCGATGACCCGCCCTTCCATCAACTCGACCAAGGATTGGTACGAGCTTCCACGCTCGATAATGCTGATTCGAGGACTGCTGCGGGCGGCCATAAGTAGAAACTGTTGGGCCATGAAGGTCTTGCCGCCCCCAGTCTTGGCCATGATGAGCAGGTTGGCATCTCCCAGACTGGAGTCGAACATGGAGAACGGGATCAGTTGGCGGAACGGAGTTTCAACCAACATGAGTGGGGCAGGGAGGGTGCCTGGCCAGGGGACCTCGAGAGGCAGCAGGTCAGCAGCATTCAGGGTAAGGCAGTCGTGTTCTCGTTTGTTGGCTTCAGCCATGCCTGGAAGTGTTCCGACGAAAATGCGCTTCTTGGCCAGCGTTTCGGTCATGGCTCGCGCCCCGGCCATGCGCGCTACGGCATGAAGAACCCTTTGACGGCGCTCGGCAAGAGTCCGCCGGGCGTCCTGGTATTCGCGATCATTGGTAGCTGGCTTTGAAGTGCGAACACCGATCTGGAGGCTGACCTGGCAGGTTTTCAGCGAGCTGGAAATCACTTCCTCCAGGATTCTGGCTAATTGCCCTTCGGCAATGTGGGCATCCACGTTGAAGCGGTAGCCTCCGTTGATGTCGCGCTGGGCGGCTTGCATTTTTCGCAACCGGCTCTTGTAGGAACGCACCACCTTAGTGCCCGTTGAGAAATAACCTACGGTGAAATATTTTTTCATGGGGAGGGTTTTCTGGGTGAAATCATATAGTTCCACTCTCCATGAA